>Ga0208937_1000314_pt1 | contig 42476 bp, 35 predicted proteins | sample June2015DPH_11_5_FD_184705 | JGI IMG/M metagenome (GOLD analysis project Ga0208937, IMG submission 184705) | Peatland microbial communities from SPRUCE experiment site at the Marcell Experimental Forest, Minnesota, USA - June2015DPH_11_40... | ecosystem: Environmental > Terrestrial > Soil >...
GCTTTTTGCCGGACAATACGGCCTTCACAGCCAATTGACGGATATGGCCTGTTTTTGCATCGGAACCTGAATGAGTGCTCGTTTTCATGCATAATTATTTACACTATTCCGGCAAAAATGCACCATAATTATTGCACTGAGTAGTAACTCAAGATAGTTTTCATTAACTTCTTCGGCCATTTTGACAATTTCATCTCGGCTGTTTCGTCTGGATAACAACATTAAATTTATCTTTGCTAATTTAGTAGCGAAAATCATACCTTTTACCGAAATTTGATTATCTAACTGCCCTAAAATAAAAAGAGCGAGATTTACTTTTTGAAATTTATCTTTTATTAGTGGAATAGAATCATTATCTAATGTTCCAAGGTAGGTTGTCTTTTGAATTATTGATATATATTCCCCCATTAATGAATTCAATGTTTCGCATTGTTTTAATTTCATATCAGTAAATATCTTTGATGCTGCAATTTTATGGTCAATAAATCTTTCTTTCTTCGTTAATGAATACTGAAATATCACAACGAGAATAGCCACAATTCCGCCTAAGATAATTTTGTCAATTATTGATAAAATTATCTTCCCCCTAAAGCTTTCGGTATCCATTCCTCACCTCCCAAAATTACTTTTCATAATATTAATCTTAATAAACGTTGGGTTAAGAAAATATTTTAAATGCTAATCAACCGGCTTTTCACCGAAATTATGGCGCAGTCTTGGCTATTGTGGTCCCAAAATGGATTTTCTTACCTCTTTCCCTGGAAAAACTTCCTGAAAAATCTGTTCTTGAAGCTGAAACCTCTCAATGAGAACATGATAGCAAAAAAACTTTAAAAAATCAATTTCCACGTAAATTCCAGATATCCTCCTGGATTATGTGCCTGGAATGACATTCCCAGGTATGTTTATATTAATGGGAGCGGAAAAGAGATTAACTTCCCCCTCACCCTAACTCTCTGCCCCATCGGGGGAGAGGGGATAAAAAAGGGACTCCCTGATGCTACCATTAATAATTGGCTGGCCAGCGGGCCGACTCTGGCCACCATTAATTATTTTGCCAGCCTCGGAGCGCGCTACCCTAATCGTCTTGACCCGGCCGGGAAGAGTAATTAATTTAGCAGCAAATCCACCCGAAAGGAGGTGAAAGGGGTATGAAACTTGGCAAAGAGGCCTTGGCTAAGGAGGCGGCCTTCTGGGGAAAGGTCAAGAAGCTCGATCCCCGTAAGGTATGCCACAAATGAAAGGCATGAAAGGAATAAGTTGCCGGTCCGGCAACCTATCCAGAGCAGATATGGCGGGGAGGAGGTTTGTTTTAGGCCAACGCGGTACGTCCGCCAGCCTCTCTTGCCATATCTGCTTTTTCTTTCCCATCCGCCGAGACTTGAGAGACCCCGCCCCCAACCAAGCACCGGCGAGACGCCTGGGGCAACCTGCTGCGCCCGCTGAGAGGGTGAGATCCCATGTCCCTGGCCCGACCCTATGATTTTCTCATCCAGTGGCACCTCACCGAGCGTTGCAACCTGAAGTGCCGGCACTGTTACCAGGAGGGAGCGGGCCAAGTCCGGGAGCTGTCCCGGGCCCAGGTCTTCCGGGTCATCGAGGAGATTGCCCGGATGCTCCAGGACTGGCGCCAGGCCTATGGCATCGATTTCCAGCCCAGCTTCAATGTCACCGGAGGCGAACCGTTTCTGCGGCCGGACTTGTTCGAGATTTTGGAGGCGATGGCGGCCATCGGCTTTGAAATCTACCTCCTCACCAACGGCACCTGCATCACCGGGGAAAGGGCCCGGCGGCTGGCGGAGCTTGGGGTCCACGGGGTCCAGATCAGCCTGGAGGGTCCCCGGGAGATTCATGAATACATCCGGGGACGCGGCAGCTTTGCCGCCTCCCTCCAGGGGGTCCGCACCCTGTTGGCGGCCGGACTGAAGGTCAGCCTCAATGCCACCCTGTCCCGGCTCAACGCCGGCCATTTTTTGGAGCTGGTGGAGGTGGCCCGCGGCCTGGGAGTTTCCCGCCTGGGGTTTTCCCGGCTGGTGCCGTCGGGACGGGGACGGGCCATGCTGGACCTGATGCTCTCCACCGCCCAGGTAAGGAAGCTTTATGAAGAAGTGCGGTCCTGGCAGGTTTTTTTAAAGGGCAGCCTGGAGATCGGCACCGGCGACCCCATGGCCGCCCAGATGGGGGAGGCCAAGGCGCCGGCGGCGGAGGATTCCGAGCCGTTCCCGGCGGGCGGCTGCTCCGCCGGGGTGGCGGGGCTCACCATCCTGGCGGACGGCACCGTGGTCCCCTGCCGGCGGCTGGCGCTCCCCCTGGGTCAGGTTGGCCGGGAGTCGTTGCGGGAGATCTGGGCCAGCTCGCCGGTATTGGAAGCCCTGCGGGACAAAGGCCGCTACCGGGGCAAGTGCGGCGCCTGCGCCCGCTGGGCCGATTGCCGGGGTTGCCGGGCTATCGCCTATGAGTATGCCAGGGCCCAGGGGAACCAGGATTTCCTGGCCCCGGACCCCCAGTGTTTCATTGATGAGTAGCGGTCTGAGTAGCTGTCAGCTTTCAGCCAAGAGCCGATGAAGATATGAGGAAGAAGTTGGCAGTGGTTTCCGGTCAGTCAATCAGAGGCAGGGAGGCGCCTTGCCGTTTCTGCTCCCAGGCCCGGCGGATGACCGCGGCGGTGGCCTCAGCCAGGTGGAAGGAGGGGAGCTGCGCCAATGGGGTGAAGCGGGCGGCGGTGATATCCGAGGCGGGGCGCAGCTCTCCCTCCAGATAATCACACAGGTAATCCACCAGGACGTAATGGTAGGCGATCCGGCCGGCGGCATCGGGGAAGATGCGCTGCAACACCGCGGAGATCCCCAGGGGCCGCACAGTCAGGCCGGTTTCCTCGGCGATTTCCCGGGTGAGGGCCGCGGTCAGGGTCTCCCCCAGCTCAACCAGGCCGCCGGGGAGGCTCCATTCATCCCTGGCCGGTTCCTGCCCCCGGCGCACCAGGAGAACTTCCTCGCCCCGGAAGATCACCGCGCCTACGCCCACCAGGGGTTGGTCCGGATAGTGACGTTTCATACGTTAGTGAGTCGTGAGCAGTAAACAATGGGCAGCAACAGTAAAATATCCAGATCTGGCCATGGTCCGCCCGCATCCTGCATATGGTTCACTGCTTACACCTCCATCCGGAGCGAACGCTTCACCCGAATGGCCGCGGCGCCGCCCACCGGGCAGACGTGTTCGCATTGGCCGCAGCCGGTGCAGCGGTCCGGGTCCACCACCGGCACTTTGATCCTGACCCGCTCTCCCTGAGGGGTGGTGCCCTCTTGTTCCAGGAAGTTGATGGCCTTGGGGGAAACCGGGCAATGCTCCTCGCATACCAGGCAATCGGTGGCCTCGGTGTAAGGGATGCAGCGGCTGGGGTTGATGAAGGCAACCCCCAGGTCGGCGGCCTGTTTGGCCGGCAGTGGCAGGTGGGGGATGGCCCCCGTGGGGCAGACCTGGCCGCAGAGGTTGCAGGAATAACTGCAGTATCCCATCCGGGGGATTAATCTCGGGGTATAAAATCCTTCCAGTCCCGCTTCCCAAAAAACCGGCTGGAGGCCGTTGGTGAGGCAGACCTTCAGGCACTGGCCGCAACGGATACAGCGGGAGAGGAACTCCCCTTCCTTCTGGGCTCCCGGGGGGCGGATGAGGAACTCGTCCGGCTGCCTGGCCAGGGAACCCAGGCGTACCATGGGCGCCAAGGCGGCTCCGGCCGCCACCGCGGTAATCACCTGGCGCCGGCCCAGGTCCAGGGGCGCCCGGGGCGCCCTGGAGCGCATCGTGAAGCTTACCCGATCGTCCTTCTGACAGCGGGCCAGGCAGCGGAGGCAGAGCTGGCACTCGGCGTTGTCATGGCGGGCCGGCATCCCCGGGGCAAAGGCGGCCATCTTGCAGGTCTCGGCGCATTCGCGGCAATCGGGGCACAGGGCGGTGGGCCGCCGGCGCAGCCGGCTGAAGCGCGCCAGCAAACCGTACAGCGCCCCCAGGGGGCAGAGGGCCCGGCACCAGAAACGCTGATCCACCCTTTCTGCGGCCACCAGCAGGCCAAAGAGGGTCAGGGTCAGAAAAGGCAGGAGATAAACGAGGGGCTGGAAGGGTAGCAGGGTGGCTTTAAAGAACCAGTAAACGGGTTCGCTGAGGTAAATGAAGGGCGGCCCCAGGTGATAGAAGGCCAGGGAGGTGTGTTCCACCCCGTAGCCGAAGGCCGGGTAGAGGACGATGGCCAGGGTGCGGTAAAGCAGCGACAAGGGGTCGAAGAGCCCCAGCAGGTTGACCGAGAGGAGGGCGCCGCTCAACAGGGACAGGAGTAGATAGTATTTGGCCCGGCGCCAGCGGGCTGCCACTCCCTGGTCGGGCCGGGGGCGGAACAGCAGCCGCCGGGCCCCGTCCAGGGTGGTCCCCAGGGGGCAGACCCAGCCGCAGAAGAACCGCCCCAATACCAGGGTCAGGGCCACGAAGGTTAGCGACCAGAAGAGCCCGGCCACCAAGGGGCTGAAGGTGATAAGGTTCGCCGCCAGGATTAAGGGATCGAAGCGGAAGAACAGGTCCACCGGCCAGGCCAGGGTGGCCCGCTTCACAAATTCGGCCTTCAAAAACAAGAAGAAAAACAGGGCCAGAAAGAAGATCTGAGAGAGGCGCCGCAGGGTCAGCCAAACGCCGGAATGCACCGAGAAGTGTTTCCTTACCATATAAATAAAACTCAAACAGGAATCATGCACTGCTCGATTTGTCATCGACAGACTAAGGCGCGCCGGTATGGCACCCGCTACACAGGATTTCCGGGGGGATTTCTCCTCCAGGGTGGTCGAATTTCAACCCCTGCAGGCTCACAGTCTCCATTTTTGGCTGACCGCCCTGGGCGGTGATTATATGACACGTGTTGCAGGCATTGGAGATGGCCCGGCCTGTCTTGTCGACATGGGAACCATCGTGGCAGCGAAAGCAACCCGGCCAAATATAATGCCCGATATTGTTTGGCCGCACTTTCCAGTCCGTTTTCATTTCCGGGAAGAAATTGTCTAGAAAGATCCTCTGAGTCTCGGAGATCGCCTGCCCGATCTTTGGCTGGTCCTTGTCATCAGGGTATTCTTTCGAGAGGTTTGGAGCAATCAGGGCAATCCCACGGGCCTGCGAAGGGGCCCCGGCGGCCTTGACCAGAGCCTCGGCCGCCTTCATTTTTATGGAAGGAATGGCAGGATCGATACGCCCCAGCCACATGGAAACATCCAGAGCGCGGTAGGGAGAATCGAAAATGTGGGTGGGACGATTGTGGCAGTCGACACAGTCGAGCACCCGCACGGGCAGGGCTTTTTGTTGGGGGGTCAATGGATTGTCTTTTGACTCGTAGACATCGACAGCGCCTGTCTCTTGATTCGTCACGCGCACCCAGGGTATGGTTTGCCGGCTCTCGTCCGTGGCTAGGTACTCCATGCGGCTGGACACAATCATATGCCAGTGGATGCCTCCAACCGGCCCCGTGGTGGCAATTGCCCCTCCCACATGCACCAGCAGTCTTAGGTTCCACGGAGTGTTTTGCTTGTCAGGCAGGAAGAATTGGCGACGCAGTTCCACCCATCCGTAAAAATTCGCCGGCCAATGGCACTCTTCGCAGGTTTCCCGCGCGGGCCGCAGGTTTTGGACCGGCACTGGAACGGGCCGTGGATATACGTCGGTAACGGTTGCATAGACCTGATAGAGGCCGGAGAGCTTGGCGCGGACAAACCAGGAGGCGCCCGGGCCGATATGGCATTCCGTACAGCGTACCCTTGAGTGGGGAGAGATTTTGTACGTGGTGTATTCCGGCTTCATCACCGTGTGGCAAAAAGCGCCGCAAAACTGCGGCGATTCAGTCACCTCAAACACGCGGTAGCTTCCTAACGAGCTGAGCATAAGAAAAAGGAAGGCGCAGGCAAACGCCGCGACAAGTTGGCGCGTGCGCCTCCCGCCACCTGCCTCAACGCGGGCCTCAGCCGCCGGTTTTTTGCGCCGGCGGAGTTCCAGCCATCCTCCCACTCCCGCGCAAATGACGCCGATCCAGATAAATGACGGGAGAATCAGGAAGATCAGGATGCCCATGTAGGGCTGTCTGAAACCGTGAAATAAGTCAATTGCTATTAGACAAAGATCGATGAACAGGCTGCACACGGCCACCACAAGGCCGAAGATGCCAACCCAGTTGCCGACCAGGGTGGAAACCAATTTGGGACGCGGGGCCTTAAGCCCATTCATGAAGGGGTTCCAAATCGATGCTAAAAGAGCGGATGCAGCCGGTCACAAACCTCAGTGTTTCGCAACGGACCGAAGATACGCTATAACGTCCTGCACTTGTTCATCAGTTAACTTTAATTCCGGCATTTTTACTTGGGGTCCGAGGGTTTTCTTGGGGTTTGTGATCGCCTCCTTGAGGAAAGCGTCGGGATTGGTCCCGACAATCATTTCCATGGGCTTGCCCAGGTTTCCGCCCTCCTTGTGGCACAGTGCGCAGTGTTTGCTCTCTACAAGGGCTTTTCCCTTTTCCACGGAACCGCCTTGAGCCCATGCAGACGCCGCAATTCCTATCAACAGCAAAAAAAGGACCGTCACTATAGATTTCATTTTCCCTCCTGTGGTTTGTGAATGGACAGCCGGCTTTTGCCCGCCCAATGTAGCCGGGTCTAAGAAGAGATAAGAACGCCGAGGCCTACCACATGCGCTTGGCAGCCACGGCAATCACGAACGGCGGAACCACCGCCCTGCCCAGTTTATCCCCGGTGCACGCTAGAAGCAAGATTAAAACAATGAGGACGCGGTTGGGCCACTCTTGCCACCTAACTCGTCAGCTCAAGCTAGAACTTATACTGTAAATATAACTCCAACACGTTCGCCGTGGCGTTCCTGTAGAACCCTTCCAGGGTATTCAGACTCTGATTTTGCCCCCCGTTTCCCGTCAGGTAAAGGTCTTGGTACGCTTTGGTCATGTTGAAGATCTCGAATCTGTATCCCACCCTGGCACCCCAGTGCTCGTTGAACATGTAAAAGAGAGAGGCATTGATATCGGCGAAGGCTTCGTTCAGATCGGGCATGACCTTGTTGTCGAAATGCGAGCTCGAAAAGGAGTAGCTGACGCCGGTCGTGAGCTTCAGCTTGTTCGGAATGAGCTTAAAGTCCGCTCTGGCGGTGACGGTGTCATATGAATCCAAGGTGCTCAAAAGGGGGCCCCAATCACCCGTGACCACAAAACCTAAAGGCGGCGAACCTGGAACTAACCCGAGTTGGGCGGTGCGTTCTTTAGTGACGGCTTCCTGGTGGTCGTATCCCAGGCTCAAGGCGACCCGGTCAGTCGGGGTCCAGCTCACATCCCCTCCAGCCGACCAGCCTTGATCGTTGAGCAAACCATATGCATTTGAGTCATTAAAAGTGTCGTGGTAGAACGAGAAATTGGCGGAGAAGGTGACATTATTCACAGGGAATGCCTCTGCCACGAAATTGGCGGTGTTCCGTCTGTCGTCTCCCGAGTAGAATTTGTAGGTCAGCAAATTGCCCGGCGACAGCGACAGAAAATCATTCCCTAGCCGCTCTGAGTATGCATAGTTGGCTGTCAGGTTCAGCCAGGAAGTTGGAAACAGCCTGATGCCGAACTGGGGCGAGTTACTCGAGGTATTGCCCTGGTTTTCGGTGCGGTCGACTGTTGAATAAGCATAGGCGAGATCGAAGGCCACCAGGCTGTTCACTTTATAGTCGGCTCCGAGGTTCATAGTCTGCCGTAAATACGAATACTGCTCCTGATACAGAAGGGGCCGGTTCACTCCTGCGAAGGCGTCCAGTAAAACGGAATTATTCAGGTGATTATTCTGAAAATCATAAGCCTTGTACGAATACCTCAAAGCTAATGGCTCAATGGGACGGGTGACGCCTGAAATATTCCCGTTCACAGTCGTGGCGCTGAGACCCGCAGGGCCGCACGAAGCACCATTATCATTGAAGACGGTCTCGTTCTCGGACAGCCAGCCGTAGGAAAACGAACCGGTGATCCTGGTCTTGTAGGCAGCCAGGTTAGCTCCCCCCTCAGCGGTAATGTAGTTGGCCATATTGCTTGGGGGCAGGGATACAAAGGCGCCAGCCGCGGGCGAGGCCCTCAAGTCTGTGATCTCATCTTTAAAGTTCGAAAAATGATAACCCATACGAAACTGATACTTCGACGAATCATATTCCGCTCCGACCTTCATGTCGTTTTGCCTATAATCAATCGATCTGAGAAAGGCGCGATTATAATCATAGCCGTTAGGAGGGCCTCCATTCAAGGTCGCCGGCTGCTGGCCGGTTCTTCTCAGAAATTGGTACTCGGCGAAAAGGTCGATTTCAGGTGTTATCAGGTAGTCGCCGCTGAACCGCAGTCTCTGCAAAAGGATCCCCATATCGTCTTGATTGGGATTCACTGTGCAGTACAGGTGTTGGAGCTGGTCATACTCAATTTGGGCATGGTAGACCCCGAGTTTGCCAATCTGGAGCAAGAAATCCTGATCTCCTGTTAATCCCGGATGGCTCATCCGGAATCTATAATACTCGAGGCCGTCCTTGCTCTTCAGCGATAAATTCGCATTGGCGAGGGGTCCTACGGGGAAGGGAAGATACTGTTCCAAATATCCCCGGTTCCTGGTGTTGGGGTAATCGGCGAGAAATCCGCCGCCCATTTCGAGATAGCCGCCCACCTCGTATTCACCCACGTTCATCTCCGCGAATCCGTCCGCGCAGGTCAGAGGGAAAAGCATGATTGCGAGAAAAACGGCCAGGATTTCTCTCTTCATCTTCATCCTCCCCCCCTTTTATCTAAAGAATAATTGGCCGTCGTTCATATTGTTGCTGCCATGGATGTTCCGGTGGCAGTTGAGGCACGCCCCGCCGACCATGATACTCGGCCTAGGCTTCGACCCCGGGAACAGGAAACTGATGGCGTGGAAGTTAATGTGGCACTCCCGGCACAACCTGATGGGAGGCGCTTTCAGCAGGCTGGGATAGTTGCTGCCGTGGGGCTGATGGCAATTGAAGCAATCCTCCATGACGGGAGGGTGCTGAAAAATGAACGGACCCCGGTACTGGGCGTGACAATTAAAGCAAAGTTCTTTATTGGTAAGCCCCTTGATGAGATGGTCCGAGGTAGTCCCGTGCGGGTTGTGGCAACTGGCGCAGTTCATTTTGGCCTCGCGCAGGGGGTGATGCGAAAACTTCATTTCCGCCCGGACTTGCTCTTTATGACAGGTAGCGCACGTATCTTCCACGGTCATACGGGTGAGTTGAGAAGGGGCCGCTATCCCCGGTCCCGTATGGACCGCGTGGCAGGATGTGCAAGTGAGGCCTTGGGTCTCATGAATGCTGCCGCACCAGAAAAGCCTCTCCCTCTTTTGATGGCACTTGAGACAGACCTTGTTGCGCACGGAAGCAGGCGTTGGCGTCCCCTGCGTGAATCGATTCATTCCGGCGAAGCTTTTGCCTCCTGAACTTACATGCTCTGTTCCCGGTCCATGACACGTTTCACACCCGAGTTTTTCACCAGCGGTACGGGGGTGCTTCAAAAACAGGGTGCCCATAGCCGTCTTTGAAAGCTTATCGTACACTTCTTGGTGACAGGTTTGGCAGATTTCCACGCCTACATACCCTTCATTGACCTTTTCGGCCTTTTTGTCCTCCTCTTTTGCCGGTGCTTTTGAGAAACAGAGAAGGAAGACCAGTATTAGAAAGACAAGAGTCAGTGCGGATATGAAAATTCTGCGCATCGCTTTCCCCGGTGATGTCCATTAACTGAGATTATGCGGCACTTGGGCCACCGCAGTCAACAAATGGTTTTCGAGCACTCCAAACCAATTTAACCCCTATAAGTTTCCTCTTTGGGAGCATAATTTTTCGTGGAACGCATGGTAGCACAAATCTCCATAATTTTGTCAATAAAAAATGGGAGAGTATAAAATATTGTGAACCCCCTGAAATTCCTATTTTCCCTCCTTATACCCTATAGTTATGCTTATTTCAGGCAATTCTTGCGGCATAATCCAGGATTAATATAAACGCCGATGGAAATCTCCGCAAAAAGCAGTGAGGTCCGGCAAGGTTTTTTGCTAAAAGGCAGGCAGGAGAGGTCTGTTTGAGCAGGGTGAGGGGGGGAGGGGCGGTCTTGTAAGGGCGCACCCAGGCGTGGGTCCCCTAGGAAATGGTGGGCAGTAGCGGCGGGTTTTAAACTTGCCTCTACAGGGCGGACACCTGGGTCCGCCCCTACGAAAAACCATTTGGCGCTTTATTTTTGTTTCTGAGCCTAACGTGCGTAAAGACGCAAACTCCAGGTCCTTGCTGCCCGCGGCTAGCCCTCAAGCCGACAGGACCTTGATCTTACTTAGGTCCATCTCTCCCCGGCCCGCCTGGTGGGCCTTGACCACGTAGCCCAGGTCCTCGGGCTTTAAGCCGAAGAGGCCGGCGCCGTAAGCGTCCAGGGCCACCGGATCGGTCCCGGCAAACAGCAGGTTTTTCACCGCCACGTCCTCCAGCTTCCCGCCCTTGGGGCCGTTGCGCAGCAGGATGCGGGTAGCGTCCAGGACGTGCAGGTCCGGGCGTAAGAGCAGATTCATGTCGGCGATGTTCTGGTGCAGGCCCACGTGGATGCGGCCCCGCCAGCCGCCGATGGCCCCCATCATGTTCTTCAGGCACATGGTGAGGCGGGCCTCGGAGTGCTGCTTGGCCACCGGGATATTGATGAAGCGGTCGGCCTCCAGGATGTCCTTATAGAAATACCATTTCTTCAAGGCCCTGGCCTTTTCGATGTTGAGTTCCACAAAACGCCGCTCGTCCACGAACTCCACCACCGCCCGGGGGTCCTTGATGCCCTCCACCGCGGCCTTGATCCCGGAAGACTCGTAAGCCTTGCGGGCGTCGTCGCAGGTGTTGTCCAGGACCTTTACCTGCTTGGCCCCGGTCTCCAGACAAAGCTCCACCACCTGGCGCACCACCAATGGATGGGCGTTGGCGGCCAGCTCCGGGGTCCGGTCCCAGGCCATGTTGGGCTTGACCACCACCACTTCCCCAGGGTTGACGAATTTTTTCATGCCCCCCAGGGCCTGGATGGCGTCCACCACCAGATGAGCGTAATTGCTGCCCTGGGCCTTAGCCAGCAGGGGCTCGGGGGTCTGGGGGGGGGCCATGGCCCAAACTTCCTCCGGCAACACCAGGCGGCGTCTGACCCCGGCCACCAGCCCCAAAGCCGCCATATACCTGAGAAAATCGCGGCGGTGCATCTCAACCTCCGGCTTGCCTATAGATATTTTTTAGTCTAAGCGGGGGTCGGCGGGTTTGCAAGTTTTTCTTGACAAGATGGGAGATGGAAATTATTAATGACCCTATAGTCAGTTTAATGACCCAAAAGTCATTTATGCATCCCAGCCCCCAGCCCACCAAAAAGGAGATTGTCACCGAGTTCCGCACCCGGGAGATCCTGGCCGCGGCCCGCCGCTTGGTGCAGAGCCGCGGGGTGGGGGCGGTGACCATGAGGGAGATCGCCGCCAGCGCCGGGGTGGCCAAAGGCACCGTCTATCTCTATTTTCCCGGCAAAGATCAGCTGGTCCAGGCCCTCATCTCCCAGGTGGGGGAAAATATCCTGGCCGATATTGAGGCCGTGGTCAGCGGCAGCGGCGCCCCCCTGGCGAAGGTCCAAAAAGTGGCCGCCTTGTTGTTGGATTACCTGATGCGGGAGAGGGACTTATTCCCTGTTTACGCCCGGGATTTGCTCGGGGGCGGCCGGGGCGCCGACCAGGGCTATTGGCTCCACATACAGGAAATGGAAGAGAGATTCGTCGTCCTGGTTACCCGGCTATTTGCCGAAGGCATCGAATCAGGACAGTTTATCCCGGCAAACCCGCGGTTGCTCACTTTTATGCTGCGGGGCATGGTGCGGGCCGTAGGATACTACCAGTTGTCGGAAGGACAGGAAAAGGCGGTGAAAGAAGCCCTGCCGGTTCTGGTGACCTTGCTCTCCTCGGGTCTGATCCGGGAATTCCCAGCAAAAAAAACTGGAGAGGCGGCCGCGGTATGAAGTCACCAAGTCCCTGGCGTCTGATCCTGTTGGGATGGCTGACCTGGAGCCTAACGATGGCGTCCCCTGGCATCGGGGCGGAGGCCCCTGCTACCCTGGATCTGAAGGCGGCCCTGTGCCTGGCCTGGAAGGCCAACCCCACCCTGCGGGTGAGCCGCCTGCAATCGCTGATTGCCGGTGAAGAAGTGGTGCGGGCCCGCTCCGGATTCCTGCCCACGCTGAAGTCGGAGGTGAGCCAGACCATCTACGATGATCAATTAAAGACGAAAATTCCCGCCGGAACCATATCCGGGTTTTCCTCCACCATCATTATGCCCTCTACCAACCGCAATTTCTGGAGCAGCAAGACCTACGTCGAACAGACCATCTTCGACTTTTGGCTCACTCCCTCCAAATATCAGGCCGCGGTGCTGGGCAGGTCGGCCAGCCTGCTGGACACCGCCAAGACCCGGGACGACCTCTTTCTCGGCGTGGCCAAGGGTTATTTCAGCACCCTGCAGGACCAGAAGCTGGAGATAGTGGCCCGAGAGGAGGTGACGGATCTTAAGCAACACCTCAAGATCGCCGAGGACCAATATCAATTTGGGGTAGTCACTTTCAACGATGTCCTCCAGGCGAGGGTCTCTCTGGCCGACGCCGAGCAGCGCCTGATAGTGGCTAAAACCGACACCATCGACAGCCGCGCCGCCTTCAACAAGCTCCTGGCCCTGCCGGTGTCGGCCCCTACAGTGCTGAAGGATGAAAAGCTGGAGACCCGGCCCTGGGGCCTGGAAGATGCCACCGAGACGGCCCTGAAACAGCGGAGCGACCTCAAGGCCTCCACCGAACGCATCACCCAGCAGGAAAAAGTGGTGACCCAGACCAGGGCCCAATATTTCCCGCGGATTTACGCCCAGGCCGGCCAGAACTATCAACAAAACGATTTCCTCCTGCATGATAGCTCGTGGTTCGGCATCTTCGGCCTGCAGTGGACCCTGTTCTCCGGTCTGGATACCAAAGCCCAGGTGGCCCAGGCCAAACTGGTGGTGACTCAACTCCAAGAGCAGCACCAGGACCTGAACGAGCAGGTGCGCCTGGACGTGCAGAATGCCTACCTCAGGGTAAAGGAGAGCGCCGACCGCATCCAGGTGACGGAAAAGGCCGTGCACCAGGCGGAAGAAAACATGCGCCTCAACGAGGAGCGCTACAAAGAGCAGGTGGGCACCGCCACCGAGGTCATCGATGCCCAGACCCTGCTCACCCGGACCCGGGTCAACTACTGGGCCGCCCTTTACGACCATCAGATGGCCAAGGCCGAGCTGCTTTGGGCTATGGGGGCCATTAACACCCTTCTGCCCCAGGAGGAATGCCGGAGTGCTCCGTAAACCCTTGGTTCGGATCAGCGTCATCGTGCTGGTGCTCTTGATGATAGGAGCCGGTACCGGCTACTGGTATTACCTGCATATCTTTGTCTACACCGATGACGCCTATGTGTACGGTTATGTCGGCGAGGTCGCGTCCCGGGTACCGGGCCGGGTAGCCAAGGTGTTGGTGGATGATAATGATTTTGTCGAGCCCGGTCATGTCCTCCTGACCCTGGAGCCCCAGGATTATGGAGTAGCGATGGCCCAAGCCGAGGGCAACCTGAGCCGCTTGCGCCAGGACATGGCCCAAGATTATGTCAAAGTCTCCACCTCCCGGGCCAAACTCGCCGAAGCGGAGGCCAACTTCAAGGGGGCCAACACCGACAAGGTCCGCTATACCGCTCTATACGAGCACCGCACCGTTCCCAAGGAGACCCTGGACCATGTGGAGACCCGCTACCGGGTGAACCAGGCCCTGGTGGACCGGGCCCAGCGGGAAGTGGAAGAGGCCCTGGCCGCCATCGGCGGCTCCACCAGCATCCCCCGGGAAGAACAGCCGGCCATCAAGGAAGCCAAGGCGCGGCTGGAACAGACCAGGCTCAATCTGGGGTATACCAAGATAACCGCCAAGATTTCCGGCTATATCACTAAAAGGCAGGCAGAGGTTGGCAACTGGGTGCAGCCGGGGCAACCTTTAATGATGGTGGTGCCCCTGCATTATCCCCAGCTCTGGATCCAGGCAAACTACAAGGAAACGCAGCTCACCGACGTATATATCGGCCAGCCAGCAGAGGTGGATGTGGACACCTATCCCGGGGTCAAGTTCAAGGGGAGGGTGGACTCCATCATGTCCGGCACCGGCTCGGCCTTTTCCCTCCTGCCCCCGGAAAATGCCACGGGCAACTGGGTGAAGGTGGTGCAGCGCATTTCCGTCAAGATCGTGTTGCTGCCGCCCTTACCCGAAAGCAAGCCGTTGCGCCTGGGCATGTCCACCGAGGTCACCATCGATACCCGGAAGCATACCGGGCCCCGACTCTTACCGGCAAAACCATAAGAGTGCTGGGCGGCAGTTTTATGGCTGGATTTGGGAGACGGTGAATGGCCGCTTCCAGATCAAACCGGGTCCCAAGCTTATCAGCCTGGAAACCTCCCTTCCTGTTTAACCAAGGATTTTCTCAGGCTTTTCTTAGCGGTTTGGGGATCTCATGAACAGGGAGAGCACTCCCTATACTCCACAGGTGAACAAATGGCTGATTGCGATCGCGGTGATGCCCGGCACCATCATGGAGCTAATCGACACCACGGTTGTGAATGTGGCTTTGCCGCACATCGCCGGCAGCCTGTCGGCTGGGGTGGACGAGTCCACCTGGGTGCTCACCTCCTACCTGGTGTCCAACGCCATAGTCATGCCCCTCGCCGCCTGGCTCGCCGGCGCGGTCGGCCGCAGGCGCTTGCTGATGCTGTGCCTGACTATTTTTACCCTCAGTTCGATGGCTTGCGGCGCCGCCCCCACCCTGGCGAGCCTGATTTTCTTCCGGGTCATTCAAGGTGCTGGAGGCGGAGCCCTGCAACCCCTCTCCCAGGCCATTCTCTTCGAATCCTTTGCCGTGGAGGAGCGGGGTATGGCAATGGCGGTTTACGGCATCGGCGCCATTGTGGCTCCCATTATCGGCCCTCTGCTGGGTGGCTGGATCACCGACAACCTGAATTGGCGCTGGGCCTTTTACATTAATCTTCCCGTCGGCATTATAGCCCTGGCGGCGACTGCGATGTTTATCTTCGACCCTGATTATCTCCGGGCTCGAAAGAGTGGAGGAATCGACTTCCTGGGGGTGGGCCTCCTGGTCGTCGGGATCGGCGCCTTACAGATCGTGCTGGACAAAGGGGAACGGGAGGATTGGTTTTCCTCCGCCTTTATCGTGCGCTTATCCGTCGTTGCCCTGGTGGCGCTGGTTGCCCTGGTTTATTGGGAATTGAAGACCAGGAAGCCTTTTGTGGACCTACGCCTTTTCAAAGACCGGAATTTCGCCAGCGGAGTGACGGTTTTTTTCTTTTTCCGGTTTGTGCTTTACGGCAGCATGGTGCTGCTACCTCTCTTCTTGCAAACCATAATGGGATACGACGCCACCCTGGCCGGTGAAATCATGGCCTGGGGCGGGGTGAGCGCCATGATGACGATGCCGGTGACGGGCCGATTGTGCAACCGGGTGGACAACCGCTGGCTCTCGATTTTGGGCCTGCTCATCGGCGCCTGGGCCACCTACCTGATGAGCCTGTTTAATGTCCAGACCGATTACGCGACCGCGCAGTTCCCCCGGTTCCTTCAGGGCCTGGGCATAGGCATAACTTTCGTGGCTCTTACCAATCTCACTATGGGCCACATCTCCCGCGAAAAAATGGGTAATGCTACCGGCATCTATAACTTGCTCCGCAACCTGGGGGGGTCTTCCGGGATCGCCGTGGCTACCACGCTACTCTCCCGCCGGGCCCAGTTTCACCAGAGCCGGTTGGTGGAGCACCTCACCCCCTGGTCTCTACCCTTCAGCGGCTGGCAGCATCGCATTGCCGAAATCATGCCCGGCCTGGGACCGCACTGGAATTATTGGGACGCCCCCCAGGCCATGGCCACCCTCTATGGCCAGGTGCAAGTGCAGGCCATGACGCTGTCCTTTAGCGACGGCTATTGGTTCTTCACGATCTTATTTTTGCTGCTGGTTCCCTTGGTGTTCATGATGCGGCGGCCTCGGCTAGCCCAAGAGGAAATTATTAAAGGCGATTGATGGCAGCGGTTGTTTCTCCCCAACGTCCCGAGGTCAACAAATGGGTGATCACCATTGCGGTGATGGCCGGCACCTTCATGGAGATCGTGGACACCACGGTGGTGAACGTGGCCCTGCCCCACATCGCCGGCAGCATGGCCTCTTCTACCGATGAAACCACCTGGGTGCTCACCGCCTACCTGGTCTCCAATGCCATCATCCTGCCCATCACCGGCTGGCTCTCCGCCCTGTTCGGGCGCAAGCGCTTTTTGCTCCTCTGCCTGGTCCTGTTCACCGTCAGTTCCATGTTGTGCGGCGCGGCCACCAGCCTGGCGGAACTCATCGTCTTCCGCATCATCCAGGGCCTCGGCGGCGGCGCCTTGCAGCCCATCTCCCAGGCCATCCTGCTGGAGACCTTTCCGGTCGAGGAACGGGGCATGGCCATGGCCCTTTGGGGCATCGGGGTGATCATCGCCCCCATCATCGGTCCGGTCATGGGCGGTTGGGTGACCGACAACCTCACCTGGCGCTGGGCCTTTTATATCAACCTGCCCATCGGCATCCTCTCGGTGCTGCTCACCTGGATGTTCATCTTCGACCCGGAATATCTCCGGCGCCGGCGGGCCGGCAGTATTGACTACTGGGGCCTGGGACTCCTGGCGCTGGGGCTGGCCGCCCTGCAGGTGGTCCTGGACAGGGGCGAGCGGGAGGACTGGTTCTCCTCGGCCTTCATCACCCGCCTGGCCATCATCTCGGCCGTGGCCCTGATTTGCCTGATCTGGCGAGAGTTGAAGACCGAGCACCCCGTGGTGGACCTGCGCCTTTTTAAGGAACGGAATTACGCCTCCGGGGTGACCATCATGTTCTTCTTCGGCTTCGTCCTTTACGGCACCATCTTGCTCCTGCCCCTGTTTCTCCAGACCTTGATGGGCTATGACGCCACCCTGGCCGGCTGGGCTCTGGCCTTCGGCGGCATGAGCTCCCTCATGATCATGCCGGTGGTGGGCCGCCTCACCACCGTCGTGGACAGCCGCATCCTGGTCTTCGTGGGACTGCTGATCAACGCTCTGGCCGTTTATCTCATGAGCCAGTTTAATACCCAGATCAATTTCGCCACCGCCTGGTGGCCCCGGTTCATCCAGGGCTTCGGCCTGGGCTGCACCTTCGTGTCCCTCACCACCCTCACCATGTCCCGCATCTCCCAGGTGAAGATGGGCAACGCCACCGGCATCTTCAACCTGATGCGCAACCTGGGCGGCTCCTTCGGCATCGCTACCGCCACCACCCTGCTTTCCCGCCGCAGTCAGTTCCATCAGAGCCGTCTGGTGGAGCACCTCACCCCCCTGTCGCAGCCCTTCATCGACTGGCAGCACCGGCTGGGGCAGCTTATGCCTGACCTGGGGGCCAACTGGAATTGGTGGAACGCCCCCCAGGCCGTGGGCGGCCTCTACCAGGAGGTCCAGCGCCAGGCCCAAATGCTGGCCTTCTGCGACGATTACCATTTCTTCACCATCGTCTTTCTACTGCTCCTGCCCCTGGTCTTTCTCATGCGCCGTCTCCCCCGCCACGCCCCGGCCCCCGCCGAACCCAAAGTGGAAGCCCTGCCTTAGCGCGAGCAGCGGTCAGCTTTCCAGCAGTTAGCCAGGGCCTAATGTAGAACCGCCGCCCTCGGCAGGTTCTTTTTCTTGCGTCTGGGCGGGAAGCATTCATCCTCGCGAGCCTGGGAACTGGTTGGAGGGGCGGTGGCTAAAAACGTTGTCTTGGATAACAAAATCATAACTCAGTTTGGAATGTCTGGCGGCTACAAGATAAATTTGATATGAGTGTCTGGAAGATCGTGATTAACCACCGCGGCTATGAGCGTGGTTAACTGCGGAAGGACAACTGTTGCGCCGTCTCAACCTGATTCTGCTGACCATCGCCGTTGGGTTTTTCTTTTGGATCCTCAATGAGGTGGGCTGGGCCAACGTGGGGCATTACCTGCGGCAGGTTGGCTGGTACTGGCCGTTGCTGCTCTTGCCGTATGGGTTGGTGAACCTTCTGGAAGCCATCTCCTGGAAATTCCTCATCGTTAAATTGCCCCGGACCATCTCCTTGCCCCACCTTTTCTGGCTGCGACTGGGAGGGGAGGCCCTGAACCAACTCACCCCCGCTGCCTCCCTGGGGGGCGAGCCTTTCAAGACCGACCGGTTGTGGACCGCCGGGGTCCCTCTGGATCAGGCCACCGCCTCGGTGGTGATCCACAAAGGCATCCTGGTCTTGAGCCTGGTCCTTTATATTATTCTGGGTCTGGCCCTGGCCCCCCTCTACCTGCCCGCGGCCCTGTCGCATCTGGGGGTTTTGAGCCTGGGCACCCTGGGGCTGGCCGTGGGTGGCGCCACTTTTGTCTTTCTCCAGCGCCGGGGCGCCTCCTGTAGCCAGGGGGTGCGCTTTCTGCACCGCCGGGGCTGGTGTCCCCGGTTTCTTCAAGAAAAAGAGGACTTTTTCGCCAGGTTGGATGATAGCCTCTCTTCCTTCTATCGGAAATATCCGGGACGGGCCGTCCTGGCCTTCGTCCTCTTTTTCTTGAGCTGGTTGCTCCATGCGGCGGAAATCTATCTGATCTTCTGGCTGGTGGGCCACCCCATCAGTTGGGGCCTGGCCCTCTGCCTGGACTCCCTGGCCATGCTGTTCAGCGCCCTGGGATTCTTCATCCCCGCGGCTGCCGGGGTCCAGGAGGGAGGCAACCTCCTCCTGGCCCTGGGCTTCAACCTGGGCCTCACCCTGGGGGCCACCTTCAGCATCCTGCGGCGCCTCCGGGAAGCCTTCTGGCTCAGCCTGGGGCTTCTGGTGGTCTGGCGGGAGAGGTAGAAAAGATTTGGGGGAGGTCCAGGGATTTCATCCCTGCCCTCCCCCAACCCCCCTCCCAACCCGTATAAGGGCCGGGGAAGTCGGGGCCAGAGGCCCCGCCTTCCCCGGCAAAGAAACTTAAGGGGTTGGGGAATGTGGTTTGGGGAAGGGGGGGCAGGGGCCACTTACAAAAAAGCCTCTGGCCCCCTTCCTCAAAATAATCACCCAAACAACCGCACCTCCACCGGCTCGCCCTTTAACAGCCCTTCCACCCCCAGGGGGATCATTACCAGGCCGTCGCTGTTCACCAGGGGGGAGAGGAGCCCCGAGGCCCCCAGCACCGGCTCGGCCCACAGGGTTTCGCCTTCAGGCCGCAGACGCACCCGCACATAGTCCTCCCGGCCACTGGCCCCGGCCAGGTTGCGGGAGAGGGCCGCGGTGACGGTGCGGCCCCAGGGTGGCGCGGCCTGCAAGCCAGAAAGGCGAGCCAGTAGCGGCCTTCCTAAGACCTCCATGACCACCGCGGCGGAGGCCGGATGTCCCGGCAGACCCAGGAGGGGCTTGGCGCCGCTCCCTAACCCAAAATCCACTGCCGCCAGGATGGTGGGTTTCCCGGGGCGGATCGCCACCCCGTGGGCCAGGACCTCGGAGGCGGGGAGGTCGCGGATGGCCGCCAGGGTCAGGTCCCGCGCCCCCACCGAGGAGCCCCCGGAGATGAGAATCAGGTCGGCGTCGCTGATGGCCGCGGCCAGGGCTGCCCTCAGGGCGCCAAAATCGTCGGGGATGATCCCCAGGAGCAGGGGCAGGCCGCCCTCCTCCCGTACCTGGGCCGCGGTTAAATGGGCGTTGGCGTCCCGCACCTGGCCGGGGCCGGGCTGCCGCGCCACCGGGACGATCTCGTCGCCGGAGGAGAGGATGGCCACCCGGGGCCTTCTGTAAGCCTTTAACTGAGTTATTCCCAGCGCCGCCAATAACCCGAGGTCCTGGGGACGTAGCCGCGCCCCCGCCTCGAAGATCAGCTTCCCGGCCGGCACATCTTCGCCGGGGGTGAGGAGGTTTTCCCCCGGGGCCACGGCCCGGCGCACCTCCAGGGTCTGGTCCGGGTGCTCGGCGGTGTATTCCACCATGACCACCGCATCAGCACCTTCCGGCAGCATGGCGCCGGTGGGCACCCGCAGGGTCTCGCCGGGGAGCAGGGGCCGGACCGGGGCGGCGCCCATGGGGACCTCGCCCTTGATCTCCAGGTACTGGGGCGCCCCGACGCTGGCTCCGAAGGTGTCCCGGGCCGCTACCGCGTAGCCATCCATGGTGGCCCGATTGAATCCAGGCGCGGCCTCCGCGGCTGACACCGGGTGGGCCAGCACCCGGCCCAGCGCGTCGTCCAGGTCCACCTCCTCGGCGCCCACCGTGGAGAAGCGCGGATAGAGGGCCAGTACCTCTTCCCGGGTTTGCAGACGGAAGAATTCTATCCCAGTCATTTAGCTTTTATTATAGGCAGCCAGAAAATCCTCTCGGGAGATTCCAGCCTGGGTGCAGATGGTTCTCAAGGTGGAAGCCTTAATAAAGGGATGATTTGGCATGGTTAGATTTCCAGGACTTCCGGTCCGAAGGTTTCGATATGGAAGGCGATGGCAGATTTGACATCCGCCAGGGCCTCCTCAAAGTGTCCCCCTGTACCACCGCGACCCCCTTTAAACCCAAGGGATAGGCCACGTAAGCGTCAGGATGCTTTTCCACAATAATTTTACGCTGCATCATAACTAAGCCTCCTATTCTAAATTATACCGAAGCTGGCGGATTGGCTGGCAGTGTCCGCCACGCATTTTCCGCCTTTTTGCCGGGGAAGGTGGGGCCGCAGGCCCCGCTTCCCCGGCCTCCCCTTACACGGGTTGGGAGGGGGTGTGGGGGAGGGCAGGGCCGTCGGCCCTGACCCTCCCCCACGAACCTCTAAATCCTCGAAAATATCCTCACGTCCACGGCGAACAGGCCCCTTTCGTAGAGCAGCAGCGGGTTCAGTTCGATCTGGTCCAGTTCCGGGTGTTTCTGGGCGAATCGTGCCAGGGCCTCCATGGCCACAAGGAGCGCCGCGGTATCCCGGGGAGGTTGGCCGCGGTAGCCGGTAAGTAATGGGTAGCCCTTGATCTTTTTCGTCAGGTCTGCCAGTTCCGCCTCGGTGGCTGGCAGGAGGCAGAAGGCCACGTCCTGGTAAATCTCGGTATTGACGCCTCCCAGGCCGAACATCAGGGTAGGGCCGTATTGGGGGTCGGTGATGATCCCCAGGATGACTTCCAGTCCCCCGGGTTTGGCCATGGGAGAGACGCTAACCCCATCCACCTGCACCAGGGTGTCGAAGAGTCCGGTGGCCGCCATCAGGTCCTGGTAGCCCTGGGCCACTTCCGCATCATTTTCCAGGCCCAGGAGGACTCCGCCCATCTCGGTCTTGTGGGCGATCTGCGGGGAGGCGATCTTCAGGACCACCGGGTAGCCGAACTGGCGGGCCAGGGCCGCGGCCTCCTGGGGGTTTTGGGCCAGGGGCGCGGCGGCCGCCGGGATGCCGGCCTTGACTATTATGGCCGCGGCCTCGCCGGCCGGCAGGAGGTTGAGGCCCTTAGCCACGGACACCTTGGGGAGGCCGGGGGGCGCGGCCGGGGGCTTCTCAAACCGGAAGAATTGGGCCAGGGCACGGACGCCCCGCTCCGGGGTGGGGAACACCGGAATCCCTGCCCGGTAAAGGTCCAGGCGCTCCTGCCGCTCCACTTCGGCGCCGCCCAGGAAGATAACCAGCTCGGAGGCGCCGGGGGTGACTTGCCGGGAGGCCCCGGGAATGGGGTCTCCGAAGATCACCACCTGGGTATCGTAGTCGTCCCGGGTCTGGTCCATTACCTGGCGGTATAACTCCGGGCTGCTGATGGCGTCCCCGGTCAGGTCCACCGGGTTGCCCACGGCACAGTGGGCCGGCAGCATCGCCCGCAGCCGCTCTTTCAGAATGGGGTTGGGCTCGGGGACCGTGAGGCCGGATTTCTCCGCCTCGTCGATGGCCAGGATGGCGGCGCCGCCGGAGGAGGTGGTGATCATCAGCCGCCTCCCCCGCGGTTGGGGGAGGTAGGCCAGGGCCTTGGCAAAGTCGAAAAGTTCCTCCAGGGTGTCGGCCCGGTGGACTTGATACTTGCGAAAGAGGGCGTCGTAGATGGCGTCGGTCCCGGCCATGGATTTGGTATGGGACTCGGCGGCGCGGCTCCCCGCCGCGGTGCGGCCCGCCTTGAGAATAACCACGGGTTTGGTGGCGGACGTAAGGGCGTCGACAAAATAGGAGGCCCGTTTCACCCCCTCCAGGTAGAGGGCGATGACCGCGGTATGGGGGTCCTGGTTGAAATAGCTGAGAACCTCGGCCTCGTCCACGTCCACCCGGTTGCCCAGCGACACAAAGCCGCTCACCCCCAGGTGCTCGGCCGCGGCCAGATCCAGGAAGGCGGCGCCCACGGTGCCGCTCTGGGAGGCGAAGGCGATCCTGCCCCTGGTGGTGATCAGCGGCCAGGAGGCGCACATCTGCCGGTGCGGCATATTGATCCCCTGGCAGTTGGGGCCCACCACCCTGAGGCCGGTCCGGCGCACCACCTGGGCCAGTTCGTCTTGCAAGCGCTCGCCCCCGGGCCCCGCCTCGGCGAAGCCGCCGGTGATGACGACCGCGGCCTTAACCCCCCGGGCGGCGCACTGCGTAAGGGTTTCCGCCACAAGCGCCGCCGGGATCACCACTACCGCCAGGTCCGGGGGCGCGGGGGTGTCCGTGATGGACTTATAGACCTTAAGGCCCAGGATTTCCTCGGCCTTGGGGTTGATGGGGTAGAGGGGGCCGGGGAAGCCGCCGTTTTTAAGATTGGCCAGGATATCGTGGCCCAGTTTTCCGGGGGCGCTGGAGGCGCCGATGACCGCCACGCTCCGGGGCGCGAAGATGGAATTAAGGGTGCTCAGGGTCTCCATGGGCTCTCCTGTAGCCGGATGATCTGCCGGTTTGATCATAGCACAGGGGGCGGAAGGGGGAAATGGGGAAGGGGACAGAAAATAAAGCGCATTAAACCCGGTATGATCTGGGCCGAATAAAGGAAAGCCGGGGCCCCGGATGCGCTCTTGCCGCCCATAAGCGGAAGATCATCCAGGTTCCCCGGCTTTTCCCCGGATCTCGAAACCGCCCCACCTTAGAATTAGGGCCGACGTCCATCAGGTTTCGTGATCACCACTCCTGACCGCTTCAGCGGGGAGCGGGCATCTGCTGCCACCTCTGGCCGCACGCGCCCAGGCGGCTCATCTGATTGCCATCTTCAGAAGGCGGCCTTCCTCGGGGCCGAAACAGTCAGCCCGGGTTTCTGCCTGCGGGGCGGCCCACCCTTAACGGGTTCGAGCCGGGACATCACCCCTTTCCTGACGATACTCAGGCATCCCCTAGGTAAAATAACGATAATCATCAGGCGGAGGGAAGTCAAGTGCCCTGGAGAATTTTTTTAAGTGGCCGGTCGTCTGTTGTCAGTCAAAATATGTGCATACAAATATTCTTGACAAGCTATTTTAATGTACATACACTATGGGTGTGAAAATGGGATGGGAATGGGACCCTGATAAGGCAAAGGAGAATCGGCAAAAGCACGGAGTCGATTTTGCGGATACCACCGGGGTTTTCTATGATGAACAGGCCATTGGCGAAGAAGATGAGGGTTCCGAGGGAGAACAAAGATTCCGTAAAATTGGTATGGATTTTTTAGGGCGGCTTCTGGTCGTGATCTATAGCTAGCGAGGAGAAAATATCCGCCTGATATCCGCTCGCAAGGCTACAAAAAGGGAAGCAGGACAATACTATGCGTAAAGAATATGATTTTAGCAAGGGTAAGCGTGGTGCGACCATTCCACCAGACCCTCGAAAAACCCGCATAACCATTCGTATTGATACCAAGATATTGAATTGGTTCAGGGAACGCGTGCATGAGGCCGGGGGCGGCAATTATCAGACCATGATCAATGACGCCTTGAAGAGCTACATCGAGAGCGAGAATTCGAAGACCATTCGTTATCCCGGCAGCCCCCACGTCGATCTTGACCACAGATATAAAGAGGAATGTGAGGCTGAAGGGTTGTGGTTTCAGGGCCGGGGCTATTATGTCGGAAAAAAAATCAGAGACTTGAGCTTCACCGGGAAAAAAGCGGCCTAGCCGTTGGAGGAGTAAACCATGGGCACCAAGACGGTCAGATACAACAAGCAAGGTATTAACCAGCTTCCCAATGACAAGCCGGTTCTTTATCGGATAAAAACAGAGTCTGGGAATCTGAATTACGTGGGCATCGCTCAAAAGGGATGGGTGCGGGAGAGAATCTCCGAACATCTGAAAGAAATTCCCGGAGCGAAGGTCCAAATCGAGCAGTTCAGCAATATCGACGACGCCGGGAAGAAAGAGATTAACGTGATCCGGAGGACCCTGGCGAAATACCATAAGCAAGGGAGGTAATTAGGTTCCAAGGGCTTTAGCGGGGGGCCGCGGTTCTACCTGACCCCTGAGCGCTGGCCCAATCGCCCATGGGGATAGGGGAATAAAGGGCGGGCACACGGTACGCCCCTACGGCTTCACAGGCTGGAAGCCTGTGCCACTGTCGCGCCTACCACTCAAAATAAACCCCTCGCCACTTTTTTCTCAAAAAATAACTTGCGCCGAAATTTAGCCATGATAAATTCATCAGGATAAGCAGGGGCCGGGCGGGGCAGGGGCCCCGGGGCGAAAAAAGCTTGGCCTCACCCCTTGACAGAAACTGGCGGATCGGTTACATACTCAGATACCGCAGGGCAGGGCGCGGATCGAGAGCGGGGCCCTGACCCCTTGACAGCGGGGGAAAAATTCCTATAATTTACGTGTGGGAATTTGCTCTTTGAAAACTAAATAGTGAGCCCGAGTGCGAAAAACTCCAAGTAAAACTGGAGAGTTTGATCCTGGCTCAGAATTAACGCTGGCGGCATGCGTAACACATGCAAGTCGTACGAGAAAGCCCGGTTCGCCGGGCGAGTAAAGTGGCGCACGGGTGAGTAACGCGTGGGTAATCTACCCCGGTCTGGGGGATAACGCACCGAAAGGTACGCTAATACCGCATGACCCGACGGGTCCCTGGACCCATCGGCAAAGGTGGCCTCTGCATGCAAGCTACCGAACCGGGATGAGCCCGCGTCCTATTAGCTTGTTGGTGGGGTAATGGCCCACCAAGGCGACGATGGGTAGCTGGTCTGAGAGGACGGCCAGCCACACTGGAACTGGTACACGGTCCAGACTCCTACGGGAGGCAGCAGTGAGGAATATTGCGCAATGGGGGAAACCCTGACGCAGCGATGCCGCGTGGGTGAAGAAGGCCTTCGGGTCGTAAAGCCCTGTCAGGCGGGAAGAATAGCCCCGGGGCTAATATCTCCGGGGTGTGACGGTACCGCTGAAGGAAGCACCGGCTAACTCCGTGCCAGCAGCCGCGGTAAGACGGAGGGTGCGAGCGTTATTCGGAATTATTGGGCGTAAAGGGCGTGCAGGCGGCCGGCCAAGTCTGATGTGAAAGCCCGGGGCTTAACCTCGGAAGGGCGTTGGAAACTGGTTGGCTTGAGTTCGGGAGAGGAAAGCGGAATTTCGGGTGTAGAGGTGAAATTCGTAGATATCCGGAGGAACACCGGTGGCGAAGGCGGCTTTCTGGACCGAAACTGACGCTGAGACGCGAAAGCGTGGGGAGCAAACAGGATTAGATACCCTGGTAGTCCACGCTGTAAACGATGGGCACTAGGTGTGGGGGGTTTTTAATCCCTCCGTGCCGCAGCTAACGCATTAAGTGCCCCGCCTGGGGAGTACGGCCGCAAGGTTAAAACTCAAAGGAATTGACGGGGGCCCGCACAAGCGGTGGAGCATGTGGTTCAATTCGACGCAACGCGAAGAACCTTACCTGGGCTTGACATGTGGGGAATCCCATGGAAACATGGGAGTGCGTAGCAATACGAGCCTCAACACAGGTGCTGCATGGCTGTCGTCAGCTCGTGTCGTGAGATGTTGGGTTAAGTCCCGCAACGAGCGCAACCCTTGTCTCTAGTTGCCACCATTCAGTTGGGCACTCTAGAGAGACTGCCGGTGATAAACCGGAGGAAGGTGGGGACGACGTCAAGTCCTCATGGCCTTTATGCCCAGGGCTACACACGTGCTACAATGGGCGGTACAAAGGGTTGCAAACCCGCGAGGGGGAGCCAATCCCAAAAAGCCGTCCTCAGTTCGGATTGGAGTCTGCAACTCGACTCCATGAAGTTGGAATCGCTAGTAATCGCGGATCAGCACGCCGCGGTGAATACGTTCCCGGGCCTTGTACACACCGCCCGTCACACCACGAAAGCCGGTTGTACCAGAAGTCGCTGGCCCAACCCTTCGGGGAGGGAGGCGCCCAAGGTGTGTTCGGTGATTGGGGTGAAGTCGTAACAAGGTAGCCGTAGGGGAACCTGCGGCTGGATCACCTCCTTTCTAAGGTGCTACCCAGCACAAAGCAAACGGACCCGGGTCTCACTATTTAGTTTTGAAGGAGCAAGCGCCGACAGCAGACCAGCAAAGGAGCTCTATGCCTCAGTCTGGGGCCCTCGCCTTCAGGCTGATTTTCTTTCTCTGCGGAGGGCCTATAGCTCAGTCTCGGTTAGAGCGCACGCCTGATAAGCGTGAGGTCGTTGGTTCAACTCCAACTAGGCCCACCATCTCCATGGGGGTGTAGCTCAGCCGGAAGAGCGCCTGCTTTGCACGCAGGAGGTCATCGGTTCGAATCCGTTCACCTCCACCAAGAAGCTTTCAGGGATCAGCAGTCAGCTTGCAGCCTTAAAGAAGGATGAGCAGGCAGGTGGTTGAAGTTGAGGAGACTGCTCCCCAAGATTTCCCGGGGTTTTGGTTAAGGCCCTGGTGCTCTTTGACAACTGAATCTGGAAGTAACAGAGAAGGTCCTTAGGAGTTTCCCAAGGCAAGAGGGCTTATGGTCAAGCTACTAAGGGCGATCGGTGGATGCCTTGGCGTTGAGAGGCGATGAAGGACGTGGCTAGCTGCGATAAGCTTCGGGGAGCCGCTAAACAGGTTGTGATCCGGAGACCTCCGAATGGGGCAACCCGGCCCGGGTAATGCCGGGTCATCGTACACTGAATCCATAGGTGTACGAGGCGAACGGGGTGAAGTGAAACATCTCAGTAACCCCAGGAAAAGAAATCAAAGGAGATTCCCTCAGTAGCGGCGAGCGAACGGGGAACAGCCCAAACCGTGGTCGTGTAAGCCGGCAAGCGTTGCGGCCGCGGGGTTGCGGGGCCAGTTTGGAGGCGGTTGCCGCCGCCTCGGAAAGTTACCAACCACCTGTCTAGTCGAAGGGCCTGGAAAGGCCCACCATAGAGGGTGACAGTCCTGTAGACGAAAGGCAGGCGGCTTTCTGGAACTGGTTCCCAAGTACCACGGGACACGTGGAACCCCGTGGGAAGCCGGGAGGACCATCTTCCAAGGCTAAATACTACTCAACGACCGATAGTGAACCAGTACCGTGAGGGAAAGGTGAAAAGAACCGCGGGAGCGGAGTGAAATAGAACCTGAAACCGATCGCTTACAAGCTGTGGAAGGACCATAGCAGGTTTCGGCCTGCTGGTCTGACTGCGTGCCTTTTGCATAATGAGTCAGCGACTTACTCTTGGTGGCGAGGTTAAGCCGTGAGGCGGAGCCGGAGCGAAAGCGAGTCTGAATAGGGCGTATTAGTCGCCAGGAGTAGACCCGAAGCCGGGTGATCTATCCATGGCCAGGGTGAAGGTCGGTTAACACCGACTGGAGGCCCGAACCAGTTAACGTTGAAAAGTTATTGGATGAGCTGTGGATAGGAGTGAAAGGCTAATCAAACTCGGTGATAGCTGGTTCTCCCCGAAATATATTGAGGTATAGCCTTCCGTGATGAGCCTCGGAGGTAGAGCACTGGATGGACTAGGGGTCTCACAAGATTACCAAACCCAACCAAACTCCGAATGCCGAGGTCTTTAGCGGGGGAGTCAGACTGCGGGTGATAAGATCCGTGGTCGAGAGGGAAACAACCCAGACCGCCAGCTAAGGTCCCCAAATCTAGGCTAAGTGGGAAAGGATGTGGATTCGCCCAGACAACCAGGAGGTTGGCTTAGAAGCAGCCACCCTTTAAAGAATGCGTAATAGCTCACTGGTCGAGTGGGTCTGCGCCGAAAATGTAACGGGGCTCAAGCCTAGTACCGAAGCTGCGGGTGCCAGGTTTCCTGGCGCGGTAGGGGAGCGTTGTCGTAGCCTGTGAAGGCGTACCGCAAGGAGCGCTGGAGGTCCGACAAGTGCTTATGCTGACATGAGTAACGATAAACGGGGCGAGAAACCCCGTCGCCGTAAGCCTAAGGTTTCCTGGGTAAAGTTAATCTTCCCAGGGTTAGTCGATCCCTAAGCCGAGGCCGAAAGGCGTAGGTGATGGAAAACGGGTTGATATTCCCGTACCACCTGGTGCGCGTTGACCGATGGGGGGACGCAGGAGGGTAGGCCATCCGGGTGTTGGACGTCCCGGTTCAAGCTCGTAGGGGGGGGTGCCAGGCAAATCCGGCGCTCCTTAACCCCGAGAGGTGATGAGGAGAGGCTCTGCCTCACAAACTGGTTGATCCCACGCTGCCAAGAAAAGCCTCTAGGTAGTTCACCAGGTGATCGTACTGCAAACCGACTCAGGTAGGCGAGGAGAAAATCCTAAGGCGCTCGAGAGAACCCTGGTTAAGGAACTCGGCAAAATGACACCGTAACTTCGGGAGAAGGTGTGCCCCCATCAGGTGAAAGGACTTGCTCCTGGAGCCGAAGGGGGTTGCAGAGAAATGGGGGTGGCGACTGTTTACTAAAAACACAGGACTCTGCTAAGTCGCAAGACGATGTATAGGGTCTGACGCCTGCCCGGTGCCGGAACGTTAAGGGGAGGGGTCATTCGGGGCAACCCGGAGAAGCTCTAAACCGAAGCGCCGGTAAACGGCGGCCGTAACTATAACGGTCCTAAGGTAGCGAAATTCCTTGTCGGGTAAGTTCCGACCTGCACGAATGGCGTAACGATTGCCCCGCTGTCTCGACCAGGGACTCGGTGAAATTGTATTCGCGGTGAAGATGCCGTGTACCCGCAACAAGACGGAAAGACCCCGTGCACCTTTACTATAGCTTGGCATTGGATTTTGGGATAACTTGTGTAGGATAGGTGGGAGGCGACGATCTCCGGATGCTAGTTCGGAGGGAGCCAACCTTGAAATACCACCCTGGTTATTCTAGAATTCTAACCCAGTCCCGTGATCCGGGACGGGGACATTGCCTGGTGGGTAGTTTGACTGGGGCGGTCGCCTCCTAAAGCGTAACGGAGGCGCGCGAAGGTTCCCTCAGGCTGATTGGAAACCAGCCGTTGAGTGTAAAGGCATAAGGGAGCTTGACTGCGAGACCTACAAGTCGAGCAGGTACGAAAGTAGGCCTTAGTGATCCGGCGGTCCCGTATGGAAGGGCCGTCGCTCATCGGATAAAAGGTACGCCGGGGATAACAGGCTGATCTTCCCCAAGAGTTCACATCGACGGGAAGGTTTGGCACCTCGATGTCGGCTCATCGCATCCTGGGGCTGAAGAAGGTCCCAAGGGTTTGGCTGTTCGCCAATTAAAGCGGTACGTGAGCTGGGTTTAAAACGTCGTGAGACAGTTTGGTCCCTATCTGTTGTGGGCGTAGGAGATTTGCGAGGAGCTGTCCCTAGTACGAGAGGACCGGGATGGACGAACCTCTGGTGTTCCGGTTGTGCCGCCAGGCGCAGCGCCGGGTAGCTATGTTCGGACCGGATAACCGCTGAAAGCATCTAAGCGGGAAGCCGACCTCAAGATTAGATCTCCCGGATCGCAAGATCCCTAAAGGCCCCTGGTAGACCACCAGGTTGATAGGCCGGAGGTGGAAGCGCAGCAATGTGTGAAGCCGACCGGTACTAATCGGCCGTGCGGCTTGACCATATTCTCTCTTGCCTTTGGTAACTGTTAAGGACTTCTCTACTTCCGATTCACTGTTTTGTTTTTGGTGGCACCGGCGTCTCGCCGGTGCGGTGTTACCGAAAACCGAAAACCGAAAACCGTCTCACAGTTTCCGGTGGCCATGCCGCAGGGGTCACACCCGATCCCATCCCGAACTCGGTAGTTAAGCCCTGCAGGGCCGATGGTACTACGTGGGTGACTGCGTGGGAGAGTAGGACGCCGCCGGATTTAATCTCTAGCCCCAAGCCCGCCCCTTGACGGAGGCGGGCTTTTTTTATCAAGTGCTTTTCTTCATAATTTTAGGTATCTTGAGTCAAAGGGTCGCGAAGGTCCCCGACCATTCTAAAGATCGGACCGTATAGATTCTTTTTCAACAGCAGGGAAGAGATTAGATCCCACATTCATGTATCCTGCCCGGGAGGGGTGGCCAAATTCTGGTTAGAACCTATTGTGTCGCTGGCCTCTTATTACGGTCTGTCTCCCAGGGAGTTGCGTCAGATAGAAAATATCTTGAGGGAGCATGAAGATGATTTCAAGTCAGCCTGGGACCGGCATTTTGCCCAGTGAAGTCACCAATATTGAGCCGCTGGGGTTTTGGGTTTTAGTGGAAGATAGGGAATATTTCGTTCCATTTGCCGACTATCCGGTTTTTAAAGGCGCCTCCATACAACAAATTTTCGAGATGCAACGTTTATCTTCCACCCAACTTCACTGGCCGGATTTGGACGTGGATATCGAAATCGAAGCCCTGGAACAACCGGAGCATTATCCTCTGGTCTTTAAATAGGGGAATATTTTATCTGAGAGGGGATGACCCGATCCCATCCCCGAACCTGGTAGTAGGCCCTTTTTAGTGGCACAGGCTGGAAGCCTGTGCCACTAGTAATTTCATAACAGTAAGCCCGCCCCTTGACCAGGCGGGCTTTTTTTTTGCTCTACGATTTGGTATATAGAGATCAGAGGGTAAGGTTATGAAATTTAACATAGAATCCGAGCAGGAAGAAGACGGCCGCTGGCTGGCGGAGGTGCTGGAACTTCCCGGGGTTATGGTCTATGCACCGACCCGCCGGGAAGCCCAAGCCAAGGCCCAGGCCCTGGCTCTGCGGGTTCTGGCCGAGCGCCTGGAACACGGGGAGATGCTGGCCGAGCCCATAAATATTCTGTTCGCCGCGGCATGAGTTCTTGGCGAGCTACCCAAGCGAAGCGAGTCCTGGCGGCGTTGAAGAGATTAGGGTGGAGCGATAAAAGGCGTTCCGGCTCACACCGCACCCTGTCTCGAACCGGCTGGCCCGACATGGTGTTCGCCTTCCATGATAACGAGGAAATTGGCCCGAGAATGTTGGCCCGCATCGCCAGGGTTACCGGTCTAAAACCTGAAGACCTGTAATCTCGATCCCATCCCCGAACCCGGTAGTAGGCCCTTTTTAGTGGCACAGGCTGGAAGCCTGTGCCACTAGTAATTTCATAACAGTAAGCCCGCCCCTTGACCAGGCGGGCTTGGTTTATTGGCGCCAGCTGATTCTGGCTGCGGCAGCACCGGCGTCTCAACAGGTTTCCGGGTTTGGAGCTGACCGCGGCTAGCTGGTAGTCATTATAGCCGGAGCTAAGCCTTGCTATCCTGATTCCCCTTGGCTGATCCGTCTTCCCCGGTGGTTCCCCAAGACTCCAATACTTCACCGAGGGTTGGGGATGGCGCCGCGGCCGGGGGCCCCGCCTGCAGCAGGCGGTCCAGGGCCGCGGCCAGCCCGGGGTCCGTATCCAAGGCCTGATGGATAGCGGCCGTACGTCCGCGGCGCAGGCACTCCAGGACCTCGGCCACGGTCACCTGGCTCAGCGGCAGGTTGGGCAGAAACTGAGGCGACCGCGTCCGCTTGCCGGGCGCCACCTGCACCACCAGATTGCAGTCCTGGAGCATCTGGACCACCCGCGCCGCCAGGTTGTTGCCCTGAGGCAGGATCTCCGCCAACTCCTCCAGGGACAGGGGCGGCTGCCGCCGGTAGAAGCGGGCGCTGATCCTGAGCAGGGCCGCCAGGCCCAGGTATTCGTCCACCGGCTCCGGAGGCAGGGGCGGCCAATGGAACCCCCGAGTGAGACGGTCCAGGTTCTGGTGGGCAAAGGCCACCTCGGTGCCGAAGAGCAGGATGAGCCAGCACCAGAACATCCAGATAAAGATGAAGAGCAGATTATAGAGGGCGCCGTAAATAGCGTTGTAATAGGACGAGCCCCCCTGGATCGAGATGAACAGCCACTGGGCCAACTGCCAGACGCTGCCCCCCACCACCCCCCCCAGGACCGCGGACCACAAACGGACCCGGGTATTGGGCATCACCAGGTAGATGAAGATAAAGGCCAGCCACAGCACCCCCAGGGAGACCAGCCAGCGGGTGGCGGTGAAGAAGATTCGGGGCAACACTGACGCCAGGAAGCCATGGATACCCAGATGAATGCTCAGGAAGGAGGTGGAGAGGGAGAGGGCCACTGCCATGAGGATGGGAAAGAGCAGGAAGATGCTCAGGTAGTCGCTGACCTTGCGGCTCCAGGCGCGGGTTTGGCTGACCTGCCAGGTCTTATTGAAGGCCTTCTCCACGTTGGTCATGATGATGACCAGGTCACCCAACAGGGCCACCACCCCAAAGACCCCCAGGGAGGTCACCCTGGTATTTTCGATGTAATGCAGGATCTGGTTGACGAAATCCTGGGAGCCGGGGGCCAGGTTCTCCAGGAAGTAGGTGGCCAAAATACGAGGCATGCCGATGGCCTGGAGGATGGCGAAGAGCAGGGCGAACAGGGGAATAAAACCCAGAATGGTGGCGTAGGCCAGGGCCGAGGAGCGCACCAGGGCCTGGTTCTGGATGAGACCGCGACCGGCCAGGATCAGGATGCGGAGGCACTGGCTAGCAAAGAGAACTGCCGGCTGGTGGTCTTCCTCCTGCCAGAGACGGCGCCGGAAAAAATCATCAACTCTGCTCAGTAGCTGGCCCAATTCCGGGAGCGCTCCTGGGATGGTTTGCGGTTAACAGAAAGTGGAAAGCTCAAATCACTCACTGAGAGCCCCACATAAACCCTGGGCGACCAGATCACCGGCTGGAAGCCTGTGCCACTGTCGCCCCACGATCGAAGCGAAACTCGAAACTCTCGATGCTACTTGACCAGGCCCTGAATCTGGGGGGCCTGCTCGTTGATCTCCACGGCCACCGCCTTGCCGGTATTTTTGCCGAATTCCTGGAAATTGGCCAGGAGCAAATAATTGACGCTCAGTCGCAGATCCCCGGAAGTCCCGGTGCTCCGGGCCTCGCCCACCCACAGGGCGCGAAAATCGCCTTTCTCCCGATAGTATTTGCCGTCCACGACGTTGATCAGGAGCCAGCGATCATAGAGGGTCTCCGGGGGGTAGTAAGAGAAAGAGGGCGCCACCAAGAGATAGGATTGGGGCCAGCCGTAGCCGCCGCCCAAGCCCCAGCCGTAGTAATCCGGCAGGGCTATGGGGGCGCTGCGCCCCGGGCCGCTGCCGTAGCTGAAGAACAGGTAATACTGCGCCTTCTCGTAGGCGGCCACCTGATAGCCCTGCTGCTCCAGAAGTTTGACGATCTTCTCCTTAATCTCCTTTTCCAGCAGGGGGTTCCTGGCCTCGCGGTTTTCGATGATGAAAAAGCTGCCTCCCGGGGCGATGGCCGCCGGCGCCGCCAAGTCGGTGTAGCCGTTGACGCTGACCTGATAAAGGGTCGGGCCGCAGCCGCCCAGGCAGCCAGCCGCCAGCAGGAGGAGCAAGGCCGGGATGGCCCTGTGCCTGGGCAAGACCATCTTCGTCTTCAAAGAAAACCAGCTTAATCGGTCAGTTATTGGCAAAGCTATCTTTCTAGTCGGGAAATCATCTCCAGCAACCGGTCCTTGATTTCGGCAAGGGGTGGCAGCCGCGGCGGCGGGGGCATCTCCGCCTCGGTGAGCTGCCGCCGTTTGAAGCGCATGCGGGTGGACATCTCCTCCCGCTCCGGGGACAACAGACCCCCGGAAATCACCTCGCTCCGGCCCTCCAGGGCCTCGATCTGGGCCGCCAGGAGCCCGAAGTCATATGATCGGTTGAACTTGTCGATGTCTTCGTTGATGAGTTTCAGGTGGATGAGTATTCTTTCGTAATTTTCCCTGAGGAGTGCGCTGTCCCGGTAAAGCCGTTCGTAAAGGTCCAGGATCAGGTTGCGGAAGCGGCGGCTGGCGGTGAAGCCCCGGTGGCGCTGATCTTTCAGGAGTTCCTGGCGCTCTCGCTCCGGCAGGGCGCGGTATGATTCATAAAAAGGCCAATCCTTGAGGCCCAGGACCTCCATGAGCAGGCCGCAGCCGGCCTCGGAGCCCAGGGCCTGAAAAAGGGCCATGAAGCGGCGGCCCAGCAGCTCAAACTCCTTGTGGTAGGACTCGGTTTCCTGGCGCAGTAAATCCAGCTCTTCATCCAGGTAGACGCGGTCGGCGAAGTAGTTGTCGACGATCTCCTTCTTGATCTGTACCTTTAGGGATTCGAGGACGCGGTCGGAATCGTCCATGCTAACCTCGCTGCAGCCTTGCCAGATGCCTGATTAGATTAATACCAGATGCAACGCCTTAAGGTTTCAACCTCTGGTTAATTGGAGTTCGCCGGGGTGTCGCCGGCGTTGAGGTCCGCCAGGGCCACTTCCAACTCTTGCTTGTCCTCCAATTCCAGGGTCACGGTTTCCCGGATCAGGTTGTAGCGGATGATCTTGCCTTCCCCTGCGGGGGTCTGGATGCGTTTGCCCACCCTGGGCAGGTGTTTTCTGACATCCTGATAGGCGGCATATTCGTAAGTGAGGCAGCACATCAAGCGACCGCAGATACCGGAGATCTTGTTGGGGTTAAGGCTGAGCTGCTGTTCCTTGGCCATGCGGACACTGACCGGTTCGAAGTCCCTGAGGAAGGAGGCGCAGCACAGCCCCCGCCCGCAGATTCCCAGGCCGCCCACCATCTTGGCCCGATGGCGCACCCCGATCTGGCGCAACTCGATGCGGATGCGGAACTCCTGCACCAGGTCCTTGACCAGTTCCCGGAAATCGACCCGGCCTGGGGCGGTGAAGTAAAAAATGATCTTGGAGGCGTCAAAGAGGCAGTCCACCTGTACCAGGTAGATGGGCAGGCGGTGGGTCTGGACGCGGCGCAGGCAATGCTCCCAGGCCCGTTTTTCCAGGGCCCGGTTCTGTTCCTCCTGCAGCAGGTCCTCAGGAGTGGCCAGGCGCAGCATGCTCTTAATCTGGTCCGGGAACAGCTGCGGGTCGGCGTCACCGAAGACCGTCTTCACCCTCCCCAGCTTCAGGCCATGGTCACTTTGCACCACCACCCGGTCGTTGCGCTCGATCTCCACCCCGCCGGAGTCCAGGAGGCAGCAGGGAAAGCCGGGTCCCAGGCAAACCTTAGCGAGCGGCATGTGACTGTCCTCGGCGTTGCAGGCGCAACCCCAGGATGTCCAGGGTCAACTCCGGGTTGAGATTGGCCTGAAGATGACGCTGGGCCGTGCCCAGGGCGGTAAATTGCTGAAACAACCTATCCAGAGGGGCAGCCGCCTCCCGGGCCATCTCCGGTAGCAGGTCCTGGTGGGCCAGCAAGGATTTGGGGGCCCGGAAACGGTAGAGGAGCAGGTCCCGATACCAGAGTTGGGCCAGGGACAGGAAAGAATCGAGGTCAGGGCGGCTCTTGGCCAGACGTTGGGCCCAATCGAGAGCCAGGCTGGCCGAGCCGCCGGAGAGGGCCTCCAGGTCGGCCAGCACCTGGCGGCGTTGGGCCAGGATGGCCTCTGGGTCCAGGGTGAGGGCCCGGCCCAGGGAGCCGCCGCTCAAGGCCGCCAGCAGCCGGGCCTGGGGCGGCGCCAGCCCCCGACGTTCCCTGAGTTCTCGGGCCACCAGGGCGGCGGGCAGCGGGACGAAGGCCAGCTTGTGGCAGCGGGAGACCACGGTGGGCAGCAGGTCCGCCTCCACCTGGGCGGTGAGCAGCAGGAGATGCCGCTCCGGCGGCTCCTCCAGGGTCTTCAGCAGGGCGTTGGCCGCCTCGGTGGTCATGGTTTCCGCCGGCTTGATCAGGGCCACCCGCCAGCCGTCGCCGAAGGGGGGATAGGCGGTGAGGCGGCGGAACTCCCGAATCTGTTCGATCTTGATCTGGGGCTGATAGCGGTGGGACTCCTTGGTCGGGGCGATCACCAGGAAGTCCGGATGAACGCCCGCCGCCAGCCTCCGGCAGGAGGCGCAGGCGCCGCAGGCATCCCCGCCCTTAAGGGGCGCCAGACAGTTGAGCGCCGCAGCCAGGGCCCGGGCCGTGCAGGCCTTGCCCACCCCTTCCGGGCCCAGGAACAGGTAGGCGTGGGACAGCCGGCCTTTTTGCCAGGCGGTCTTCAGGTGGGAAATGACCCGCTCCTGGCCGAGAATCTCCCGGAAGGTCATGGGGGCCGCAGGCTCCAATGCCGGGGGTGGAGTGGTTGCCTTATCTTTCTTAGTGGTCGTCATGTTATTGAAATAGTAATCAGTAATCAGTAACCAGTAATCAGTGATGAGTGATCAGTGATCAGTTTTCTGTTGTTGTTCTTCACACCCATACTCCGATTCGATCATTCGCAAGAGAACCAAGAAATTTACGAAAGTAGCCATTAACGGCTGCAATGCGATCACGCTGAAAGCTAACAAATAGAAGTGCAACGTTACACGAACTTGAATCGTACGAGGCACAATAACAATTCGGATGGACGGAACGCAACATATTTAAAACCTCTTCAACCCGGGATTTCAAAGCCATATTGCGGCTTCCATGTTGGTAGACCGCCACTACACGTTTCCGTTTATAGTTCATTAGGGAAAAGAGTTCTTCATGTTTGATATGCGTGATGTCCCCACCAGAACGAGGCATTATCCCAGTATCTGGATCAACAAAAAGATCGCCAAAATGGGGTATTTCATCGAAATAATTCTTCCGGTTTATACCAAGATGGGCTTTATGTTCAATAATCTGATGCCTCTTAACACGCAGAAGTTTTGCATATAAAGACATGTGTTCAGGAGCCCAATTATCAATATCACTAATCATACCATCGACAAGAAAGTTTTCTAGGATATTAGAACTCTGCAAGGCTTCGAAAATAGAACCTTTCCAGTGGTCAAGAGCATCGCCAAGAAATTTCAATTTCATTTCTCGCCTTTACTGGCAACTGATCACTGATCACTGATCACTGCCTTACTCCCATTCAATGGTGCTGGGCGGTTTGGAGGAGATGTCGTAGACCACCCGGTTCACCCTTTTCACTTCGTTGATGATGCGATTGGCCAGCCGGGCCAAAAATTCATGGGGCAGACGGCTCCAATCCGCGGTCATGGCGTCGGCGGAATCGACGATCCTGAGGGCGATGACGTTTTCATAGGTACGCTCATCCCCCATGACCCCCACGGTGCGGATGGGCAGCAGCACCGCAAAGGCCTGCCAAACCTGGCGGTAGTAGCCCGCGGCCAGCATCTCTTCGATGACGATGGCGTCCGCCTGCCGCAGGATGTCCAGGCGTTCCCGGTCCACTTCCCCCAGGATGCGGATGGCCAGCCCCGGCCCGGGGAAGGGGTGGCGCCAGACCAGGTAGTCCGGTAGGCCTAATTCGCGGCCCACCTCCCGGACCTCGTCCTTGAAAAGCTCTCGCAGTGGCTCCAACAGCTTCAGAGGCATGATCCCCGGCAGGCCGCCCACGTTGTGATGGGTCTTGATGGTGGCCGAAGGGCCCTTGAAGGAGATGCTCTCGATGACGTCGGGGTAAAGGGTGCCCTGGGCCAGGTATTTCACCCCGCCCAGCTTCTCCGCCTCGGCGGCAAAGGTTGAGATGAATTCGTGGCCGATGCGCCTGCGTTTTTCCTCCGGGTCAGCGATCCCCTGCAGAATTTGCAGGAACTTGTCGGTGGCGTCCACTTGCACCAGGTTCAGGTGATGGTGGTTCCGGAAAAGGTTAAGCACTTCCTCGGCCTCACCCCGGCGGAGCAGGCCATTATCCACGAAGACGCAAGTGAGGCGGTCCCCGATGGCCCGGTGCGCCAGGATGGCGGTGACCGAGGAGTCCACCCCGCCGGACAGGGCGCAGATTACCCGCTGGTCCCCCACCTCCCGGCGGATGGCGGCAGTGGCGGCCTCGATGAAAGACTGCATGGTCCACAGGGGTTTGAGGCCGCAGATGCGGAAGAGAAAATTGCTGAGGATCACCTTGCCCCGGGGAGTGTGGTGCACCTCCGGGTGAAACTGCACCCCGTAAAGCCGCCGCTCCCGGTGGCGCACCGCCCCGGCGGGACAGGTATCGCTGGCCCCAATGATTTCGAAGCCCGGGGCCACTTCTTCCACCAGGTCGCCGTGGCTCATCCAGACCTGTTCCTCAGGGTTGAGGCCTACGAACAAGTCCTGGGTGTCCAGGATGCTGAAGGGCTTGTAGCCGTATTCCCGGGAGGCGGCCGGGGAAACTTTCCCACCCAGCAGGTGGTTCATAAGCTGGATGCCGTAACAAATGCCCAGGACCGGTACCCCCAGGGAGAAGACCGCCGGATCGAGGCTGGGGGCGTCAGGCTCATAGACGCTGCGGGGCCCGCCGGAGAGGATGAGGCCCCCGGGGGCAAACTCCCGGATGCGAGCCAGCGGCAGGCTGAAGGGGTGAATTTCGCAGTAGACCTTGAGTTCGCGCACCCGTCGGGCAATGAGCTGGGTGTACTGGGAGCCGAAGTCCAGAATCAAGATTTTTTCTTTATGCGGATCAGGCATTTCGAGTTTCGAGTTTCGAATTTTGAGTTTCGAGTTTCGAAAAAGACATCGTAGAGGCGACAGTGGCACAGACTTCCAGCCTGTGCTGAGGTCGCCCGCCCTTCGCCTGCTGAGGCGGATGGTCCGAGCCTCAACCCTTTAATATGATTTTTTATTTAATTATAGCCGGTTGACGGCCAAAATGCAAAGATTCTGTACGGTGCGCAGTGGGAGGAAATCCGGCCTACAGCCCCAAGGGAGCTAGATAGCGCCGCTGGATTTCGGCCTGCAGCCAGTGGCCGTGGGCGCTCTCCGGGCGGTCCAGGAGATCATGCAAGTCCCCGGCCACCTGCCGCAGACGGCCGAGGATCTGTTCCCGGGCCGGGGCCAGCGGCCCCCAATCACCGGAGTCACGCAGGCGCCGGAAGGCCGGCTCCAGCTCCGGCATGAGCGGGGCGTAAAGGGGAGGCCGCAAGGCCAGCAGCAGCGCCAGGGAAGCCAGGCGGCGCTCCTCGATCAGGTAGGCGAGGCGGCCCCATTCGTTGACTTCGGCCAGGGCGTCTTTCAGGGTCCGGAGCCACAGCTCCAGCCGGCTATGGGGAGCAAGGTCCAAAAGCGCGGCAAAGGCCGGTCCCAGGCTGGGCTCCAGAGCCTCCCCAATTTCGTGGTGGATGACGGCCTCCAACTCCCCGGCCAGGAAGGCCTCAAACCCGGGCCAATGGGTCGCAGGGTCCCGGAGCAGGCTGGCCAGCTCCAGTCCGTAAGTCCCCAGGGCCACTTGCAGAAAGGGTTTGTGCTGCTGGATGGGGTCGGAGACGCGGTCCCAGAGGTAGAATTCCCAGGCCTGCCGGCGGACGTAAATGCAGGGCCCCTGGCGCAAGGCCGGGGATCCGTCCAGGTCCCGGGCCAGCTCCTGGCCCAGCAGCAAGATGGTCAGGTCACCCCGGCGCCGGACTTCTTGCAGTTCTGCCAGGAAACAGGTGGGAGTCTGCCCCCGGCTCAGGCCGGCGCCATAGGCGAAGCCCAGGGGAATCAGGCGCTGGTTGATTGCAGCCACCGCCAGAGGCTGGAAGCGCTGTCTTCCTAGGGGGAGCCGCTGCCAGGCGGCTCCTTCCAGGGTTTCCCAGGCGTGCTCCCTGGCTTCAATCCACTCCAGCACTGCGGCGGGTTCCGGCTCCCACCAAGGTGGCAGGCGATGTTCCCATTTATAGAGCTGCCGCAGCCTAAGCAGGGCGCCGCACAGGGAGTAGCCTCCGGCCTGGGTGGCCGCGGCCACCTGACAATTGGAGGCTATCCGGTCCAGGAAGGTTTGGGGGAGCATCAATGGGGCGCTTCTCCGGGTCATTCCTGGCCGCGGCTCCTGAAAATCCTCGGTTGGGATCGAGGGAATCCTCCCTGAAGACCGGCTCATTTGCGAATCTGTTCCACCAGCTTCCGGGCCAGATCCTGGTCCAGGCCCTGGAGGGTCTTGAATTCCCGGTTGGCGGCCGTGACGTCCCCGCTCCTGGCATAGTAAATGCTCAGGGCATAATGGACCTGGGGATCATTGGGGTCCAGGGCCGCCGCGGCCTTCAGCTCTTTGCCGGCCTCTTCCAGGCGGTCCAGGTTGAGGTAGGCCAGGCCCAGGTTGCGGTGGGCCCGGGCCATGTCAGGCTGTAATTTGACGGCCTGGGCGAACTCCGCCAGGGCTTCCCGATCCCGGTTCATTTTGCCCAGGGCCAGCCCCAGGCGGTAGTGGTTCTCAGGGTCGTCGGGGCGCAGGCGCAACGCCTTCAGGAAGGCGTCCCGGGCTTCCGGAAAACGCTCCATTTTCATATAGGCCGCTCCCAGGTTTCCCTGGGCCATGGCCGACTGGGGCTGCAAGCGAACGACCTCCTTAAACGCCTGGACCGCTTCCGGGTAGCGGTTCAAATTGGCATAGGCCAGACCTAACTGCTGCCGGGCCTCGACATAATCGGGATCCAGGAGGATGGCCTTCTGGTAGGCCTTGATCGCCTCATCAAAGCGGCCGCTCTGTTCCAATCCCTGGGCCTGATGGAAAAGGTCCTGGGCCTTAGCCGGGACCCCGGATTCTTCCTCGTACCGGTCCATCTGGGCCGAAAGCGGCCCAGCCAGGATGGTCAGGCAGATCAAGACGGCCAGTGAGGCTCGTCCTGCCGCAATTTTCAGCATTATTGGCTCTCCAGGGGGAAGGATTTTCCATCAGTATATTAAAAAATCGCCGGGAAGGGGAGGGGATGGGAGGGGACCAGGGTGAGCCGGTTTCCTGAAGGCAAATTCAGACGATAAGGCCCCCGGGGCGGCCAGGCCCGCCCCGCCGTATTTTGCCGAGGCCCAAAATGCCGCCACCAAGGACAGCCGCCATGAGGCCCGCGACCGGTTTACACCGCCGCTACCCCGGCGAGGTTTGAGAGACTGGGGCGGTAACACAGCAGGTTCTAAAAAAGCTAAAAAAGCTTGGCAAAGTGACCTACTATGTGATATAGTTTTATGAAAATGAGGTTGTTCAAAAATAAATGGTTTGCCCGCTGGACACGCGTCGAAGACATTTCGGATTCTGTCTTGCTACAGGCAGCGGCGGAGATTGTCGCGGGCCAGGTTGAGGCCGATCTTGGAGGCTACTTGTTCAAAAAGCGCTTAGCACGGGAAGGAAGCGGCAAGCGTGGCAGTTATCGTGTTCTTCTATGATACCAAAGGCCAAATGCGGAACGGATTATCTTTCTTTATGCATTCGCCAAAAATGCCAAGGCCATTATTTCAGATAAGGAAAAGGAAGCCCTAAGCCTGGTTGCCGAGGCTTTTATTTCGGCAACAGATATGCAAGTAGCCTTGCTTTTGAAGGATGGCTCTCTAGTGGAGGTACAGCACCATGAGTGAGATTTTGGATATAGCCCACAATATGGCGCGCGAGCTGTTCAAGGCCGGGGCCATGGACGAAATTACCATGCGCAAAATTAACGCGCTTTGCTTACCGCCTAAACGGGCGTTTCGGCCCGAGGATATACGGCGCATTCGCATGGCAAACCACGTTAGCCAGGCTGTGTTTGCGGCGATCCTTGGTATCGGCAAGACAACGGTTCAACAGTGGGAGCAGGGGCAGAAAAGACCAAGCGGCCCGGCGCAACGGCTCCTTGATCTTATTGATCGTAAGGGATTGGCTGCGCTCGGCTAATAGCGCCCTTCCCTTAACGCCCATCCGCACCTGCTCCGGCACACGTGCGGCTTTGCCCTGGCGGATCAAGGGGCAGACACGCGGTTTATTCAGGACTATTTAGGATACCGGGACATCCGGCACACCGTCATTTACACGGCGACCAATCCGGTAAGATTTGAGAGACTGTGGCGCTAAGGTGAGACCTGGTTCAACTCCCATGGCCATTTCAACTCGTTTAAGGATTCTTGTCTTAACCTACTCACAATATTTTTGACTGTATTCAAAATCACTTCTCGATTAATTTGGTGCTTGTCTTTATAATTTTGCTTATTGGTCTGTGGCTGGTAGGAGCGGTTAAATAAAGTAAATGGGTCTGCATTATGAACAGCCGTGCACCTAACGAATTTGTAAAGTATCTCACTGCTGTCCGGTAGAAATTACTTGAGATAGCAAGTAAAACAGCCCCAAAACAGCCAATCAATGCTATAATGGGTTTGGCAAAAATCTAAACATTGAAAGGAGTTATGGGGCTTATGGCACATT
>Ga0208937_1000316_pt1 | contig 42175 bp, 39 predicted proteins | sample June2015DPH_11_5_FD_184705 | JGI IMG/M metagenome (GOLD analysis project Ga0208937, IMG submission 184705) | Peatland microbial communities from SPRUCE experiment site at the Marcell Experimental Forest, Minnesota, USA - June2015DPH_11_40... | ecosystem: Environmental > Terrestrial > Soil >...
CGTGGGCCGTCAGGCCTTTACGGGGGCTCGTTCAACACCTGATAGCATTGAGGCTCCGCGCGACTACCCCTCTCTGACATTCGATCATCCCACGCGCGCTCCGCTCAATGCTATCTTTGTTCGTTAGGCCACTGGTCGAACTCATAAATAAATTATCGAGGTCTGCCGGAAAAATCTGCTGTGAACCCACAGACAGAACACTGCCAAAGCATCGGATCGCCGCCCATCGGTGGCTGACCAAACATGACTGGATGGCTGGCGCATTGCGGACAATATGGCGTGCGCTCAAACCCTCCGCCGGATGGCTTCCAAAGAACTCCGGCGAATGGGTGCAACCCAACTGGCTGAAGCTGACGAATCTTGGACTCACTCTGCTGAAGTTGGAGTGTCAGGTTCTTATTCGTCGCCTTGAGGTTAAATGCCTCTGTCTTCAACTCCGTCATCTGACGGTCAAGAGCCGTAAGCTGCTCGCGCAAAAAATTGATGTGGACTTGCATGACGGCTGCCGAGCCGTGCTCGACAATGAACTTCTCAAGCAGGTTCAGGGATGTGAGGTCAATGTTCATAATGTGTGTGGTGCGAAGTGGCCTAACTAGTAAGTATGCAACAAAATTGTTGTATATTCCGGTTCACAAGTTGTTCCCTAATACAATTTATCTGGCTTGTCCAGCCGGATTTGCATAATAAATTGGTGAAATATGGCGTCGGCAAATACCACATTCCAACCGCTGGGGAGTCTCATTCCCAATCCCAAACTACGGCTGCGGGAGCAAGTGCATGAGGTCATGCGGTTTAAGCAATTTTCCTTGCGCACGGAGTCGGCTTACTGGAACTGGATGCGGCAGTTCATCTTCTTTCATCATAAACGTCATCCGCGCGAAATGGGCAAAGCCGAGGTGGAAGCGTTCCTGACGCATTTGGCCAAGACCAGAAATGTGGCAGTGTCCTCCCAAAATCAGGCTTTGAATGCCTTGGTTTTCCTTTATCGCGAGGTCTTGCACCAGCCGTTCGATCCATTGGGAAATATTGAAAGGCCGCATCGGCTGCCCCGCATCCCCGTGGTATTGAGCCGGGCGGAGGTGACACGATTGTTCGAGACGATGGACGGGACCTTCGGGTTGATCGCCCGGCTGCTGTATGGCACCGGAATGCGATTGATGGAGGGTTTGCGGTTGCGAATCAAGGACGTGGATTTTGAACGCGGGCAAATTTTAATCCAGGATGGTAAGGGTTTCAAAGACCGGGTGACAGTATTGCCGGAATCGTTGCGGGTTCCACTCACGGCACATCTGAAGCGTGTGGAAGGATTGCATCAGCGGGACTTGAAAGCGGGTCTGGGGCGGGTTTGGCTGCCGGGGGCATTGCGGGTGAAATTTCCCAAGGCGAACCAGGAATGGATCTGGCAATGGGTGTTTCCATCCAAGATGATCTCGGTGGACCCGGAGAGCGGTCAGCGAGGAAGGCATCACGTCAACGCGATGAGTGTGCAACGGGCCGTGAAGGCGGCGGCACGGGTGGCCGGTGTGTGCAAAGCGGTGACGCCGCATGTGTTGCGTCACAGTTTTGCGACGCATTTGCTCGAAGGTGGAACGGACATCCGCACGGTTCAGGATTTACTCGGGCATAAGGATGTCAGCACCACACAAATCTATACCCACGTCATGGCCAAACCAGGTTTAGGCGTCCGTAGTCCTCTGGATGGTTGAGGCGACGACGCAAATATTGACTCGCCGCCCGCCCGGCGTCTCGGCCCTCGCGGGCCTTTGCCTTCGGCAAATTCCTATTTCGGCTTCCCAAGCCGAAATAGTCACGCATGTCATGCAAAAACCCGGCCTTGGGGTGAAAAGTCCGTTGGATATGGGAAGTTGAAGGTTGAGGGTTGAGAGTTGAGTGGAACCCCAAACATCGAACCCGCCTTCGCCAAAGCTATGGTGGACAGGGGCTATGCAGGGCGAGCATTCAACTCCGCTATCGCCCGAGCAGGCATTCCCAGACGCCATATCGAGGACCCGCCTTCGCCTGGCTACGGCGGGCAGGCGAGAACGCGCCGTCTTTGTTACACTTCCGTCTTCGCACTGCTTCGCCGAGACAAGTCGCCGCGCCAAGGAACGAGGAGGAAGGGAAACTTTCAACTCCGCCATCGCGCGAGCAGGCATCTTTGTAAAGAAGCGTGGCCCCCACGGGACTTTACGCCCAACATCCAACATCGAACATTGAACATCGAACATTGAACATCGAACATTGAACATCGAACATTGAACATCGAACATCCAACATCCAACATCGGACATCGAACATCCAACATCCAAAATTCACTTTAATGTCCCAACCAGCGTGGCAGGAAGGTGGTCAGGGCGGGAATATAGGTGATTAACAGCAGGCCAACGATGAGGACGCATTGCATGGGGATGACGGCGCGCGAAACTTGCAAGACCGGTTTTCCAAAACGATAGGATGAAAGAAAGATGTTGATGCCGGCGGTCGGGGTCAACAGCCCCAGTTCCAGGTTGGCCAGGAAAATGATCCCCAGGTGAACGGGGTCTATGCCGTAGGCGATTCCCAGCGGCACGATGATGGGGACCACCACCACAATCGCGGAATACATGTCCATCACACAACCCACCATCAGCAGACACAGGTTCAGCGCGAGGAGGAAGGCATACTTCGAATGCACCGTTCCGGTGACCCATTCCACCGCGCGGCTGGGAATCTGGGCGTCAATCAGGTAATTGGTGAATCCCAGGGCCACGCCCAAAATGAGCAGCACACCGCCCACCAGCAATCCGCACTCGGCCATGACGCGCGAAATTTCCCGTGGTCCTTTGAAGTCGCGATAGAAAAAGGTCTCAACGACAAACGCATAAAAGGCGGTGACGGCCGCGGCTTCCACCGGGGTGGCGAATCCGCCAAAGAGCGCGACCAGCGCGACGAGCGGCAGGAGCAATTCCCATTTGGCCGCCCAGACCGCGCGTCCCGCCTCGCCCTGGTCGAAGTCGCGGTGGATGCCGGTGTCTTTTGGTCCCAGGCGCATGCCCAGCCAGATGGCCATGCCCACCAGCAGCACGCCGGGCCCAAGGCCGGCGAGAAACATTTTTTCAATGGTCACGCCGGCACCCGTGGCGTTGGAACTGGCGACGATGGCGAAAAGAATCAGCGGGAGCGAAGGCGGAAACAGCAGCCCCAGGCCGCCCGAACCGGTGAGCATTCCCAGGGTGGAACGTTCGGAATAACCCGCGCCCATCAACACCGGCATGAGCAGTCCGCCCAGCGCGAGAATGGTCACGCCCGAAGCGCCGGTGAAGGAAGAGAAAAACGCGCACGCCAGGACGGTGACAATGGCCGGGCCGCCGCGGAATTGTCCCAACAACGCCTGGAAAACCCGGATCAGCCGTTTGGATGCCCCGCCTTCAGCGAGAAAATAACCGGCCAGCGTGAACAGCGGGAGCGTCGGCAGCGTGGGGTTGGTCACCATCGAATAGTGCGTCAACGAAATCGAGGCGATGGGTATGTCTTCACCCCAAAATAAAATCAGGGCCGCGCCGCCGAGCATGACAAAGATGGGCGCGCCGAGCACCACCGCCGCCAGCAAGGCCACCAATCCGGGCACCACCAGTTGGGCGGGTGACAGTGGCGGATGAAACCCGATCCAAATCATGCTTCCGGCCACCAGCAACGCGACCAGCCGTCCGCGCCAGGCATCCGCCGCGTGCCATAACAGCCGCAGCGCAATGACGCCAAAGCCCACCGGCATGATGAGTTGAACGGTCCACACCGGAATTCCATAGGCCAGAATTTTGCCGTCCCCTTTTTCCGACTGCACCAGTTGCAGCGCCGCCAGACAGAGAAAAACGGTGATGCCCGCGGCAAAGGCGCTGCTGAAGACGCGCGCGAACGTCTGCCAGCGGCCGGTGAGAAAATTGGTCAGCGTGGAGAGGCTGAGCAGACGGCGGTCGCGCGCGGCAACCATGCCGCCCAACAGGCCGATGATCAAAACCAGATGCTGTTGCAGGGCCGGCGCGCCGTTGAGTCCGCCGTGGAACAGTTTGCGTCCGACGATTTCGGTGAGCGGCAGAATCGTCAGGGCAGCCAGGGTCAGCGCGAGAAAAAAATTCTCGGCCTGCCAGAGCCAGCGCAAGCGGCCGGCCGGCTCCCGGACCGGTTCGACCAGTTGGGAAACTGCAACGGGCGTTTCGCTGGTCACTTCCCGGCTCCTTCTTGCGCGGCGCGGAATGTTTTCAACTGGCTCATGACCTCGTCAAAGATGTCGGCGGGAACAACCGTCCCGCGAATCTTGGGCCACGCATTCTCGACTGTCCGATCCCATTCGGCGTCGAGTTCCGGCGTCAACGTGTGGATTTTCAGTCCGCGTTTGCGCATCGCCTCAATGGATTCCACGTTTTCGCGCCGACCGTCGGCCTTGATGAGTTTGCCGGCTTCCCGGGCTGATTTGCGCAGGGCTTCCTGAGCCTCGGGCGAAAGGCTGTCCCAGGTTTTTTTATTGATGATGGCGGCGCCGACCAGCGGCACCCAGTTCATGTCGAGCATATTGGGAGCGGCCGAGTCAACTTGAGTGGCCAGGGCGAACGTCGGCGGCAGGCACAAGCAATCAATTAATCCCGTCTCGAGGCCGGGCAGAATGTCGGCGACTTCCAGCGGGACGGCATTGCAGCCGACCGAGTGATAAAGCTCCAATTCGGCGGGACGGTTGGCGGAGATGAACAGCTTGGTCTTCCGGAGATCGTCGGGCGAAACCATGGGTTGCTTGGAGAAGAAGCGGACGAAGCCGGTATCGGACCAGAAGAGCACGACGAAGCCTTTTGCTTCCAGACGTTTTTCGAGCATCGGCTGCAATTTCTCGCCGATGTAATCCACCTCCTCCAGTGTGCGAAAGGCCTTGGGGATGGTTTGGAGCCCGGCCACCGCCGGCTCAATCTCCGTGAGGCCCGTGGTCGTCACCATCGCGGCCTGCAACTGGCCCAGGCGCATGCGGCGCACCATGTCGGCCTCGCTGCCCATGGTGCCATCGGGGTAAATCGTCAGTTGCACACCGCCGCCCGGCGCCGAGCGCCATTGTTCGCCCATGGCTTGAAGATGTTTGGTGTAGGACGAGCCTTTCGGGGCCAGCGTCCCCATCCGCACCTTCACCGGTTCGGCGCCCACCGCGTGATTTACCGGAATGAGGAACCCTAAAACCAGCGCCACCGATGCGGATTGAACAAGTCTGGAACCGATCTCACAAATATGCGGTAACCTCCGGTGACGATGGAGTGCGCCCGTCCTCGGGCGCAGCAATGTCCACAAATCCAGCGTTTCGGATTGGTCCGATGGCTTCCAGTCTTCGGTTGTCGCTGCGCCCGGGACGGGCGCACTCCGGTTTATGAGGTGGATTCTATTGTTCATTTTGATTCGACCAAAAATAATTCTGACTCGCGTGACAGGAGCCAGCGCGCCCGGCGCTGCATCACGGTATTCAGCAGCCGGAGGTCCGGATTGGCATCAGGATTGACAGCCAATGCCCGGTTCAGCAGCGATTCAAATTCCTTCACGTCCTGTTTTTGAATGGTCACCGCCTCCGCCAAAGCGACCAGCGGCGAGGCGTCGGTTCCCTTGGCCAGAGCCATGGCGCGTTCGAAATGTTTGCGGGCGCGCGCCGCTGGATCGCCGGCCGCGCCCGCCCGGCTCATCTCGTAAGAAATCATGAAGGTGTGAATCGAGCCATGGCCGTAGCTCTCGTCCAGCTCCAGCGCCCGGTCCATCAATGCTTCCATGGCCGGAATCTGTCCGACGAGTTCGGGTTTGTCCTTGGAAAGGGAAATCGCCGAAGCCCACGCTGCCGCCGTCCAATAGAGCAGCGGCACATCCGGTTTCGTGGCCGTGCGGACGGTTGCCTTGGGATTGGCCAGCAAAGCCTTCCCGAAGCCGGGGTGCTTCACTTCCAGACCGCGCAAGCCGTATCCCTGGGCGCGCAGGTAGAGACGCCGGGCTCGCGCCCGCATCGCCTCGGCGGCGGCGAAATCCTGCGGTTCCACCTCGTCGGCTTCCTCCTGCACAAAGGCATAGGCATACTGGGTAAATCCGCTGGCCGCCGAAGTCAGCAGACCCAGATGCTGCGGGTTCTCCGCCAGCAGACTTTCCGTGAGTTTCAGGCCGAACGGCGCCGCGGCCTTGACCAGCTCGGGATCATCATCGCTGGCATAAGTGGCGCCGCTTTGGGCCACGGCATCGGACGCCTTGTTCAGGGCATAGCGATGAATGGAGCAGCCGCTGCCGGCAAACCACGCCAGCAGCAGGCAGCCGGGAACCACCTGTGAAAACAGGGATCTTCGCACCAAAATTCTCTCGACCATCAAGTCTCAACCTTCAACTTTCTTGATCTTCCCCGCGGTTCAGCCGTCTTTCAGAAACATGATATTATCGGCGAAGCACGGATTCAACCGCAAGCCACATTGCAATGGAATTTCATCCCCCGCCACGTGAGACAAAACCTTTTACGTGGCCCGCCGCCCGGAGCACCGGCCTCCGGCCCGGCATCATGCTTCCGACTTGCGTTCCTTCATCCTTCCCTGTCCACCATAGTCCCGCACGCGCGACGACGGTGGAAGCCTTCAGCCTTTAGCTTTTAGCCTTTCTTTAACCTTCCCCGCGGCTTACGATGTTCACCGCGTGAGGCAAAGAACGCCTTTTACGCGTGCGGTCGAAACTGCATGGGTAAGTATGAGGAGAACGATGCGTTTGTGGTCACGGCCTACCTGACCGACAAACCGAAAGCTGGAAAAGATTTATGGCCGATAAAATAAAAGTCTGGTTCGACGCGGAAGCGGATTTCCTTGAAGTCCGCTTTTCGGACGCCGCCGGTTACGAGAAGGAAACCAAGCATGACGCCGTAATGGAACGCGTGGATGTGCAAGGCCATGTCATCGGTTTCAGTGTCATGGGCGTGAGCAAATTCAAGAAAGGCAAGCCGCTGGAAGCGGATCTCGTTGCTGCGTAATTCGCCGAGACAAGTCGCCGCGCCAAGGGACTCGCCTTCGGCGAAAGGAATCGCAACAGCAACCGCTGATAAAAGTGATCGCTTAAAAAGGGCCAATAAAGACTGGATTTTGGCATCGCCAATGCTCGTTTACGCCATTATGCGGGCGAAAAAGACAATTAAAGCCTCGAGTCCGGCGGCCTTCACACTCGTGGAAATCATGATTGTGGTGGCCATTATCGGTCTGTTGGCGGCGATTGCCATTCCCAACCTTGTGAGGGCCCGCTCAACATCACAAGCGAATGCTTGCATTAACAACATGCATCAGATTGATGGTTCAGTCACTGAATGGGCGCTGGAAAAAGGGAAAAAGACGGGGGACCCTGCTCCCAGCTTGACAGATGATCTGACGCCCTATCTCAAGCTAAACTCCAGCAGCAGCATTCCCAGTTGTCCGGCGGGCGGCTCCTACATTATAGGCACAATAGGTGCCATTCCTCAGATCACTTGCAGCCTCAGCACCACGGTTGATCCGCCTCACGTCTTGTGGTAATCCGCGTAAAGCGCTGCGCGCCACGCGGTGAGTTCGCGTAAAAGGCTTCCACCTTCGCCGTGTCCATTCCGCCGGCACAAGGCTTCCGTCTTCGTCACGCTTCGACGCGACAAGCTGGCGCGACAAGCCGTGGTTAATTCTATTGAGTTCGAGGACCCGTCTTCGCTGCGCTTCCGTCTTCGTCTCGCATTGCGGGACTACGCCGAGACAAGCCGCCGCGGCAAGCGAGGACGATTACACGCTGGCGCTGCGGATGATTTCGACGATTTGCTTCACAACTTCGCGCGCGGCTTGTTCGACTTCCGGCGAGAGGGTCGTGCCGAAATTGAAATCGCGGCCGCGGATGCTGAACAGGATGGCCTTCGGCTCCCGGTGGTAGAGTGTTTTGCACAGCGACAGCACGTCAGCCGGCGTCAGGTAATGGGCCACGGCGTGGCTTTGGAAGTTTGGGGTGACGACGGTGCGTTGGACCGGCTCCGGCGCTTCGGGAATCGCGGCGTCCACGAAGATGACGGCGTCGAAGCGGCTGATGGTCTCCGCGGCCTCGACTTCAAGCTGTTGGCTGGTCTCCATTTCCACGTTGGGGAGGTCCAGCGCGGCCAGTTGTTCGAGAACGAACCAGCCGACGCCGTCGTCGCGGCGGCTCTGGTTGCCGTAGCCGATGATGAGTGTGGTCACAAGAAACGGAGTGTTGGAGTACTGGAGTGGTGGAGTGCTGAAAACCCAGTACTCCAATACTCCACCACTCCATTACCCCGTCAGATTGTGCTGTCGCGCTGCAGGGTTTGCAACACCTGCCCGCTGGCGTCCACCAGTTCGACGCGCATCGGCATCTGGCCCACGGCGTGGGTGGCGCAGCTCAGGCAGGGGTCGTAACAGCGAATGACCGCCTCGACGCGGTTGAGCATGCCTTCCTTGAGTTTCTTCGCCTTGACGTATTTCCGAGCAATGGCCTGCACGCCGCGGTTCATCGCCAGGTTGTTGTGGCCGGTGGCGACAATCAGGTTGGCCTTCTCAATCCGGCCATCGGCGTCCACCCAATAATGATGAATCAACGTGCCGCGCGGCGCTTCAATCACGCCCACGCCTTCCCGGCAGGTCGGCTCGTTCGGCACCAGGATGTCGGTGCTGGTGATGTCGGCGCTTTCCAGCAATTGCTGCGCGCGTTCGAGTCCGTACAGCACCTCGATGAGCCGCGCCCAATGATAGTAGAACGAACTGGCCTGCACGCGGCCTTTGGCGCGCCAGACCTTCAACTCCACGTCGGCCAGCGGCGTGGCAATGCGGCTGCAGGCGTTCAGGCGCGCGAGCGGCCCCACGCGATACATGCCTTGCGGATAGCCGAGCGCCGAGATGAAGGGGAACTTCATGTACGACCACGGCTCGACCGCCTCGCTGATGTAGTCGAGGTAATTCGACGGAGGAACCTGGTCGTGCACAATTTCGCCACCGGCGTTGCAGAAGCGCAGGTTGCCGTCGTACAACTCCAGCGCGCCGTCGGGCTGGACGAGGCCCATGTAATTGGAATCGAAGCTGGCAAAGTTTTCGACCTCGTCGTGGTGGGCTTTTTGGTAGCTCTTGAGCAAATCGAGCGCGAATTTCGCGTGTCCGAACGCCTCGGGCAGGCCCTTAAGGATTTCGTCGCGTTGGGCGGTAGTGAGCACCTTGTTCACGCCGCCGGGCACCGTGAAATCCGCGTGAATCTTGCGTCCGCCGACGAGCTTGATCAGTTCCTGGCCGAACTTGCGCAGCCGCACGCCCTTGACGGCAATGTCGGGCTGCTGCCGGATGAGGCCGACGATGTTGCGGATGGCCGGGTCGGCATCGAACCCGAGCAGCAGGTCGGGCGCGCTGAGATGGAAGAAGCTGAGCGCGTGGGACTGGATGATCTGGCCCATGTGCATCAGTTCACGCAGCATTTTCGCCGTTTGTGGAATCTCGCGGCCGACGATGGCGTCGCAGGCCTTGGCGCTGGCGAGCAAATGGCTGACGGGGCAGATGCCGCAGACGCGCGGGGTGATTTGCGGCATCTCGGTGAAATGCCGGCCTTCGCAGAACTTTTCAAACCCGCGAAACTCCACGACGTGGAAACGTGCGTCGTCCACCTCGCCCCGGCTGTCGAGATGGATGGTGATCTTAGCGTGACCCTCGATGCGGGTCACCGGGTTGATGGTGATGGTCTTGGTTGTCATGTCAGTCGTACCTCAAATTCTTCTCGTTCCACTGCGGCGTGCGGCCGGCCAGCAATTCTGTCAGCGCATACCAGATCACGTCGGCGTCCGGCGGGCAGCCGGGGATGTGGAGGTCCACCTTCACCACCTCCTGCAATGGCCGCGCCTTCGGGTACAGCCGCGGCACGAGGGGATCGTTGGGGATGCAACTGATGCGGTTGCTTTCGGCCTGCTCGTAGGCGCGCGCCAGGCAGTCTTTCAATTGAAACTGGTTGCGGATGGCCGGGATGTTGCCGGTGCAGGCGCAGTCGCCAAGCGCGATGAGAATCTTGCAGCGGTCGCGCATCATCTTCAATTCGTGTTCCTGGTCGGTGTTGTTCACGCAGCCCTCGACAATGCCGACGTCCACCTGCGGCATGTCCTTCACCTTGGTGTCCACGATGGGGCTGAACAGGATGTCAATCAGCTTCACCAGGTCCACCAGGCGTTCGTCGAGGTCTAGGAACGACATGTGGCAGCCCGAGCAGCCGCTCAGCCACATGGTGGCGACGCGCACCTTGGCGGGCGCGCTGGCCGTGGCTACGGGCTTCGCCGCCGCCGGGCGGGTGGTTTTCTTCGTCACTTTTTTACCGATGGTCTTCTTCATGCGAACACACTCTCCAAAATTGCCGCGTCTTCGCGCGCCTCGCCGCTGACGGGCAGCACGGGCCGCAGGGACAACTGGCGTCCTTCCAGGTTGGTGATGGTGCCGGACTTTTCGCACCAGATGGTGGCGGGCAGCACGACCGCCGCCTTGTCGGTGAGCGCCGAGCGGTAGCCGGCCTGCACCACCACGCACGGGATCTCGTCCAGCAGCCCGGGCACGTATTTCTCCTCCAGCATCCCTGCGCCGCCGTCGGGCGCGTCGCTGGCGACAATGTGCAGGAACTTCAGCGGTTTTGCGTCCAGCCACGGGCCGACGTCTTCGATGGCCTTGATGCCGGTGCCCGCCAGCGCAAGGCTGTTGGTGCTGACCGGCAGGCCGATGAGCGTGGGCTCTTGGCCGCCCGGATGGCCTTCAAAAATTTTGATGAGCCGTTCCATCACCGTCACACCGATGGGAGTCATCGCGTCTGGGCCATAAACGATGGCCGGTCGCTGCGCGCCTTCAAGCACCGCCGTCACTTCGTCCCAGAACTGGTGTTCCAGGCTGACCTCGTGGGCGCAGATGTTGGCGTACTGGTCCAAGTCGCTCTTGCGGGCGTGGAAGATCAGCAGCTTCGCCTCGCGTTTGCGGACCGTGGTGCGGATGCGGGCGGCCACGACCCCGTGGTCGCGGGACGGTTGGGCGCCGATGATGATGATGGCGTCCGCGTCCTCCAGTTTCCGCAGGGCGTCGGTGCTGAAAGACGGGTCGTGGCAGAGCGCCACCTCGTTGGCGGTCACGTACATGGCAAGCCTGTCAATTTTGCCGGTGAATTTCGTGATGGTCTGCGCGGTTTCGTTGGTCACCCGCGGGGCGACGAGCAGCGCCTTCTCCGTTTTCTTGGTGGCCTTGGCAGCCTTGCGGATGGCGGCGATGGCGGTGTCCCAGGTAGCCGGCTTCAGTTTGCCGTCTTTGCCGCGGAGCAGCGGTTGGGTGATGCGTTCGCGCGGTTCGGCCCACGTCTCATACCGGCCTTTCACGCAGAGATGGCCGCGATTGACGGGGGAATCGGGGTCGCCCCAGACGTTCACGATGCGGTTTTCTTTGACGAACACCTTGAGGCCGCAGCCGAGCGGGCATTCGGTGCAGGTCGTCAGCACCTGCTGGCAGCTTGCGAGCGGGCCCCGGAAGGCCGCCGCCTTGTCGAAGAACGCGCCGGTCGGGCAGTTGGCAACGCACGCGCCGCAGGAGGTGCAGGTCTCGGACTCGCTGAATTTCTTCAGCATGTCCACGACCACCCGGTTGCGGATGCCGCGGTAGGCGACGTCGAGCGTGTGCACGCCTTCAATCTCGTCGCAAGTCCGCACGCAGCGGCCGCAGAGGATGCAGCGGTTGTGATCAATTCCGAAATACTTCGCCGTGAGGTCCACCGGCATGGCGGGGTAGAGGTACTGGTACCGGACATTGTTGATGCCATGGAGGTAGCCTTGGTGCTGCAAACCGCAGTCGCCCTTGTTGTACTGGCACATCGGGCAGATGTGGTTGCGTTCGCTGAACAGCAGTTCCAGCGTGGCCTTGCGCAGGCCGTGCAGGCGCGGGCTGTCGGTGATGATCTTCGAGCCGTCCACGGCCGGGGTGACGCAGGACGGCACGATCTTCGGGCTGCCCACGATTTCAACGATGCACAACCGGCAGCCGCCCCACGGGGTCAGCCCCTTCAGATAGCACAGCGTCGGGATGTAAATGTCGTTGGCGCGGGCGATTTCCAGGATGGTTTGTCCCGGTTCGCCGGTGCAGACCTTGCCGTTGATGGTGAGGGAAATTTTCTTGGTAGCAGTCATGGTTTCACTCCGCATCAATGTGATTTGGCTCCGTTGCCGCTGGTTTTGATGTCGCAACGCAGACAGCGGAAGCATTCTGCCTTGGCCTGCCATTCGGTGAAGGTGGGTGACACCTCCACGTTGCCGCGCCGCTGCGCGGGGGCAATGAGCCGCGCCGGGTTGCGCGGCCCGCCCTGGGATGGCGGCGGGATGGTGTGGTCGTAATCAAACTTCGGCCACAACTCCTCGAAGCGGTCCAGCCCGGTCAACTGCCGGTCAATCATCTTCGCGGCCTTCTTGCCGGCCCCCATCGTGGTGGAGACGTTGGCGGCGCCGGTGACATAATCGCCGCCGGCATAAATTTTCGGGTTGCTGGTCTGCAGCGTCCACGGGTCCACCTTGAGTGAACCCCACGAGGTCGTGGCCAGACCGAGCGTCTTGGTCAACTGGCCTTCTGGTTTCTCGCCGATGGCCTTGATGATGGTGTCGCAAGGGACCACATACTTGTCCTCGGTCAGGACCGGGGCGCGGCGTCCACGGGCGTCGTATTTGCCGGGAACGGTCTTGGCGACTTCCAAGCCGGTGATTTTGCCGTTGTTGACGGTGATGACGCGCAACGGCGCGGCCATGGTGATGAGCTTGACGCCCTCATCGAGCGCCTGCTCGATTTCGTCCGGGATTGCCGGCATGTCCTCGCGCGACCGCCGATAGACGATGGTCACGTCGGCGCCCAGCCGCTTGGCGGTGCGCGCCGCGTCAATCGCCGAGTTGCCGCCACCGATGACGGAGACCTTCGGGCCGAGGGCCGGTTTTCTGCCAAATGCGGCATCGTTGAGGAATGACAATGAAGACAGCAAACCTTTTGCGTTGTCGCCCTGAACACCGAGCGCCTGTTCTTCCCAGGTGCCGAGCGCAAGGAAGACGGCGTCGTTGTCTTTGGCGAGCTTGTCGAGTTGCAGCGTTTTGCCGAGTTCGGCCTTGAACTTGAACTGGAAGCCCGCGCTGCGGATGAAGGCCAGTTCCTTGTCCACGATTTTCTTGGGCAGGCGATACTCGGGCAGCGCGTAGCGGAGCAGGCCGCCGGCGTTTGGCGCCCGGTCGTACACGGTGACCTTGTGGCCGAGCAGGGCGAGATAGAACGCCGCGCTCAAACCCGCCGGACCGGCGCCGACCACGGCGATTTTTTTGCCGGTGGCGGCCTGTTTGCGTTTGAGGATGCGCTGCAACACCCGTTTGGCGCCGCCGCTTTCATACATCACGTCGCCGATGTACCGGTGCGTTTCGCGCATGTTGACGGAGGCGTCCACACCGGCCCGCCGGCAGCGGAGTTCGCACGGGTGCTGGCACACGCGGCCCGTTGTCGAGGGCAGCGGATTGTCCATCACCACCTGTTCAAAGGCGTCATCAATCCGGTCCTCCTTCAACAACTGGAGAAAGCCGGGGATGTTCATGTTTAATGGGCAGGTGTTTTCGCACGGCGAAAGCTGTAGATTGCCGCACAGGCCGGCCACGCAACGGTGTTCGCGGATGTGCTGCTCGTATTCGTGCCGGAAATATTTCAGCGTCGTCAGCACCGGGTTCGGCGCGGTCTGGCCGAGGCCGCAGAGACTGGCGTCGCGGACGACATTGCACAGGTCCTCGAGCTTGTCGAGGTCGGCGAGTTCGCCTTCGCCACGGGTGATTTTCTCCAGCAGATTCAGCATCTGCTTGGTGCCGACGCGGCAGGGCGGGCATTTGCCGCAGGATTCGTCGCAGCAAAATTCAAGGAAGAACCGGGCAACATCCACCATGCAGGAATCCTCGTCCATGATGACCATGCCGCCGGAACCCATGATGGAGCCGAGTTTCTGAAGCGTTTCGTACTCGACCGGTGTGTCGAGGTGCTGCGCGGGGATGACGCCACCGGAAGGACCACCGCTCTGGACAGCCTTGAATTGTTTGCCGTTGGGGACGCCGCCGCCGATTTCGTAAATAATGTCGCGCAACGGCGTGCCGAACGGGACTTCAACCAGCCCGGTGTTCTTGATCTTGCCGGCGAGCGCGAAGACCTTGGTGCCCTTGGTCTTCTCCGTGCCGAACGTGGCATACCACGCGGCACCCCGGCGGATGATGGCCGGGATGGCGGCCCAGGTTTCGACGTTGTTGATGTTGGTGGGTTTGCCCCAAAGACCGCGCTGGGCCGGGAAGGGCGGACGCGGCATCGGCTGGCCGCGGCGGCCTTCGATGGAACGCATGAGCGCGGTTTCCTCGCCGCACACGAACGCGCCGGCGCCGATGCGGAGTTCGAGGTCGAAATCAAATCCCTTCTCAAAAAGGTTTTCGCCGAGCAACCCGTTTTTGTAGGCCTGCTCGATGGCGATCTGGAGGCGCTTGATGGCGAGCGGATACTCGGCGCGGATGTAGATGAACCCGCGGTTGGCGCCCATGGCGTAACCGCCGATGGCCATGCCTTCCATGACGCGGTGGGGATCGCCTTCGAGGACGGCGCGGTTCATGAACGCGCCCGGATCGCCCTCATCGGCGTTGCAAATGATATACTTGGGTTTGACCGGCACCCTGACCATCAACTCCCACTTCACGCCGGTGGGGAAACCCGCGCCGCCGCGACCGCGCAGGCCGCTGGCCTTGATTTCGGCGATGACCTGCTCGGGCGTCATCCCGGTGAGGATTTTGCCGAGGGCGGCGTAGCCGTCGCGGGCGACGTATTCCTCGATTTTCTCGGCGTCAATCACGCCACAGTTTTCGAGGATGATCTTGGTCTGTTTGGCCAGGAACGCAAAGTCACGCTGGGTGGTGATGACGTTGTCGCCAAGTTCCGTCTTGGGCAACAGCCGTTTGCAGGGCCGGCCCTTGACGAAATGTTCCTCCACCAATTCCGGCACGTCCAGCGCCGTGACGCGCTGATAAAAAGTGCCGTCGGGGTGGACGAGGATGACCGGGCCAAGGTCGCACGGCCCCATGCAGCCGGTCACGATCATCTGGACTTCCTTGTCCAGCCGGTGTTTTTTCAATTCAGACGCGAGGGCGTCTTGGACGGCGCGGCAGCCGGAACTGAAGCAGCCGGCGCCGCCGCAAACCAATACGTGAGAGCGAATCATGCTGGTTACTCCGTCTTCTTTTGCTTGCCGACGGCAAGATTGTCCACCTTCCGGCCCTTCTGCAGGTGCTCGGCGACGATTTTTTTCGCCTTCTCGGTGTCGAGCTTGGCATAGGTGGTCTTTTCGCCACCGGCTTCCTCGACGAGGACGACCGGCTCGATGTCCTCCAGCCCGTGCTCGCCGGTGACATGGACTTCCACGTCGTCGAGGCCGCGCTTTTCGATTTCGTCGAGCATGGTTTTCATGACTTCGCGGGCGCCGGAGGCGATGCCGCTGGTGCCCATGCTGACGACGACGCGGTATTTTTTGCCGCCTTCGCGCAGGGCGATTTGTTTCTGCGCCTTTTCCTTGAGTTGTTTCAATTGTTCCAGGTTCATAAATTGACTTCTCCTTTCGTGGCCGGCTCCTGCGAGTCGAAGGAAAACTTCTGCCCGTCGGAGCGGTAGTTCAACTGCACGTCCATTTTTTTGTCCGTCGCACACAGCGCCAGGATCGTCGTGTTCAGGTCGCCCAGCGGCGGCCGGTCAATGTGACTGAGCCGCATGGAGGCGGTGACCGACGTGCCTTTGCCGGGGACGGACCGCACGTGAAAATGTCCGCCGCACATCTCGGAGGTCTGTTGCAGCAGAGCGAGGCCCAGTCCGACGGGCTTGCGGCGTTCCGCTTTGCTGCTCCAGCGGTTCGTGAGCACGCGCTGTAGCGTCGCCGCGTCCATGCCGCAACCGTCGTCGCGCACGCGCAGGACCAGCCAGTCATGTTTGCGGCTCTCCAGGATGCTGATTTGCACCTGCTTGGCGTTGGCGGAGAGCGAATTCATGGCAATGTCCAGGATGTGCTGCGACAGCTCTTCAAACATATTTTTTCAGGTCCACCTTGCAAAGCTGCGGAACCTTGTCGGCCGTCAGTTTGCCATAGACGTCGTCGCCCACCGACAACGCCGGGGCCAGCGCGCAGGCGCCGATGCACCGGGCGGTGGTGAGGCTGAACAGGCCGTCCTTGGTCGTTTCCCCCTCCTTGATTCCCAGTTCCTTCTCCAGCGCGGTGATGATGGCCTCCGAACCGCGCACGTGGCAGCCGGTGCCGCGGCAGACCATGATCTGGTGCTTGCCGCGCGGGACCAGAGTGAAGAAATGGTAGAAAGTGACGACGCCGTACACGTGCGAGAGAGGCAGTTTCAACGCGGTGGCGACGTAACGGAGCACGTCGGCGCTGAGATAACCGAACATCTGCTGTGCCGCGTGCAATACCTGAATCAACGAGGTTGGCTCGCGGTTGTAGCTTTCAATCGTGCGGTCAAGGTCCGCAAAACGCGGGTCGCCGCTCGGGTGCGTTGTTTCCATGGCCGCGATGCGCGCGGTTTCGCTGATGGCTTTCGGGTTCATCGTAATCCTGCCTCCCAAAGTTTTCCGGCCGCCTCGTAGGCCGCCAGTTTCGTGGACAACAATATAATGCCTTCCGCGTCCGCCTCGGCCACGACCCCCGGATCGGGTTTGCGGCCGCAGACGAACAGCACCGCGCCGATGTCCTTGGTGGTGGCGCAGGAAATGACATTGCGGTGGGTATGGATGGTGATCCACAACATGCCGTGGCTGGCGTGCGCCAGCACATCGCTGAGCAGGTCGCTGATGTAGCAGCCCGTGAGGTCCGCCTCCGCCCGATTAGTCAGCGGCTCGGCTTTTATCGCGGCCAGCACGGACGACAGTTTTTTCAGTTTTTCAGTTTTCATTTGGTTCTCCCGGCTTGGGCGGCGGGGCCATCTGGCTCAACAGCACCTCGGAATGTAGGCGCGTGCCGACGCTCATTTCGGAATGGATTTCAAACTGGTCGGAACATTTCTTGATGTTGGGCAGGCCCATGCCTGCACCGAAACCCAGTTCGCGCGCCAGCGGCCCGGCGGTGGACCAGCCTTCCTGCATGGCCAGCTCCACGTTTTCGATTCCCGGCCCGCGATCCACAGCCTCGATAACCACCATCCCGGGCGAAATGACAACCGAAAGATCGCCGCCGATGGAATGGATGATCATATTCATTTCGGCCTCGTAGGCGATGATCGCCGCGCGCCGCTGGATGTCTGGGTCCACGCCGCGCGCCCGCAGAATCTGGCGCATGTGCTGCGAAATCTTGCCCGCGCTGTCGTAATCGCCCGACTTCACCTCCGTCTGCACGACCACCGATTTGGTTTGTTCCAAGTCGCTCGTCTGGCCGGAGAACAGCGCGGCCTCGCGGGCGGCGGCTTCCTCGGCGCGTTTCTCCAGTTGTTGCATCAGGCAGGCGGTGATGTCGCCGCGGGTGAGGACCCCCACGAGTTCCCCGCGGCTGTTCAACACGGGAAAACGTCCGAAGCCGTGCCGGTCGAATTCCTCCACCGCGCGCACGAGTGAAAAGTGGTCGCGCAACGCAACGATTTTCCGCGTCATCCACCGCTCCGCCGGGTCGTTGACGTGGCCCTGATCGAGGGCGTTGATGATGTCTTCGATGCTGACCAGCCCCACTGGGACACCGTTTTGGAGGATGGGCACGCCCGAGATGCGGTGGGTCTTCATCAAATGCTGGATGGTGCGCAGCGAGTCATCCGGCGCACCGGTCACCGGGGGCTGGGTCATCGCGTCGCGCACGCGCAATTCGTAAATCAGGACCTGGGCAACGGAAACTTTTAGCGGTTTGCCCGCGGTCATGCCGGTTTCGTTTGAAGGCCCTTCAGACATGGTCACGGCGACCGTGCTGTTTTCCAGCTTGATCGCCACCGCATTATGCGCCACCGCTGCGCTGGCGGTCAATTCCGGACAAGACTCCGGAAGAACGGCTGCCAGCCGGATTCCCCTGTCTTTTTGGATGGTGGCGATCATGACAATCAAGCTTATACCGACGTCCACCAAATTTTCGTGCGAGCGGGTGCGAATGGCTCTGCAAAAATTGGCAAACTATCACCGTGCTTTGCACACATAGGGGTCAGTCCCAGTAATTGACAATTTTGCCTCAACGACCTTTCTGCCGCAGGCAATGTGTCACCATGCTGGCACTGCCCATCGCCAGTCGCTCCGCCATCCATTTCAGGGACATGGTCGTCTCCGCCCGCAATCGCCGCGCCATTTGCACCTTCCGGCGATGCCCTTTGCGCTGCCGTTTCAACTCATCCTCCTTCCATCCCAATCGCCTCAATTCCTCCGCCACAATCCGTTCCGCCTTCGCCTCTGCTGATTCCCGCAACTCCTCCCCATAGTGCGACTTTCCTGCCTTTTCAGACACCTGCGCCAACAACTCCTGCTTCAACTTTTCATCCCCCAAAAACCATCCCCGCCGGATCGCTTTGTAAGCCTGGCCGTCCTCCGCTCCGCGACGCTGTTCCAGCGCCTCTTCCAACCGCCCGCGCCCGGCCGCGCTATCTCGATGAATCCCATATTCTCCCAGCAACCGCTCCACCCGCAGCCAGGCCGGACGTTTGGTCGGAGCCTTGAGATATTCGGGAAAGCTGCTCCAGCGATAGGTCCGCAACGATTCTTCCTTCTGCAACAATTTCGCCCGCGACGGGTTCAAATGCACATAATCGCATACCGTCCGCAGATACCCGTTGCCGCTGCCATCCACGATCAACGCCTTGTAACGCCCGCTGAACAGGTGCCCGAACAGCTTATGCCGCCGGTTGAACCGCGAGGTGTAAGTTCCCATGAACCATTTCATCCCGGCCACCAAATTCGCCTGCGGCGTCTCCACCACCAGATGAAAGTGGTTGGGCATCAGGCAATACGCCAGTACCTGCCAGTCCGTCTTGCCACACGCCTCCGCCAGCGTCTCCAGAAAACGCCGGTGATCCACGTTATCCTTGAAAATAGGTTCACGCCGATCTCCACGGTTTATCACATGGTAGATGGCTCCCGGATATTCCACTCTCAACTTACGCGGCACGCCCGGCAGCCTGCCCAAGTTGGCGGGAGACTGTCAAATGAAATTGTTAATTACCGGGACTGACCCCTTTTCGCGGCATGACCCCTTTTCGCGGCACGCCCGGCAGCCTGCCCAAATTGGCGGGAGACTGTCAAATGAAATTGTTAATTACTGGGACTGACCCCTTTTCGCGGTTTATCACATGGTAGATGGCTCCCGGATATTCCACTCTCAACTTACGCGGCACGCCCGGCAGCCTGCCCAAGTTGGCGGGAGACTGTCAAATGAAATTGTTAATTACTGGGACTGACCCCTTTTCGCAGGCGCGGGCGTAGAAGCGATGCGAGTGAATGACCCTCGGAAAGCCGGATGCGGGAAAACCGCCTGTCCGGTTTGATGAGGGGCGGAGCGAGACGGTCTTTGGCCTCGTGCCTCTCAACCGTCCGCTCCGCCTGCTCTACTGAACGGAGTTGATGTGCGATCAGGCAAGGCCATTCCACTTGACGCACGTTTGGGGTTTGCTTAATTTGTTGCCATGCAAACAACCATTGCAAAGGGGGGGAAAGGGACGCCAGCGACACCCCACGCCTTGCAGGATTGTTTGGTTGAGCCGTGCTTCCATCAAAACGTTCCCGGCACCGGTGCCGGGAAAAAAGTTTCTTCCGCCAAAGCCAGGGCCTCGGTCGTCGCGATGAGCGGCAATAGCAGTGGCAATAACAACCGCGCCCTGATCAAAGCCATCTCGGATTCGAAGGTTTATCAGGAGTATGAGCGCGCGTTCAACGTGTTGACAGGTTTGCCGGTGTCGTTGCAGCCGGTGGAAACCTGGCAGTTGCCGCATCATGGCAAGCGGAACGAAAATCCCTTTTGCGCGCTGATGTCGCAGAAAAGTCACGCGTGCGCCGCTTGTTTGCAGGTATGGGAACAGCTTTGCGAAAAAGCCGCCCATGAACCGAAGACGATCGCCTGTCCGGTCGGGTTGCTCGACACCGCCGTGCCGGTGCGGTTGGGCGACCGGCTTATCGGTTATTTGCAAACCGGACAGCTTCTCGGCCGGAAGCCGACCCGGCGTCAGTTTGACCGGGCCGTCAAACTGGTGGCGGGATGGGGCGTGGAAGTGGATCGGGATGTGCTCCGGAAGGCCTACTATTCCACCAAAGTGGTGACCGCCAGACAGCATGAATCCGTCGTCAAACTGCTCGTGATTTTTGCGCAGCATCTGGCGATGCTCGGCAACCAGATTTTCATCCAGCAAAAGAACGCCGAGCCGCCGATCATCAAGCGCGCCAAGGAATATATTTACGAACACCACACCGAGGAACTTTCGCTCGCCCGGGCGGCCAAAGCCGTCAATATGAGCACGTTTTACTTTTGCAAAATGTTCAAGAAGGTCACGGACATCAATTTCACCGACTACCTTTCGCGCGTTCGCATTGAGAAGGCGAAGAATCTATTGCTGAATCCGAACCTGCGCGTGAGCGAAATCGCGTTTGAAGTCGGGTTCCAGTCGCTCACGCATTTCAACCGGGTCTTCAAAAAACTGCTGGGCCAGTCGCCCACGGAATACCGCGCCCAATTGCTCGCCCGCTGAGCGGATGGCAAGGGATCGGGTCGGTGAACGTTGGGGCCGGTGTTTCACCTGCAGCTGGTAAAACCCTGCAAAATTGGTAAAGTCTTCAACAAGGTTTGGTGAGCAGGGCGCCCTGAAAGGGCAGATTTTATTCTTTTGCGCGGTCAATACTTATGCTTGAGACGCTTTTATATCCCAAGGCCATCGCAGTGATCGGTGCTTCCCGCAACCCGGGCAAAGTGGGTTACGCGGTGCTGGCCAATCTCGTCAACAACGGCTTCAAGGGGCCGATTATTCCGGTCAATCTCGATGCGGATGAAATTCTCGGCCTCAAATGTTACAAATCAATCGGCGAGTACAAGGATCCCATAGACCTCAGCATCATCATGGTGGGGGCCAAATATGTGAAAGACGCCCTCCAGAGTTCGATTAAAGCGGGCGCAAAATCGGTCATCGTCATCACGGCCGGTTTCAAGGAAGTCGGCGCCGCGGGCGCGAAGGCGGAACAGGAGCTCGTCGAAATCTGCCGCGCCGGCGGCGTGCGGATGGTCGGGCCGAATTGCCTCGGCGTGCTCAACACGGACCATCACATGAACGCCACGTTCGCGCCGTCCGTGCCGCCGCCCGGAAAAATTTCCGTCATCTCCCAATCCGGCGCGCTGTGCGTGGCGATCCTCGACTGGGCGGCGGAACAGAAGCTCGGTCTCGGCAAAGTCATCAGCTTCGGCAACAAGGCGGACCTCAACGAAGTGGATTTCATCCAGACACTCGCGGAAGACAAGGAAACCAAAGTCATCGCCGGTTATCTGGAAAGCATCAAGGAAGGCGACAAGTTCCTGCGCATTGCGGAACAGGCGGCCTCCGTCAAACCGGTCGTGATTCTGAAGGTCGGCATCACCGCAGCGGGCGCCAAAGCCGCCTCGTCACACACCGGCAGCCTGGCGGGCGCGGACATGGCTTACGGCGCGGCGTTCAAGCGCGCGGGTGTCATTCGGGCGGAAAATTTTGAAGCGTTGTTCGATTATGCGACGGCATTTGCCATGCAACCGCTCCCGAATGGCGAGCGCGTGGCCATCATCACCAATGCCGGCGGCCCCGGCATCATGGCGGCGGACGCCGCGGAGTCGTCGGGCTTGAAAATGGTTTCGCCCAGCAAGGAAAGCGACGCGAAACTGCGCGCCTTCATGCCGGCAGCGGGGGCGTTCGGCAATCCGATTGACGTCATTGGTGATGCCCCCCCCGACCGCTACGTGAAAGCATTCGAAGTAATGCAGGATGACGAAACAATTGACGCCATCGTGGTCGTCGTCACACCGCAGAACATGACCAAGCCGCTGGAGCTGGCGGAGAAACTCAGCGCGGCGCACCAGGGCAAAAAGCCGATGCTGGCGGTGTTCATGGGCGGCACGGAAGTGGCGGCGGCGAAGGAAAAGTTGATGGCTTTGGGCATTCCGAATTATACGTCGCCCGACCGCGCCGTCACCGCGCTCCGGGCGATGTGCGATTACGCGGCCTGGAAGCGCCGTCCGGCGCGCATGGTCACGCGCTTCCCGGTCAACCGCCGGCGCGTGGACCGCATCATCAACGCCCAGGAACGCACCGGCGTCACGCAGATCGGCGAAGTCGAGGCCAAGGAAATCCTGCGCGCCTACGATTTCAATATCCTCGGCGGCCAACTGGCCCAGACCGGCGACGAGGCCGTGGAAATTGCCGAGCGAATCGGTTACCCGGTGGTGTTGAAAATTTCATCGCCCGACATCATTCATAAATCCGATTTCGGCGGCGTCCGCATCAATCTCGCCAACGCCGAGCAGGTGCGCGACGCCTTCGATTTGATGATCCTGCGCATCCAGAAACGCGCGCCCAACGCACATCTCCGCGGCGCTTATGTGGAAAAAATGGGCCAGCGCGGTCGCGAAGTGATTCTGGGCATGACCCGCGACCCGCAATTCGGGCCGATGCTGATGTTCGGTCTGGGCGGCATTTTTGTCGAAGTTATGAAGGACGTGACCTTCCACCTCGCGCCGATTACGGCGGAAGAGGCCATGCAAATGTTAAAAGGCACGCGTTCCTATGCGCTGTTGCAGGGCGCGCGCGGCCAGGCGCCCGTGGACCTGGAAGCCCTCGCTGGCGCGCTGCAACGCATCAGCCAGCTCGTCACGGATTATCCGGAGATTAGAGAACTGGACATCAACCCGTTCATCGTCGGCCCGGTCGGCGTTCAAGCTTATGTGGCCGATGCGCGCATGACACTTTCAACCGTGGGCAAAGCACATGAGTAAGACCATCACCTACGATCCCAACTGGCAGGAGACTTACAAGTTGCAAGTCCTCACGGCGGCCGAGGCGGTAAAAAAAATCCGGCCCGGCCAGCGCGTGTTCATCGGCACCGGCACGGGCGAACCGCTGGAGCTGGTCAGCGCGTTGAGCAAGCGCGCCTACGAATTGCCGGACACCGAAATTATCCATCTGCTCACTTTCGGCGACGCGCCTTATGCGCACAAGGAATTGGCGCAATACTTCCGCGTGAACAGCTTCTTCATCGCCGAAAACGTGCGCGACATCATCCAGGAAGGGCTGGGCGACTACACGCCGGTGTTCCTTTCCGATATTCCACGCCTGTTCAACAGTGGCCAGTTGCCGCTCGACGTGGCCCTCATTCACGTCACGCCGCCGGACGCGCACGGCATGTGCAGCTTCGGGGTGTCGGTGGACATCATCCGCAGCGCCGCCGAGAACGCCTCGCTCGTCATCGCGCAGGTGAATCCGAACATGCCGCGGACGCTGGGCGATTGTTTCATCCACGTCAATGACATTGACGTGCTGGTCCCTTCCGAGGCCCCGATTTTGGAGGTGCCGCCGGCCGAAGCGACCGAGACGACCCGGCAAATTGCCGAATACATTGCCGCCCTCATCGAGGATGGTTCCACCATTGAGTTCGGCATTGGCCGCATTCCGCAGGCGATGTTTAGCTTCCTCAAGGACAAGAAAGACCTCGGCGTTCACACCGAGATGGTGACGGACAACATCATTGAACTGATTGAATGCGGGGCCATCAATGGAAATCGCAAGTCCCTCGACCGCGGCAAAATCGTGGCCAGCTTCTGCCTCGGCACGAAGAAGATTTACGATTACGTGGATAACAATCCCCTCTTCTCGTTTCATCCCACGGAATACGTCAACGACCCGTTCATCATCCGCCAGCAAAATAAAATGATCGCGGTCAACACCGCGCTGGAGATAGACCTTACCGGCCAGGTGTGCGCCGATTCGATTGGCTCCAAGTTTTTCTCCGGCGTCGGCGGGCAGGTGGATTTCAACCGCGGGGCGTCCAAATCGCGCGGCGGCAAGGCCATCATCGCGCTGCCTTCCACCGCCAAAGGCGGCACCATCTCGCGCATCATGACGTACCTCAGTCCGGGCGCCGGAGTGGTGACGACCCGCGCGGGCGTGCATTACGTCGTGACCGAATACGGCGTGGCGTATCTGCACGGCAAAAGCATCCAGGAACGCGCCCTGGCGCTCATCAGCATCGCCCACCCGAAATTCCGCGCCGACCTGCTGCGCGACGCCATCAATGCGAAATATCTTTCCGCCGAAATGGCCGACCTGGAAGGCAAGATTCTCGTCGGGCCCAAGGAACTGCGCACCACCTATCTGCTCAATGACGGCACGCAACTCAACTTCCGCCCGATTCATCCGACCGACGAACCGCGGATGCGCGACCTGTTCTACAAGCTTTCGGCGGCGACGATTTATTACCGCTTCATGAGCCACTCCAAGCGCGTGTCGCGGCAGCAGATTCAGGACTTCGTTTATATTGACCATCGCAACGACGTGACCATCGTCGGCACGCTGCCCGAGGCGTATGGCGAGGAGATCATCGCGGTGGGCAGCTATTATCTCGACCCGAAAACCAACCTGGCGGAGGTGGCGTTCGTGGTGAGCGACCAGTGGCAGAACCACGGCATCGGCACCTTCCTCTTGAAGCACCTGATGCGCGTTGCCCGCCGCAACGGCATCCGCGGGTTCACCGCCGAAGTCCTCACGGAAAACAAACCGATGCAGGCGGTCATCAACAAATCGAACTACAAAATCCAAAGCAAGCTCAACGGCAATGTTTACAGCTACGAGATGGATTTCGAGTAAACCGTGCATCGGCAGGGTGCGTTACTTCCGTCTTCGTTCTGCATTGCGAGACTACGGCGAGACAAGCCGTGCGCTGTCTGGAATGGGAATTGTTCAATCGCGAACCCTCGCGAAATACACGAACGGTTTTTGGGAAAATAGAAATTTGTGTTTACGTTCGCCCTCACCTTTTATTCTCTCCCCCGGGAGAGGAAATGGCAGACGACGGCTTTGAGTTTTCAAACGGTGGTTCGGCAAACTCAGATGCGGATCATTTTGTGAGACTGACGATGATTCTCCCTCTCCTTGGGGAGAGTATTATCAACCATCGCATATAGATTGATTCCCTCGCGTTCTGCTCAATAAACCCCGCCGCCAATTCGTGGAAATTTCCCACCGCAGCGATTATTGGAAAGGCAGACCCCGCACTTTTCGGCGTCTTAACTAAGGGCCATTCAGGACCCCTTCACTTCACTGCCACTTTTTTCCACGGTTCCCAAAACGTAAGCTCTTGAATTAGCCTTGTTCTTGAAATCAACTTCAGGCAATTCCTTGTGCGATAGTTGTTAGAAGGCACGTGAGTTTCAAATCGAAGGACCTTTCCATCCCATTTGGTCTTTGAAACGACAAACTCCTCATTGTCATCTTTCGAATACGCGCGGACTTCGAATCCCTTTCCGGCTTTGCTGATTTCTAAGATAACAAAGGAATCCTCGTCGGCAGTCTGCCATCGTCCCACCAGCCAGTCTTTTTTGATCTCGTGTTTCATAACCGTTTTCCTCACTCCTGATCCGTGACGTCGTCATGGAATTTGAGGATGTCGCCCTTCTCGCCTTTCAGTTCAAGTTCCTTGAACTTGATGGCGGCGCGCGGGTGCAGGTTGCGGAGACCCGTCAGCAGATAGGGCAGGTCGTAGCCCCACCGCAGCTTGGCACGCATCGGCTCGATGTAATTCTGCACGCAGTCGAGGATGGGACGGAGTTGGTATTTCGGGTTGCGGAGAAAACCGATGAGCAATTCCATCTGACAATTGCCCGCGCCCCGGCCCAGACCGGCCATGGTGGCGTCGAGAAAATTGGCACCACCAATGATGCCTTCGATGGTGTTCGCGTAGGCCAGTTGCAAATTGTTGTGCATGTGCATGCCAACCTCCTTGCCGGCCGGCTTGCAGTGCGAAAGATATTTCTTCACCAGATAATGAATCTGCTCGCTGTAAAACGCCCCGAAGCTGTCCACCAGATAAATGGCTTTGGCTTCGGATTTGGCGAACATTTCCAACGCTTCGTCCAATTCGCGGTCGGAGACGATCGAGGCGGCCATCAAATTGATGGTCGTTTCGTAGCCCTTGTCGTGGGCGTCCTTGACCATGTCGAGCGCGGTGGGAATCTGGGTGATGTAGGTCGCTATGCGGATCATGTCCAGGATGCTGTCCTTTTTCGGCAGAATATCCTCGTGATAATCACAACGTTCGGCGTCAGCCATGACGGTGAGTTTGAGATTCGTCTGGTTGTCGCCGACGATGCGGCGCATGTCCTCCTCGGTGCAATATTTCCAACAGCCATGTTCGCCCTGCTTGATGCCCTTGCGCGACGCCTTGTAACCGAGCTCCATGTAATCAACGCCCGCGGCGACGCAGGTCTCATACACCATCTTCACGGTTTTATCGTCGAAATAGTGGTTATTCATCAATCCGCCGTCACGAATGGTGCAATCGAGGACTTTGATTTCGGGCCGGTAGGAGAGCCAGCGGCTCTCCGGCGTTTCCCTGGGTTTGGCAGTCTTGGGGCTCATAAGTTGGGTTTGAAAAAAGTATTCACGCGGCATTATCCAACAAACGGCATGAAACACAAGGCGGGAGTGAACGAAGGCGGATGGATTCTGAATGCCAACAGCCTGATTTTTAACCACGGATGAACATGGATTGAAACCGCGAAAAATGCGAACCATACGAAGTCCCCCTGCCGCGTGAGGCGTAAAAGCCTTTTACGCGGCCATCTCCGATCTTCTAACTGGCTGCCATCACTGAAAGTCTCCTGACGCACCACGGGAGCGTTCGTCCGGTACTTCTCACCCTTTTTCACTTTCATGTTCCCACCGTAAGCACCCCACCCGACAGCGTCAACCAAATGCGGACATCGGCGTCAGCCGCGATGAATTTTGAAGCCGTGAGGAATCACCCCTGAAAGGAATTATGACAAAAAAGTCGAGAACGAGGACTACAAAACTTTGTCCCACGTGGGACAAAGTTTTGTAAACATCTTGTGATTGAAGAACTTACCGTTAGAAGGAAACGGGGCGGTTCTTATTATTGGCTAGTTTGGCCACGTAAAGCTGCGCCACGTGGCGAGTCGGGACGGCGTCGTTGCCGAGGTTTGAACCTTTCAGGACCTGGTCCCCCGCTTTGAGCGTTACCAACGGTTGCGGCACCTTCAGATCGTGACTGGTCAGCGCCTGAAAGAGGTCGTCATTCATCTGGGGGCGAGGCTGCCGACGAGCCGCCGCCTCCCACAGGACGGGATTTGGCGCGCCAAGGCCGGCCTCACGAGGACTCTCGCCCCACCGAAATTGCAAACTGTACTACTTCCGAATTTGGGCTGGATTTTCAGTAACGGTTGGGCTGACACTTGCATGGCCACCCGGCAACCAACATGAGCGAGTCCAACCCATCCCATTCCCGCACGTCCAGCGTCGCCAGTGTCCTGATGCTCACGCGGTGGTTCCTCCGCACCCAGTTGTGGGTCTGGCCGCTGGTCGCGGCGCTGGTTCTCGTGTTCATCGGCGTCTGGCTGCGCGTGAAAATGGAGGGCGCCACCAAACAGCAGATTGCCGACATGCTCCAGACCATCCTGAACGCCAACACCGAGGCGCTCCGTTCGTGGTCGGTCACCATGAAAACGGACGCGGAAAATCTCGCGGAGGACGACCGCGTGCGCGAACTCGTCGTCGGTCTGATTCAAAAGGCAAAATCCAGTTCGCAGGCCCAGGCAGCACTGCTGACGGCGCCACAGCTTTCGGCATTGCGCGCCCATCTGAAACCCGTGCTCGAACGCCGCGGCTTCAACGGGTTCCTGGTGCTGGACACGAATTTTCTGGTGGTCGCCTCGGGGCGCGACCAGCTCGTGGGCATGCAATCGCCCCCCGGCAACGCGGAACAGTTCGCCCCGTGCCTGGCCGGCAAGGCCCTGGTCACGCGGCCATTCCCCAGCGTGGCGCTGCTGCCGGACCAGCAAGGCAACCTGCGCACCGGCGTGCCCACCATGTTTGCCGTCGCACCCGTCCGGTCGGCTAACGGCCAGATCATTGCCGTGCTCGGGCTGCGCATCGCGCCGGACACGGACTTCACGCGCATCCTCGCCACGGCCCGCGCCGGCCTGACCGGCGAGACCTATGCCTTTAGCCGCGATGGCAAACAACTTTCTGAAAGCCGTTTCGACAACGATCTCAAGCGCCTGGGATTGATCCCGGACGCGCCGGACGCACGCTCGACCCTGACTCTGGAGTTGCGCGATCCGCTGGTGGATCTCAGCAAAGGAAGCCAGTCGCCCAAGCGCCGCACGGAACTGCCGTTCATCCATGCGGTCAGCAAGGCTCTGGACGGTCACGCGGGCGTGGACGCCAATGGTTACCGCGATTACCGCGGCGTGCCGGTGGTGGGCGCGTGGACTTGGGTGGACGATTTTGACATGGGCCTGGTCACGGAGATGGACCGGGCCGAGGCGTTCCGGCCGTTGCGGATACTGCGGGTGGGTTTCTGGTCCATCTTCGGGCTGCTGATTGTCGGAGCGGTGCTGGTTTATGTGCTGATGCGCCTGGCCAACCGGCTGCAGGCAGCGGCACGGAAGGCGGCATTGAAGGCCAAACATCTTGGTCAATACGCGCTGGACGACAAGATCGGCGAGGGCGCGTTCGGCTCGGTCTATCGCGCCCACCATGCGCTGATGCGCCGGCCGGTCGCGGTGAAATTGTTGCAGACGGAAAAGCTGAACCCGTCCAGCGCTGCGCGGTTTGAGCGGGAAGTGCAATTGACCAGCCAGTTGACCCACCCCAACACGATCACCCTCTACGATTACGGCCGCACCCCCGAAGGCATTTTCTACTACGCGATGGAGTATCTTGACGGCCTGACCCTCGGCCGGCTGGTGAAACAATACGGTGCGCAGCCGGAAGGCCGGGTCATTTCCATCCTGCGGCAGGTCTGCGGCTCGCTCGCCGAAGCGCACGCCATCGGCCTGGTGCATCGCGACATCAAACCAGCCAACGTGTTCCTGACGCAGCGCGGCGGCGTGACGGACTTTGTCAAGGTGCTCGACTTCGGCCTCGTGAAAGTGCGCGACCCCCAGGGCGCGGCCGAATTGACTATGACCGAGGCCACGCTCGGCACACCGCTCTACATGTCACCCGAGGCCGTGGAACATTCCAACGAGGTGGACGCGCGCAGCGACCTCTACTCGTTGGGGGCGGTGGGTTACTTGCTCGTTACCGGTGAGGCGATGTTCGACTGTCTCACGCTGGGCGAAGTCTTGATGCACCAGGTGAAAGACCTGCCCGTGCGGCCCTCCGAACGATTGGGCAAGCCCGTGTCCCCGGATTTGGAGGAACTGTTGATGCGTTGTCTGGCCAAAAACCCCGCGTCACGTCCGGCCAATGCCCGCGAGTTGGACGACGCGCTGGCCCGCTGCCGGAGCGCGGCGGACTGGACGCGCGAGCTGGCCGATGAGTGGTGGCGCAAATTTGCCGCGACGCAAAGTGAGAAAACCGTGGTGACTACCCCGCCTGCGGCAAAATGACCGGCCCTGAAAGGGTCGTGAAAGGGTCCTGGAATTGTGACCGCGTAAAGCTTCCAACTTCGTCCTGTATTGCAGGACTACGATGGACAGGACGCCACGCGGCAGGCCAGCGTAATAATGTGGCGGCGAGTGACGCGCCCTACCTTGTTTGGCGTCCCGGGTTTGGGATTTGGAGCCGTTGCCGAATTCGACGCCACTTTGAAAATTCTCACTACATGAAATTTGATCCAAAAAAGCTGCGATACAGCAAGGAGGGCGGCGGCCGGTGCGTCAGTCTTTCGACAGAGCAGAAGCCAGAGGGCATCCTCCGTCGCCAATCCTCCTTCGCCGAGGCTACGGAGGACAAGGGGCTATGGAGGACAAGGGGCTATGGAGGACAAGGGGCTATGGAGGACAGGGGGGCAACCGCGATTACGGACAACGGCAAATTTTGTAATTGTTGCCCGGCACGGAAAAGTTAAACTGTAACGGTCATTATGAAAAAACTCGTCATTATTTTGGGTGTTCTGGTGGCGCTCGGCCTCCTGATTTTGATTCTGATTGCGGTGGCGGGCGGAAGTTATAATCGCCTCGTCAAACTGTCGCAGGCGGTGGACAGCCAATGGGCGCAGGTGCAAAACGTCTATCAACGCCGGGCCGATCTCGTCCCCAATCTCGTCGCCACCGTTTCCGGCGCGGCCAACTTCGAGAAATCCACGCTGACGGAAATCACTGCGGCGCGGGCGTCGGTGGGGCAGGTGAAGATTGACCCCAACACCGCGCCGAGCGATCCCGCCAAGCTGGCCGCGTTTGAACAGGCCCAAGGCCAGCTTTCGTCGGCCTTGTCCCGTTTGCTGGTGGTGGTGGAGCGGTATCCGGATTTGAAGGCGACCGAGAACTTCCGCGATTTACAAGCGCAACTGGAGGGCACGGAGAACCGCATCAGCGTCGAGCGCCGCGATTTCAACACGGCGGTCCAGGCTTATGACACAGCCATCAAATCGTTTCCGACGTTTCTCTATGCTGGCGTCTGTCATTTCTACGAGAAACCTTATTTTGCCGCCACCACCGGAGCCGAGACGCCGCCCAAAGTCCAGTTCGATTTCAACAAACCGGCGGCGGCAACCAATCCTTGAATCTTGCGACGACTCTGCGCCATCTTGGTTTTGCTATTTGGCTTCCGGCTATTGGCGGATGAAGTCATCCCGCCCCCGCCAACGGCCTATTTCAACGACTACGCGCACGTCGTCTCCGCCGGGACGGCGGCGCAGTTGAACAAGACACTCGAAGATTTTGAGCGCCAAAGCTCCGATCAAATCGTGGTGGCCGTTTTCCCGAAAATGCAGTCGGACTCATCCATTGAAGATTACACCGTGCGCGTGGCGCGGTCGTGGCAGGCGGGACAAAAGGGAAAAAACAACGGGGCGGTGCTTTTTGTTTTCGTGCAGGACCACAAAATGTTTTTGCAGGTCGGCTACGGATTGGAAGGCGTCCTGCCCGACGCGCTTTGCAAGCGAATCATTGACGAGCAAATTACGCCGCGTTTCAAGGCCGGCGATTTCGACGGCGGCCTGACGGCGGGGGTGCGGGGCATCCTCGCGGCGACCAAGGGCGAATACAAGGGAACCGGCGCAACAGTGTCAGACAGTCGGACCCCACACGGATCAAGCAGTTCCTTCCTTGGCTTTGGATTTATCGTGTTGATCGTCATCATTATTTTTTTCGCGCGAGGATCGGGAATGTTTTTTCCTTGGTTATTACTCTCCAGCAGCGGCTCAAGCCGTGGTTGGGGCGGTGGTGGTTTTTCAAGCGGCGGCGGCGGATTTTCTGGTGGAGGCTTTTCCGGTGGCGGCGGCAGTTTTGGCGGCGGCGGCGCGGGAGGGAGCTGGTAACTTATGCACCCGCGAACCTTCTCCAAACATCTGCACCACGACAAAATTGTCGCGGCGATTCGTGATGCCGAACACAAGACCTCCGGCCAAATCCGGGTCAGCATCAGCCACAAACACGTTGACGACCCCGTCGCCGCCGCGCAGGCGGAATTCCTGCGCCTGGGCATGAACCAGTCCCCCGAACGGAACGGCGTGCTGATTTTCGTGTCCCCTCGCGCGCACAAGTTTGCCGTCATCGGCGATGAAGGCGTTCACGCGAAGTGCGGGGATGAATTCTGGCGGAAGCTGGCGGACGCCATGACCGGCTACTTTCGCAAATCCGAATTTACGCCGGGCATCATCCACGGCGTGCAAAAGGCCGGCGACCTGCTGGCGGAGCATTTCCCGCGTCAGCGCGGATGACCGGGCCGTTGGCCGGCGATGGACAAAAAGGAATCAGTCTTGGAATTGCGACATTTTTCCACTGCCTCATTCTTTAATTTCAGCATTTCAGAATGTAATTGCTGCGCCAACTCCTTGCGGCTGGCGGCAATGGATTGAATGGGGGCAAATCGAACCGAAGCCCGGAAGGTGCGCTTGCTCAACAGGTTCAGCAGGTGCCCAAAAAACGTCACGTCGCCCCAATAACAAACTTCTGTGCCCGCGTCGCCATCGTCGAGTTCATACTGAATCAAGCTGATGGAAAGGGAATGAATTTGCCGCGTGGCCGGCTCCAGCAACGATGACTTGAACGGCAAGACGGTCTGGCCGTCCGAACTCGTTCCTTCGGGAAACACAACCACCAGCGCGCCGCCATCGAGCGCGGTTTGGACGGCGGCATTCACCGGCGCGACGTCCATCCGCCGTCCGCGATCAATAAACAGCGTGCCCGCCAGCCGGGCGAGCCAGCCGATGACCGGCCACGATTTGATTTCGTGTTTCGCGACAAAAACCGCGGGCGTGAGCGACGCCATCACCGGCACGTCGAGGTAGCTCAAATGATTGCTCACGAGCAGGCCGCCGGACGGGACCGGCCCGGCGACTTGCGCTTCGAATTTGAAAATTCGCAGGTGGCGGCGGGAAGCCCGTTGCAGCCACAAGGCACGCGCGGCCAACGCGGATTTTTTTGGACGGAACGCGCAGCGGATCAAAAAATCAAACAGCGCGATAATAACTTCGCCGGCAAACCAAAGCAGCCGCCCCAGAACGCGGAATGGATGTCGGCGCAATCCTTTCATGCGCGAGTTTCAAACACGATGACGGTGGCGGTCAACCAAGAAAATGAAAGGTCACCCATTGGCGTGAGCGGTCAAGAGCGAAAAAGCATCTCCTTCAAACAGCCTTTTTCTTAAAAGCCGTTTTTGTCTTTGGCCGGTGCGGACGGCGGGCCATAACCGTTGGTCGTGCAACATTAGCGTGGTTGGTTTTTTGCCCAAAACTGGCTTCTGGTGCTAAAACAAGCGAAACACCAATAACGACGGTGTTTTTGTTGCAATGGCCGCTGAATGAAATCAGGCCAACAAAACAGACGCCATAAAAAAGTTGATGCGAACGCTGAAATTTCCCAAGATTCGCGTCAACCGATGATTAACTCGATACACATTGAGAACTTCCGCTGTTTTCAAAAACTCGGCCTGAAGGATTTTGGCAAATTCAACATCATTGTAGGCGAAAATGGTTCAGGCAAGACGGCTTTGCTGGAAGCTATTTTTTTACCCGGCAACTCTGCTGATGTGCCAGTTGTTTACCGCAATCAACGGGGAATGATTTCGCCCGGATTCTCGCCAGAGAAACAGGCGTATGAGGCGATGTTTAGCGATTTGTTTTTTGGTTTTTCAACCGATTTGCCAATTGAAATAAAAATCGTTGGTTCCTACGAGAACCTTCGGTCAGCCAGAATCTATTTCAAACCTATAACTGAAAGGCCGCTGTTGCCAGAGGGCGAATTAAAAAATGGCAGAGTCACGGACAGATTATTTACCCTCCAAACAAAGGATGCTGATAATAAAGAAAGCATTCAGCAGGTAAATCTGAAGGGTCTCATTTCCGCTGGCGGCGAACACAAGCAAGCAATTATCGCATTTGTTACTACGGGCACTGTTGGTTCGGCACACGTATTGGCGCAATTGCTTTCCGACATCCGAAAAAACAATGCAGACGGTCAAATTCAGGAAGCCGTGCATGAACTGTTTCCGGGAATCTCAGACCTTTCGCCAGAGCTTACGGGTGGTTTGGGTGAAATACATTGCAAGGTTGCTGGCTTGTCGAAAAAAGTTCCAGTTACTTTGGTATCGCATGGAATCAACAAGGTTCTGTGCATTCTTCTTTTTATTGCAACGCATCGTGGCGGTGCGGTGCTGGTTGATGAGATTGATAATGGAATTTACTACAAAGCGTTTCCCAAGATGTGGGAGGCTATAATTCGATTTTGCAATGATTTCAATGTGCAGTTTTTTGCCTCCACCCACAGCAAGGAATGTTTGAACGAATTGAGACCGTTTATCGAAAAAAACCAAGACATGTATAGGCTTGTCCGAACGGAAGGCGAGAACGGCGCAGGCCACACGGCCCGCATTTTCAAAGGCGAGAATTTTTCTGCCGCATTAGAAACAGGCACTGAAGTTAGATAAAATTCATAATGTCCGATCTTCCGATAATTCTTTTTGAGGGCGAGGAGGACAGGTCTTTTTTAGCAGAGTTACTTAAGGTTTTAGGATTACACGAAAAACTTGAATTTCACAAACAGTGCGGCGGAAAAGACAAATTCAAAAAAATTCTTGAAGGCTTGGTCATTTCAAATCGCAAGGCGATAATCATCGTTGCCGATAATGATGGCGACCCCGCTGGGGCATTCAAAAATATCCAAAGACAAATAGGTGAGGCCGGATTTACAATTCCACCAAAACAACGCGAAACAGTTGAAACGCCAAACTTGCCCCCCCTGTCGGTGCTGATGATTCCGTGGGACAACGATTCAGGATGCTTGGAAACGCTTTGTTTAAGTGCGGCAAACCCTGACTATAAAAATCAATTAGATTGCGCGGATAAACTCGTTAAATGTGCTGGTGCGGAGAAGTGGCCTATTGCGAAAAGAGCAAAATTGCGAATGAGGGGTTTTCTCTCCGCTGTTTGTAAATCTGACCCAAATACCGGACTTCGTTATGCGTGGAGCACAGATGAAAGGCCGGGCGATATTTTTCCTTTAAAAGGCGTGGTTGCTTACAATCAAATTGCTGAATACTTAAAAGGTTTTGCGATTTAAGCGCACGCTCGCTGCGCCTCTGAAAGTAGGGTGTTTCTAATCCATTCGGTTTTTTTCGATCCCGCCTTCTTTATTGCAGTCAGAATTTCGGTATATTCCGGCGAAGTGAACTGTAGATCCTGACCCGGCCCATATCAGCACCAGTCATATCGAACGCGCCAACCTGACCGTCCGTTTGTTCAATCGCAGATTCACCAGACTCACGCTTGGTTATTCCAAAAAGTTTGAATACCTGCTACACTCTACGGCGTTGTTTGTGGCGCATTACAATTTCATCCACAAGCACAAGGCACACGGCCAGACTCCGGCCCAAGCCGCCGGTCTGACTGACCACGCTTGGACGGTTGAAGAACTGCTCTGCGCCGAGTCCAAAGCAAACCCCATACCGCGAAATAAAATTTGACACCACGCTCATGTAGCACGACCTAACCGTTGGCACCCAAAAAAAATCAAACAATTAGCAATAATGGTTAAGACTGCAGGCTTGTTTTAATTCAACGTTTCTCACGGATGATGTGCACCGCGTGCCTTTGATGGCGGGCGTCGGTGGTGCGGACCAGTCCCGACGTGTCGGGGTTGGGCAGCCGCTTGGAAGACGATTCCGGCCACAATTCGCGTAAAAGGCTTCGGCCTCACGCGACAAGGGTTGCGCCTTGATACCAAGGCACGCTTGGGGTATTAAAAACGCAGCACCCAGAAGCGAGTGACGGTGGAACATTTTGTCGGCGGATTCGCGTAAAAGGGCGTAAAGCCCCGTGGGGGCCACGCCCCTTTACGGGGCCTGCGGCCTCACGCGACAGGGCGCCGCCGGGCGGAATGGCATCACAACTGGTCGCCGGTCGCGTATAAGGCTTTAGCCTCACGCGACGGGTCAGAACGTTCCTCTCCGAGAGGATGACCCGAAGTCCGGACAGGATGAGATGGCCTTGAAACGCAAATATACAAAGACGCGCGAAGCAGGGAAGTTTCTCAAATTCCCCGGGGCGAATTTTATTTCTTCGATCACCGTCCGTGACGGCATCACCACCCTTTCCGCATGAGCGATCGCAAACTGGCCTTTCTGTACTCGCCCGAAATCGAGGGGTTGAGTTACCCGCCGGATTGCCCGTTCAAAACCCAGCGCGCCAGCCTCACGCGCCAGCGTCTGAAATCGTTCGGATTGCTCGGCGGCGAGGGGCGCATCGAGGTCGCGCCGCGCAAGGCTTCACTGGCCGAGTTGAAAAAGTTTCACACCGCCCGTTATCTGCAGGAACTGCAACGGGTCGCCGGCGGTGATTTGACCGTGGAAGGCTTTCACATGGGCCTGGGTGGCCTGGACACGCCGGTGTTCAAGGACATGTTCGAATGCGGCGCCTGGGCCTGCGGCGCGGGACTGGTCGCCGCCGACTTGTTGCTGGAGAGCCGGGTGGACATCGCTTTCAATTTGCTGGGCGGTTTTCATCACGCCATGGCGGAACACGCGGCAGGATTTTGTTATTTGAACGACGTGGTGCTCGCCTGCATGAAACTGGCCGGGGCCGGGAAGCGGGTCCTGTATCTCGACGTGGATGCGCATCACGGCGACGGAGTGCAGTCGGCTTTTTATCAGCGCAAGGATGTAATGACCGTCTCGTTGCATGAAACCGGCAGGACACTTTTCCCCTGGGGCGGTTTTGAAAATGAAACCGGCGAAGGCCCGGGCCGGGGATATAACGTCAATGTTCCGCTGCCGCCCGAAACCTATGATGAGGCTTTTCTGACGGCGTTCGACAGCGTCGCGGTCCCGCTGGTGGAATTTTTCCGTCCCGATGTCATGGTGTTGGAACTGGGGATGGACATGCTGGCGGGCGATCCGCTGACGCATCTGCGCATGACCAACAACGTGGTGGTGGAAGTCATCGAACGGCTGTTGCGGTTCAATCATCCGATGCTGGTGGCGGGCGGCGGCGGGTATCACGTCGAGAACACCGTGCGTGGCTGGGCCTTGGCCTGGCGGACGTGTTGCGGCGGGGATGAGGAATGTGATTTTGGCCTGGGCATGGGCGGCGTGATGCTGGCCAGCACCGAATGGGCGGGCGGCCTGCGGGACCGGACCCTGGCCGTCACGACGGAGCAACGCCGGGCCGTTGAACCGGAGTTGCAGGCCACCATTAACATGATCACCAACAATATCTTCCGGCCTCTTGGCATTCAGGCCGGCTCCGGCCAGGGAGTGACGACGCCCGGCCGGTTTTGCTAAATTCACGACCATTCACGACAACATCAAACAACAAAGAAACCTATCATGACAACTCCAACCAAGACCGTTTCCACCAGTTCGCTGATGCAGGAAAACCGGACGTTTCCGCCCAGCCCGGAAGTGATCAAACGCGCCTACATCAACGCCGAGCAATACAAAAAGATGTATGAACGCTCGATCAACGACCCGGACGGGTTCTGGCTCGAACAGGCCGCGACGCTCGACTGGTTCAAGAAACCCACGGTGGGCCGCAAATACGTGTGGGATACCGCCCGGAAACGCATCGAGCACACCTGGTTTGAAGACGGACAGCTCAACATCAGCGTCAACTGCCTCGACCGCCATCTCAAGAGCAAGGGCACCAAACCCGCGATCATCTGGCAGGGCGAGCCGGAAAACGACGTGGTCACACTCACCTACGAACAGTTGCACCAGCAAGTCTGCAAGTTCGCCAATGTGCTGAAATCGCTCGGCATCAAAAAGGGCGACCGCGTCTCGATTTACCTGCCCATGATTCCCGAACTGCCCATCGTGATGCTGGCCTGCACGCGGATTGGCGCGATCCACTCGATCGTCTTCGGCGGATTCAGCGCGGATGCGCTGGCCGGACGCATCAGCGATTCGGCGTGCCGGCTGCTCATCACTTCGAACACTTCGTTGCGCTCCGGCAAGAGCATTCCGCTGAAGGGCATCGCGGATGAAGCATTGAAGCAAACTCCGAGCATCGAGAAGGTCATCGTCGTCAAACGCAACGACACCCCATGCAACATGGTCGCCGGTCGCGACGTCTGGTATCACGACCTCATGGCCAAGGCGGACGCCAACTGCCCGCCGGCGGTCATGAACGCCGAGGACCAGTTGTTCATCCTCTACACCTCCGGCTCCACCGGCAAACCCAAGGGGGTCGTCCACACCACGGCCGGTTACCTGCTGCACGCCGCCTTGACCCACAAATACATTTTCGACGTTCACGACGACGACATTTTCTGGTGCACCGCCGACATCGGCTGGGTCACGGGCCACAGCTACATCGTTTATGGCCCGCTCTGCAACGGCGCGACCAGTTTGATGTTCGAAGGCGTGCCGACGTTCCCGGATGCCGGACGTTTCTGGCACATCGTGCAGAAGTTCAAAGTGACTGTTTTCTACACCGCGCCGACCGCCATCCGCTCGCTCATCCGCCTCGGCGAAGAATGGCCGAACAAGTACGACATGAGTACACTCCGCACCCTCGGCTCCGTGGGCGAACCCATCAATCCCGAGGCATGGGTCTGGTATCATCGCGTCATTGGCAAGGGCCGTTGCCCCATCGTGGACACGTGGTGGCAGACCGAGACCGGCGGCATCCTCATCAATCCGCTGCCCGGCGCGCACACGCTCAAACCCGGCAGCGCCAACCGTCCGTTCTTCGGCGTCGAACCGGTCATCCTGCGCGACGATGGCAAGGAAGTCGGGCTGAACGAAGGCGGCAAGCTCTGCATCAAAAAACCCTGGCCCGGCATGATGCGCACCACGTGGGGCGACCACCAGCGGTTCGTTGAAACCTACTTCACGATGTATCCGAACATCTATTTCACCGGCGACGGCTGCCGGATTGACGAGGACGGCGACTACTGGCTGATGGGCCGCATTGACGACGTGGTGAACGTCTCCGGCCATCGCATCGGCACGGCGGAAGTCGAGAGCGCGCTGGTCAGCCATCCGAAGGTGGCCGAGGCCGCCGTCGCGCCCATGCCGCACGACATCAAGGGGCAGGGACTTTACGCCTTTGTAACGCTCAAGGACGGCGTCAAGGAAAGCGACGAACTCAAGAAAGAACTGGCCAATCACGTCCGCAAGGAAATCGGGCCGATTGCGGTACCGGACAAGATACAATTCGCGCCTGGCCTGCCGAAGACGCGTTCGGGCAAAATCATGCGCCGCATTTTGCGCAAGATTGCCGAGAACGCCGTGGACCAGATTGGCGACACGTCCACCCTGGCCGATCCGCACGTTGTGGAGGCACTGGTGAAGGGGAAGCAATAAAAGTTGTTGTGAGGGTTGAGCCCCGAAGGCATTCGGGGTGCAGTTGAGAGTTGAGGGCCGAGTGGTGGGTGACGAGTGACAGGTGGCGTAAATCGTCCTCGCCTGCCCGCCGTAGCCAGGCGAAGGCGGGTCCTTCGTCCTCGACAACGGTTTTAGCAACGCAATGAAAGTTGAGGGTCGAGAGTCTGGGGAGCCGGCGGAGCGCGAGTTGTCTCAACCCGCAGCGCGTTCGGCAACCCAAGACCTGTGGCATTTCGTGCGCTCATTCGGCAATCCGGGCCGCTGCGGCTTGGGACAAGCCGCGCTCCGTTCCGACGGAAACTGAACCATGCTGCCAAATGCGTTCATAGACAAACCGAAGAAGCCCACCGCGGCGGAATTGACTGCGGCCTTGGGACCGTCCAAAGCACTCTGGGACCAACTGCTGGCCGGGTTGGCCGACGAGCACAACTTGACCGTTCAGGAGTGGAATTCTTACTCACGCAAAGCCGGCTGGTCACTGCGGCTGAAGCTCAAGGACCGGAATATTCTGTACCTCACTCCATGCCAAGGATGCTTTTTCGTGTCTTTCGCCCTCGGCGACAAAGCGGTACAGGCAGCGCGCCAAAGCGGTCTTCCTCAAAGCGTCATTAAAATCATCGACGAAGCCCGACGGTATGCGGAAGGAACCGGCATCCGGATCGAAATGAAGAAACCAAGAGACATCAAGATTGCAAAGCAACTGGCCGCCATCAAGCTGGCCCATTGAGCGGGCGGAGAATGAACCAGACCCTTAACCCAGAAAGAACCCAACCATGAGTGACACAGCGTTGATTTCCCAGACTCCCATTCCGTTAAACAAATCAACTCCCACCATTATGAGCGAACCAACAGTCATTCAAATCAAAGATACCACCGCGAATCCCGCACCGCTCGGCCTGCTCGGTTTCGGCATGACGACCGTGCTGTTGAATTTGCACAACGCCGGCTTTTTCGAGCTGAACGCCATGATTCTGGCGATGGGCATTTGTTACGGCGGCATTGCGCAAGTCATCGCCGGCATCATGGAATGGAAAAAGAGCAACACCTTTGCCGCCACCGCTTTCATTTCCTACGGCCTCTTCTGGCTGTCACTGGTGACGCTGATTGTTTTGCCCAAATTGAATCTGAGCGCGCCGGCGAATGAAACCGCCATGGCCGCCTATCTCGCCATGTGGGGACTATTCACCGGGGTCATGTTCCTCGGTACGTTCCGCCTGAATCGCGCCTTGCAAGTCGTCTTTGGCACGCTGACCGTTCTTTTCTTCCTGCTGGCATATGGCGATTACGCCGCTGCGGGCGCGGATTTCAAACATTTCACCGGCTACGAAGGACTCGTGTGCGGCTTTTCGGCGATTTACACCGGCCTCGCGCAAGTTCTGAATGAACTTTATGGGAAAGTCGTTCTGCCGCTCGGTGTGGTCAAAAAATAAATTTTAATTGACGACAAAATTTTCGCCACGGCCCCGGACATTGGACATTCCTCCAATGCCGCACTCACAAATTACAAATCCTCCTTCATCACTGCTGGCATCCTGCTCATCGCGGGCGCGACGCTCACATTGTTGCTGAGGCCGCAGGCGAAAAAGTAGCGCGGGCTTTCCAGCCTGCGGGTTCGGGCAACTTTTCCGCCTTCGCGGCGCGCCAAAGCGCCGCTCCGGCGCGACGGCGGCCAGTCGCCTGAAGCGGAACCGGAAAGTTCCGCCACAGCAGACAGGAATATCTGCTCTACACAGCCGAAAAGCGGCGCGGTCGTGACAGAGCCGGCGCCGGCAAGATAACCAACTTCAATTACATCGTTTCGCCAAGCAGCGCTTCGATGTCCCTGGCGCCGTGATAAACGTGCAGCACTTCAATTCCTTCGGGAATGGCGCGATAGAAAATTATGTAGTTCTCAAAGCCCGACACCAGCCACGAACGAACACCCTTCAATCGCGGATTGCGGAATTTCCGCAACCGGCCAAGGCCGGGAATTGCGGCCAGCGTCTTGAAGGTCTTATAAGCCGCCTCGACAACCCGCGTCGCCGCATCTGGATTGTCGTCGGCAATGTGTTCCCAAATCGCCCACAGTTCGTTCTCGACGCCGGAGGCCAGGATGAATTCAGCCACGCGCTTCCTTGATCCGTTTGCGGAGTTGACGGAACACGGTTTCGCCGCTCACGCCCCGGCCAGCATCCAACGAGCCGATCGCCTGCACCAACTGTGCTTCCAGTTCATCCCGCGTGGCCGGCAGGCGCCCCGCCCGCGTCTCTCGCGCTTCCTTGAGCTGGCGCAGGCCGGCGCGGACGACTTCGCTGGCGGTCTGGTAAAGGCCGCTGTCCACTTCCTTTGCCACAAATTTTTCCAATTCCGGCGTCAGAGAAACATTCATAAATCAGGGGTAAATTTTCTTTTGCCACACCCTGCCATAAATAACAGAAATTAGCAAATCCTGTTATCAAGACTGAGGGCTTGATTTTCAGAACGACACGTCCGACGGCTTGAGCAAGTCATTGCGCCAATCGGCTTCCGTCACCGGCCCGACGTCAATGTTACTCCATTCGCTTGGCGCGGCGCTCACATTGTTGCTGAGGCCGCAGGCGAAAAAGTAGCGCGGGCTTTCCAGCCTGCGGGTTCGGGCGACTTTTCCGCCTTCGCGGCGCGCCAAAGCGCCGCTCCGGCGCGACGGCGGCCAGTCGCCTGAAGCGGAACTGGAAAGTTCCGCCACCAGCAGACAGGAATGTCTGCTCTACACAGCCGAAAAGCGGCGCGGTCGCGCCGGAACCGGCGCCGGCAAAATAACCAGCGGCATCGGTTTTTCCAAAAAGCTTTGCGCCGACCCGATTTGAGCGCGACCGAAGCGGTGTTGCTATTCTCCGAAACGCTCCGCTGAACCTCCGAACGGAAACACCGCCCCCGTCGCGGAGTTCAATACACCAGCACCAGCACTGCCGCATTCTGCGCCGACTTCACCACGTCCTCAAACTTCCGGTCAGCCGTGATTGGCTCTTTGAGTTTGGCCGAAATGGCGGGAACGGATTCTAAGAAGCTCAACAGAAAACTGCTCTTGACCGCGTAATTCATCCCGCAGTGCGCATACGCGTCAACTTAAGGGATTAATGTTTAAGTTTTTTGAGGCGGCGTGGGACCGCCGGCTTGAGGCGTTGAAGGATTAGGGTGTTTTTGTCTTCCAAGAGCCATTCAAAGGATTCGCCTTTT
>Ga0208937_1000319_pt1 | contig 41852 bp, 37 predicted proteins | sample June2015DPH_11_5_FD_184705 | JGI IMG/M metagenome (GOLD analysis project Ga0208937, IMG submission 184705) | Peatland microbial communities from SPRUCE experiment site at the Marcell Experimental Forest, Minnesota, USA - June2015DPH_11_40... | ecosystem: Environmental > Terrestrial > Soil >...
GACCCCAAACACCTTGCATTGAATCCCCATAGCTAAAAACCGCACCAACTCCTCCCAACCCCAGGCTTAATTCATGATGCCGATTATGAGAATGCGCTGTGCGATTCTCACAATCGCCTACTACATATATCTTATTTCTAAAATCGTATTAAATCCTCTGTAGCAGTTTCTGCAACTGCGGCCAGGGGCGGGTGTTGAGGACATCGGCGGCTTCCAGCCAGCCTCGCCGGGCCTGGCCGATCCCTAAGCGCATGAAGTTGAGGTCCGCGATGCTGTGGCCGTCGGTGGAGATGGCCACTTTGACCCCCAGGTCCTTGGCCAGCTTGCAGTTGATGTCCACCAGGTCCAGCCGGTCCGGCTGGGCGTCCAGCTCCATGAAGCAGCCCCGTTCTTGGGCAGCCCGCATCAGCCGCTCCATGTCCACCTCATAAGGCTCCCGCCGCTGGATCAGCCGGCCGCTGGGATGGGCCAGGATGTTAAAATACGGGTTGTCCATGGCCCGGATAATCCTCTCGGTCATCTCCTCCCGGGTAAGGTTGAAGTTGTAGTGCACCGCGCACACGGTCAGGTCCAGCCCCTTGAGAATCTCGTCCGGCAAGTCCAGGGAGCCGTCTTCCAGGATATCCATTTCGATGGCCTTCAGAATGATAATGCCCTGCAATTTGGCGTTGAGGCGGTCGATCTGGTCCATCTCGGCCGCCAGATTCCTGGCGTCATAACCGTGAACCATGCTCACCCGTTTGGAGTGGTTGGTTATGGCCAGGTATTGATAACCCCGCTCCCGGGCGGCCTGGGCCATCTCCTCCAGGGTGTTGCGGCCGTCGGTGGCCTTGGTGTGGGTGTGAAGGTCGCCCTGGATATCCGCCAGGGTGATGAGCCGGGGGAGGCGGCCCTGTTGGGCGGCCTCGATTTCCCCCCGGTCTTCCCGCAGCTCCGGCTCGATGTAGGGGAGGTCCACCGAGGCATAGACCTCCGCCTCGGTCTGGCCGGCGATGAGCGCCTCTCCCCGAAAGACCCCGTATTCATTGATCTTGAGGCCACGCTGCACCCCCAGGTGGCGGACGGCGATGTTATGAGCCTTGGAGCCGGTGAAGTAATGGAGGGCCGCGCCGTAACTCTCCTGGGGCACCACCCGCAGGTCCACCTGCAGGCCGTTGCGCAGCACCACCATGGATTTGGTGTCACCCCGGGCCAGCACCTGGCGCACGTCCTCATAGGTGACGAAGGCGTCCATCACCCGGAAGGCCTCCCGGCAGGTGACCAGGAGGTCCAGGTCGCCCACGGTCTCCCGGCGCCGCCGGTAGCTGCCGGCAGCCATGGCTTCCGCCACCCCCGGCGCCGCCTGGAGGTGCCGCACCAGGGACTCGGCCACGGGCTCCACCGTCACCAGCTTGTAACGCTTATCGGCGGCGCTGAGTTGGCCCAGCCCCTCCAGGATCATCTGTTCGATCTTGGGGCCGAAGCCTTTGAGCTCCTTGATCTTGCCGCTTTGGGCTGCTTCCTTCAGGTCTGCGGCGCTGGTGATCCCCAGTTTCTGGTGCAGCAGTTGGACCCGCTTGGGCCCCAGCCCTCCCAGGTTCAGCAAGAGCGCCAGGGCCGGCGGGGTCCGGGCCTCCAGCTCCCGGCGCAGGCCCAGGTCCCCGGTGGTAATAATTTCCCGGATCTTGCCCGCCAGGTCCTGGCCCACCCCGGGAAGCCGGATAAGATCCTCGCCCCGGGCCGTCTGGTCCGCCAGGCTTTGGGACATGCCGCTCACTACCCGGGCCGCGTTGCGATAGGCCCGCACCCGGAAGGGGTTGGCGCCCTCGATCTCTAGCAAATCCGCCACCTTCTCGAAGATTGCAGCGATATCTTGGTTGTGGATCGGCATGGTAAATACGGCTGTGGGCGCCGCCTGGAGTACTTCCTTCAGCTCAGCGGCTGGGGCGGGATATCTCTAGTGTTGTGCTTCGTAAATAGTATGGCATTAGATCAAGAAAACCTAAGTTCCAAGGGTATTATAGTCCCCCTTTGGGAAAGGGGGATTTAGGGGAATTTCAGGAGGTTATTTTAAATCCCCCCTGCCCCCCTTTTGCAAAGGGGGGTTAAAAAACCGTAGTTTGAAATATCATAGCAATTATGAAGCATCACAATGGAAGCTATTGCAAAACCCCAGTCTGCCCAAAAATGTCATTCTGAGCGAAGCGAAGAATCTCTATTTTTAGCGACTTGAGATCCTTCACTCCGTTCAGGATGACAGTGAAATCAGGTTTTGCAATAGCTTCTAGGGCGGATCTCCTCTTCTGCCCGAGTCCGGAGAATGGAGGCCGGATTTCTCCCAGATCGCTGCTGCCGCGGCGCCGCCTCAACAGGTCAGGCATTCTTTGGTGAGCCGCAGGGCCTCCCGGATCATCTGATTGGTGTAACCCCATTCGTTGTCGTACCAGCTCATGACCTTCACCAGGTCCCCGTCCACCACCTGGGTCATGCTGGGATCGAAGATGGAGGCGTGGGGGTTGGCGATGACATCCGAGGAGACGATGGGGTCCAGCGCATATTCCAGGATGCCTCGATAGCGCTCGCTGGCTGCCTCTTCCTTGAAGATGGCGTTGATCTCCTCCGCGGTGGTGGCCCTTTCGGTGACGAAAACCAGATCGGCCAGGGAACCCGCGGGCACCGGGCAGCGCACCGCCACCCCATCAAACTTCCCCTTGAATTGGGGCAGGGTATTGGTGGTGGCCTTCGCCGCCCCGGTGGAGGTGGGCACCAGGTTGGCCGCCCCGGCCCGGCCCCGGCGAAATGCCTTGTTGGGCGCGTCCACAATGGCCTGGGAGGAGGTATAGGCGTGGATGGTGGTCATGGTCGCCTTTTTGACGCCGACCCGCCGGCCCATGATCTCCACCACCGGGGTGATGCAGTTGGTGGTGCAGGAGGCGCAGGAGATCATGCGATCGGCTTCCGCGGGCTTGGTGACCCCGTAGACGATGCAGCAGATTTTATCGCTCTTGGGGGGCGCCGACAGGACCGCGTATTTTGCCCCGGCCGCCAGGTGTTTGCCCAGGCCATCGGACCCGGCGAAGAGTCCGGTGCATTCAAAGACGATGTCGACCCCCAAGGCCTTCCAGGGCAATTGGGCCGGGTCCCGTTCGCTCAAATATTTAATGGTTTTTCCCGCCACCTTCAGGGCCTCGCCGGTTGCGGCCACCCGATGCTGGTAGCGGCCGTAAACGGTATCGTAATTGAGCAAGTAGACCAGATTATCAATGGGCATCAGGTCGTTGACCGCCATCAGTTCCAACTCCGGTCGCTCCAGAATAATTTTTAAAGCCGCCCTGCCGATTCTTCCCATGCCGTTGATTGCGACCTTGGACATACTCCACCTCCTCGGGAAACGGTTATCGAACTCGAAATTATTTCAAAACCCCTTTTGCTGGCCCTGAGCCCTGTGAAGGCTATCAGCTCATCCTTCAGGCAGCGGCGGTTTGGGAATAACTTGCCGGCTGTTATCCGGTATTATGTCCCAGATGCCCCCGGTAATGCAACCTGGCAATTATTTTATCCGGAAGCGGTTTCCAGCAGTCACTTAAAAAAAGCCTTCAGGGTGGACACCCGGCCTCGAAGGGCCCACCACCCACCTGAACCCGAGGGGACTCGGTTTCCCCTGGTAAAAACATAATCACCTTCGCCGCAGGTGCAAGCGGCCTCCTGCTGCGAGATAAAAATTCGGAACAGTTTATTGCCAGTAGCAAAGAGGCCATGACCGGCAACCCCGACCGCCAGCATATCTCTACCAGCTACACGGAGCGGCAGAACCTCACCATGAGGATGTCCATGCGCCGGTTTACCCGCCTCACCAATGGTTTTTCAAAGAAGGTGGAGAACCTGGCCCAAGCCGTCTCCCTGTATTTCATGTATTACAACTTCGCCAGGATTCACCGACCCTGAGAGTGACCCCGGCGATGGAAGCAGGACTGACCGATCATGTGTGGGGTTTGGAGGAAATTGCAGCCCTATCTGATTGATATTTTTGATTGAAAATAATTTCTACCCATGGCAGGATAAGGCAATTGGCATCGCAAAAGCGAAAAAATTAATCATGATGATAATTTTTCCCTTGATTATCGGCAACCGATGATGATACTAGATATCAAAGAAATCCAACGACGCATTAGAAAGATTGCACAGCGGGGAGACCGCGGGATAGCTCTTACTCAGCATTGCAAAAAGCGGATGGAAGAGAAAGAGGTAGATATCAACGACATCCTTAATGTCCTTAACTGGGGAAAAGTTATTCACGATCCTGGCGAAAATGCCGATATGAAATTTAAAGTTATAGGGGAAGATTTGGAGGGGGAGACCTTGTGCGTGGTCATCATTCTTCTTGATCAAGATTCCCTGCTTGGAATAACTGTTCATGGATAGGCTGTCATGAAAGAACTAAACTGCCCAAATTGCCAAAAGAACCAAACGACCAAAATTGGCGAATATCATTACACAGAATCTGGATTGCCAAATGTTTGGCTATTGGGCATTGAAATGTTCGAATGTGAGTGCGGGGAAAATTTCGCCTTTATCCCCTGTATTCAAGACCTTCACAAGTTGATTGCCAAGATTCTTTTAACACAGGAAAATCCGCTTTCTGGTAAAGAAATCCGGTTTTTGAGAAAAACTATGGGCTTGAAAGCAAAAGAATTTGCTGATTTGATAGGAGTTAAAAACATAACAGTTTCTCGATGGGAACGCAGTGAAATTACTCCTCCGAACTCTATCGATCGGTTAATACGATTGTTTTATGCGTCAAACATGAACTTACCAGAGTTATCAGAAAAACTTGCGAAAGATACATTTCGTAAGCCTCAGAAGAAACAAGCACAAATTATCCGCTTCCCGATCGAGAGTTTATATCGAGATACATGTGTAGCAAGTTAATTACGATTTCCCCAGCGGCCTCCGGGCCGCTTTTTTATTCCTTGATAATGTTTCATGATGAAACATTTAGAACCTTGGGAAATTCTCTCCTTGATTTTTCCAGACAAGGATTTCGAAGTGATACACTACCAAACTACGGCTTGCCTTTGAGAAAAGGCGTGGTAAGGTATAGAAGCCGTAAATCTATCATTTTTCATGCTTGCACCTTGCGGCAGTCGGGGGTGGCATGGACGGAGAGGGGAGCAGCCATGAAGAAAATCGAAGCCATCATCCAGCCCTTTAAGCTGGAGCCGGTGAAAGACGCCCTGCACCAACTGGCGGTTACCGGCATGACGGTCACCGGAGTGAAGGGGTTCGGAAGGCAGAAGGGCCTGCGGGAGGTCTACCGGGGCATGGAATACCAGGTGGATTTCCTGCCCAAGGTGAAGATCGAGGTGGTGGCCCGGGATGAGCAGGTAGAGGCCATCGCCAACGCCATCATCGCCCAGGCCCGTACCGGCAAGGTAGGGGACGGCAAGATCTTCATCTATCCCCTGGCGGAAGTCATCCGCATCCGCACCGGGGAGATGGGGGAAGAGGCGATTTAGCCCCGGAAACCCCGGTTTCCAGGGTTTCTCCCTAACCGCCGCCTCACCCACACGCCCTCAAGTGGCCTGACAGGATGAGAATTGATAGAAGGAAGCGGTCGGCTCGCACCATTGGCAGCCCCGGGCCTTGGCCGCCGCCCTGAAAGGTTGATGTACCTGCGAAAGAACAACCCACCCCCCCAGCCCGCCGAGGAACTGGCCTATTTCGGCTACCGGCCGGTGGCCGCCGCCGAGAAAGAGAAGCTGGTGCGCCGGCATTTCGACACGGTGTCGGCCCGCTACGACTTTATGAACACCCTGCTGAGCTTCGGGCTCCACCACCTGTGGAAACGGACCGCGGTGCGGCTCCTGGGGCTGAAGCCGGGGGACCGGGTCATCGACATCTGCGGCGGCACCGCCGACCTGGCCCTCCTGGCCGCCAAAAAGATTGGCGTCCGCGGCCGGGTGCTGGTCTACGACATCAACCGGGCCATGCTGGAGGCGGGCCGGCCCAAGGTGGCCCGCTCCCGGATGGCGGCCCGCATCGTCTTTCTCCAGGGGGACGCGCAGCGCCTCTCCTGTGCCGCTGCCGGTTTCGACGCGGCCATGGTGGGCTTCGGCATCCGCAACCTGACCCATCCCGAGCTGGGGTTTAAGGAGATGCACCGGGCCTTGAAGCCCGGCGGCAAGCTCATGTGCCTCGAGTTTTCCCAACCCCTCACTTCCTGGTTCCGGCGGCTCTACGATTTTTATTCCTTTTACCTCATGCCTTTGCTGGGCCGGATCTTTGTGGGCTCCTGGCAGGCTTACACCTATCTGCCCGAGTCCATCCGCATGTTTGCCCGCCCGGAGGAGGTGTCGGCCACCCTGGCAGGCCTGGGCTTCAAAGAGATCCGCTTCCGGCGCCTCACCAATGGCATCGCGGTGATCCACCTGGCAGTGAAGGCATGAAGCTCAACCAGGCCGAGCGGCTGCTGGTCAACAACCCGGTGCGGGTCATGATCCAGCGCCTCATGGTCCGCTGGCTCGGTAAAACCGTGTCCCCGGGCCCGGGCGCCAGGCTCCTGGAGGTGGGCTGTGGCCGGGGCGCCGGGGCCGCTCTCCTCCTGGAGAAAATTCAGCCCGCGGCGCTGCATGCCCTGGACCTGGACCGGCGCATGATCCGGCAGGCCCAGGCCTCCTTGCAACCGGAGCAACAACGCCGCATCTTTCTGAGCGTGGCCGACGTCCTCCACCTCCCTTACCGGGACGGCGCCCTGGATGGGGTCTTCGGCTTCGGGGTGCTGCACCACCTGCCGGACTGGCGGGGCGGCCTGGCCGAGATCGCCCGCGTCCTGAAACCCGGCGGTTTCTACTTCCTGGAGGAATACTACCCATCCCTTTACCAGAATTTCCTGACCCGCCACCTCTTCCGGCATCCGGAAACCGACCGCTTTGAGGGCGGCGATTTGCGCCGCGGCCTGAAAGACGCCGGATTTTCCCTGGTCGACTGCCTGGAGCAAAGACAGTCGGTCATCCTGGCGGTGGTCGTCAAAGATTAATAAAAAAGTTCAAAGTTTAAGGTTCAAGGTTCTAGGTTCAAGGTTAGAAAAACAGAAAACCGCCTTTATAAAGAGCCTTTGCATTTGGTTTTGACTTTAACTTTGAACTTTGAACTTTGAACTTTGAACCTTGAACCTTGAACTTTGAACTTAAAAAAGAGATTAGGGGGGTGGGGGATGTAGAACTACTCCCCGTAAGCCTCGCCGCCGGCCTTGCCCCGGAACACCAGGTACTGGTAGCCGTTGTAGATCAGCATCACCGGCAGGAGGGGGGCCAGCACCGCCAACATGACCGTCAGGATCAGAGGGGGCGCCGCGGCCTCGGCCACCGTCAGCGCCGGCGGCACCAGGTAAGGGTAGAGGCTGGCGGCCATGGCCAGAGAGAGGAAAAAGAAGAGCGCCAGGCTGCAGCAAAAGGGGGCCCGGTCTCCGGGTTTCCGCAGGCTTAAGAACAGCAGGATAAAGGAAAGCGCGGCCAGCAGCGCCGGGGTTGCCGTGAGCCACAGGGATGGCCACACCAACCATCGGCGGGCCAGAAAGGGCTGCCCGAAAATCCCCCAGAGTCCGATCGCCACGGCCGCCAGGAGCAGCAGCCAGGCCGCGGCCCGGGCGTAGCGGTGAGCCTTTTCCTGGACCTCCCCGGCGGTTTTCATAATCAGGTAGCAGGCTCCCAGGAGCAGATAGGCGCCTGTGAGACCCAGGGCCACCAGGGCCGCCCCAGGCGAAAGCCAATCCCAAACCCCGCCGGCAAACTGCCCTCCCTGAACCCGAAAGCCGCTGACCAGGCTTCCCAGGATAAAGCCCTGGGCCAGGGCGGCCGTCAGGCTTCCCAGCCCGAATCCCAGGTTCCAGGGGAGTTTTCTCCTGGCCTCCTCGCGAAATTCGAAGGAGATCCCCCGAAAGATGAGGCCCAGCAACATGACGGCCAGGGGAAGGTATAAGGCGGACAGGACCACGCCGTAGGCCAGGGGGAAGGCGCCGAAAAGCAGGCCGCCCACGACCACCAGCCAGGTGAGGTTGGCGTGCCACACCGGCCCGATGGCGTTCAGCATGGTGGCGCGCCGGGCCTCGTCCCGGCAAAACAGGGTGAAAAAACCGATCCCCAGGTCAAGGCCGTCCAGGGCCAGGGCCAGGAACAAGATGAAGCCCAACAGGGCGAACCAGACGTCTGCCAGGCTCATGCCGCACCCCCCGGCCCGGTCTTAAGGGCCCCGGGGATCGGCGCCTCGAAGTCCGGTCCTCTTTTAATGATGCGGGCCGCAAATACCAGCAGCCCCAGGAGCAACAGCGTATAGACCGCCAGATAGCCGAGCAGCGAGGCCCACACCGCCGCCGCCGGCAGCCGGCTGGCCGCTTCGGAGGTGCGCATCATGCCATAGATGATCCAGGGCTGGCGGCCCACCTCCCGGGTGAGCCAGCCCGTCTCCACCGCCAGGAAGCCCAGGGGCACGGCCCCCACCCAGGCAGCCAGGAGCAATTTTTGTCCGACGATGACCTCCGGCCTCAGCCGCCCCCGACGCCACTGCCAGCCGCTCCAGAGCATCAGGAAAAACAGGAGGAAACCGATGCCGATCATCACCCGGAAGGCGTAAAAGGGGATGAGGATGGGCGGCCGGTCCTCGGGGGCAAAGTCCCGCAGGCCCGGCACCCGGCCGCTGAAGGAATGGGTGACCAGCAGGCTCAGGCCCCGGGGGATGGTGAGAAAGGTCCAGGAGTTTCCCTCCCCGGCGGGATTGGGCCAGGCCAGGGCCTTCCATGGCGCCCCGGTTCCCGGTGGGTTGGTCCGCCAGTGCGCCTCCATGGCCCCCAGCTTGGCCGGCTGATGCCGGGCCACGGTCCGGCCGGAGCCGTCCCCCAGGTAGATCTGGGCCGGGGTGATGAGGACCGCGGCCAGGAGAGCCACCTTGAGGGACTTGGTGAAAAAGGCGGCGTGCCGCTGGTTCAGGAGATACCAGGCGCTCAGGCCCCCCACTGCGAACAGGGTGGTCTCCAAACAGGCGACCCACATGTGGGAGACCCCCCAGAACATGTCCGGATTGAAGAGCGCTTCCAGAAAGTTGGTGCAGATGAAACGACCCTCCTGCCAGTGGCCCCCCGCCGGGGTCTGCATCCAGGAGTTGGCCACCATGATCCAGAAGGCCGAGAGGCTGGCGCCCACGGCCACCATGCAGGTGGCAAACAGGTGCATCCCCCGGGGGAGGCGGCCCCAGCCAAAGAGCATCAGCCCCAGGAAGCCGGACTCCAACATGAAGGCCAAAGTCGTTTCAAAGCCCAGAATGTTGCCGAAAAAGCCGCCGGTAGCCACCGCGAACCGCCCCCAGTTGCTGCCGAACTGGAACTCCAGGGGCAGGCCGCTCACCACCCCCAGGGCGAAATTAAGGACAAAGAGCCTCCCCCAGAAACGGGCGTGGCGGTAGTAGTCATCGTCCCCGCTCGCCAGCCATAGGGCCTCCAGGACCACCAGGAATAGGCTGAGGCCTAGGGAGAGCATGGCCCAGTTGATGTGGAACATGGTGGTCAGGGCGAACTGGTAGCGGGATAGCATGAGGTGATCGAACCAGGCTTCCATAACCCCCCTGCCGGACAAGGTGTTTAGGAAAAAATAGGCATTTTCTCCCGGCACGTCCAGCGGTGCAGGAGCAGGCGCTCATCCGGGGCCCCACTTACAACCCTGGGGCCGCCTGCCCGGGAATTTAACCGTCTCCATTCTGATATCCGGGTAAGGTATATGGTCTCCTTAAAACCAGGATAACCAGTGCCAGCAAAATAAGCGGGGCTAGAGGCAAATTAAGGTTAATTTCTATTATGCAGACGATCATCAAAAAAGGAAAGAGCCAGGCCAGGGTCAGAATAGTCTGTTCTCCAGGGAGCCATCCATCATGATAGATTTCATGGGCGCCACGATCACTTCGGACGTTGGTTTTCTCCTGATGCGAGAGATAGATGACCGTTTTAAAATCATCGCCCCCCTAGGAGAAGCGCAATGCCGCCTATGAGGTGGTGGAGCGCCGTCCCGTCAATAAAACTCAGGGGTTGCTCCTCAGACCAGACTATCCGGCTCACCGGCGTAAAGGCCAGTGAATGCGCCTTTCCCTTGCGGCGCATCGCTTACCGGGACCCCGACACTGGCAAGCGCCAGGTCTTTTTAACCAATCACTTCAAACTCTCGGCCAGGACCATCGCCGATATCTATAAAGAGCGCTGGCAAATCGAGATTTTCTTCCGTTGGATCAAACAAAACCTCAGGATCAAGGCCTTCATCGGCAACTCGGAAAACGCCGTGCTGAGCCAAATCTTTGCGGCCCCTCATGGTCTATCTGCTGCCTGGTTATCTCAAGTTCTTGTGCAACCTTGGCATTACCTTGCAAAATTTAATGCGATTATTACAACTCAACCTATTCAGAACTTGCACCTTCAAGGAACTTTTTGAGCCGCCTCCCACAACAACCGATACAATTAGCAATTATAAGCAGTTAACCTTAGCTCTGGCCTAGCTGGACAGAAATGATTTTTCCCCAAATTCCCCCGGGCAACTCAAATTAACCCTCACTCCCCGGAGAGCTCCACCCTGGTTTCACCAGGTCCTGGCGGCCCGCACCAGGTCCTGGGGAAACATGTCCAGCTCGGGGGAGGAAAGATCGTATTGGGGGAGATGGCGCAGCACCAGGCTGGCCACCACCAGGGCCTGGTCCAGGTCCATGGCCCGTTTACCTCCATCCCGGTCCTCCCGCCGGCTCCACCAGAGGCGGTGGAGGGCAAAGGCCCGGGGGTCTGGAACCACCATGGTGGCCGTCCTGCCGTCCTGCCCGATGACCACCTGGGATAATTGGGGGGCAGCCGCCAGGTATTGGAGTTGGCCGGCTTCCGGGGGCAGCGGTTCCCTGGCCCCGGGCACGGTGACCACTCGGAACTTGCCGGACTGCTTTAGCCCGCCCTTAAGCAAGCGCACCTGGAAGCCGTCCCGGTTAGCCGCCCGGCAGTCGGCCCCCGGCAACTGAGCAAAGGAGCGATCCGCCCGGTGCAGCAGCCGCAGCAGGTCGTCCGCGGACATCTCCCCGGCCAGGGTGAGGCGGTGGCGAGCCTCTCCCCAGAGGCCCTGGAGAGCGGAACCGGCCAGAAACACCCCGGCGGCGAATGCATAGGCGTAGAGGGCGGCGATGCCGATGACCTGGAGCTGGTCCCCTGACTCGTGCTCCTCCAGACGCCGCAGGATCTTGGCGGCGGCCCCGGGTAGCCGCGGCAGCAGGGCCGCCCGGCAAAAGCGCGCCTGCTCCGCCAGGTGGCGCCAGCGCTCCCGGGAGCGGGCCCTCGACTCCTGCCGCTCCCGAGTGAAATCGGCGAAGAGCTGCTCCGTCTGCGGCGAGCGCCGCCCCAGACTGCCGCCGTGACCGTAGCGGTCTCGATAGCGGTACAGATACTGCCTGCCCCGGATCTTCTTCCAGTGCATGCCCCCTTTATGAACCCGGACCTGTTGCCAGGCTTCCCGATAAGCCTGGTGGGCTTCCACCAGGCCGCGGTAGGTTTGCCGCTGGCTCTCGCTAAACTCTATGAACAGGTAGTCCCCTGCCATTGCTTATCCTTCATTTATCATTATTTTTATTTTTGAAGGATAAGGTCTGCTTGTCAAGGGATTTTCGATTGCCAATCATAAGGATTTTTGCGAAACTGGCAAAAAGGCTGTTTCCAAACCCGACCTGCCCTGAGAGTCAGGCGCCACCCGCAGGATCTTGCCAGGGTCAGGAGATGGGGCGCGGCGGCTGCCCGGCTGAGACTGAGAAGCCGGGTGAGAAACAGCTTTTAATTCGGTCCAAGGAGGCTACTTGATGAGGCCCATCAGTGAAATCGATACCCTGCGCCAGCAACTCCCCTATCATCAACTGCGGAAGGTCAAGAAAGAGAGGGTCATCCCCATCGACTGGCAGACGGAGTGGGAGCGGTTCGATGCCAAAGAACTCTTTACCTTCGATATCAGCTCCATCCCCGACAAGCTCCTGAAAAATATGCGCCAACGGCAGGAAGTCCTGATGGACGGTAACCAGGCGGCCATTTCGGTGTTGACCCGGGTGGTGGACGGCCTCTGCGGCTATCCCATCACCCCCTCCACCCCCATCGCCGAAAACTTTGCCCGGGTCGCGGCCGCCGGCCAGAAAAATCTGTTCGGCCATGAACTCATGTATTTCCAGCCCTCCGACGAGCTTTCGGCGATCGCCGCGGTGGAGGCCATGGCCTGCCAGGGGGGCAGGTATGTGGACAATACCTCTTCCCAGGGCCTGGTCCTCAAGACTAAGAATCTCTTTTCCGTGGCCGGCAAGCGCCTGCCGGTGGTGATGACCGTGATGGCCCGGGAGGTCAATAAGGGATCCCTCTCGATCCATTGCGGCCACACGGATTTCTATGCAGTGCGCAATACCGGCTGGGCCCAGTTGGTCTCCGAGAATAACCAGGAGTTGCACGATCTGCTGCCCGTCGCCTTCAAGGTTTCGGAGTTGCGCCAGGCGATGCTGCCCACCATGGTCATGGGCGACGGCTTCATCAAGAGCCATGCCATTGAGAATGTTAAGGAACTATCCGACGCCTTCCTGGAGTATTTTGTCGGTACTCCCGGCCGCCTCTATCAGCCCGACTTCGAGCACGGCACCCTCACCGGCACCTTTACCGACACCGACCTCACCATGGAAGGGCAGGTGTCCCAGGATCTGGCCTATCGCTTCTTCAGGCGGGGTTTTGTGGGCGCCATGTATGTGATGAACCGCATCCTGGGCAGCAACCTCAAGGTGGTGGAATGTTACCGCACCGCGGATGCCAACCTGGTCATCGTCGTCCTGGGCTCTGCGGCCGGAGTGGTCAAAGAGGTGGTGGATTACTACCGGGACGTCAAAGGCTATCGCATCGGGGTGGTGCGTCCGGTGCTGTTTAACCCTCCCTGCTATGAGGAACTGGCGTTTGGCCTGCGCAAGGCCCAGGTGGTCACGGTGTTGGAGCGCAGCGCCACCGCCCACAACCAGCTTCTCCTTTATGATGTCCAGGCTGCCTTGCAGATTTCCATGCGGGCCGGCCGGGAAGGGAGAAAGGAACACCATCTCTATGGCCGCCGGGACATGCCCACCCTGCTCCATGGGGTTTACGGCCTCGGCAGCAAAGACTTTAATAAATATGACGTCGCCGCGGTGGTGGAAAACATGGTGGCCTGCCTGGATCGCAAGCGCGGGGTGCAGCGGGATTTTTATCTGGGGATCGAAGGCCCGTTAACCATCAAGGCGGCCCCCCTGCCCGGCTACCTGGAGCGGGAGCTGGGCATGACCTTCATCGGGGTGGGCGCCGAAGGCGTCAAGACCGCCCTGGAGTCCGCCGCCCTGATCTACGCCCAGGATAGCGGCTCCGGCCGCAAATATATCCAGTCCGGAGCCCGCTATGGCGCAGCCCGCAAAGGCGCCCCGGTCTTCATGAACCTGCGCATCTCCTCCCAACCCATCCGCAACAGCTCGGAACTCACCGAACGGGATGTCCTGGCCTTTTTCAATGAGAAGTTCCTCTCCGACCAAATCCTCCGGGAATATGCGGGCGGCCTGAAAGAGCACGGCTTGCTGGTGATCAACACCGCCAAATCCCCTGAAGAGATCATGGCTACCTTCCCGGCCCAGGTTCAGTCCCTGATTCAATACCGGCAGATCAACCTGTTAACCCTGGATGCCACCCAAGCAGCCCTCCAATATCTGAACCGGAATCTGCCCGGGGCTCCCATCATCGGCATGATCAACAAGGAAATGGGGATTCTCCCGGAAAAAGAATTTGAATCTAGATTCAAATATATCCTGGAGAAAAAATTGGGAACCAAGAAGAAGGAGATGCTGGAGGCCAATATTTCCCTGCTCAAGATCGGAGCTGCCCGGGCGGTCGTAGCCCCTGCCAAGACGAAAGCGGCCCTGGCCCTGGACCTCAAGGGGCCAACCTATATCCGGCACCTCCCTGAGAACTTCGGCCAGGGGCGTTTTGCCGCCGGCCTCCGGGTGGAACTCACGGAAAAAGATGAGATGGGCAGCATCAAGCCGGTGAATTTGGTCCCCGACTATCAAGAGTTCTTTTATCAGGAAATGATCAAGCCCACCATGGAGGGCAAAAGGGTCCCCTGGGACCACTTTCTGCCCATCGTCCCCGCGGGTACCAGCCGCTACCGGGACATGAGCTACATCGGCGCCCAACTGCCGGTCTACAATGCCTCTAAGTGCATCGCCTGCGGCCTGTGCACCGCTTCCTGCCCGGATTCGGCCTTGATTTCCACTATCACCGACCGGCCGCTGGAGCAGGCGGGGCACTACTTCAAGCAATTCAAGACCCCGCCCAAGGGCATCCCCTGGGAGCGCTTCGCCCTGAACCTCAATGCCGATCCCAGCGCCTGCAAGGGCTGCGGGCTGTGCGCCCAGGTCTGCCCCACCGACGCCCTGAAGATGGTGTCCAAGAATAAGGTGAAGGCCGAGGATTTCCTGCCGGAAGCCTGCCGGGGCTGGGACAATACCGCCGGCGCCGCTCCCTACGTGGGGCAGATGGCCCTCAACCACCAGGTGCTCTTTGTCTTTTCCAAGCTCTACCCGGGCAAACATACCCTGTGCCCCGGCTGCAGCGAAGGGATCATCAATCTCCTGACCTTCTTCGCGGCGGAGTCCCTGCGCAATCATCCCCAGGAGAGCGCCACCTTCTACCAGGGCATTAAGATCCTCTCGGAGCGCAGCAAACGGGCGGTCGAGCACATGCTGGACCACGGCTTCAACATCTACGCCATCAATTCCACCGGCTGCGACCAGGTCTCGGAACTGGTCAATCCCTTCAACACCCGCATCTACCCGGCGGGCCATTACGGCTTCGGCACCGCTTCGGCCGCGGCCCTGGGGGCCAAGTTCAGCCTGGACCAGGCCCATCAGAACAACTACAACAGCGTCCTCACCAAGATCATTGTCTTCGCCGGGGACGGCGCCATCTACGACATTGGCAACGGCCCCTTCAACCATGCCATGGGGGAAAACTTCGACATCACCTGGGTGATTTTCAATAATGAAGGCTACATGAACACCGGCATGCAGAAGTCCGGGGCCACCCGTTTCGGCAGCGATCGCTCCACCTCCCCCATCGGCAAGAAATTGGCGGGCAAGACCACCCTGCACCGGAGGATTATCAGCCAGGCCATGGCCATTTCCCATGTCTATGCGGCCAAACTCTCCATCGACAACCCCTTTTATGCCATCAAGATCCTCAAGGAAGCCATCGCCTACAACGGCCCCTCCGTGGTGGAATTTTTCTCCACTTGCCCCACCGGGCACGTTACCCACGACTGGGCCGGGCCGCTGATCGCGCGGATGATGGTGGAGTCCCGCAAATGGCAGGTGGCGGTGCGGCGGCCCTTCCAGCGCGTTGACATCTCCGGCAACCCCTCGCCGGACGAGATCTATCCCAAGGAGGGCAGATCATTCAAACGGGGGGTCAAGCGGGACGCGGCCAGCTTCTACGACGTGGTCAGCATGTTGGGCCAGTATAACGCCCATCTCAAGAGCGTGAAAAGCGGCGATATCCCCGAGATCGTCCGGGTCAACGAAACCGTCAGCCTGTTCCGCTGGCTGCGGAACCAATACATGGCCGGTTACCGGGACACCATGCCCAGCGAGGAAGAGGTGGAACGCATCGTGGAAGAGCGCTATCAGCTGTAAGTTGAAAACCTCCGAAATCTGGGGGCCAGGTGTCTTAACCCTGACCCCTCGATTTTTTTTAATGGGGGGCGTTCCCAACTAATGCCCCCTAACTCCAACTCTCAGATCGGCATCCTTAAATGTTGGCGCAGATTTTAGGTGAGCGTGATAAGATGGACCAAATGGTTCCGCCCAAAAAAACCGCCCCAGGTCTTTTAACCTGTTACCGAAACCCGAAACCCGAAAACTTCCCTAATCTCAGGCTGGGATAGTGATCAACAGGTGATGGTCAATTCGGCAGACCTGGAAATCGAATACCGATACAGCTCCCGGCGCAGGAGTATCGCCCTGATGGTCACCCCCCGGGGGAAATTGGTGGTCACCTCCCCCCGGGGCACCCAGCCGGCGCAAATCTCACAGGCCCTGGTCCGGCACCGCAGCTGGATCGAGCAGAAGGCGGCGGAAAGGCGAGAGGCCTGGGCCCGCCTCCGGGATGGGATGGTCTACTTCCTGGGACGGCCTTATCCTCTATCCTTTGCCGGCCGGCCGCGGGAGCCGGGGGCGCCGCAGGGGGAGGAAATCCAGGAACCTCCGGATTTGCCTGCCTGCGGTTGGCCCGCCCTGAGAGATTGGCTGAGCCGTCGGGCGGCGGCGCATCTCCAGGGACGGCTGGCCCGTTATGCCCCGGACCTGGGGGTTAAGGCGCGGCCGCTGGAGCTCTCGCAATGGAAGCGGCGCTGGGGCGAATGCCACCCGGACGGCCGCCTGCGCTTCAACTGGCGGCTGATCATGCTGCCGCCGGAGATCATCGATTACGTGGTGGTGCATGAACTCGCCCATCTGCGGGTCCCGGGCCATAATCCCCGCTTTTGGGGCCAGGTGGCGGCGATCCTCCCAGACTACCGGGAGCGGCGCCAATGGCTCAACCGCTATGGCGCGCCGTTCCTTTGGTGGGAGCCGTGATACCGGCCAGTGAGGCAAGGGTCAGCAAGACAACGCCTGGAGGCGCCGCCCTCGGCGTTTTCTGCGAGGGTTCGGGTGCCCGCGCCGCCTGTGCCGATTTTTTTATTAGGCCGAAAGCAGCCACCCACTGTCCCTGTTCCCCCCGCCTTCACCTTCATGAGGAGCCATAAGATGCACGAACACCTCTCTTCCCGGCAGGCTGTAGCCGCAATGATCAGGGATAATGAACTGGAGGGGTTGCTGCGCCACGCCGAGACCATCCATGGACACCGCTGCCCCTTTCTGGCCCTGGGAGTCAAGGCCGGGCGCTACGCCATGAACTATCTGGAGCAGGAAGGCACCGGCATGGAGGAAGTGCTGGCGGCGGTGGAGTGCAATAACTGCTTCGCCGACGGCATCCAGGTGGTGTGCGGCTGCACCTTCGGCAACAACGGATTGACCTTCAAAGATTTGGGAAAGACGGCGGTGACCGTGGCCCGGCGCCGGGATGGGGCCGCGGTGCGCCTGGCGCTGCGGCCAGATTTCCGGGAGGCCATGTTTGCCCGGTATCCGGCCCTGGAGCCGTTGTTTGACCAGGTGGTGGCGCAGGGCCGGGGCACTGCCGAGGAGCGGCACCGTTTCCAGCACCTGTGGCAGGCGGTGGCCCGGCGGGAGTTGCTGGAAGTACCCCTGGAGGAACAGTTTCGCATCCAGCATCTGAAGATTTCGGCGCCTGGCCCGGCCCCGCGGTTCCCCACGCTAACCTGCAGCCGCTGCGGCGACGGGGTGATGGAGCCCCGGCTCCGGGTGCAAGCCGGAAGGATGCTCTGCCTGGATTGCGCCGGTGAATCGCACTATGTCCTCACCGGGCAGGGGATCGGGTGTGCTCAGAAATGAGGGTGGCTAATCTAGTTCAGATTCTATTTTGTCAAATGCATCCTCGATTTTATAAAGAAGTTGGTCAGCCTGGGCGAGATTCCAGTCGGCTATATTCTTTTCAATAATCTTATGAAGGTTTCGAAGATTCTCTCTATGCCGGAGAAGCACATCTCTGAGCGGCGTACCATCGAAGGTATAAAGAAGATTATCCAACTGTCCCGCTATTCCAAAAAGTGAAGGATTCCGCTCCACCAGATGAGAATCTAAAGATTTTAAATGACGCGCCAGTTTCGGGTAAGTCCCCTCCAGATCTCTTGGATAATAAGGAAGTACAGTAACAGTGAGATGCATGTATTTGCTCATGATTGATTTCCTTATATGGGACTCACACAATTCAGAAAATAATATTTCATATCTATGTTGTGGTGAGCGAGCCGCAAGTTACCCGTGACAGACTGGCCGCTCAGCAATCTTGATATGGCTAGAGGACAGAATTAATGAAATCAGAAAAGTAAATTTACACAAAAACCTCCGGTGATTCAGGGTTGGGTTGATGTGATCCGCCCTGATATGGGTTGACCTGCTACTTATTACTGGGTTTGTCTTTTTAATAGATCTTCTGCTTGTCTTTATTGGATATTACCCGCCCGGCGAGATGATTATCGGCCAGGCGCGCTTGCAACTCCCTAAGATGCTGGTTAAATTAAAAACCAGTAAATAATCGAAAGGAGTTGTGCGGTTAATGTTGCCTTTTAAAAGAATTTTGTGTCCCACCGATTTCAGGTGCGTATCCTGAGAACATGGACCAAAATGGGCCATTATGAAATTTGTTATAAATAGCTATCTTTTAAAGAGGGCGAGTGTGTTGCCTCCCTTTGTTGGAATAGCCCCTACATAGTCCCAACCTTCGCTTCCCAATGTTTTTAAGTTGGGCTCGATACTACTCCCATCCCATTGAGAAGAATCGATTACCTTATATTCGATCGTTTTGGAGGCAAAAGAACTCTTGGTGGATAGAGTGCCAATTGAAAAGCCCAAGGTTAATAGGATGATGCCAAAAAGAATTTTGCTAATCAATCCTTTATTCATTATTATCTCCTTTATTAAATGAGGTCCTTCTGTAATAGTCATGGCTGCCCTCTCTCTTGTAAAGCGAAATTATGCGGCAACCTTGACCACGCAGGCGCAATAATGTCTTTAGGCATATTCGCCCAGAAAAAACCCAAAAATATATTTTAAAACTTTTTCCCGGCGAACTTAATCTGGCGTCCCTGCCTTCCTTCTGGTTCCCTTTACCCCCAGTCCCTTCTTCAATGCTAATTTCCGTCTCTGATCCGAATACTCCTTGCAGACAAGCGGATATTTTTGGGGATCAAGGTCAAATTTCCAGAAATATTCCTTGGGTATCAATCCATGAACCTTTTGTAAATGCATTTTTAGGCTCTTCATCTTTCTTCCGCACTCAAGACAAACTACGTACTTATCCTTAACGATCTCTTTCAAAGGTATCGGTGGTTTTTTCACCACTTTAGCTTTTGGGCTCTTTTTCGGTGCTATGATCTCTGGCGCCACCCCACCTTCCAAAGAAGACAAGACGCCATAGACCATCTTGATCTCTCCCAATAACTGCTGGGTAGATAACTCGGTCAAGGATGCATGAGAAACGATGATTTCTGTGGTGAGCTTAAGGATCTCTGTGGCCATGGAAATGTCTCCTTATTTTTTTGACATATTGGGTCAATCGAGGTAAGTATTCTATTAATTTGCCAATTGATTGATTTTGTCAAGGAATTTGTTAAATGAACCGGAGCCAGGGTAAGGCTATGAAAATTACCAAAGAAATTTTTCAGGTAGGCGGCAGTCAAATCACCTCATCTGAAGATGCCGCTATCTATCTAATCAATTTCGATGGTCATGCGGCTTTGGTGGATGCCGGTTGTGGTGATGCTCAAGACAGGCTTTTAGCCAATATCAGGTCTTGTGGGGTCAAGCTTGAGCAGATTGAATACCTGCTCCTCACTCATTGCCATTATGATCACACCGGGGGTGTCAAGGCTCTTAAAGAGCTGCTTCACTGTCAAATTGTGGCCCACGAATTAGAGGCGCCATTTCTTGAGCAGGGTGATAATGTGGTCACTGCTGCAAACTGGTATGGAACCAGGATTCAGCACTTTCAAGTTGATCATAAAATTTCTGGCAGTCAGGAAGAGATTTCATTGGGAGGCAGGGTCATTCAGGCTATACATACGCCGGGTCACTCCCCAGGATCGATGGTCTATATGACCGAATCAGAAGGAATGAAAATTCTGTTTGGCCAAGATGTTCATGGGCCGCTGCATCCGGACTTGAGATCGAATACGGTAGATTACCAGAGCTCTCTGGAATTGATGCTTTCACTGGAGGCCGATATTCTGTGCGAAGGACATCACGGGGTTTATAAGGGGAAGAAGGAGGTAGCTGATTTTATCAGGCGGTTTATGGCGAGGGGAAAATGATTTCGCTGGTGATTCTCAGATAGGAGAATGGTTAAAGACCCATAGGTTCATGTGGTGGGGAAGCGTGAGTTTCAGCTTTTTAAAATCTCTTGACAATCTCTTAGTTAATATTTTTCAAGATAGCGCGGGGCGACTGGCTAACTCAACTCACAAAACCTCGCCAGCAGATGATCGCCATCCCCATGGCCATGGCTACCGCGTAGGGAACTACCTCGGATTTTCCCGGGGCCGCGGGCGCCGGCGCGCCGCGGGCGCCAGGGTGGGGACGCAGCAGCACCCAACCCACCAGAAACTCCCAGACCCGCTTGATTCGGCTCCAGAGCGCCCCCCGCCACCAGAGAACCAGAATCACCAGGAGCACCCCGGATAAGGCCATATAAAAAAAGAGATAAAGGGTCTGCCAGGCCCCCAGCCACGCCCCCAGGGCGGCCAACGCCTTGACATCCCCGGCCCCCATACCGCCTTTCAGATAGAAGAGAATTAACAATCCGAAGCCCAGAACCATCCCCAAAAGCCCATCGGTCAATCCGGACAGGCCGTGAAACCCCAACTGATAGCCCAACCCCGCCAGGGCGCAGCACAAATTGAGATAATTGGGAATGCGTCTGGTCCTGGCGTCGTTCCAGCCCATAGCCAGGGCGAATAACAGCGGCAAGACCAGATGCGGGTGAGCCTTGGAGAGAGACGTTCCTAGCAGATTCAGCCACTCGGGGCGCATGTCAGATCCTGATCATGGCGTGTCGGATTTTCTTTTAATAATACGCCCAACATGCCCAAGGCCTTTATTACTGGGAGCATTATCGGGTCCCTTATTTATCCCCTTTTCCCCGGGCTTATGCCCCCCCCTGGGGGAGAGGGAGGTTCAGGGAACCTGGCTACAGCAGGTGCAATCTTCATCTAGCGGACGACCATTTATTCCCCGCGGCGCAGGCAAACGATATTTTAATATAAAAGCCGGCGGCTACCTGAACCTGAAGATCCAGGCGTAGGGCGCGTCTTAGGCGCCATTTCGAGGTGCGTGAGACGCACCCTACCCTTACTGGTCGGATTGAATAGTATCAAAGGGTGGGGCCGGTGGCAAGCTGGAAACGCGGATTGCTCATCCGAGCTTGAGGCCTCTGCGAAAATCCCCAGGTGGTTTTTTGGTCCGCTCCATCCCCGGCTGTCATACTATCCCGCGCCTCTTATGGCACCAGGCGTAGGGCGCGTCTTAGGCGCCATTTCGAGGTGCGTGAGACGCACCCTACCCTGACCCTGCCTTCAAACGGGAGGGAATTTAAGGCCTGGATTTATATAAGGTATTTCTGGGGCAGACCCTATCAGGTTTCGCAGGCACCGAGTCCAAAAAATTATAATTGTCTGGACGCTCTTGAAATTCCGCGGCAAATGTAGATAAAATAATGTCAAGGAATCTGCCTTGCCATTCCGCGGTCAGGAAGGAAGGGATTATGAAACGTCTACTTCCAGTATTTTTAGGGGTGCTGCTCGCAGTCGGCAATAGTTCCGGGGCCCTGGCGGCAAGCGCCAAGGCCATGGCCCAGCGGCAAGCTCAGGGGCTGACCGCCTTCAACCCGCCCGAGAGGTTCCTTTCCGGAAATTTCGTGGCCGACGAAATGAACCCCGCCTTCATTTTCGGTCCGGTGAAAGCCTTTGCCGCCTCTCGCAAATGTCCCACAGCCTGGCTTATCGAAGAGGGCGACCAGAATCGCCTGACCGGGCAAGGCAGCACGGGCACTCCTCAAGAATATACCATCTACCTGGAGGAGGACTGCCCGGACCGGGTGGTCTATTATGTCTTCATCGACCAGAGCGGCCTGACCCCCCAGCAGTGGATCGAGTGGCGGAAGAAATTTCATAAGAGCATGACGGAACCGGAGTTTGGCGAGGCCAAATCCAAGCTGGATACAGCCTGCACGGTGGGTTGCGGGGTCGGCGCCGAACTGCGTTTTATCCAGAAGGACGGGGAACTCCTGTCCAAATCTCCGGAAGAAGCTCTGCGGGATGAGCTTCACTTTGCCCCGATCTATGATCTGAACCGGCAGCAGAAGATTACTAAATAGCCTGGCCCCTGCGGAAGGTTTATGGCACACAGAAAAGCAAAGGTGGGTGCGGTGCAGAAGCGGACCGGTTACGGCATTATAGCCGTGCTGGGCTTGATCACTATCTGGCTGCTATTTCAGCAGACCCGCTTTAACCCCGCGGTGCTCGTGGCCATGCGCCTACCTCTGCTGCCAGGCCGGGCTCAGGCCGTCTCCGGCCAGGCGTTGGCGGCCACCGCCGCCCTGCTCCCCGAGGTCCCGGGCTTCAAGCCCCTGGCCCCCACCGAGAGCTACGGCCCGGAAAACCTCTCCGACAAGATCGACGGCAAGGATGAGCTCTACCTGCCCGCGGGCTTCAAAGAAATGTCCTGCCGGAAATTCAGCCTGGATACTGCCGCCGATAAGACCTTCGTGGAAGTGTTTATCTATGATATGGGGTCAGCTGCAAATGCCTTTGCCGTGTTCAGTGGACAACGCCGTTCAGGTTCCCCCAGCATCCCCCTGACCGCCAATGCTTACGCCACCGGCAATGCCCTGTTTTTTACCCAGGGGCGTTATTATATGGAGATTGTGGCTGACCGGGCCTCGAAGACGCTGCCAGCCTCCCTGGAGGCTTACGCCACCGCACTCCTGGCCAAGATTCCCTCTGAGGGAGGACAGGCGAACCCGGCTCTGCTTTTTCCCAAGGAAGGCCTGGCGCAGGATAGCGTGCGCCTGTTGGCCACCGACGTCTTTTCCATGGAGGGCTTCAACAACGTGCTTACCGGAGAATACCACCTGAAAAGCGGTAACGCCACGGCATTTATCGCCAGGCGGGACGCCCCGGACCAGGCCCAGGCCGAGGCGCGGCGTTACCTCGATTTCTTGGCCGCCAATGGTTACCAGAAAGTCCAAACTCCGGCCGCGGCGGGGGACATCTCGATGCTGGCTCTGGATAACTCCTTTGAAGTGGTCTTGGTCCAGGGCCGGATTATGGCCGGGGTGCATGACGCCACCTCGGTTGACGCGGCGCTGGATCTTGCCGCCAAATTGCGCCCCGCTCTCCAGGAAAGGCCGTGAAGCAACCCACGGATAAAGAACGTCTGCTCTCCGTCGAAATGAACCGTCGGGATTTTCTGAAGCGATTGGGGTATGCCTCGGTGGTGGCCCTGGCTGCCGGTGGCGCCGGACTGGCCCTTTATGACTCGAAAGGTCCGACCCCTTCCCGGGTACAGAAGGCGTTGACCGGTTTGGGGGATTACGCCCTCCGTGGCATATCCTCGGGGCCGGGGAAAATGGCCATCGTCCGGGGCACGGACCGGGCGCTGATGTTCGAGCGGGGGGTTAAGGCCTTGGGAGGAATGGAGTCCTTTATCCAGAAGGGTGACCGGGTGCTCATCAAGGTCAACGCCGCCTTCGCCACCCCGCCCTCCTTAGGGGCCACCACCAACCCGGAAATTCTCGCCGCGGTGGCCGGCCTTTGTGTTAAGGCCGGGGCGGCCCAGGTGCTGGTTACCGATAACCCCATAAACAATCCCAACAGTTGCTTCGAGATCAGCGGGCTGGCCGGCGCGGCTCGGGCTGCCGGGGCCGGGATCATTGCCCCCCGGGCCGCCCTATTTGCCCCCGTCAGCCTGCCAGAGGGCAAGCTCCTCCAGAATTGGCCCGTCATGGCCGGGGCCTTCCAGGGAGTGACCAAGGTCATGGTGGTGAGCCCGGTCAAAGATCACCACCGCGCCGGGGCTTCCATGACCCTGAAGAATTATTATGGATTCCTGGGCGGGCGGCGCAACGTCTTCCACCAGGATATTAACGGCATCATCACCGAGCTGGCGCAACTTCTTAAGCCCACCCTGTGCGTCCTGGACGGCACGGTGAGCATGATCGCCAACGGTCCCACCGGCGGTTCCCTATCCGATCTGAAGGAGACCGGCACCATGGTGGTTTCCACCGACCCCGTGGCGGCCGATGCCGTGGGTGTGGAACTTTTGGGCCGTTCCCTGGCCGACGTGCCCTACATCCTCATGGCTGGGAAAGCCGGCGCAGGCCAGGCCGACTATCGCCAGCTCAACCCGGTGCGCTTAAACACTGAGTCGTGATTTCTTAAACTATGGTAACGTTTACTTTGCCCCCCTCACCCCAACCCTCTCCCCCCGCTGGGGGAGAAGGAACCTTGTATTATTCCTTATTTATCCCCTTCCCCCCAATGGGGGACGACACCGGCTGAGGGGGAATTAATCCCTTTTCTACTCACTTTAATATGATAAAAAAAGTGAGGAAAGTATATCGTAAACTTTAAAGTCGGTCTTTTTGACCGATACGTTTTTAAAACCTTTGTGGGTGATTTATTTTGTTTTAAGGTCGTACGATGAAAAAAAGTAATAAAGATTAACGCTAAAACTTAAGTTACAGAAAATTCCCCATGCGTATTGTCACCGTCCGCCGCATCAGCCAGATCTTCTTCCTGGGGCTGTTTCTGTGGTTCTGCGTCACGGCCACCCTGGGGACTGCCTGGTGGCAGTTGCGGGGCTGGCCCATCAACTGGATCCTGAGCCTGGACCCTCTTACCGCTCTGGCCACCGCCCTGGCCACGCACACCTTCTATGCGCCCCTCACCTGGGCCCTGGTAGCCACCGTTCTGACCCTGTTCGTGGGCCGATTCTTCTGCAGCTTTGTCTGCCCCCTGGGCACGATCAACCAGTTTACCGGCTGGCTGGGGCGGCTGGGCCTGAGCCCGGCGGCGCGGGAGGAGGCCAATCGCCACCGCCAGCTGCAGGCCTGGAAATATTACCTCTTGATCTGCCTGCTGGGACTGGCCTTCATGGGTTCGGTGCAGACCGGGATTTTTGACCCGCTGCCCCTGGTGCACCGCAGCGTGAACCTGGCCCTGGCCCCCTTAGCCGATAACCGTCTGGGGGTGCTCAATGACGAGCCGCGTTTTTACGCCTCGGCCTGGCTGCTGGGGGTCGTGTTCCTGGCGGTAGTGGGCTTGAACCTGGCCCTGCCGCGGTTCTTCTGCCGCTTCCTCTGTCCTCTGGGGGCATTGTTCGGCCTGCTGAGCCGTTTCACCCCCTGGCGCATCGGCAAGACCGCGGACACCTGCGGCGATTGCCATATCTGTGAGCAACACTGTGAAGGGGCCTGCCGTCCCTCGGGAAGATTCATCGGCAGCGAATGCGTGTTGTGTTTTAATTGCCTGGACCGCTGCCCGGCCGGCCGGGTCACCTTTGCCACCAAACCCTCGGCTGCCGGTGAGGCCGGGTTGCCGGACCTCTCCAGGCGAGGCATGATCGTGGCCGGGGCCGGCCTGCTCCTGGCCTCCATGTGGGGCGTCGGCCGGCTGGCCGGGACCGACCGCGATCCCAACCTCATCCGTCCTCCGGGTGCCTTGGACGAGGAGCGCTTCTTGAGCCGTTGCCTTCGTTGTGGCCAATGCATGCGCATTTGCCCCGGCAACATCATTCAGCCCGCCCTGTTCGAGGCGGGGGTGCAGGGGTTGTGGACCCCCGCCGTCAACTACCGGATCGGCAGCAGCGGCTGCCTCCCCAACTGCATCGCCTGCGGCCAGGTCTGCCCCACTGCGGCCATCCGGCCCTTAAGCCTGGATGAGAAGCAAGGCCTGGGCGAGTTCGCCGGTCAGGGGCCCATCCATATGGGCACGGCCTTCGTAGACCGCGGCTGCTGCCTGCCCTGGGCCATGGACCGGCCCTGCCTGGTCTGTCAGGAAATGTGCCCCGTGAGCCCCAAGGCCATCTTTACCCGCACCGTGTTCGAGACCCTCAGAGACGCCCAGGCGGTGGCGGCCAGGTCCCGGGGGCCCGCAGTGGACCTGGAAGCCGCCATCCCGGTGGCGGCCAACCTGGCCAGCGGAGACTACTACCTGCGCCCCACCGGGGACCCCGAGGCTGCCCTTAGACGCATTACCGGCTTTGCCGGAACCAATCTGACCCTGCAGAGCCCCCTGGCCGGGAAGGGCCTCCCGGCGACCGGGGGGCGGGTAGATATTTTGGTGCGATTGCAGCGTCCTTTTGTGGACGCCGCCAAATGTACAGGCTGCGGCATGTGCGAGCATGACTGCCCGGTATCGGGCCGGCGCGCCATCCGTGTATACAGTGAGAACGAATCCCGTTCCCGCCCGGGGCGCATGCTCATTTAGGCTGTGCCCTGGGGCCCTTAGGAGGGGGCCATTATGAGCCGCAAAACTAAAGGTACAGACCTTACCCGCAGGGAGTTCGTGACCACCGTCGGCCTCGCCGGCCTCGCCGGCCTCGCGGTTGCAGGAGCCGGCGCCACCGGAGTTATTGCCGCCCCGGAGCCGCCGGCTGGCGCGGTCAAGGCCGAGACCCTGCCCAAACGCAAGCTGGGAAAGACCGGGGTGGATGTATCCATCCTTGCCCTGGGCGGCATGTTCGACACCATCAACAACCAACTGCTCCTCAGGCAGGCCATGAAATGGGGCGTCACTTACTGGGACACGGCCGCGTCTTACGGCAACGGCCTGAGCGAGGAGGGGTACGGCCGCTTCTTCGCACGCAACCCGGAGGCCCGCAAGGAGATCTTCCTGGTCACCAAGGTCCACCCCAAGAGCGGCAACTTCACCGAACTCCTGGATAACTCTCTGAAAAGGCTGCAAACCGGATATGTGGATCTCTTATTCGTCCCCCACGGCCTCACGGACATCGGAGAACTGACGCCGGCTATCAGGGATTTTGCCGCGGAGATGAAGAAGGCCGGCAAGATTAAATTCTTCGGTTTCAGCACCCACACCAACATGGAGGACTGTCTGCTGGGCGCGGCCAAACTGGATTGGATCGATGCGGTGATGCTGGCTTACAACTTCCGGGTCATGCACGCCCCCAAGATGCAAGAAGCCATCAACACCGCTGCCAAAGCCGGGATCGGGTTGGTGGCCATGAAGTCTCAGGGCGGCAGGCCGGGGAAGCATGAAATCGGCGGCGAAGCCAAGCTGGAAATGGCCCAGCGCTTCCTGCAGCGAGGCTTCACCGACAAGCAGGCCAAACTCAAGGTCGTGTGGGAGACCCCCCAAATCGCCAGTCTCTGCTCACAGATGCCCAACTTGACCATCCTCTCGGCCAACGTGGCCGCGGGCCTGGATCTGCCAAAACTGGCCCGGGAGGAGCTGGAATCCTTGCGCAGGTATGCCCTGGAGACCAAGTCCGAATACTGCGCCGGCTGCGGCAAAATCTGCCAGGAGGCCGTGGGCGGGGCCATACCCGTAAACGAGGTCATGCGCTGCCTCATGTACTACCGGGAATATGGCGACCCGGAGCTGGCCAAACTGACATTCGCGGGGCTGCACCCGGAGGTGCGGCAGCGGTTAGCCGAAGTGGATTACTCCCGGGCTGAGCAGGCCTGCCCGCAGGGACTGGCCATCGGCGAGCTCATGCGCCAGGCCCGGGAAATATTGGCTTAGAACCCAATCAGGCAGCACCGGCGTCTCGCCTGTGCCAGGGTAAGCAAAGCCTGCCGTGTAGGGTGGGGACTGCCCACCATTTTTCAGGTCAAAGGATGTGGTGGGCGGTGTCCACCCTGCATTTACGCCTTTTGAGGCGTTTTCATATGCATTTTGAATGCATATTTGCAAGATAAAATTAGCTTAAAATTTATCGCCATGGCACCGCATGGCTTGGCCCCGGTGAAATTATTCGTCGGGGCCTTTTTTTCCTTGACAGCCCAATGGAAGGTAATTATAAATCCATCAGTGGATTTATAAGTTAGGAGGGTGGCGTTATGATTTTCGGCAAAAAGGCGGTAATAGCCTTAACCGGGGTATCGGCGCGGCAAGTGGAGCATTGGGCCACAACCGGTGTCGTTAGACCTTCCTTTCCTGCGGCTGGCAAGGGAACCCGGCGGGGGTATTCTTTTAAGGACCTGGTAGCCTTGAGAGTGGCCAAGAGGCTCAAAGATGAAGGGATTAATCTGCAAAAGATCAGAAAGGCCCTTACTTTCATGAGAAAGAAGTTTCCCGAGAAAAAGGAGCCGCTGGCCGAACTCCGGTTGTTAACCGATGGAAAAGACCTATTTGTTTTAACCGATGACCCTAACGTGGCCCTGAATGCCTTGAAAAGGCATTTTATCTTTTCCCTAGCCCTGGGAGAAATAATTGAAGGGCTTCAGGGTGAGCTAAAGAAGCTGGCAATCCCCAAGGAGGAAAAGGTTATGGTGGAGGGCCGGGGATTTACCGTGGTGCTTACCCCGGACCTGGAGGACGGCGGCTTTACGGTGCAATCTAAGGAGGAACCGGCGGCTATCTCCCATGGAGGAACCGAGCAGGAGGCCCTGGACAATATTATTGACGCCCTGGAATTGTGCCTTGTCCATGAGCAGGAATTACAGGCCGCGAAAGAGAAAGCCCAGGCGGTATGAGCTACACCGCAAAGCAATTAATCAGGGCGGTAAGAAGCTTGGCTATGAAGTTAAAGAAGGGGGTAAGCATACCCTGGTTTATGACCCCACAACCGGGCGGCGCATAACCACAGTCCAAAGGGGTTTCATTCCAAAGGGGACCTTAAGCGCCATTCTCAAGCAGATGGGGATTACCGAAAGTGAACTAAAGAGACTGATTTAGTTTTGGGTCCTATCCATAGAGGACAGGTCATGAGGCGGCCAACAGCATTGGGGGCTGAGAGGAAACGGCTTTGCTCACAGGCATGAGGCGGGGGGAAATGCTTTCCTTGAAATGGGAGCAGATCAGGAACGGCTTTATCTACCTCACCGAAACCAAGAGCGGCAAAGCTCGGCAAATCCCATCAATGACCGACTGGCCGAAGTTTTCCGGGAAGTGCGCCGAGGCAATCAATTAAAATCCGCTTATGTGCTGCTGAATAATTTGCCGAGTGGTAAACAAATGGTAAACATTGGCCTGGAAGTAAAAAAAGGCCGGCAACCCCTCGATTGCCAACCCTTCGTAATCCTTCCTTATTCATGGTGGAGATGAGGGGATTTGAACCCCTGACCTCTTGCATGCGAAGCCACACCAGATCAAGTCGCCAACTTCAGCTTTACCGCAACCTCATTGAGCTTTTGGTCCAGGGTCCAGAGGGGAACCTTGGTCAATAGAGCCGAAGCCAGCAAATGCATATCAATGTACCCCAGGCCTTTTCCCATAAGGCGGTAATTTTCGATAAACTGCATCACTTCTTCATGCCCTGCCGGGATTGCCTGGGGAAGCGCCTGGAGATGGATGAGGATTTCAGACCTGTGCTTAAGATTGCCGCACGCCAGTTCGCCGACGATGAAGGGATGGCAAACGACCCGCCCTTCATTCAGCAGTGCGTCCAGACCGATGGCTCCCTGCCGCAGGTGCGCCACCCAAACCGAAGTGTCCACCAAGACCATGTTAGTGTTCTGCCACCCTGCGGCGGGGAATCATTGCCAATTTCTTTTCGGTCCCCCCCAAGGCAGCAAGCCTTTTGGCGCTTTCCCTGGCTATCAGGGCTTCCAGGCCTAGTCTGACCAGCGAAGTTTTCTCTTTAATCCCGGTCAACTCCGCCGCCCTGGCCACCAATTCGTCTTCTAGGTTCAGCGTCGTTCTCATGAATCCACCTCAATTGATATGCAATAATATATGTATCAATATGTATTATAAAATGCATTTGTCAAGGGGGTAAACATCGGTCTCAAAACAAAAAAGGCCGGCAACCCCGAGATTGCCAACCCTTTGTAGTCCTTCCTTATTCATGGTGGAGATGAGGGGACTCGAACCCCTGACCTCCTGCATGCGAAGCAGGCGCTCTTCCAGCTGAGCTACATCCCCACGTGCCGCTATTATCCCGGCTCAAGGAGCCATGTCAAGCACAATTACGCCGGTCCGCCCGGCGGCTCACCGGGCCATCCGTGGGCTTTCCCCCGGGCTCGCCGCCTTCCTGGATCATCGACCAGATTGCTCGGGGAAACTGGACAAATCGCCGGGCCAACCCAGGGTTGGCCGGCAGGAGCGCCTTAAACGGCCTGGACTTGCTTGAGCCCCGGGACTTCCTGCATCAGGAGCTTTTCCACCCCCTGCTTCATGGTCATCTGGGACATGGGGCAACCTTTGCAGGCGCCGGTGAGCCGGACTTTGACAATGCCGTCGCTCACTTCAACGAGTTCGATATCCCCGCCGTCCCGCTGGAGCATGGGGCGGATCTTGGCCAGGGCTTGTTCCACTGATTCTTTCAAATCTTTCATGGGTATCCTCCCAAGGTTTATAGAATAAATGATAACCGGATAATGGCCGATTGTAAAGGGACCGCGGCGAAGGGTATTATCCTAATTTGCCGATTTCAAAAGATCACCGATTGACCACAGGCGATTAGTCACTCCCGCTTCCATGGCTGGCGTAACCCGCAGCGCCTTATAAATTCTCTCAAAATGGTTCCACCAGGAAAACCGCCTGGACGCTGGCCTTGATCTCTTCTTCCCCCACCTCGATGGGAGTGGCGGGGGCAGAGGCGCCGGAGGCCAGCCTCATGGCCTCGCGCGGACCCTGCAGAGGCAGGAAACGGATGCCGGTGGAGATCGTCTCCACCCCCTTGATTTTGAGACCTTGCGACTGGGCCAGGGCCTCGGCCAGGCGCCGGGCTCGCTCCAGGGCCGCCACCGCGGCCTGCCGCTGCAGCTCCTCGGCACGGGAATGCTCCCAAAATGGCCCGTTAATCCCCGAGGCGCCATTTTTCAGGGCGAGATCGATGACCGCCCCCAGACGGGCGGGGCCCTGGACCTTCACCTGCAGGCGATGCACCGCCTGGTAGCCCGTGATTTCCAGCGGACCGGATTTGACCTTGGGGGCGTAAACCGCCGAGAGGCGGTAACCCAGGGTCTTCACCTGGTCGCCGGGGCCCAGGGCCTGCTTCAGGGCCTGCAGCAGGGCCTCGGCCCGACGGCTGTTTTCCTGGGCGGCGGCCTCGGCCTGGGGGGCCCGGGTCTCCACTTCCACGGTCAGCATGGCCAGGTCCGGAACCGCGGCAACCTTGCCCTCGGCCTCCACCGTAATGGTCGGACCGGCAACGGCTGCTGCCGCGGTTTGCCCCGTGGCCGCCAGACAACCAGCCATCAGCAGCAACCACCGAAAGTTCTTAGGTAGAGTAACACTCATTTTCCCCTCCCCGGCGCCGCCGCCGGCCGCTAGCAGTGTTGCCAATAAACGCTCAGTCATTATATTATTATGCATGTGGAGAAATTTGGCAAATCCGCATTCCCGAGGTAATCATGGCCGATGAACCCCGAGCCAGCGCTCCGGCCCGCTATCTCATCTGGTACTTGCTGGCCGCCATCCTGATTTTGCTGGTTTTGCAAATGTATAGCGGCGTCAAACCGACCACGGAGATCAGCTACAGCGAATTTCGCCATTTGCTGCAAACCAAGGGAATCGACGACCTGACCGTCTATACCGGGAGCATCACCGGCAAGCTCCTGCCGGCCGGCGTCGAGGAACTGGCCAAGGAGCGGAAAGAGCCGGACCTGCCCAAAAAGCTGGCCCAATTGTCCGATAAAAAGGAACCCCCCTTCACCATGGCCAGGTTGGAGGATAATGACCTGGTGCCGCTTCTGGAACGGCAAGGGATCAAGTATAGTGCCGCCCCGGATAGGACCACCCTCAACAACCTCCTCTCCTGGGGACTGCCGATTTTGCTGCTGGTAGGCATCTGGATTTATTTCTTTCGCAGGGTCGGCGCCAGCACCGGCGGCCTGATGGCGGTGGGCAAAAGCCGGGCCAAGGTTTACGTCCAGGACGAGACCAAGGTCACCTTCCAGGATGTGGCCGGGGTGGATGAAGCCATTGAGGAACTCAAAGAGATCATCGAATTCCTGAAAACTCCCGCCAAGTTTCAGATGCTGGGGGGCAAGATCCCCAAAGGGGTGCTGCTGGTGGGACCGCCGGGAACCGGCAAGACCCTGCTGGCCCGGGCCGTAGCCGGAGAGGCCGGGGTGCCTTTCTTGAGCCTCACCGGCTCCGACTTCGTGGAGATGTTCGTGGGGGTGGGGGCGGCCCGGGTACGGGACCTGTTCGCCACCGCCCAGGAGAAGGCCCCTTGCATCATCTTCATCGATGAACTGGACGCAGTGGGCAAGGCCCGGGGGCTGAGCCCCATGGCCGGCCCCGAAGAACGGGAAAACACCCTGAACCAGCTCCTCTCGGAGATGGACGGCTTCGACACCCGCAAGGGGGTGATCATCATGGCGGCCACCAACCGCCCGGAGATCCTGGACCCGGCCCTGATCCGCCCCGGACGCTTCGACCGGCACATCCTGGTGGACCGGCCCTCCCTCATGGGCCGGGAAGATATCTTACGGATTCATTCCCGACAGATCAAGCTCTCCTCCACGGTCGACCTCAAGACCTTGGCGGCCCGCACCCCCGGGATGGTGGGCTCGGACCTGGCCAACATCGTTAACGAAGCGGCCCTGCTGGCGGCCCGCAAGAATAAAGAGGCGGTGGAGATGGACGATTTCGAGGAGGCCATCGACCGGGTGGTGGCCGGCCTGGAAAAACGCAACCGGGTCATGAACCCCCGGGAGAAGGAGATCGTCGCCTACCATGAAAGCGGCCACGCCCTGGTGGCCGAGGCCCTGCCCACCACCGACAAGGTGCACCGGGTCTCCATCATCCCCCGAGGCATCGGCGCCCTGGGCTACACCATGCAGTTGCCCACTGAGGACCGCTATCTGATGACCAAGACCGAGCTGGAAGACCGCATGGCGGTGATGATGGGAGGCCGGGTGGCCGAGGAACTGGTCTTTCAGGATATTTCCACCGGGGCCCAAAGCGATCTCTACCGGGCCACGGATATTGCCCGTGCCATGGTGCGGGAGTACGGCATGAGCGAGAAGTTGGGCCCCATCACCTTCGAGCGGGAGCGGCGGCCTCTGTTCCTGGAAGGCATCATGCCGACCGCCGGCAAAGATTATAGCGAAGCCACGGCCCAGGAGATCGATCAGGAGGTGGCGGACCTGGTGGCCCGGGCCCACCAGCGGGCCAGGGAGGTCCTGGAGGCACAGCGGCCCACCCTGGAGAAGGTGGCCAGGATTCTCCTGGAAAGGGAGGTTCTGGAGGGCCAGGAGCTGCGGCAGATCCTAAATTCCGTCACACTACCGGAGACAACTTAATTCACACCAGGTTCTAAGCGCGCGGTGTACTCAAAATTTAGGGAAAAATTACTTTTATTTTATGAAAAATAATCCAGATTATATTGCTAAAGCTTATTAAAATCTCATTAAAGTAAAAAAGGCTTTAGGTCTTATAGATACTAATATACTACCTGACTCTATAGATAAATCCCAAGTAGACAGTAGAGTACTACTTTGTATCATTGGATATGACCAGCATAGAATCAATAATTATAAAGAATCATATCTAAATGATTTGGAAAAAGAGATAAAGGAACTTGCACTCGTGGTTTACTTTTTGGGAAAGGGTGGAGACCCAAATATGCAACATAGGAAAAATAGTAATAATAAAATACTATTTAAAGACTAGATAAAGGCATAATAAAGCTTAATTCTCTCTGGTTCCGGTGCGCAGTGCGCACCCTACAATGTTGGCCGTTGATCTGCTCAGTGTACTTAGGATGCCTGGCGATTCGCCTATGCCGTTCTTCCCCTCTGCCGCAGCCTTGCAAGATTATCTCCTGGCCGAGGCCGGCCCCGGGACCCTGGTGCTGGTGCCGCAGCAACGGCTGGCGCAGCAGTTGTGGCAGCGGCAACGCCGGGCCCAGCTTGAGTCCGGCGCCGCGGCCTGGGAACCTTTGCCCCTGAAGACCTTCCAGGGCTGGTTGCAAGACCTCTTCCAGGCCCTCTGGCCGGAGGTGGCGCTGGCTCCTGATTTGCGGCGCCTGTCCCTGTGGCTCCGGGCCATCGAGGCGGCACCGGGCTTGGAGGGGACCGCCGCCGACCTCTCCTGGGCCCAGGCCCTGGATGAGGCCTACAATCTTCTTGGTCGCCACGCGCTGGCAGGGGGGGACGCCCGCCCTGCCAGGTCTTTGCCCTCGGCTGGCGCGGGGGATGATGCCCCGCTGTTTGCCTGGCGGGGCCGGGTTACCCGGATCTTTAGCCAGCTCCTGGCAGAGGGCGGCTGGTTGGCGCCCGCAGAGCTGCCGGCCTTCCTCCTGGCCCGGTTGCAGGAAGGAAAGATCGCCCTGCCCGAGAGGATCATGGTGGTGGGCCTGGAGAATCCGGCCCGGGCGGAGGACGCCTTCCTGACCGCCGTGGCCCGGCGCACCCGGGTAACGCACCACCAGGTGCGGGGCCATCCCCAAGCGGTGCAACGTGCGGTGCTCCTCCCCGACCGGAGCCAGGAGCTGGCCTGGGTGGGCGCGCGGCTGGCGGAGCTGGCCGCCCAAGACGGCCTCCCCTTGCACCGGTTGGCGGTGACCTCCCCGGACCTGGACCATTATCTCCCCCAGTTATCGCGGCTGCTCTCCGAGTTGCTGGGGCCGGCACAGACCTCCGCCGGCTTTGCCTACAACTTCTCCCAGGGGCCGCGCCTGGCGGAAACTCCCCTCTTTCTGGCCGCCACCCTGCCCTTGCGGTTTGTCTCCGCCGGGGAAGGCCGGGAAGACCTGGTGTCCCTCCTGCTGTCGCCCTTTTACCGCGAACTCCGCCGCTATCGGGACCAGACCGCATCCTGGGACCGTCTCTTCCGGGAGCGCCGGCTGGACCGGGACTGGTTTTCTTTTAAGGCATCCATCACCGATTCCAGTAAGGAGGCACTTAAGCTGCTGTCCCGGCTGGACCGCCTCTGGGCCACCCTCAAGGCCCCCGGCGATGGAAAGGAGTGGCGCCGGCGCCTGGAGCAGATCTGGCAAGGGCTGGGATTCACCCCCGGGGCTGAGTTCGAGACGGCTCAGTGGAGCCGCCTTAATTCCCTGCTGCAGGAGGCGGCCGCCACCCTGGCCTCCAAACCCCTGGTGGCCGGGGAGTTCCTGGGCTGGCTGGAGCACGGGGCGAAACAGGTGTTGCTGCCGGGACCCGGAATTCAGGAGGCCGGCATCCAGGTCCTGGGCCTCCTGGAGATGCGGGGCCTGGAGTTTTCCCGGGTCTTTTGCCTGGGGATGAACTCCGGGGCCTTGCCGCCGCCGCCCCGCTCCCTGCCCCTGCTCACTGCCGCGGAAAGGCGCGCCGTCCTGGGCGGCACTTACCGGAGCCAGCACGAATTTTCCCGGGGGCTTTACGATAACCTGCTGGGCGCCGCTCCGCACCTGGTCCTTACCCGGCCCCGAGTGGTCGAGGACGAGGAGCGGCCCGGCAGCCCACTGTACCTGGGCCGCTGGGAAGCGCAGGAGATGCCGGTATTGAGCCTTCCTGATCCGGCCTGGCTGCGGAGTCCGGCCATCCGGGCCGCCTTTGGCGGCGCCAGGGCTCCCTTTGCCGGCCACCCTGACGGCCCGCTGTCCGTCAATCTGCCCGACCGGCTCTCCGTGGGAAAGGCCGCCGCGGCCCTGAGCTGTCCGTGCCGCTTTCTGCTGGAGGGCATCCTGAGGCTCCAGAAACTGCCGGAGATAGAAGCGGGCCTGCCTCCCCGGGAGCGGGGCGAGCGGCTCCACCAGGTCCTGGCCCGATTCGTCAAGGAATTTAAGGAAATTCTGAAGGAACATGATTGGAACCACGACCAGGCCCAGAAGGTATTGGACACCACGGCGCGCCGGGCGCTAGGGGACCTCTTACAAGACCCCCACTGGCAGGCGGAGCTGGAGCGCTGGCTGGGCACAGATGAAGGCGGAGCGGGCCTGCTCCGGGAATGGCTCCTCCGGGAGCGGGAGCGCTACCAGCAGGGCTGGCGCTGGCGGCTCACGGAAGAGGGTTTCGGCGGGCTCAGGGAGGAGGGCTGGCCCTTTGCCCTAACTGGCCGCCTGGACCGCCTGGACTACCACCCGGGGACGCAGGAGGCCGTTATCTGGGACTATAAGAGCGGTGAGCTCCCCAAAGCCAAAGCGGTGTTCGATGAGCTGCTGGAATTCCAGTTACCCTGCTACCTGCTGGCGGTGGAGCGCGGCCTGATCGAGGCCCCCCGGGAGCGCCGGGGACTCCGGGCCGGGTTCATCGGGCTCAAAAGTCTTCGGAAGGACCACCTGAAACATGAGGATTTCAAAGGCCGGGCCGAAGACTGGCCCCGGGTGGCGGCGGCCCTGGCGGCCAGGTTAAAAGACCTGGGGGAGCGCCTGGCGGCCGGAGATTTCCGCCCCCAACCCACCCCGGCCCCGGCGGGCAAAGAATTGGGGGCCTGTAAATATTGCCCTTATGCCCTGCTCTGTGGTTTTACCGGTACCTCCGTCCCACCGGGTGAGGAGGAAGAGACGGATTAGGCCGCGGTTACGAAAATTCCAAGTTCAAGGTTCAAAGTTCAAAGTCAAGGGTAAGTGCAGGTATTACCTTTTCATGTTTTTGGAGTAAGCCGAAGGCTCATGAGCGACTGCTCCGAAAAGTCTTCATGTAGGGTGCGCCCTGGGCACCATAACTATGCGTAACTTTTCATGGTTTATGGTTAGCCAAAGGCTGCTTAGAAAAGCTGTGAAGAATTGCTGGCACAGGCGTCTCGCCTGTGCGGACTGAGTGGCGGGCGAGACGCCCGCCCCACCGGTCTTTTCATAATTTACGGGTGGGCCAAAGCCCCATAAACGGCTATTTTCAGGTGGGGTGCGTCTGACGCGCCAGATATTTCGGCGATAAAGACTGCAACTTATTATTGGGGACAGAAAAGAGATTACTTCCCCCTCACCCTAGCCCTCTCCCCCGTTGGGGGAGAGGGGATAAAGCAGGAATTGCATTGGAGGCGTGGTAATAAATGAGGAACCCCATTTCTGCACTCAGTAATAATTGGTGCGCAGACGTGCCCCTTACTGCCTGCATGCGCAAAATCGTAATCATCCTCAATGCTATGGTGAAACACAATCAACCCTGGAACCAATTTAAGACCCAGGTACCTTGACTTGAAAGACAGTCGCTACTAATTGGCCTGGACCCAAAATGGAAAATGAAGTCCTGATTACCCTGCCCGCCGATCAGGCTGCCCGGGAACAGGCCCTGAGCCCCATGGGGAGCTTCCATTTGGAAGCCCCGGCGGGCTCGGGCAAGACCTCGGTGCTGCTGGCCCGCTTCCTCACCCTGCTGGCCCGGGTAGAGGCCCCGGAGGAGCTACTGGCCCTGACCTTCACCCGCAAGGCCGCGGGGGAGCTGCGCACCCGGGTCATGGAGCTCCTCTGGTCCAAGGGGGAGCCGGCCCCGAAGTCCCCCTGGGAACAACGCCTGGCGGACCTGGCCCAAAAGGTCCTGCGGCACTTCGATCGCAAGCCGGATGCCCCCCAGGAGTTGCTGGCGGCCGAGCGACTGCCGGTCATGACCTTTCACAGTTTTTGCGCCCAGTTACTGAGGCTGGCTCCCCAGGAGGCCGGGGTTTCCCTGGAATTTCGGCTCCTGGAAGATGATGAAGCCCGCCTCCTTAAGGAGGAGGCCCTGGAAGAGCTGCGCCGGAACCTGGCGGCCCGGCCCGCCCGAGACCCGGTGCGCCAGGCCCTGGTTCGGCGCCTGGTGCGCCTCAATAACGACTGGGGGCGACTGGCCGGGGAACTGCGCTCGCTACTGGCCCGCCGGGACAGTCTGGGGGATTTTCTGGAGCTGGCCCGCCACAGCGGCCAACCGGAAGCCTACCAGCTCGTGTTGCAGCAGCGTTATCGGCTGGTGCTGGCGCCGCTTCTGCAAACCCTGGCGGACGGCTTCCGAGCCGCAGCCCTGGCCCGGGAATGGCATCGCCTCTGGCAGGAATTGGGCGGAACTTTCCAGGGGGGGCCGCTCCCCCCAGACATCCCCGGGACCGAGCCCGGGGACCTGCCGGCCTGGCAAGCCATCTCCAGCCTGCTCCTCACCCAGGGCGGCGAGCCCCGCAAACGACTGACCGAGAACCTGGGATTCCCTGCCGGTTTCCATAAAAGCCGTTGGCCGCAATTATTACGGGAACTGCCACTTTCCTTGGCGCGACTCCTGGAGCAATGCCGCCAACTGCAACCTGCCGCCGCCCTGCCGGAGGAGGCCCAGGCCCTCCAGGATCTGGTGATCCTCCTGGGGGAGGCGCTGGCCGCTTACGAAACCCTCTGCGCCCGAAGGCAGGCCCTGGATTTCATCGCCCTGGAGCAGGCCACTCTACGGTTGCTTGGCGACCAGGACCCCAGCGAGATCCTGTTGCGCCTGGACCTCAAGCTGCGGCACCTATTGGTGGACGAATTTCAAGACACCAGCCGGAACCAGATGGAGTTGCTGTGCCGTATCCTAACTGGCTGGCAGGTCGGGGAGGGCCGCACCCTGACGGTGGTGGGGGACCCGAAACAGTCCATTTACGGCTTCCGCGACGCCAAACCCTGGATTTTTGCGGAATCTCGCCAGGGCCTATCCTGCGGAGAAGTCCGGTTTCCCCTGGAATCATTACAGCTCACCACCAACTTCCGGGCCAGCCGGACCCTGATCCATTGGGCCAACGCGATCTTTAACGACGTCCTGGCCAAAGAAAAAGTATCGGACTTGAGCTTCCACGCCGCCGCTGCCGGCCCCGGGGTCCCGGAAGGGGCGGCCCCGCGGCTGGCCCTCTTTGCCGGGAGCGCCGACCTTCCCGCCCGGGAGGCTGAGGCCCGCTGGCTGGCCCGGCAGGTGGGCGAAGCCTGCTCACAGCTAGCAGAAAAGGAGACCATCGGCATCCTGCTGTTCACCCGCAGCCACCTGCCGGTCTACCTCCAGGCCCTGGCGGCGGTCGGTCTGCCGGTGCGGGTGCGGGAGGGACTGAAACTGGCGAAGGACAGCCTGGTGGTGCAGCACCTCCACAACCTGGCCCGGGCCCTGACCCGACCCCAGGACGACCTGGCCTGGGCCGCCCTGCTCCGGGGGCCCTGGGCCTCCCAACCTCTGGGGGTGCTGGCCCGGATGGCCGGGACCGCGCCGGGGGAGTTGTGGCCGGAGAAGCTGCGGCGCTTCGCCGCCACCCCTGAATGCCCCGGGGATTTAGCAAAGCTTACCAAAAACCTGATGACGGCCCTGGACCGGGTGGGGCGCCGGCCCCTGGTGGAAGTCGTCGGAGACTGGCTGGCTGAGGTGGAGGCCTGGCCCGGCGTGGCCGCCTGGGAAGGCCCCCTGGGAGTGGCCTGCGCCCGGGCCTATCTGGAGCTCCTGGCCCAGGCGGAGGCCGGCCTGCCGGAGGCCACCTTCACCCAGGCCGACTTCTCCCTGCCGGAGGCCTTTCAGCCGCCGGACCCCCAGGCTCAGGATTCCCCGGTGGAAATCCTGACGGTACACGTGGCCAAGGGGCTTGAATTTACGCGGGTGTTTCTCCCCTTTTTGGATTGGCAGCCCTTGCAGGGTGAGTCCAAAATTCCTCCTTTCCTACTGGAAGAAATTCCCGGCCACCGGCTCCAAGGGTTGGCCCTGGCCCGGCCTTATGCCCAGGAGAAGCAGAGCTCCCTGTACCTGTTATTGAAGAACCTGAAGGACCGCCGCCTCCTGGAGGAGGCCCGGCGGGTCTTCTACGTCGCGGTGACCCGAGCCCGGCAGCAACTGGTGCTCAGCGCCGCGGTGAAACTAAACAACCAGGGGGACTGGACCGTTCCCCCGGAAAGCCCGCTGGCCTGGCTTCTGGAGCATTATCAGACCGAACTGCCCGCCGTCGGGATTTCGTTGACCTGGCCGGGGCCGGAGCTCGAGGTGGCAGTGGTGGCGGAGGCGACGCCCCTCCCGTACCATGCCAGGATCCCCACGGTACTGGAGCCGCCGCTGCCCTTCTCGCCAGAGGCCGCGCCTTATCAGATCTCGTTCCCGTCCCAACTGGCGGAGGCGAAGATCAGGGACGAGGTCGCGGCCCTCGAGGACCCGGAAATCCCTCGCCTCCGGGGAGAGATTATCCATCGCGGCCTGGATACCCTGGCCGGGGGGGGCGAACTGCCCGGGCTGGCCGCCCTGGCCGCGGCCCTGCGCCAGATGGGCCTGCCCCCGGAAGCCGCCGCCGCCCTGGCCCCGGAACTCCTGGCGGAGCTTCAGGCCTGCCGCCTGGACCCCTGGCTGGCTCCCTTGCTCGACCCGGAGCGGCCCGGCGCGGTGAGCGAGTGGCTCCTGGAGGACCTGGCCGCCCCGGACACCCTGCGCCGGGGCAAGATCGACCGGCTGGTGTTCGACGGCCATGACTGGTGGCTCCTGGATTACAAGAGCTCCCGGCCTGGGAATCCGGCTGATTGGGAGGATTTCATCAACCGGGAAGCCGCCAGGTACCGGCCCCAGCTGATGGCCTACCGGGAGATGGCGGCCCGGGCCAAAGGGCTGCGGTTCGAGGAGATCAGATTGGCTTTTTACTTTACCGCCTGCCGGCGGGCGGTGGAGGTGTAAGAGACGGCCATTCGGGGCCAAATAAAGAGGCAAGACGCCTCTCCGGCTGGATGAATAAACCATGTTTTTGATCTCGACACCGAAAACCGAAAACCGAAAACGAAATGGACTGCATGGTGGCTGGCGCTGGCAGTGGTGGCCGTCTCCTCCATCTGCCCCATTCCCGCCTTTTCCCAGGAAATCCTGGAATCCCAGGGCCCCCGTTTTCGCCTCATTCCCGGCGGCTCCTACCTCCTGGGGAGCCCGGCGGACGAAGCGGCGCGCTATGCCGACGAAGCAGCGCCCCACGTGGTTGAGCTGGAATCCTTTTATCTGGCGGTCAGCGAAACCACCAACGCCCAGTACCATCAATTTCTCAAGGCCACCGGCCATAAGGCGCCCCTTTATTGGCAGGATAAAAATCTCAACGGCCCCACCCAGCCGGTGGTGGGGGTTACCTGGGATGATGCCGCGGCCTTCTGCCGCTGGCTGACCCAGGTAACCGGGGTGGAACAGCGGCTGCCCACCGAGGCCCAATGGGAGGCCGCAGCCCGGGGTGGCCTTGCCGGCCAGCCCTACCCCTGGGGCTCGGAGGCCCCGGACGCGGGCGGGGTCCGGCGGGCCAATTTCCGCCACGCCGCCCCCGGCCAGGATGGTTATCGGTTCACCACGCCGGTGGGCTCCTTTCCGGCCAATGGCTTCGGCCTGTTCGACATGGCCGGCAACGTCTCCCAATGGTGCCAGGATCAGTATGAGCCCCTGGCCGCCTCCGGACCCTTCCGGCCCGGTGTCCAGCGCCTGCTCAAAGGGGGCTCCTGGCTCTCCCAGGCCCGGGACCCTGCGCGCCGCCGCCCGGCAAGCCGCGCCGCCCCGGTATGCCGATGGCTACATCGGCTTCCGGGTGGTGCGCCTGCCGAATCCTTCCCCTTGAGAGCTCTCATCATTACCCACAAGCTTTAGGGGATGCGGGGCTTCCCGCGTGGGGCGGGCGTCTCGCCCGCCAATCCTTCCAGGGGCGTTACAGTCGGCGGGCGGGACGCCCGCACTACAAGGGACTCCCGCCCCTCTCCCACTTGCGGGTAATGATCAGCCCCTGAGCTAAAAGTTCCTTAGAGCACTTTGGCCCACCCCACCCGGCTGGCCGGATTAATCGGCTGGCCTGGTTTAAATCTTGGTTTAGATCTTCCGCAGGAACGGATAGGGGCCGGGTTTGGAACCGCCTTACCTCACCGGTGGGGGGGCAGGCTAGTGAAATCTTTAACCTTGACAATTTCTTGTCTAGATAATAATATTGAAACATAGGATCTACAGGTTTATGTCATCGTAACCCTGTTTAAAAGGAGATTTTTCATGCCGGATCTGGAGCTGGAAAAACTATCCATGGACGTGGCGGCCCAGGAGATGCTGAAGAAGGCTCAGGCGGAGGGGGTAGAGACGATCTTTGACCGGGCCAAGACCATGAAGCCCTGTCCCATCGGGATCGAAGGGGCCTGTT
>Ga0208937_1000320_pt1 | contig 41846 bp, 43 predicted proteins | sample June2015DPH_11_5_FD_184705 | JGI IMG/M metagenome (GOLD analysis project Ga0208937, IMG submission 184705) | Peatland microbial communities from SPRUCE experiment site at the Marcell Experimental Forest, Minnesota, USA - June2015DPH_11_40... | ecosystem: Environmental > Terrestrial > Soil >...
AAGATAGTGGCCTTCTCATCCGGCATGACCGCCTTATATGCGATTTCTGTTCGTCGAACCAGCGCTTTGCCTGCGGCTTCCTTCAGATTCCACCTCGCGATGGACACCCTTGCCGTCCGGCTAACAGTTCCCCCTGTCGGGCCTGTAGAGGACTTTCACCTCCAAGTGGGTGCGCCCTGCCGGGCGCACCACATAAAAAGGAGGGCCGATTTCGGCCCTCCTTTTACTTAATGGGGATTGGGGGTGGGATTTGGGGAGGGGGTAAGGGCCGGCGGCCCTTAGCCCCCTCCCCAAATAACTCTCTCCTTACCACCCCATGGTCAGATAGTCATGGATGGAGTTGGAGGCCAGGCGGCCGGCGCCCATGGCCAAAATCACGGTAGCGGAGCCGGTGACGATGTCGCCGCCGGCCCAGACCCTGGGTTTCATGGTCTTGCCGGTCTTGGGGTCGGCGATGATGTAGCCCCACTTGTTCAGGGCCAGGCCCGGGGTGCCCTTGGTGAGCAGGGGGTTGGAGCCGGAGCCGATGGCGACCACCGCGGTATCGATCTCCACCATGAATTCGGAGCCGGGGATGGGCACCGGGCGCCGCCGCCCGGAGGCATCGGGCTCGCCCAGTTCCATCTGCAGGCATTCCACCGCGGTGAGACGCCCGGTGGCGTCATCGCCCAGAAACCGCAGCGGATTGGAGAGCAGCCGGAACTCGACGCCCTCTTGCTCGGCATGGTGGACTTCCGCGGTCCGGGCGGGCAATTCGGCCATGGAGCGCCGGTAGATGATATAGGAGTGCTCCGCCCCCAGCCGCAGGGCGGTGCGGGCCGAGTCCATGGCGACGTTGCCGCCGCCGAAGGTGGCCACGTTCTTGCCCCGGACGATGGGGGTGTCGTAGTTGGGGAAGTCGTAAGCCTTCATCAGGTTGGAGCGGGTCAGGTATTCGTTGGCCGAATAAACCCCGATGAAGTGTTCCCCGGGGATTTTCAGGAACACCGGCAGGCCGGCGCCCACTCCCAGGAAGATGGCCTCAAAGCCCTGCGCGAAGAGCTCATCCACGGTTTCGCTGGCGCCGATGACCGAGTCCACCTGGATCTTGACCCCCAGGCGCTCCAGAAAGTTGCATTCCTGGGCGACGATGGCCTTGGGGAGCCGGAACTCGGGGATGCCGTAAAGGAGCACCCCGCCGGGACCGTGCAGGGCCTCAAAGATGGTGACCTCATGGCCCTTGAGGATCAGGTCGCCGGCCACGGTGAGGCCGGCGGGGCCGGCGCCCACCACCGCCACCTTCTTGCCGGTGGACTCGGCCTTGGGGGGCAGGATTTGCTTGCCATGCTCCCGCTGGTAGTCGGCCGCGAAGCGCTCCAGGTTGCCGATGGCCACCGGGACGTCCTTCTTGCCCAGGATGCATAGGCCTTCGCACTGCACCTCCTGGGGGCAGACCCGGCCGCACACCGCCGGCAGGGAGTTCTTTTCCCATAGTTTCCGGATGGCGGCCTCAAATTCGCCTTCCTTGATTTTGGCAATGAATTGGGGAATATCGATTTCCACCGGGCAGCCCTGTTTGCAGCGGGGGTCTTTGCACTGGATGCAGCGTTGCGCTTCCATCAGGGCCAGCTCCGGGGTGAGGCCGTAAGGCACTTCCTGGAAGTTGCGGGCCCGCACCTTGGGTTCCTGCTCCGGCATCTTCTGGCGGGGAATCTTCTCTTTCTTGGGAGCTTGGACTTCTTCGGTCATTCTCGTTTCTCCTTGGTGACTTGCTATTTGGGCAAGGATCCGGGCGTACCGCAAGAGCAGGTGGCGGGCATGCCCAGGAACTGGTCATAAGAGAGCTTCTCCTCGGCGCAATAGGCCCGGAGCCGCAGGGTCAGCTCTTCGAAATCGGTGGCGTGGCCGTCGAATTCCGGGCCGTCCACGCAGGCGAACTTCATCTCGCCGCCGACGCGCACCCGGCAGCAGCCGCACATGCCGGTGCCGTCCACCATGATGGGGTTGAGGCTCACCATGGTCTTGACCCCATACTCCTTGGTCATTTTGCAGCAGAACTTCATCATGGGCACCGGCCCGATGCACACCGCCAGGGCGATGTCCTTGTGCTTTTCCAGGGTTTCCTTCAACTTATCGGTGACGAAACCCTTGTGGCCGTAAGTGCCGTCGTCGGTGCAGACCATCAGTTCATCGGAGGCCGCCTGCATCTTGTCCTCCAGGATGAGGAGGTCCTTGGTGCGGGCCCCGATGACCGAGAAAACGTGGTTGCCCGCCTGCTTGAGACCCCGGGTGATGGGGTACAGCACCGCCACCCCGGTGCCGCCGCCCACGCAAATGACCTTGCCCACTTTGTCCAGGTGGGTGGGCCGCCCCAGGGGGCCGATGACGTCTAGGTATCCCTGGCCCACCTGCAGGGTCTTGAACAGGGCGGTGCTCTTGCCCACCACCGCGTATATGATGTTGATCAGGCCCTTCCCCGGGTTGGTGTCGGCCATGGTCAGGGGGATGCGCTCCCCGGTCTCATTGGCCCGCAGGATGACAAACTGTCCCGGCTTGGCCTTTTGGGCGATCAAGGGGGCCTTGATCCAGTTGCTGATCACCGTCCCCTGGGCCATTTCCTGGCGTTCCACTATCTCAAACATAGCACCATTCTCCTCACTTCGGGAAAAATTTATCTGCCGCGCCATTGCTGCCGGCCCTTAGCTGAGCCGGACCCGGTCTATCCCTATTTTTTATTTTTTACCACGCCTTCGGCGCAAGAAGCAAGTGATAAATATCACAAAATCATCTTCGCCAATGGCGCGGCCTCGACCCGACCGAAAAAAATCCTGCTGCCCCGAAGAAGCCCGGAAGGCCGGATTCGCCTAAAAAAAACTCCAGGCCCCGGAGGGCCTGGAGGGTTTCAGGTTTTTGGTTCTTGGTTTTTTTGGTTTTTTTGGTTAGGGAGCGCCCAGCGCCCCTAAGTCGTGATGGTCCTTTAGAACAAGCCGTAGGGTTTGCCGGTCTTGAGGTTCACGTCCACCTTCAGGAAGGCCGGGCTGGAGCTGGTGCCGGGCATCAGGCTGATGCTGCCGGTTTGCGGGCAGATGTACTTGGCGCCGCTGTACAGCAGGAAATCCCGGACCGCCAGTTTCCAGCCCTTGGGCGCGCCCTTAATGTTGGGATCGTGGGTCAGGCTCAGGTGCGTCTTCACCATCATGGTATAGTAGTCTTTATATTTGGGATCAGCTTCAAACTTCTTGAGCTTTGCCTCGGCCTCGGGCGTATAGACCACCCCGTCGGCGCCGTAGACTTCCTTGGCGATGGTTTCTATCCGCTTGCCGAGCGGCATCTCCATGGGATAGAGGAACTTGAAGTCCACTTTCTCTTTGCAGGCGTCCATCACCGCGTCCGCCAGCTCCAGGGCGCCGTCGCCGCCATAGCGCCAGTAGTTGCCCTCCGCGGCCCGAGCCCCTTCTTTTTCTGCGTACCGTTTGACCATCGCGATTTCTTCATCGCTGTCGGTGGCGAAGCGGTTGATGGAAACCACCGGGTTGACCCCGGACTTCTTGACGATGTTGATGTTGTGGATCAGGTTCTTAATGCCGTCTTCCAGCCAGGCCAGGGTCTGGGGGGTGGATTTATAGTATTCCGGGGGGATGGGTTTCCCCGGCCGGACGGGCAGGGGCGGGGGCACGGCCTTGACCCCGTGGTGCTTCAGGGCCCGGACGGTGCAGGTGAGCACCGCCACATTTGGTTTCAGACCGGCGTGGCGGCACTTGATATTCCAGAACTTCTCAAAGCCCAGGTCGCAGCCGAAGCCGGACTCGGTGGAGCAGTAGTCGAAGAGCTTCAGGCCGGTCCGGCAGGCGACGATGGAATTCTGGGCCACCGCGATGTTGCCGAAGGGCCCGGCGTGCACCAGTACCGGCTGTAATTCCACGGTGGCGCACAGGGTGGGGTTGATGCTCTGGTACAACCAGGCGCACATGGCCCCGGCGCACCCCAGGTCCTCGGTGGTGACGGGGTTGCCCTTCTTGTCATAGGCCACGGTGATCTCGCCCAGCATTTTACGCAGATCCGGCAGGTCTTTGAACATGGACAAGATGGCCATCACTTCCGAGGCTACGGCGATGGAGAAGCTGGAGTCCATCTCGAAGCCGTCCATCTTGGATCCCCGGCCGATGGTGATGTTGCGCAGCATCTGGGCGCACAGGTCAAAGCACCATTTCATCACCACATTTTTGGGGTCGATGTCCAGCCGTTTGATGCCGATCTTGGCCAGTTGGGCGTCGTCGTAGTTGAACTCGTGCTGCAGCCGGGAGGTAACCGCCACCATGGCCAGGTTATTGGCGATCGTGACGGCGTTGATGTCCCCGGTGAGGCCCAGGGAAAAATCAGTCATGGGAATCAATAGGGCGATGCCGCTGCCCGCGGAGGTGCCCTTGATGTTCATGGTGGGGCCGCCGGAAGGCTGGCGGCAGGTCCCGCCCACGTTCATCCCCCGCTTGCCCAGGCCTTCCATCAGGCCCATGTTGGTCACGCTCTTACCTTCGCCCAGGGGAGTGGGGGTGATGGCGGTGACGTCGATGTAATAGCCATCCTTCTTACCCTTCAGGCGCTCCAGGATCTTCACGTAGTCCACCCGGCCGATTTTTTTGCCCATGGGGATGCGCTCATCGGGCAGGATGCCGATCTTGTCGCACTGCCGGTTAAAATCCAGGTCCTCTTCGGCGAGCTCGCCAATCTGCCAGTCTTGCTGTTTGGTGGGATCATACTTATGCGCCATAAACACAGCCTCCTTAAGGTATTATAATAATTTACTTTTTCCGGACATGAATAAATGCCGGGGTGATCGCACCCTTCCCCCCCTGGGCGGACCATCTCCTAGATGGAGTTACGCCAGGGCTTATACTTTTTTTCACAATACCCTCCTGTATAAGCACCGCCCATGGATTTGTCAATAAATTTTTTAGTCTGGGAAAGCCGCGGGAGCAAAATTCCGTTGGATTTTTATATTTGACAACCCCTTTCTTTCTCCATAAAATTAAGCAAATAGATGTACAAATCTTAGAGTAGGCCCATCCCCACGATTTTCCAGGAAGCGGCCCGGCAACCACAATTTCCCCACCCCGCGGCTTCCGGGGCGGCGCCGCACCCGGTATAGAAGGCAGAAGTCTTTTTTTTTGTTCTGGATTAATGGGAGAGGAGGAACCCTATGGTCATCGGGGAATCAAAGCCCCTGGCGGAAATACTCGAAAAAGTCAAGGATTTTAAAAATATTGTGGTGGCCGGCTGCAAAGGTTGCGTCACTGTTTGTTGCGTGGGCGGTGAAAAAGAAGTGGCTATCCTGGCCTCCGAACTCCGGATTGCCCGCAAGTCCACCGGCAGCGAGCTGGAAGTGAAGGAATATACCTGCGAACGGCAGTGTGACCCGGAATACATCGAGCCTCTGGATGACCTGGTGGCCAACGCTGACGCCGTGGTCTCCATCGCCTGCAGCGTCGGGCCCCAGTACATCGTGGCCCGCTACCCCTACCTCAAGGTCTTTCCCGGGCTCAACACCACCAGCATTGGCGGCGCCGTGGAACACGGGGTCTGGAAGGAGTTTTGCCAGGCCTGCGGCAACTGCATCATCGACGATTTCGGCGGCCTCTGCCCCATCACCCGCTGCGCCAAGCAGTTGCTCAACGGCCCCTGCGGCGGCTCTTCCCAGGGCATCTGCGAAGTGGGCAAGGGCAGCATCCCCTGCATCTGGCAACTCATTTATGATCGTCTGCAGAACTTGGGGGAGCTTCACAAGCTCACCGAAGTTCGGTTATCTAAGAATTGGTCCACCAGCCGCGACGGCGGGCTGCGCACATCGATACGGGAGGAGTTGAAACAATGACCGCCGAATATGTTGCGGGAAGCAAACTGGAAAAGATCTTCAAAAGCGGCCAGAAGGCAGTCACCGGCGAATGCGGCCCCCCCCGCGGGTCCGACGCCGAGCATTTCCGGCACAAGGCCAATTATCTAAAAAACGTCGTAGACGCGGTGAATGTCACCGACAACCAGACCGCAGTGGTGCGTTTCTGTTCTATGGCTGCCAGTAAGATCCTTTTGGAAATGGGAATAGAGCCGGTGATGCAGATGGTTACCCGGGACATGAACCGCATCGGCTTGCAGAGCAATGTACTGGGGGCCGCCGCCCTGGGCATCAAGAACCTGCTGTGCCTCACCGGCGACCACCAGTCCTTCGGCGACCATCCCCAGTCCAAAAATGTCCACGATATGGACTCGGTGATGCTGCTGCACACGGTGAAGACCATGCGGGACGAAGGCAAGATGGTGAGCGGCACCGAGTTGCAGGGCCGGCCCCGCATGTTCTTAGGCGCCGCCGCCAACCCTTTCGCCGATCCCCAGGAGTTCCGGGTGGTGCGCATGGGCAAGAAGATCGCTACCGGGGCCCAGTTCATCCAGACCCAGTGCATTTACAACATGGAGCGCTTCCGGAAGTTCATGGAGACCGCTAATGACATGGGCCTCACGGAAAAGACCTTTATCATGGCCGGCATTACCCCGCTGAAATCCGTGGGCATGGCCAACTACATGAAGAAATTCGTCCCCGGCCTGGATGTGCCCGATCACTACATCACCCGGCTCAAGGGGGTACCCAAGGATAAGGTGGCCGCGGAAGGCATCAAGATCGCAGTGGAGCAGATCCACGAGTGCCTGTCCATCAAGGGCGTCTCCGGCATCCACCTGATGGCTATCGAATGGGAGGAGCGGGCCCCGGAGATCATCGAGGCCGCCGGCTTGCTGCCCCGGCCCAAGGTGGAAGCCGCTTAAAACATAAATAAAATGAATGGTAGGGCGGGCCGCAGTAATCGCCGCCAAGATTGAAAAGTGGGGCGGTTCCCGCCCGCCAAAGCCCGGTCCCCGGACCGGGCTTTTTTTCTTGAGGTGGACCCGCGGCTCCCCGGCGGTTCTAAAAGTCGTTGACAAAAAGCGGTTAACATATAAAATTTGATCAATGCGGCCAATCCAACTCAGGAGAGTAAGATGTCCGAACTTCTGCAGGTGAGCGATGCCGATTTCGAACAGGAAATCTTGAAGTCGGATATTCCGGCCATGGTGGACTTTTGGGCGGCCTGGTGCGGTCCTTGCCGGGCCATCGCCCCGGTGGTGGAAGAACTGGCGCGGGATTACACGGGCAAGGTCAAGGTGGCCAAGATGAACGTCGACGAAGATTCCAAGACTCCTGCCAAGTATGGCATCCGGGCCATTCCTACCCTGATCATCTTCAAAAACGGCCAGGTGGTGGATCAGATCACCGGCGCGGTTTCCCGTTCCATCATCGAGAATGCCCTGAAAAAAGCCCTATAAGCTGCAGTGCCGATGTCTTCTTGGTACCATCACTCGATCATCAGCGGCAGTCAGATGGAGAAACCCCGGGGGCGGCATGAACCGCCCAGACTGCGGCAAGCTAACTGGAAAACCTCTTCACACGGGTGAGATATGAAGAGCAAAACTTTAGCCCCCTGCGTTGCCAGGTTGCTTCTGCCCCTGGTATTTCTATCCTTCACCTTTGGCTGCTCCACCGTCAAGGGCTGGTTCCAGACCAAGAAACCCGAGGGGACGCCGGATATGATGGCCAGCCAAGGCATCGAGGATTTGCAAAAGAAGAAGTTCGAAGATGCCATTGAAACCTTCGAGAAGGTGCGGGATCGTTATCCTTACAGCGACCAGGCCATGCTGGCCCAGATCAAGCTGGCGGACGCCTATTTTTACAAGAAGAAATACGACGAGGCCCTCCAGGCATACAAGGAATTCGAAAAGCTGCATCCCACCAACAAGGCCGTGCCCTATTGCGTCTATCGTGAGGGTCTCTGTTTCTACCGGCAGCGCTCCACCATCGACCGGGACCAGACCTACACCACCAAGGCCATGGAAGAATTTAGCCGCTTGAAAAAGAAGTATCCCGGATGTGAATACATCCCAAAGGCGGACGGATTCATGGCCCAGTGCCGCCGGGACTTGGAGGAGCATGAGTTTTACGTGGCGCAGTTCTACTTCAAGACCAAACGTTATCAGGCGGCCCTGGATCGTTACCAGACCCTGGCCGATGAATATCCCGATTTCCCCAAGAAAATCGAAGTTCAGAAGCGCATCAACGAGTGCCAGAAGATCCTGGCCAGCCCCGAAAAGGAGCCCCCAGCCGGCTTCTTTTCCCCCATCGCCAAGATCTTTGACGCCAAGTGGTAAAGGAATGGCGCCGGGGAGCGGCGCCGCCCTTTTCCCTGTTGTGCAGTTTCCGGTCTGCGGTTATCTAAAATAAAAATTATTAAGGAGTTGCAGATATAAGTTAGTTCTTCTTGCAGAGCGAAAAGATCGAACTCCCCAGGAAAGTTCCCGGAGATGGATGAGCGGGAACCCGCCCATAACCTTCCTAAGCGAAATCCGAAAAATTAGGGAATGAATCCCAGGGCCTGTAGCAGCGGCCGCGGGTCCGTCAGGTGGCGCTACCGAAAAAATCCTTACTGCCACTTATGGATCTTGAGGGCTTCCAGGGTGCGGTAATCGGTGAGGTCGTGGTGAATGGGGGTAACAGAGATGAAGCCGGCGGCCAGGGCCCCGTAGTCCGTCTCTGGGTCCGGGGGGCGGCGTTCATTAATCTCCGCCAGCCAATAGTAGACGTGTTCCCGGGGATCCACCCGGCGTTCGAAGTGCTCCACCAGGGGACCCACGTCCTGCCGGGTGAATTTAAGCCCCAGGATCCGGTCCGGCGGCAGGGCCGGCAGGTTGATATTGAGGCAGACCCCATCCTTCCAGCCGGGCCAGGAGCGGAGCCGGGCCACCGTCTCCCGGGCCAGCCGGGCGGCGGCGGCGAGATCCGCCTCGCCCTTGTAAGAATTGAGAGACACTGCCATGGCCCGCACCCCCAGGATGGAGGCCTCGGTGGCCGCGGATACGGTGCCGGAGTAAAGGACGTTGATCCCGACGTTGGGACCCAGGTTGAGGCCCGAGACCACCATTTGCGGGGACTCCGGCAGCAGCTCCGACAGGGCGATCTTGACGCAGTCCGCCGGGGTGCCGCTCACCGCCCAACCCTGGACCCCGCCGTCCAGGCTAACTTTTTTGACCCGCAGGGGGTTAATCAGGCTGATGGCGTGGCCTACGGCGCTCTGTTCGCTCTCCGGGGCCACCACCGACACCTCTCCCAATTGGCGCAATTCCTGATAAAGGGCCCACAGGCCCGGGGCGTAAATGCCGTCGTCATTGGTCAGCAGAATCATAAGTTAAATTATAGCATGTTTTGGCTTTAGGATGGGCGGCGCCGGCCCGGGAAATTTGCCCGGGTAAAAGGCAGAGGCGCCGCCGCAGCTACGCCCTGCCTGATTTTTAGGCTTATCCCGGATCTACCGGATCATCAATGGCTGGCGGTGGCGCGGTGAGCCGAGTCATCTCCTCCTGCCACCGGGTGAAGTCCTCCTGGGGGATGACGGCGGTCACCGTGGTTCCTCCGGAGGTGGCGCGGACTTCCGTCTCCGCCTGGCCCTTTACCAAATTACCCAACTGCTCCAGCCGGAAGAGAGGCTTGCCGGCCTGGTCGAAGAGCTCCACCACGAAGACGGGGGCGGCCGGGGCGCCGGCCTGGGGCAAGTTGAGCAGACGAGAGGATTCCAGCTTCCGGAAGTTAATCAGGGCCATCTCCAAACAATATGCGGGTTGCTGCACTTTGGCCCGGTTCGGTCCGGTGATCTTCCAGCCCTCCCGTTCACGCCGCGCGGTCCAGGTTTGCCCTGGGGGGCCCCAGGCCACCTGGCCCACTTCCGGGATAAGGCCGGTCCAGAGCCGCCGGTCTTCCAGGTTGGCTACCCCTCGCTGAATCTTCTCCGGAAGATTCCGGGCCACCATAACCACCGGGCCCTGGGCCCCCCCCCGGGCATAAACTCCATTAGGGGTCTGGGCCCCCAAATATAGACTTTCGACCCCCTGGGGGCTCGCGACGGTGACTTCCATCCTGGCCTGGGGAGCCAAGCCCGCGGCCTGCAAGTCCAGGGGAGGGGTCGCCGGGAACTCGGTGACCTGAGCCCCGGAAAGCTCCTGCAGCAACTGCTCCATCCGCGGAGAGCTCAACCGCATCTCGGGCCGTCCTACCCAGCGCCAGGTATTGCCGTTGCCCTTCTCCAGATCCACCTGGTTCTGATCGTTGCGAATCCTGAGGGACTTAACCTGGTCCGGCTTAAAGGCCCAGAGGTTCCTATCCCGCAGGGCTAACAGTTGCTGGTTCAGGGAATCCCGGGCTCCGGGGGCGATGATGAAGACGCCGGGGGCATCGTCCTTCCGGGCATAGTAGCCCTGGCTCGCCGGGACCGCTTCCCCCAACGCCAGGCGGTGCTGCTCCCCCTTGGCGATGAAGGAGACCTGCAACGCCGGCTGGTCCAGGCCGAAGACTTTGAGATCCCCGGGCCCCAGGTCCCGTACCATCTCGAGGTTGGCCAGCTGCCGCAACATCTCCTCCACCGTTGCGGCGTCGGCCTTGGCCTTCTGGGGCCGGGTGATCTCCCAGTCCTTTCCCTGTCGGGCCAATTGAATCTCCCCGTCAGGCCTTTTCAGGGTAATAGCGCTGATTTCGCCGGTCTTGAAAGCAAACACCTGTTTGGCCTGGATCTCCCGGACCTCACGATGGGCCTGATACCACCACAGGCCCACGTAGGTCGCCACCAGAGCCAGGAAGACCACGGCATAGGGAATCAGCCGACGGGGATTCACTTCCTGGACCTCCGAAGCCGATAGGCCCGGATCCCCGCCAGCAGCATCACCAGCGGGGGCAACACCAGGCTGGCCAGGAGCAGGATCCAGAGCTGACGGCCCGTTAACACCAGGAGCTGGGCCTTCAAGGCTTTCCGCACCATGATCTGCTGCTCTTCCGCGGCCAGGAAGTTTACGGTATTCAAAAACAGGTCGCCGTTGCCCAACAGATTGAAGTAGGCGTTAGAGGCAAAATCCACATTGCCGTAAACCGCCAGGTAGCCCCGGTTCTTTTCCTCCGGCTGCCCGGGGCCCGGTTGCTGCTCTTTTGCAGAAGATCCGGGCTTCCCCTCCGGCTTGATTTCTGCCAGGGCCCCGATGATGAAGGGGCCCTTCTTGTCCGTCTTGGGATCGAAGTTCCCTTTGCCGCTCTTCAGCCATTCCTTGCCTATTTTCTCGTAGCTGCTGGACATACTGCTCACCAGGGTCTGCAAGACCACCCCTTTCACATTCTTGCCCAGGGCCAGGGGGCGGGACATGGGGTAAATGGTCTGGGTGTTCTTAAAATCCCGGGTTATCCGGGTGGGACCATAGCGCCCCGCCAGGGGCATGACCGGGCTGAGGCGCAGGGATTGGCTGACCTGATCCAGGATAAGGCCGTCATCCAGGATGATGCCGTAGCCGGCCAGGAAACCTTTCAGCCCCGCATCCTGGAAGGGCTCCAGCATCACCAGCAGGCGGCCGCCCCGGTTCAGGTAGCCCTTCAGGGCCTCCACCTCGCCGCCCAGGAGAGGCTTGTTGAGAGCGGCCACGATGACCGCCGCGGCATCCTGGGGCACCTCGGGCTGGGTCACCAGGTTGAGGCCGCCAACCTCATAGCCCTCGTTCTCCAGGGCCCGGTTGGCCGTTTGCAGGCCGATGGGCTCCTGGTTGGCCGGATCCCGCTCGCCATGCCCACTGAGGAGATAGACCTTCTTGCTCAGCGGTTTCAAAATGCGGCGCAGGGCGTTGCTGAGGCTGTCCTCGTCGGGGCGGTCCGCCATCTGGCGCCGGCCCTCATATTCCAGGAGGATATTGCCGGGAAAGCGGAAGCCCGCTTCCTTGGCCTTGAGGGGTTCCCGGTCCGGGTCCAGAAATCGCCAGCTCACCCTCGGGTTGTGGTAAGCATACCTTTGGAGCAGGTCCTTGATGGGTTCCCGCTCGGGGGAGCCCTCGGGTATTAAGGCGATCATGGCCAGGGGGCGGTCCACCTGCTTAAGCAGGTTCCGGGTGACCGGGGTAAGAGACTGGCTCTGGCCCCGGGTCAGGTCCCAGCGCACCTGGCGCCAATCGGCCAACAAGGCCACCACGATGAGAACTCCCGCCACCAGCAGCACCGAGGCCAGGGAGCCGGCGCCGTAAACTACTTTTCGGTTCTTGAATCCGTCCAGGGGGTCCACTTTTATGCTCTCCAGCGCCGGGATTCGAGTTGCCTCTTGGTGAGGAAGAGGAAGAAAAAGATGAAGCTGGCGCAATATACCAGATCCCGGGTATTGATCACCCCTTTGCTGAAATTGTCGTAATGCTCCGTCAGCGACAAAAACTGCATAACCCTGCCCAGGGCGCCTCCCGCCCCCAGGTCCTGCGCCCAGCCAATGACCCAGAACAGCAGTAGCAGGGCAAAAGCCACCACCCCGGCGATGATCTGATTTTCCGTGAGACTGGAGGCGAACAGGCCCAGGGCCAGAAAAGAGGCCCCCAGCAGCACCACCCCCAAGTAGCCGGCGGCCAGGGCGCCTAAATCCACCCGGGTCATGAAGCAGAGAGCCAGGGAGTAGCTGGCGGTGAAGGCCAGGAAGATGAGGTAGATCAGGAAGGCGGCCGCGAACTTACCCAGGATGATGGACCAGTCCGCCAGGGGATAGGTGAACAAGAGTTCGGCGGTCCCGGACCGCTTCTCTTCGGCCAACAGGCGCATGGTGAGCAGGGGCACCAAAAACATCAAGACGATGGCCATCACCATGAACAGAGGCTGGTAAACCATGTTCTGGGGATTCAGTTGCGCCGCCACCTGGGGGTTGGTGGCCTGCGCCGCCGCCGCCAGGCTGGTAATCCCATAGTAGACGGCGTTGCCATAAAAAAAATATCCGGTCAGCAACAGGAAGAAGAAGCCGGTGATGTAGAAGATGGGACCGGCGAAATAGATAATGAGCTCCTTTTTGAGCAATGCCGCAAAACCGCTGAAATTTTTCATGACTCTGCCTCGGTCTCCTCCTCAGTCACCAGGTTGAGGAAAACCTCCTCCAGGGTGAATTCCTGGGTTTTCAACTCCAGCAGGTCGAAGCCCTGCTGCACCAGCAACCGGGCCAATTCCGGTCTTAAGTCCTGGTCATTGCCGCCTTCCACCAGGTAGCGGCCCTCTCCGCGGTTATTCACCCGGGCCACCCCCGGGACCGCCAGCAGGGCTGCGGTAACCTGGGCCTCCGGGCCCTGCACCGCCAGACTGATGCGGGCGCCCTGGCCCAATTGCCTGGAGAGATTCTCCGGGGTATCGCTGGCCACGATCCGGCCCCGGTTGATGATGATCACCCGGTGGCACAATTGGGCCACCTCCGGCAGGATGTGGCTGCTCAGGATCACCGTGTGGGCGCCTTCCAGATTTTTGATGAGGCAGCGAATCTCCACGATCTGGGAGGGGTCCAGGCCTATCGTGGGTTCATCCAGGATGAGCACCGGGGGCTGGTGCAGCAGGGCCTGGGCTAGCCCCAGGCGCTGCCGGAAGCCCTTGGACAGGGCGGCCAACAGTTTGCCCTCCACTTCCTCCAGGCCGCAGGCCGCCATGACCCTGCGGATCTCCGCCGCCTGTCCCGCAGCCTCCACCCCCTTGGCCTGGGCGGCAAACCGCAGGAACTGGACCACCGTCAGGTCCGGATAGAAGGAGACGTTCTCCGGCAGATACCCCAGGGAACGCCGCACCTCCAGGGATTGCTCGACGCAGTCGAAGCCGTTGATCCGGGCGGTGCCGGAGGTGGGTGCCAGATAACCCGCCAGCATTTTCAGGGTGGTGGTCTTGCCAGCGCCGTTGGGACCCAGGAACCCCACGATCTCCCCGGCCGCCACCTGAAAGTCGAGGTGTTCGACGGCCAGCAGCGGGCCGTAATATTTGGTCAGGTCCCGGACTTCGATCATCATTTCCATGCCTTTCCCATCCGCTCAAGACTTCTTTGGGATTGCAAACCTTAGGGCGGGCAGGGCCCACTCTCCACGGGCGGCCCCATCACAGGCTGGAAGCCTGTGCCACTGTCCCCCTTACTGGATGGCAAACAACCTGTTATTTTAAATCATCTTCTCTGGTCTGACAAGGGGAGAGAAACGGGGCGCGGATTCACCAGATCCTGAGAGTTACCCCGGCGATGGAGGCGGGTGTTTCAGATCATGTTTGGAGTTTGGAAGAGATTGCGGCTTTGGTAGAATAAATTAAAATTTATCGGCGATTAGGAGTGGAAGCTAGATATTTTTGTTCCCGTTCTATCCGGCGTTGGCGAGTTCCATAAACAAATGTTCCTACTAGAGAACCTAATGTAGTTCCCGCAAGGGTCGCTCCAGCCGCATCATGGCCAGTATATATGCAAAACCCTCCGACTAAGAGACCAACGACTCCGATCACTAAAGCGGAGATAATTCCCAGTAGACTGTTTCTATTTTCCGAAGACATTGCCGAGTTTTCTAGTCCTTGTCTATGCGCTGATTGATTTTCTGCCAAGGCAAGGATTCTTTCGGCAGCACCAGGCAAAATAGCTTCATAGCCCTCTAATTCTGAGGGAAGGGGCAGGGGGGCTGAACGGCTAACGGATACTTGGGTAAGTTGGCCTGGGGGAGGATTCCGCTTAGACAAAGATGGAAGAAAATTCCTTAGGTTTTTTAGTCTTCGGTCTTTTGACTCTCGGCATAGGAGTTCATGGCGCTCCTCAAGTCATCGCCAACCGCTCGCCAGTCAGAGTTTAACGCACGCTTATCGGCTTCTTCTATTGATAGAGAGTCATTATAAACCACCAAGGTGGCTCCTAAATCCATGATCCTTGCCATGCCTTCCAAAAAACCAAAAGTTCCAAAGAGAAATAAATTATTCATCGGAATAGCCCGTAAATTCTGCCTTTGTTAAGGTTTACACCAAGTCCAGGATACATGTCAAATTAATTTTAGGTAAGCATTCTATGCTTGTCAACCCTTCCGTCCAGATAATTTCAGACAAGAGATTCCTTATATAATCATTCGCTCCAAAAAGCCAGAACAAAAATTCCTTCCCAAAATAATCGACGCGCTCAAAAACGACCATTGGGGATTCCCTGATTTTTGAAGTGGGGAAACCCGAATTTCAAAATGACCCACTACCGAAACGGCAGAAAGGTGCGACCCGAAATTTGGGTCAGACTTTAATAGTGGGCAGGGCCCGCCCCAAAACATAATGGAGCCGGTGGCTAACCCCGCTCCCGAAAGGCGGCCACGGTGCGGGCCAGCCCTTCGGCCAGGGTCAGGCGGGGTTGCCAGTCCAGCAGTTTCCTGGCCCGGCTGCTGTCCAGGGCGCTGCGGCGCTGTTCCCCGGGCTTGGCCGGGCCATGCGCCGGCCCCCGGGGAGAGCCCATGATCCCCTGAAGCTGGCGATAGACCGTAAGGATGTCCGTCTCCCGCCCGGTGCCGATATTAAAGACCCCGGCCCGGGGATAATCCAGGGCCGCCAGGTTGGCCGCCACCACGTCCTCCACGCAAACGAAATCCCGGGTCTGGAGGCCGTCGCCGTTGATCAGGGGCTGCTCCCCGGCCAGGAACTTTTCAATAAAGATGGCCACCACCCCTGCCTCACCCAGGCCGTTCTGCCGGGGCCCATAGACGTTGGCGTAGCGCAGGGAGATGGGGGTGATGCCGTATTCCCGCTGATAAAAGTGGAGGTAGTGTTCCACCGCCAGCTTGGCAACCCCGTAGGGGCATTCCGGCAGGGCCCGGTCTTCCTCCCGGGCCGGCACCGGGGCCTGATCTCCATACATGGCGCCGCCGGTGGAGGCGAAGAGGATTTTCTCCATCCCCACCCGGGCCGCGGCCTGGAAGAGATTCAGCGACCCCAGGATGTTCTCCCGGGCGTCCATTACCGGATCCTCCACCGAGCGGTGCACGCTCATCTGGGCGGCGTGGTGCACCAACACCTGGGGCCGCCAGCGGCCAATGAGGTCGAAGGTCTCCTGGGATTGGATATCGTACGGGTAGAATTGGGCCCCCGGCGGCACCTGCTCCCGCCGGCCGCTGCTGAGATTGTCCACCACCGCCACTTCATGGCCCTGCCTGAGAAAGGCCTCAGCCAGATGGGAGCCGATGAAGCCCGCCCCGCCCGTGAGCAAAATCTTTTTTGGTCCCGGCATCCTCGATTACCTCGCCTTCATCATATCTAATCCAGAACCGCCAAGGCAACCTTTAAGGCCGGCCTCAGTTAGGTTTTTCCAAGGGAACAAAGAAGAATAGCATTGGCCGCGGAAATCCTGCTTGACTGTTACGCTTATAACCCATAAGGTAAAAAAGTAATTGATCTCAAAAAGGAGGGGGAGCCATGTTTGCACGGGCCCGTTTGGGTGGCCTGATCCTGGGCCTGGCGATCCTGCTGACACCGGCGGCGTCGGCAAAAGCCGCAGAGCCGGCAAAAGGTGCGGAGCCGGTGCTGAATCTGACTCAGTTGGAGGAAATGGCGCTAAAATATAGTCCGGTGGTCGAGGCCAGCCGCAGTGAGGTCAAGTTTGCCAAGGAACAGAAGAATGAGGCCCATGCCTACCGCTGGCCCCAACTGGACACTACCGCTACCGGCGGGGTGGTGCCCAACGCCAAACTGGGAGAGATCCTTACGGTGCCGGGCCGCATGTTCTATCCCGACCCCATAGACAAGATTCACGGGGTCAATATCTTCGGCCACCTGGATTTTAGTGTGATCCAGCCCCTGTACACCTTCGGCAAGATCGCTTTCCGGGAGGAGGCCGCCGCCCACAACGTCAAGGTGAAGGAAGAAGCGGTGGCGGCCCAACAGGGGGAGATCGTCGTCCAGGTCTCCCAGGCTTACTATGGACTGATCCTGGCGACTCAGGGCAAAGAGGCGGTGAAAGAGGCCCGCTCTTACCTGAGCGACACCCGCCAGCGCGTCGACCGGCTCATCGCCATGAACTCCCCCAATGCCAAGGAAACCGACCGATACCGCCTAGCCGCCTATGAAGGGGCCTTGGAAAAATCCAGCGCCGAAGCGGAGGAGGGCTCCAGGACGGCCTATCGAGCCTTGAAGGCCCTCATCGGCTATGGCGAGGGCCAGGATTTCAAGGTTGCCCAGGACCTGCCCGCACCCAGCGCCCCTGCCGGCTCCCTGGATACCTATATCCAAACCTCCCTGGATATGCGCCCGGAATTCAAGGAGTTGAAAGAGGGGCTGGCGGCCCGGCAACTCCTGGTGGACGCCGCCAAGGCCGACCGCATGCCCTCTTTATTCTTTGCGGTGGTGGGCCAACTGGCCGGCGCCCCGGGCCGCCGCTATAACCCGGACCCCTATATCAACGATTATTTCAACGACAATGGGGCCCTGCCCATGGTTGGGGCCAAATGGCACTTCGACTTCGGCATCCTGAAGGCCAAGATCGGCCAGGCCCAGGCGGAACTGCAGCAGTTGCAGGAAGAGCAAAGGGTTGCCCTGATGGGCATCCCGGTGGAAGTGGCTAAAAGCTACGGGGAGGTGCGGCAATATTACCATTCTTCGGTGGGCCTGGAAAAGGCCTACGTCAACTCCCGGCGCTGGCTGGTTACCTCCCTCAACAATTTCGACATGGGCCTGGGCAAGATGGATGACATCTTTCTGGCCTTTGAACGGTACGGGGTCTTCCGGGGCGACTACCTGATGGCCCTTTATCAGTACAACCTGTCGGTGGCCCAACTGGACAAAGCCACCGGGGCCTACCGCAGGAAGCTGCCGCCCGAGGGTCCCGCGCTCAAACCGGCGAGCCTCCCGGCCCCCAGATAAGGGCTTTATCCAGTGGCGCCGGCTGGGAGCCTCAATGGCGCGGCGGGTTTAATAATAATGGCGCGTAAGACGCGCCCTACGCCTGCCCCGGGCGCCTGGGGCGTGTCCTACACACCGCCTGAGAGCCGGCGGCCGCGGGCCGCCCTATAAACCGCCGCCAGGGCGACAGTGGCACAGGCTTCCAGCCTGTGCTTGAGTCGCCCTGGCGCATATCTCACACCCCCCCCAAAAAAAAGGCGCCTAGGGCGCGTTTTACGCGCCTTACGGCTACGAATTTAGATAATGCAGGGCGACCGCGGGCTCAACCTTCACCGGCCGATGAAGAACAGGCGGGCATAGGCCAGCAACGGGGCGCTGAACAGAATGCTGTCCAGACGGTCCAACATCCCGCCGTGGCCGGGGAGCATTTTGGAGGCATCCTTCACCTGGGCCTGGCGCTTTAGCATTGATTCGAACAGGTCCCCCAAGAGGCCCGCCACCGCCAGGACCACGGCCAGGGCGGCCAGGGCCGGCCCCCCCATCCCCGGGAGCAGCCATTTCCCCGCCGCCACCCCCACCACCAGGCTGGCGGCCAGGCCGCCCACCACCCCAGCCCAGGTCTTCCCCGGGCTCACCGCGGGGTAGAGCTTGGTCTCTCCCAGGATCCGGCCCACATAATAGGCCGCGGTGTCCCCGGTAAAGATCACCATGAGGAACCACAGGACCCACCACTCCCCATCCTCGAGGAACCGCAGCCAGATGAGGTGCCCCAACAGGAAGGGCAGATAGAGGAGGCCCAGGGTGTTGATCGCCAAATTTTGGCTTACCTGTTCAATGTGCTCGTAGCTCAGCAGGTAGAAGAGGAACAGGATGAACAGGCACCAGAAAAAAGCGAACAGGACGATGACAGGGTTGCAGTATAGGATACCGGAGGGGGCGCACCACGGGTTGTTGGGATGGGCGGTGCAAAAGCTCAGCAGGATGATGGAGCCCAGCAACACCGCCTTAAAGCGCCGGGGTTTATCCGCCTCTGCCTGGAACATCCCCAGGAACTCCCAGTGGCCCAAGGCGTTTACCACCACGATCACTACCACGAAGATGACCAGCCCGCCCCGGAGCAGCGCCAGCACCAGGAGCGGCAGCAGAATTAGGGCCGTCAACCATCGTCGCGTTTCCACCGGGTCCCCCTTGGCCCTGCCCCTCAGATCTCTTCGCCGGGTTTGATCAGACGCTGCTTATATTCCAGGGCGGCCCGGATATAGCCCCGGAACAGGGGGTGGGGGTCCATGGGACCGGATTTGAATTCCGGATGGAACTGGCAGCCCAGGAACCAGGGGTGGTCCGGGAGTTCGACAATCTCCACCAGTTCGCCGTTGGGGGAGGTCCCGGTGATCGCCAGACCGGCGGCGCTCAGTTTTTCCCGGTAAGAGTTGTTAAACTCGTAGCGGTGGCGGTGGCGTTCCATGATCTGGGTCTGGCCGTAGTCCCGGCCGGCCAGGGAGGTCTCTTTGAGGACACAGGGGTAGGCTCCCAGGCGCATGGTGCCGCCCTTCACCGATTCCCGGTCCCGATGGATGATGGCGTCCCGGCGATAGTCAAACCATTCCCGCATCAGGTAGATGACCGGCTCGGCCGCCTCGGTGTCGAACTCCTCGCTGGTGGCCTCGGGTAGGCCAGCCACGTGCCGGGCGAACTCGATGACCGCCAACTGCATGCCGAAGCAGATGCCGAAGTAGGGGATGCGATGTTCCCGGGCGTAGCGGATGGCCTGGATCTTGCCTTCCACCCCCCGCACCCCGAAGCCGCCGGGCACCAGGATGCCGTGCAGGTGTCCCAGCAAGCCCTCGGCTCCTTCCCGCTCCACCATCTCCGAATCGATATAGCTGAGGGCCACCTGGACCTCGTTGGCCAATCCGCCGTGCACCAGGGCCTCGTGCAGGCTCTTGTAGGACTCCCGCAGGTCCACGTACTTGCCGACGATGCCGATCTCCACCCGGTCCTTGGGGTGCTTGATGCGCTGCACCAGTTCCTGCCAGGGTTCCAACTGGGGCGCCCGGGTCCAGATGTTCAGGATCTCCACCAGCTGCTGATCCAACCCTTCCTGGTGCAGAAGCAGCGGAATCTCGTAAATATTGTCCACGTCCTGGGCGGTGATCACCCCCTCTGACTCTACGTTGCAGAAGAGGGCGATCTTGGCCTTGATCTCCTTGCTCAGGAGCTTTTCGGTGCGGCACAGCAGCAGGTGGGGCTGGATGCCGATGGAGCGCAGTTCCTTGACGCTGTGCTGGGTGGGCTTGGTCTTGACCTCGCCGGCGCTCTTGATGAAGGGCACCAGGGTGAGGTGGATGTAGCAGACGTTGTCCTTGCCCAGGTCGCCCTTGAGCTGGCGGATGGCTTCCAGAAAAGGCAGGCTCTCGATGTCGCCCACGGTGCCGCCGATCTCGATGATGGCCACGTCCACCGCGGGCGCCACCTGGAGGATGGCCTGCTTGATTTCGTCGGTGATGTGGGGGATGACCTGGACCGTGCCCCCCAGGTAGTCTCCCCGGCGCTCCTTGTTGATGACGTTATGGTAGATGCGGCCCGAGGTGAAGTTGTTTTCCTGGCCCAGGGTCACCGTGGTGTAGCGCTCGTAATGCCCCAGGTCCAGGTCGGTCTCGGCCCCGTCTTCGGTGACGTAGACCTCGCCGTGCTGGAAGGGGTTCATGGTGCCGGGGTCCACGTTGATGTATGGGTCCAGCTTCTGGAAGGTAATGCGCAGGCCCCGGGACTCCAAAAGAGCGCCGATGGCCGCCGCCGCCACTCCCTTGCCCAGGGAAGACAGCACCCCGCCAGTGATAAAGATCAGTTTGGTCTTCACAGGTTCCTTAATATACCCAGCTTCTGCGGATGTCAAGAAAGGTCTGAAGCGCCCCGCCTCAGCCATAGGGAAGGGCCTCTATACACCTGGGGGCGACGTGGCGCAGGCTTCCAGCCTGTGATCGGGTCGCCCCTGAGCTCCTGGCAAAACCTCAGCAGGCCCGGATGGCGGTCTCGTTAAAAGAGCTTAGGATGTGGTCCCTTTCCCGGCATCTTGCGAAAATACTCGGCGGCCCGGCCGGTGGCCACGCGGCCCCGGGGGGTGCGCTGCAGAAAGCCGGATTGGATCAGGTAGGGTTCGTAAACGTCTTCCAGGGTGCCTTCCTCCTCGCACAGAGCGGCGGCCAGGGTGCCCAGGCCCACCGGCCCGCCGTCGTATGTTTCCAGGATGGTGAGGAGGATCAGGCGGTCCATGCGGTCCAGCCCCAGGGTGTCGATGTTCAGGAGGGTGAGGGCGGCGTCGGCCGATTCCCGGTTGATGCGGCCGTCTCCCCGCACCTGGGCGTAGTCCCGCACCCGCTTCAGGAGGCGGTTGGCGATGCGGGGGGTGCCCCGGGAACGGCGGGCGATCTCCCAGGCGCCCTCGGCCTCCAGTTCGATATCCAGCACCTGGGCGGCCCGGCGGACAATTATGGCCAGGTCCTCCACCTTATAGAATTCCAACCGGAGCATCAAGCCGAAGCGGTCCCGCAGGGCCGGGGTGAGCAGTCCGGCCCGGGTGGTGGCCCCCACCAGGGTGAAATGGGACAGTGCCAGCTTCACGGAGTGGGCCCCGGGCCCCTGGCCGATGATCAGGTCCAGGTTGAAGTCCTCCATGGCCGGGTAGAGGATCTCCTCCACCACCGTGGGCAGGCGGTGCACTTCGTCGATAAACAGGACGTGACTGGCCTGGAGGTTGGTGAGCAGGGCCGCCAGGTCCCCGGCCCGCTCCACCACTGGCCCGGCGGTAGCCCTGATGCCGGCCCCCATCTCCTGGGCGATGATATGGGCCAGGGTGGTCTTCCCCAGGCCCGGGGGGCCGTGCACCAGGATGTGATCCACCGCCTCCCCCCTGGCCCGGGCCGCGGTCAGGGCGATCCCCAGGTTGCGGCACAGTTCCTCCTGGCCCACAAACTCCGCCAGGGTGCGCGGCCGCAACCCCGCCTCCAGACCCAGGTCTTCCACCTGGGGCCGCGGATTGACGATGCGCTCTTCCTGGTCCATTTGTTTTATTTTATCGCACCCCGGGCAGTTTTGCAAGCCGGCTCCCTTGGCCCCCGGGGCCGGGTTTGATAGACTTAAACAATTTGAGGGAGAGGGCCAGGACCTTCCACAGACGAGGACGCCTGGCCAGCTCCGGATGCGGGTTGAGAGCCGGATCACCATGGAAACTGCCATCTCGGCCCAGGGTATCAGCAAGTCGTTCCGGGAGCGGAGGTTCGGCCCCTGGAAGACGGTGCTCAGTCAGGTGGACCTGGAAGTGGCCCCCGGGGCCATCTTCGGGGTCCTGGGGCCCAATGGCGCCGGCAAGACCACCCTCATCTCCATCCTGGCCACCTTACTGCGCCCGGACCAGGGCCGCGCCAGGGTGCTGGGCCTGGACGTGGTGCGGGAGGCGGGGAGGCTGCGGCAGCGAATCAACCTGGCGACCGGGGGGGCCCATTTCCTCTGGTGCCTCACCGCCGAAGAGAACCTGCGTTTTTACGGCCGTCTCTACGGGCTGGGCGGCCGGGCCCTAACCGCCAAGGTGGAGGGCCTCCTCGACCTTTTCCAGTTGGCAGACCAGCGCCGGGTGGTCTTCGATCGCCTGTCCACCGGCCTCAAACAGCGCCTGATGCTGGCCAAGGCCCTGATCAACGACCCGGAGCTCCTGTTTCTGGACGAACCCACCTCGGGCCTGGACCAGGAGATGGCCCAGCATATCCGGGAAGAAATCCTGCGCCTCAACCGGGAGACCGGGCTCACCATCCTGCTCACCACCCACAACTTGCGGGAGGCCGAGATGCTTTGCAGCGAGGTGGCCTTCCTGAAAGAAGGGCGGCTGGCGGCCCGGGGCAGCATTGCCGAGTTGCAGCGGCGCCTGGGGTTGGGAGATCATTTGAGCCTGGTCTTCCGGGTGGCCCCGGCGGCCCTGGAGTATGCACGGCTGCCCGGCGTCCTGAGTCACCGGGTTCAGGACGCCCGGGTGGACCTGGTGCTGGACCGGGCTGAAGTCCGCCTGGCGGCGGTCCTGGAGGCCGTCTCCCACGGCGGTGGGGAGCTGGCCCAGGTGAAGCTCAAGCCCGTGGACCTGGAAGAGATCTACCGTGAAATTACCCAATAGTGTTGCGCTTCGTAAATAGTATGGCATTAAATCAAATGAAAACCTAAGATCCAAGGGTATTAAAGTCCCCCTTTGAAAAAGGGGGATTTAGGGGGATTTCAGGAGGTTATTTTAAATCCCCCCTGCCCCCCTTTTTCAAAGGGGGGTTAAAAAACCGTAGTTTGAAATGTCATAGCAATTATGAAGCATCCCACTAGTTTTCAGAAAATCTGGGCCTTTTCGGCGCGCAGCGGCCTGGTGAACCGGCGCAACGTCTTCGCGGTCTTCGAGATGCTCTTCTGGCCAGCCATGGGCATCTTCTCGGTGGGGCTGCTCACCCGCTTCCTCAATCTTCCCAGAGAGACGGTGACCTTCATCCTCATCGGCGCCATCTCCATGAACACTGTGCAAATCGCCCAATTGGACCTGTCCTACGCCCTGCTCTATTCCGTCTGGTCCAAGAGCCTGAAGCACGAATTCATCGCCCCCATCCGCCTGATCCACATCTTGTTGGGCTGCGGCCTGGTGGGGCTGATCCGGGGCTTCCTGGTCTTTGTGGGCATGGCCGTCTTGAGCGTCTGGCTCTTCCATATGGAGCTGGACCGCCCCGGCCCGGGGGGCCTGGCGTTATTCCTGGCGGGGATGTTCATCAATGCCGCCATCATCGGGGCGCTGGTCCTGGCCCTGGTGCTGCGCTTCGGCCAGCGGGCCGAAGTGGCGGCCTGGTCCTTCTCCTACCTGATGCTGCTGTTGTGCGGGATCTATTATCCGGTCAGCGTGTTGCCGGCGTGGGCCCAGGCGCTGGCCCGCTTCATCCCTCTCACCTATTTCCTGGAGTACTTCCGCCACTTTTACGGCTTTCCGCTGCACTCCAGCCGGCCCCTGCTTTACGGCTTCTCTTTGAGTATGGTATATTTGCTGATCAGCTACAGACTGCTGCATTACACTTTGCGGTTCGCCTTCCGGGGCGGCATCCTGCTGCGGCTGTCCGAATGACGGGTTTCGAGTTTTGAGTGCTTGGGTGGCGCCGGCGTCCCGCCAGTGCCGGTGTGGCAGGATCTGGTTGAAAAATTCTCCCCTACCACGGTAACTCAAGGAAGGCCGCATGAATTTTCAGGACTATCCGGAAGATATCCGGCGGCGGGCCCAGACCATCCGCCTGCTGCTCCTGGACGTGGACGGGGTGCTCACCGACGGGCGCCTCTACTTCGGGCCCCAGGGGGAGACCCTCAAGGTCTTCCACGTCCGGGACGGCCACGGCCTCAAGATGGCGCAGCGGTCCGGGATTGAAGTAGCCTTTTTGTCGGGGCGCCGTTCCGATGCCGCCTACCACCGGGCCAGGGAGTTGGGGATCAACCGGTTTTTTGAGGGCCTGCGGGACAAGCTGACGGTGATGCGAGAGCTGGAGGCCAGCCTGAAGATTTCAGCCACCCAGGTGGCGGTAGTGGCCGACGACCTGGTGGACCTGCCCATCATGGCCCGGGCCGGGCTGGCAGTGGCGGTGGCCGACGCCGCCCCGGAGGTGGCGGCCGCGGCCCACTGGGTCACCCAGGGTCCGGGGGGCCGCGGCGCGGTCCGGGAGGTCTGCGACCTGCTCCTCAAGGCCCAGGGGAAATGGACCGAGGCGGTGACCCCGGCGGATGGCCGGGAGCATCCAGGCAGGACCGGGCCCACCGGATAAGGCGGCCGGGGGCCGCTCCTGAAAATGCTTTGAAAAGTCACAGCCGAGGGCGGCTGTTCCACATTTTCCCCGCCCCGGCAAACCTGCCTGCCCGCCCTCGCCCCGCCAGATAAGCCTTTACACTTTTTCCTGGGGTTAATATAATTCCCTTAAAAAGACGACTCATTGTTGGTATGAAAATTTTGGCCCCCAAGAACGGTACTGGCGCCGGGAGACTTCCGAGATGGAGGTGGCTGGCCCTCCTGGTGATGCTGGTGGGATTGAGCGCCTGGGGCCTTGGGAAGCTGAACCACCCGCCCCCGCCGCCGCCCAAACCCCCGCCCTCGGAGGCCCCGTCCCGCATGGAAATTCTGTCCCTCACCGAGATCCAGGAAGGCGACAAACGCTGGGTGTTGGAGGGGCAGAAGGCGGACATCAGCCAAGACCAGGAACGGGTGAACCTCAGCGGGGTACGGGTGGAATTCTTCGGACCCGGGGAACACCTTAAGGTCAAGGCGGACGAAGGCCTGTTCCATACCAAGACCCGGATTTTAACCCTGACAGGCAACGTGGAGATGGAGCAGGGGGACCTGCTGGTTAAGACCAGCGTCGCCACCTACGACCCCAACAGTCGCGTCCTGGTGTCCCCGGAAGAAGTGGTCCTGAGCAAACCCACCCTCCGGATTCAAGGCAAGGGGCTGCGGGTGTGGCTGGCGGAGAAAAGGATGATCCTATCCCAACATCGCTTAACGGAAGTCAAGGTGCAAGAAGGGGTAATGCAACATTGAGAAATTACCTGACCCTGGCCATCATGATGCTGGCGGCCTGGATTGGCCCGGCTGCCGGGGCGGTCCAGGGGACGCCGCCGCCGGCCAAACCCGGCGAAGATTTCCCCCTGCACATCATCGCCAGCAAGTTGGAAGCGGACCAGAATGCCGGGATCGCCACCTTCACGGGGAAGGTGAAGGCCACCTATGGGGAATCCATCCTGTATGCCGATCAACTGCGAGTCTATTTCATACCCAAGAAGCCACCCGGGGCCCAGACAAACGGGGCGAAAGGGGCCGCGGCCGGGACCGCCCCCGGGACCGCGGCCGGGACCGCCCCCGGGACCGCGGCCGGGACCGCCCCCGGGACCGCGGCCGGGACCGCCCCCAGGGCGGCCGGCGCCTCACCCCTGGATGAGATGGGAGGCGACCAGATCGACCACATCGTGGCCACCGGCCAGGTGCGCTATGTCCAGGAAGACCGGGTGGCCACCGGTCAGGAGGCCACTTATTACAAGAATAGGAACGAAGTGGTGCTGGTGGGCAACCCCCAGGTATGGCAGAAAGAAAATAGCCTGAAGGGGGAGCGTATCATCTTCAACCTCACGGATAACACCATGCGGGCCGAGAGCTCCCCCCAGAAACGGGTGGAGGCCAATCTCTACCCCGCCAAACAACCGGGGCCCGGCGGCCAGGGAGCGTCGCCCTTGCCGGCCAAACCCCGGAAGGATCGCCGGCCTTAAGGTATGCACCACCTCCGCATTCAGACCCTTACCAAGAGTTATAACGGCCACAAGGTAGTCGACCAGGTCTACCTGGAGGTTAACAGCGGGGAAGTGGTGGGCCTGCTGGGTCCCAACGGGGCCGGCAAGACCACCACCTTTTACATGATCCTGGGGCTGCTGCAGCCCGACAGCGGCCAGATCTACCTGGACGGCCAGGATATCTCCACCATGCCCATTTACCGCCGGGCCCGCCAGGGATTGCAATATCTGCCCCAGGAGCCCTCGGTGTTCCGCAAGCTCACGGTGGCTGAGAACGTCCTGGCCATCCTGGAGACCCTGGAACCGGACCCCCTGGTGCGCCAGGAGCGCCTGGAACAGCTCCTGGCCGAGTTGCACATCAGCCACCTGGCCCAGCAGAAGGCCTCGTCGCTTTCCGGTGGAGAACGCCGCCGCGTGGAGATCACCCGGGCCCTGGTCACCGCGCCCCATTTCATCATCCTGGATGAGCCCTTTGCCGGCATCGAACCCATGGCGGTCACCGATATCCAGAACATCATCCGGCAGTTGAAGGAACGAGGCTTGGGAGTGCTGATTTCGGATCACAACGTCCGGGAGGCCCTGGGGGTCTGCGACCGGGCCTATATCCTCAACGAAGGGGTGGTCCTGGAGGAAGGGACGCCTTCGATGCTGGTGAACAGCGAACTGGCCAAAAGAATTTACTTGGGAGAAACCTTTAAGTTATAATTTAGAAGTAATCGCATCTCATCGCAACCCGAAGATTGATCGATGCCCTTAGAGCTTCGCCAGAATCTCAAGCTGACTCAGACGCTGATCATGACCCAAAAGCTGCAGCAAGCCATCAAGCTGCTGCAGCTCTCCCGTCTGGAGCTGGAGGACGAAATCCAGCAAGTCCTGGAAAGCAATCCGGTCCTGGAAGACTCCGAAATCCAGGTTCAAGAGAAGCCCGAGGGGGACCTTTCGCTGGAGGCTCCGGGTTTTTCCGGGGAGAGCGAGCCGTCCCAGGAAGGGGCCGGCGAAAACGGAGAAGCCAAGTCATCTCAGGAAGAATGGGACTGGGAAGGCTTCTTGCAAGACCGGCTCATGCCGCCGCCCATGGGCGAATACGAAGAGCGGGAGGCCCTGCCCTTCGAGAACCTCAACCCCCAGAAAACCACCCTGAAATCCCACCTCATGTGGCAGTTGCACATGGCCGAGCTGGACCGGGAAGGCGAGACCATCGGCGCCCTGATCATCGGCAACCTGGATAGGGACGGTTACCTGCGGGCCGAAGTTGCGGAGGTCGCCGAGGAGTTGAGGGTCGAACCGGCCCGGGTGGAAGAGGTCCTGGCAGTGGTCCAGGGCTTCGATCCGCCGGGAGTGGCGGCCCGGGATCTGAAAGAGTGCCTGCAACTTCAGGTCCGGGTGCTGGGGACCCCGGATCCACTGGTGCTGGCCGTCATCGACGGCCAACTGAACAATCTGGCCAATAAAAATTACCAGAGCATCGCCCGGGAGCTGAAAGTCTCCCTGGAAAAGGTAGTCCGGGCCAGCGAAGTCATCATGCAGTTGGAACCCAAACCCGGCCGGGGCTTCGACAGCGAGGATGTCGACTACATCAACCCCGACGTCCACGTAGAGAAGGTGGGCAACGACTACGTCATCCGCTTGAACGATGACGGCCTGCCCAGGCTGCGGATCAATTCCTTCTACCTGGAGGCCATGCGGGCTCCCGGCCAGTTGCCGGATGGGGTGCGCAGCTACATCCAGAAACACCTGGACAATGCCCTGTGGTTCATCCGCAGCATTCACCAGCGTCAGAAGACCCTGTACAAGGTGACTGAGAGCATCGTCCGCTACCAGCAGGAGTTTCTGGATCACGGCCTGTCGCATCTCAGACCCCTGACCCTGCGCCAGGTGGCCGAGGACGTGCAGATGCACGAATCCACCATCAGCCGGGTGACCACCCATAAGTACGTTTACACCCCCCAGGGGATCTTCGATCTGAAGTTCTTTTTCAACAGCGGCATCAACATGAACCTGGGGGAGCAGATCGCTTCGGAGAGCGTCAAGGATAAGATCCGGCAGATCGTTCACTCCGAAAACCCCGAAAACCCCTGGAGCGACCAGGAGATCGCCGACCTGTTGCGCCGGCAGGACATCCTCATCGCACGGCGCACCATTGCCAAATACCGCGGCATGCTGGGAGTGCTCTCCTCCAGTAAACGCAAGAAGCCCGGATTCCGGCGCAAAAGCACGCCTGAGAATCAGGCCCATTAATCCCGCCGCGGCGCCAGGCCATCCCACGGGAGGAGCAAATGCAGATATCCGTCACTTTTCGTCAAATTGAGCCCTCCGAGGCCCTGAAGAACTACGTCACCGACCGTTTGGGCAAGTTTAAACGTTATCTGGAAGGACCGGTGGAGGCCCACGTGGTCCTGGGTTTGGAGAAATTCCGCCACCTGGCCGACGTCACCATTGACAATAATGGCCGGATTATCAAAGGCAAAGAAGAAAATACCGACATGTACGCGGCCATCGACCTGGTGATGGACAAGATCGCCATGCAGTTGAAGAAATTCCGGGATAAACAACGGGGGCCCAAAGGGGACCGCACCGCCAGGTCGGTGGCGGCAGTGGCAGTGGAGGCCGAGGAGTTTCCGACCCTGCCGGCGGTGCGCCGCAAGCGGGTGGAGGTGACGCCCCTGCTGGTGGACGATGCCGTGGAGATGATGCAAACCGGGGGGGAAGACCTGGTGGTGTTCACTAACGTGGCCAATGGCGGTTTGAGCATCTTATACCGGCGTCAGGATGGCTCCTTCGTCCTGGTGGAGCCCGATTTGCACTAGGAGAAGCGGCGGTCCTATGAAAATCCTCGAGATCCTGACGCCGGAAAGGATCGTGCCGGACCTGCAGGCCAGCAACAAGCGGGGGGCCCTGGAGGAGCTGGCCAGGACCATAACGGACGGCCTCGACGGGCTGAGCCTGCAAAGCGTCGTGGAAGTGCTGCTGGATCGGGAGCGCCTGGGAAGCACCGGCATCGGCGACCACATTGCCATCCCCCACGGCAAGCTGCCCCAGCTCTCCCAGTTGAAGCTGGCCTTCGGCCGCAGCCTCAAAGGAGTGGACTTCGACTCCATGGACGGCAAACCGTCCCACCTCTTCTTTCTACTGCTGGCTCCGGTCGATTCCGCGGGCCTGCACCTCAAGACCCTGGCCAAGATCTCCCGGATGCTCATGAGCCAGCCGTTCAGGGACAGCCTCATGAAGGCTCAGGGAGCCGAAGAGATTTACCGTCTAATCGCCGAGAGAGATGCGGAATTTTAGGTTAATCTCCGCTACTGCGTTGCGTTTCCCGGTTTTCCCAGGCAGGGGGCAACTCTGAGACATGGCGCCTGAGACCGAAACCCCGGGGCAGCCGGAGCTACCGCCGCTGGATGCCCCAGTGCTGATCATTACCGGGCTGTCGGGCTCGGGGAAGAGCACGGTGTTGCACGCCCTGGAGGACGTCGGTTATTGCTGCGTCGAAAACCTCCCCTTAGGCCTGCTGCCGCGGTTCCTGCACATGCAGACCGGCGCCTCCCGGGACGGCTGCAAGATCGCCCTGGTAATGGACGTGCGTACCCAGGGGTTTTTGCAGAATTATACCCGGGTCTTCCGCCGCCTGGAGGGCCAGGGGTTCAAATTCCACCTCATCTTCCTGGAGGCCAATGAAGAGTCCCTCATCCGGCGGTTCAGCCAGACCCGGCGCCAGCACCCCCTGGCGAACCGGGAATCCATCTCCCAGGCCCTGGGGGCGGAACGGGAAGCCCTGGCCGGCCTGCGGCGCCTGGCGCAGCGCATCATCGACAGCTCCTATTACACCCCCCATCAACTGCGGGAGCTGATCCAAAAAGAGTATTCCCACCTCCCCCCCCAGCAGCGCCTCTGGCTCCATCTGGTTTCCTTTGCTTACAAAAACGGCATCCCCCCGGGAGCCGACCTGGTTTTGGACGTCCGCTTTCTGCCCAACCCCTACTTTGTGGAGAGCCTGACCGCCCTCACCGGCGAGGCCCCCCCGGTCCGGGATTATGTCCTGAAGCAACCGGAAACCCAGACCTTCCTAAAGCACCTGTTCAGTTTCGTGGATTACCTGCTGCCCTGCTACCAGAAGGAAGGCAAGGCCCACCTCACCCTGGCGGTGGGCTGCACCGGCGGCCAGCACCGTTCGGTGGTCATTATCAACCTCCTGGCGGAGCACCTGACCCAGGGGAATTTTCCCTTTACCTTCAGCCATCGCGACCTGCCGCGGATCTTAGGAGATCATTAATGATCGGTATTTTAATCGTCACCCACAAGGAACTAGCCGAGGCCCTGATGAGCGTCTGGGATCTGATCCTGGGGCGCGGTGAAGGGGTGCAGGCCGTCTCCCTGGACCCCAACGATCCCCCGGAAGTCTCCCGTCAGATGATTCAGCGAGGCCTGGCCCAGATCAACAACGGCGTTGGAGCCATCATCCTCACCGACATGCTGGGCGGCACCGCCTCCAACCTGGCCCTGCCCTTCCTCAAGGAGGGAAAGGTGGAGGTGGTTACCGGGGTGAACCTGCCCATGCTGATGAAATTGCCCCAGATTCGACAGAAGGTCGATTTGCAGGAGGCGGCCCAGGCCTTGAAGCAGTCCGGCCAGACCGGGATCACCGTGGCCAGCGAAGTGCTGCGCCGCAAGAAATGAGCCTCGGGCTCACCATCCGCGAGGCCGGCCTGACGGATCTTAAATCCGTCTTTGCCATAGAAAAAGAGTCCTTTCCCACCCCCTGGTCCCGCTGGATTTTTCTGGCGGAGCTAACCCAGTCGCTGGGCCACTTCCTGGTGACCGGCCCCTCTCCTCCCCAGCCCTGGCAACTCTGGGGCTATATCATCTATTGGCTGGTAGCCGACGAGATGCACCTCCTCAACCTGGCGGTGCACCCTGAGAAGCGGTGCCGGGGCATTGCCCGGGTCCTGCTCCAGGAGGCCCTGCGCCGCTCCCGGGCCCTGGGGGCTAAGGCGGCCTGGCTGGAGGTGCGGCCCTCCAATACCCCGGCTCTGGCCTTATACGCCTCCTTCGGCTTTAAAGAAGTGGGGCGCCGTCCCAGGTATTACGAAGATACCCAGGAAGACGCCATTCTGCTGGTACTGGAGTGGGAAGAAGAAAGCGCAGGCTAACGTCCATAAGCCTGCGACTACAGCTGATGTTTATGCGGTGGTGCACTGGGAACCGCAGTTGGCCCCGGGGCTCAGGATTTTTTCCAGGTATTGCTTAACCAGTATTCTCGGGTCCCCCTGGGGGGCGCCGGCGATGACTTCGATGCCCTTGTGGGCCAGCAGCTTCTGGGCCTTTGCTCCCAGGCCGGCGGCAATGACGTGGGTCACCCCCAGCTCGTCCAGCCACTCGGGGATGCCCCCGGGCTCATGGGGAGGGGCGGGTACCAGCTCCTGGGTCTGGAGGTTGCCGTTGCTGGCGGTCAGCAAGGCGAAGTGGGAGGCGTCTGCGAATTTGTCGGAGAGCTTGCCGCCGCTCACCGGCAGGGCGAACTTTAGGGCCCCCGGCTGCCGGCGGCTCACCGAGAGAGGTAATGCCGCCAGCAGCCATTCCACCATGGGGGCCAGGGCCTGGAAAAAGGGGCTGTCCTTGATCTCCAGGAGTCGCCCCTGGTCGGCGGCCTCCACCACCTGAGGGTCGAAGGGCAGGGCCCCCAGGAAGGGAATCTTGGCCTCCCGGGCGATGATCTCGCCGCCGCCCTGCTTGAAGAGGGGGATATCCCCGCCGCAGTGGGGGCAGCGGTAGCCGCTCATATTCTCAATGATCCCCAGGACCTCCATGTCGATCTTCTGGCAGAAATTGATGGATTTGCGCACGTCGGCCAGGGAGATCTCCTGGGGCGTGGTAACGATGACGGCCTTGGCGTCGATGATCGTCTGGGCCACGCTCATGGGCTCATCCCCGGTGCCCGGCGGGCAGTCCACCACCAGGTAGTCCAGGTCGTCCCATTGCACCTCGGTAAGGAACTGGCGGATCAGTTGGTGCTTCAGGGGGCCCCGCCAGATAACCGCCATGTCCCGGTTGCGCATCAGCATCTCGATGGAGATGACCCGCAGGGTGTCGAACAGGTCCGGTGGCAAGGGGAACTGGGCGTGCTGGAGGTCCAGGGGTTCCTTGAGGCCCAACATCCTCAGGACGTTGGGGCCGTGCAGGTCCACGTCCATCAGGCCCACCTTGTGGCCCCGCCAGGCCAGGGACAGGGCCAGGGAGACGGCGACGCTGCTTTTGCCCACCCCGCCCTTGCCGCTCATCACCACCAGTTTGTGGCGGATGCGCTTCAGGGTCCGGGTGAGATTCTTCTCTTCCGGGGACGATTCAGAGTGATGGGAGGGGCTGCACCCCGGACAGGATTGGGGCTCCGCCCCGCAGGTCTTGGGGTCCGCCCCCGAAGGGCATTTTTCATCCATATCCAAAGACTCCTTATTAAGGCGATCTACCAGGGAACGAGGCAACAGGGCAAGACAGACACTGCCGGAATCGATATTTATTAAAATTTATTATTTTAGCGCGGTCATTGCAAGAAAATTCAGGCGAGATGGGGGCGAAGGCATCCAGCCTGGGCCAGCCCAGGCAGGGCAACACCATCAAACTTCTCTTGACCTAAAGGAGAAGATGAGTCAGAAAAGGAGTATCTAACCCACCACATTCAATAGAAAAAACAGGATTTGCGGTAAGGACTACAGCCGAAATCTCTTCTCCATAGGGCGACGCTCAGGCACATAAGCATGTGGCATCTTTTCCTCGTTCCCTTCCTGGGACACATAAAGCTGGCAGTAGCAGCTGCCATATTCAGCCACATCTGGCCCCCGGTACACACACGGACAGATAATGTCCTGATCCCAATGTCGATCCTCCGCCGCCAGCCGGCAAGGACAGCACATGTAGCCATAGCGTTTTTTGTTGATCAACAACCCTTCCAAGAGATCAAAAACCCTCTTTTTATTTCTATTAAAATAGTAGCCCTTGGCCTCTTGGCTTTTCTTTAGAACCTCGTATAGTTGTTCAATCTTCATTTGATTCCAAGTACCTCCTTGATTTCTTTTTTTTGCAGGCCAACAATGACGCGATCGCCGATAACGATGGTAGGGAAAGCGCACTCTGGACTTAACTCCTTAAGTTCCATCAGAACCTTCTTTCTTTCTTCGGGGGCTAACTCATCAACGTTTATAGATTTATACGCAATCCCGCACTGATTCAAAAATTCCTTGGTATCTCTACAATGACTGCAGGTAGATAATGCATAAATTTTGACATCACACTGGTTGTTCATCTTGCCCCTCCCGGTTTAATTTTCTAATCTTCCTTTTATTAGAAACTAACAACTTTTCCATGCACAGGCCGGAGGCCTGTGCCACTAGATTTTTAGATTTTTTCCTTTACTGCTCCTTCCAGGCCTTGCGGCTCAGCTCGATCTTCTGGCGCACCGTTTTCCAGGCCTCCTTGGTGAGGAAGGACTCCCGCCAGCGCTGCACCATGCGCGCGAACAACTCGTAAGGCAGCGCCAGGGTGATCTCATCTGGCTTGAGGAACTTGCGGTCCGAGGGGTCCCAGCCGCCGAGCACCGCCTTAAGCTGGCCCCGCTCCAGGTACTTCAGGGGCCAGGAGACGATGTTGGTGCAGCCCGCCCCGAAGGGGGATTGCACCACCTCAAAGTCGTTGGTGACGAAGGTGGCCAGTTGGTGGAGGCCGGAGATGGTTTCGGGCCGGCCGAAAAAGATCACCACCTCGGGCGTTTCGTCAGGACTAAATTGACTAAGTTGTTTGAAAACGCAGAACTGCTCCGGGGCCGGCCTGGGGTCCATGACCTCGAAGAAGCGGCGCACCGCCGCGGCTGAGTCCAGGTAGCATTCGCCTTCGAAAACCCCAGGCTGGCCGGTGGAGACGTAATGGACGACGCGTTCCAACTGTGGCTTTAGGAACCCCAAATAGAAGGCGCCCCCCAGGCAGCCGAAGCGGGTCTGGTCGAAGCAGGCGGGTCGCTTAAGCCTCCGGGCCCGCCAGAGCACCCCGATGACGCAGGAGAAATTGGCGAAGGTCGCTTCCCAATCCAACTCGCCGGCCCTCTCCAGCTCCGCGCTGGGCAGCACCGCGGCCTGGGGGGAGATGGCCTCCCGGGGGGCCACGGGGGTGTAGTACAGGCCCAGAGGTTCTTCCCGCAGGCCCAGGATGTCGCAGAAGGCCTTAATTTCCGGAAGATCGTCTTGAATGGTCATTTGCCGCCCTTCCTTTTTAGAAAAATCCTTCACCGCTAGCTCAGGCGTCCCGCCTGTATAAGATATTTGCGCAGGGCGCGCCCTACCCAAGCGGGATGGGGTCGTCAGGCGCGGGTGAGAAACTCGCCCTTCTATGGCGTTAAACGTCAGGAACTCCGGGGAAAAAGGTAACACGGGGTCAAGAATTTTGTGACCTTTTGCCCCCAGCCGCCTCGGTCGCACCGCCCATTTATCAATAAGAGATAATTAAGCATTTCTCCGGCCCGGTCAAGGCGGGCCCTTAAGAAAAGAGGGGTTCGGCCCTGCCTTCCCGGTGCAATCTTTCTTGACAACCCGGGTAATATTTTCTATGATGCATAGTCGAGAAATTCACAAAATCTTAATAATATTACGTATATAAATATGATGGAAGGTCAGGTTATGGCAGCCGAGAAGCGAGATTTGGTGGGCAAGGTAATGGTGGTGGGGGCGGGGATCGCCGGGGTGCAGGCCGCCCTGGACCTGGCCAACGCAGGTTTTTACGTGCATCTGGTGGAAAAGAAATCGGCCATCGGCGGAGTCATGGCCCAATTGGATAAGACCTTCCCCACCAACGATTGCTCCATGTGCATCATCTCCCCCAAGCTGGTGGAATGCGGCCGTCACTTGAATATCGAGATCCTGACCCTGTCCGAAGTTAAATCCATTGCCGGTGGGCCGGGCAACTTTAAGGTGACCGTGGAAACCCAACCCCGCTTCATCGATCCGGCCAAATGCACCGGCTGCGGCGCCTGCACCGAGGTCTGTCCGGTTAGGATTCCCGATGAATTCAACCTGGGTCTCGGCGAAGGCAAGGCCATCTACCGCCTCTATCCCCAGGCCATTCCCGCCACCTTCGCCATCAAGAAGCTGGACCGGGCCCCCTGCACCCTCACCTGCCCTGCGGAAATCAACGTCCAGGGCTATGTCCAGCTTGTCAAAGCCGGCAAGTACGCCGAGGCCCTGAATCTCATCATGGAGCGGCTGCCCCTGCCCGGGGTGCTGGGGCGGGTCTGCCCGCATCCCTGCGAGGCCAAGTGCCGCCGGGCGGAACTGGATCAGCCGGTGGCCATCTGCTCCCTCAAGCGGTTCGCGGCCGACTCGGCGGATATCGCCAGCTTCTCTCCGCCCCTGGTGGAGGCGCAGCCCGAGAAGATCGCCATCGTCGGCTCCGGGCCGGCGGGCCTCACCTGCGCTTACCACCTGGCCCTCAAGGGCTACCGGCCCACCATCTTCGAGGCCTTGCCTCAGGCCGGCGGCATGCTGCGGGTGGGCATCCCCGACTTCCGCCTGCCCAAGCTCGTCCTGGATCGGGAAATCGACAATATCCTGCGCCTGGGGGTGGAGCTGAAGACCAACACCGCCCTGGGCCGGGACTTCACCCTGGATTCTTTGTCAGACCAGGGATACCAGGCCGTATTTTTAGGGATTGGCTGTCACGTGGGCAAACCCCTGGGCGTCCCCCAAGAAGACACTCCGGGTGTGGTTCAAGGGGTGGACTTTCTGCGGCGCCACAACCTGGGCGAGTTCCTGGAGGTGGGCAAGCGGCTGGCGGTCATCGGCGGTGGCAACGTGGCCATCGACGTGGCCTGCACCGCCATCCGGCTGGGGTCGGAGGTGACCATCGTCTACCGCCGGTCCCGGGAAGAGATGCCGGCCTTTGAGCACGAGATCGAGCAGGCCCTATGCGAGGGGGTGAAGATCATTTACCTGGCCGCCCCCCTGGAGGTGCTCACCGGCGCCGACGGCAAGGTGGCGGGCCTCCTCTGCCAGAAGATGGAGTTGGGGGAGCCCGACGCCTCGGGCCGGCGCAAACCGGTGCCCATCGAAGGCGAGACCTTCGAACTGCCGGTGGACATGATCGTCCCGGCCATCGGCCAGGAGGCGGCCAAAGGCGCCCTGGAGGCCTGCGGCGTCAAGCTCTCGCGCTGGGGTACCATTGAAGTGGAGGAAATGACTTACGAGACCTCGCGGCCCGGGGTCTTCGCGGCGGGCGACGTGCACACCGGACCCTGGATCGCGGTGGAGGCGGTGGGCGGCGGCATCGAGGCGGCGGAGTCCATCCATCGCTATCTCAAAGGTCTGGATATGAAGGAGGGCCGCCGGGAGGGCGAGGAGGCCCATAAGCGCTGGCGCGAGGTCCCCAAGGACGAGGAAGGCCAGCCCCGGGAGGTGATGGCTACCCTGCCGCCGGAATATAGCTGCTGCTCCTTTGAGGAGATCGCCAAGGGCTACACCGAGGAGGAGGCCAAGCGGGAGGCCGAGCGCTGCCTCAATTGCGGCGTCTGCTCCGAATGCATGCAGTGCGTGGTCGCCTGCGAGGCTGGGGCCATTGACCACAACATGGGCCCCGGGACCTTCACCCTGGAGGTGGGCTCGGTCATCCTGGCCCCCGGCTTCAAGCCTTTCGACCCAGCCGCCGCGGCGCTCTATGGCTACGGCAAGTATCCCAATGTTCACACCAGCCTGGAGTTTGAACGTATCCTGAGCCCCGGCGGGCCCTTCCAGGGACACGTGCGCCGGCGCTCCGACGGCCGCGAGCCCCAAAAGATCGCCTGGATCCATTGCGTCGGCTCCCGGAATATCGGCCAAGGGGCCAAGCCCTATTGCTCCAATTTCTGCTGCATGGCGGCCCTGAAACAGGCCATCGTGGCCCGGGAGCACCTCGGCCCGGACCTGGATATGGCCCTGTTTTACCTGGACATGCGAACCCCCCGCAAGGACTTCGAAAAATACTGCGCCAAGATTAAAGATCAGGGGGCCCGGCTGATCCGCTCCCGGGTCCATTCCGTCAAGCCCGCCAATGATAACGGCGACCTGGAGATACGCTACGTCACCGAGCCCGGCGAAGTGATCGACGAGATCTTCGACATGGTGGTCCTCTCGGTAGGCATGGTGATGCCCCCGGCCACCGTGGAGCTGGCCCGGCGGCTCGACGTAACCCTGGGCCCCAACGACTTTATGGAGGCCAGTTGCTTTGCGCCGACCACCAGCTTTCGGGAGGGAATCTTTGCCTGCGGCGCCTTCACCGGGCCCAAGGACATCCCCCAGACGGTGATGGAGGGGAGCGCCGCGGCCGCCACTGCCTCCCGGCACCTGGCCGCGGCCCGGGGCACTCTGACAAGAAAGAAGGAATTCCCCCCGGAAAGAGAGGTGGCGGGGGAGCCGGCCCGGGTGGGGGTTTTCGTTTGCAATTGCGGCCTCAACATCGGCGGGGTGGCCGATGTCCCGGCCATCGTGGAATACACCCAAAACCTCGCCCAGGTGGAGTACGCCCAGGCCAACCTGTTCACTTGCTCCCAGGACTCCCAGGCTCAGATGGCGAAGATGATCCGGGAGCACCAACTGAACCGGGTGGTGGTGGCGGCCTGCAGCCCCACCACTCACCAGCCCATCTTCCAGGAGATGCTGCGAACCTCCGGTCTCAACAAGTACCTGTTCGAGATGGCCAACATCCGCAACCAGTGCACCTGGGTCCACCAAAAGGAGCCGGGGCTGGCCACCCGGAAGTGTAAGGACCTGGTGAACATGGCGGTGGCCAAGGCCCGGCTGCTCCAGCCCCTGGAGTACCTCACCGTGGGTGTCAACCCCACCGCCCTGGTGGTGGGGGGCGGGGTCACCGGCATGACCGCGGCCCTGGCCCTGGCCGACCAGGGCTACCAGGTGCACCTGGTGGAACGCAAGGACTTCCTGGGAGGCAATGCCCTGAAGCTCCACACTACCTGGCGGGGCGGCCTGGTTAAGCCCCGGGTGGAGGCCATGATTAATCGGGTGCTTTCTAACGACCTGATCACGGTCCACTTTGAGGAGATGGTCACCGGCGTCTCCGGGGCGGTGGGTAACTTCACCACCACCCTGGGCAGCGGCGAGGAAATCCGCCACGGCATCGTCATCCTGGCCATCGGCGCCTCGCCCTTCCGCCCGGAAGGGATGTACCTCTATAAAGAGAACCCCAACGTCCTCCTCTCCCTGGAACTGGATGAGGAAATCGCCCAGAATAGCGCCCGGCTCAAGCAGGCCCAGGCGTTGGCCTTCATCCAGTGCGTCGGCTCCCGCATCCCGGAGCGGCCCTATTGCAACAAGGTCTGCTGCGCCCACTCGGTGGAAAACGCCATCAAGCTCAAGGTGATGAACCCGGAGATGGAGGTCTTCGTCCTCTACCGGGATATCCGCACTTACGGCGAACGGGAACTCCTCTACACCCGGGCCCGGGAACTGGGGGTGGTCTTCATCCGCTACGTCATCGCCGATCCCCCCAAGGTGGAGGAAGAGGCAGGGCGCCTCAAGATCACGGTAACCGACCAGATTCTGCAAAGGCCGGTGAGCTTTGCGGTGGACCTCCTTACCCTGGCCACCGCCATCATCCCACACCATAATGCCCCCCTGGCGGAGCTCTACAAAGTTCCCCTCAATGCCGAGGGCTTCTTCACCGAGGCCCACCCCAAGATCAAGCCGGTGGAGGCCTCCACCGAGGGCATCTTTCTGGCGGGGCTGTGCCATTACCCCAAACCCATCCAGGAAACCGTGGCCGAGTCCCTGGCCTGCGCCTCCCGGGCCAACACCATCCTGTCCCGGGATTACCTGGAGCTGGAATCCATCATCTCCAACCCCATCGACGAGAATTGCGACGGCTGCGCCTTCTGTGTGGATACCTGTCCGTTTAAGGCTATAACGCTGCTAGCATACATGACAGGGGGAGGGGTCAAGAAGACGGTGGAGGTCAACGCCACGCAGTGCAAGGGCTGCGGCTCCTGCATGGCCACCTGCCCCAAGCAGGGCATTTACGTGGCCGGCTTCACCCCGGAGCAGTTGGAGGCCCAGGTGGAGGCCGCCCTGGGGTTGATTTAGCAGTGAGCAGTGAGCAGAAATGCAGGTTGCGTCTCACGCACCAAGAAACCTTAATCTCGTTCCCAAGTTTTACTGGGAACGCCCTTGGCCGCCAAGCTTGGCCTAAGGCAATGCCAGGCTTGGGAAACGGGAAGATGTGATCTCTTTAAAAAGCTGCCTGCTGAAAGCTGACAGCTTTGGGGTTTAGCCATGGAAGACCAGTTCGAGCCTTTAATCATCGCCTTCTGCTGCAACTGGTGCTCTTACGCCGGGGCGGACCTGGCGGGGGTCTCCCGCATCCAGTATCCCCCCAACAGCCGGATCATCCGGGTGATGTGCTCCGGCATGGTGCACCCCAACCTGGTCATCGGCGCCCTCACCAAGGGGGCCGACGGCGTCATGGTATGTGGGTGACACCTGGGCGAATGTCATTACCTGGAAGGTAATAAAAAAGCCCAAGGCAGAGCGGAAGGAATTGAGTTGATGCTGGAGGACTTCGGCCTGGAGCCCGAGCGGTTCCGGCTCGAGTGGATTGCCTCGGCGGAAGCCCAGAAGTTCGCCGATGTAATGACGGAGATGACCGAGGCCCTGCGGGCCCTGGGCCCCAGCTCGTATAACACCAGGGGGTAAGCTGGGGGCGGGTTCCCCCGCCCTGGGCACTAATCGCCGCCTAACGCCTGCGGCTACTAAAAAAATAGAGGCAGCTGGAGGAGTTTCGGGCCGCTTTCGGCCGCCCGGCCCACTTAACCCTGCTCTACCATTACGCCCGGCTCATCGAGCTGTTGCAGAGCGCCGAAACGATGGTGGAGCTCTTGAACGACCCGGAGATCACCAGCCGCGACATCCGGGCCAAGGTCGAACCCAAGGCCGGCCGGGGCGTGGGTTGCATAGAGGCCCCCCGGGGCACCCTGATCCATGACTATACCTGTGACGAACAGGGGCTGATCACCAACGTCAACCTCATCGCGGCCACTACCCACAACAACGCCGCCATCTGTCTGTCGGTGGACCAGGCGGCCAAGCTCTGCATCAAGGAAGGCAAGTATGACCAGGGTACCCTGAACAAGGTGGAAATGGCCATACGCGCCTATGACCCATGACTGAGCTGCGCCACTCACCGCCTGGATGGCGGTCTGGCCCTGGAACTCACCATCACCGATGCGCAGGGTCAGGTAATCGAAACGCTGAAAAATTAGGCGTAAGCGTTCAAGCAGCCGCTTTCAGCGTGATATTTCGGGGCCACAGGGTATAATAGCCATATCCTGTGGCCCCGCCTTTTGGCCCGGAATTCGCCGGTGCCTGCGCCGGCCGCGGGCGGCTTATACTCTGCTCCGGCGACAACCGGTGGCGGCGCGCCCTCTGCCCGTTGAAAGCTAAAAGAGATGACCATGGTAATTTCCGATAAATCCGTCCTAATCTTCGGCTGCGGCAACATCCTCTGGGGCGATGACGGCTTCGGCCCGGCGGTGATCCAGCACCTCAAGGAAAACTACACCCTGCCGGACGAGGTCCTGGCCCTGGACATGGGCACCAGCATCCGGGATACCCTGTTTGATCTCATCTTGAGCGAGAAGAAGCCGGAAAGGCTGATTATCGTCGATGCGGTGGACTATCCGCAGCGTCGGCCCGGGGAGGTCTTCGAGATTCCGGTGTCTGGCATTCCGGAGCAAAAGGTTTCCGATTTCTGCCTGCACCAGTTTCCCACGGTGAACCTGCTGCAGGAACTCCAGGAACAAAGCGGTATCCAGGTAAAGATCATCGTGGCGCAGACCGAAAGCATCCCCCAGGAGGTGGCGCCGGGCCTGTCCCAGACCCTGCAGGGGGCGGTGGCGACCGCCTGCGAAAAGATTATCGAAGCCATTTCCAAGGGCGGCGCTACCTGATTTCAGGGAAGTGCAATGAGGACCGCGGGCCGGGCGTCCCAGCGCCGGGTCTTATTTTATCCCTTCCGTCTTGACCCGGGGGTGGGGTTAACCCGCCCCGGCAAACCCACCGCCTTATAAAATATCTGCATAAAATAACCACGCAAGTTATCATGTACGCAGACAAAATTTTCTCCATACATAAGTGCTTCAAAAAGGTGCTTGGTGCATAATACCCCGCACAGGGGAAATTATCTCCCAAAGATTCCCGGGGTGATTCCCCTTGAGGCTCTAACCTCCATTAACTTGTCGAAAAAAAGTACACCGAACTATGGCATAAATATCGCAATTGTAAAATTGTTGCCGTTTTCAACAAAATTAAGTTTGTGAACCATTCAGGCACATATTCATTAATCCTCCTGCAAGCTGCCATTTGAGGGCTTAAAAATGTCCGAAAAAGTCTTGGGGTCGGCTTTGGTGGTGGGGGGCGGCATCGCTGGTATGCAGGCCTCTCTGGACCTGGCCAACTCAGGCTATTACGTCCACCTGGTGGAAAAGGGCCCGGCCATCGGCGGCACCATGGCCCAATTGGACAAGACCTTCCCCAGCAACGACTGCGCCATGTGAATTATCTCCCCCAAGCTGGTCGAGGTCGGCCGGCACAGCAACATCGAGGTCCACACCCTTACCGAATTGAGAGAGGTCGGCGGGGAGCCGGGCCATCTCCGAGCCACCCTGGAAACCGAGCCCCGCTTCGTCGATCCGGCCAAATGCACCGGCTGCGGCGCCTGCACCGAGGTCTGTCCGGTTAGGATTCCCGATGAATTCAACCTGGGTCTCGGCGAAGGCAAGGCCATCTACCGCCTCTATCCCCAGGCCATT
>Ga0208937_1000323_pt1 | contig 41653 bp, 29 predicted proteins | sample June2015DPH_11_5_FD_184705 | JGI IMG/M metagenome (GOLD analysis project Ga0208937, IMG submission 184705) | Peatland microbial communities from SPRUCE experiment site at the Marcell Experimental Forest, Minnesota, USA - June2015DPH_11_40... | ecosystem: Environmental > Terrestrial > Soil >...
TCCGAAAGCAGCAGCGGATAGGATGCGGAGCGCCGGCCAGGAGAAGTTACAGCGCGACCGGCGCAACGGCTATGGAAAAGCCGCTCCGAGGAAAAGTCCCAAACCAGACTTTTCCTCCGAGCTTGCAAATCGCGCAAAAAGCGCGCGATTCGCACTTTCCCACAGCCGCGACGACGGCGGGTTTAGGGTTACATTTCCAATGTCTCGACGAGCGGCCCCAAGGTTACATTCTTAAATGGCTTGACGCGCCTGGCTATAAGGGGCACTGATCTAATTTAGCGTTCCGGTCGTTTCCCCTTGTGCCTCACATCGCATTGCTGGGACACTCCCAATCGTGCGCCGGGGAAATCCACAAATGGAACCTCTTTTGCACACAGGAAAAGTCCGACGCGACAACAGGTCAAGACTAAACTGAGGATGGATCGCCTGATGACTTCCAGAGCCGAGGGACAACAACTTCTCTTTAGCAACGCGAGGGTCGTTGACCCGTTCAAGATGGGCTTGCTCAAATGGATCGGGAACAAGCAGAGATTTGCCCACAAGATCGCCTCTTTCTTCCCCGCGCACTTCAATACCTATTTGGAGCCCTTCGTTGGCAGCGGGGCGGTTCTGGCAACACTGGCACCTGAGCGTGCTATCGGTTCGGATTCGTTCAAGCCCCTCATCGAGATATGGCAGACCCTTTCTCGCAACCCGGAACTGCTCAAGCTTTGGTATGCAGATCGTTGGCTGTTGTTTAAGGACGGAGAAAAGGTCGCGCAGTACGAGAAGATTAAGGCCGCGTACAATGCCAAACCGAACGGCGCGGACCTTCTCTTTCTCTGCCGATCCTGCTATGGGGGTGTGGTGCGTTTCCGGCAAGCAGACGGCTATATGTCTACTCCGTGCGGTATCCATGATCCGATTCACCCCAAAAGTTTCGCCAAGCGAGTAGACGAGTGGACGAAACGAACAGCAGGCGCTCAGTTCCTGCGAATCGAATACGAAGAGGCGATGGAGAATGCGAAGCGTGGGGATCTTATTTATTGCGATCCTCCATACAGCAACTCTCAAGCTATCCTCTACGGCGCTCAAGCGTTCGATTTGAACGACCTCTTCCGGGTCATCGACCGCTGCAAATCAAGGGGCGTGTTTGTGGCTCTCAGTATCGACGGCACTAAGAAGTCAGGCAAACACAAGGTTGATCTCCCCATCCCGCCCGGCCTCTTTGAAAAAGAGGTGTTTATCGACTGCGGGCGTTCGATGCTCCGGCGTTTCCAGATGGACGGTCAGACACTTGAGGAAGAGCATGTCACTGACCGGCTCCTGCTCACCTACAGAATTTAACCTCTCTCGGCAACAAGCCGCATCCACTCTTGAGCCAGAATGGGCAACCGATCAACTACCTCTTTGCCAAAAAGAATCTCGTCTACATAACGCATGTGCAGCATGTCAACCATGCGGCACAAATAGGGACGCCCACCCAGTTCCCACCATGTCTCATGGGCATCGACCATGAGGTAGTGCTTTATGTCGATTCCCTCGCGTTCGCGGAGTTCTTCGAGTTCCATCCCATCGACAAGCGTTTCGTACACGCCGTCCGCGATTCTGCTCCCGAACGTGGTTGTGTAGTAATACTCTTTGATCTCCCACAGGGCGACTGGGTTAACGACTCCAGGGAAAGCGCCGTCGATCCGGCGGGACAACGTTCGCACCGCAGCCCCATCGCGTGTGACCGTAGTCAGCTTCATAGGCGAGTAATTGCACTCCGCACCCTTAGTACTGCTCGCAATCAGCGTATTTACGATGCCAGTGAAATAGGCAGGCTTCGCCTTCTCCCCTTTCTGCTTGTTCATCGGCGTAGGACACTCGTACTTAGATTTCTTTCGCAGCTCATCGTATAGTGCCTGAGCTTGCTCGGCGTTCATCAATTGGGACTCTACAAAGCCGTTCAGAACCTCAGCGCGGTACCCGAAATATTTGTGCAACTCTGCGCCAAGATCGGTCGGTTTCTCCTCGCCTGCCGCGATCTTACGTGGGTCCAAACCGAGTTCGCCCAATCCCGTACACATCTCTGCCAGCGTCGGGATTTTAATCTGGCCCTCACCGCGCACCGTGGAACCGAGATGCTGGCTAAGGGTGCGGATGTAAGCCCAAAACATCTTCGGCTGATTTTGGAACTCCGGATTAGCGATCATTCCATTTAGGAAGCCTAGTAGGGAGCCTAGCCTACCACATGGCGCGGGGCTGAAGGGAGTGCCCAAACGTGATGCAGCAAAATGATTCAATATTGCATCATTATCTAGTTGACAGGTTGATGGCCCACCCTCTGAACGATGTTCGCCTGCGTCACCATAACTGAGGGTGCCCCATCCTTGTGTTCTTTGCAAGAGCCTGCCCTGAGCGCAGCCAAAGGGGTGGGCGGCGATGCCGCCGATATAACCTTTGTGTCGTCCGTGATGTGAACCGTTCAACTCCCGCCCTTCGCAAAGTGCGCGAGGACGGAGCATCCACGGCGTGGATGACGCCTGACACCAGAGAGACCAAAAACGCAAGCCACAATCCACTTGAAAGGCCGCGGGCACGCCCTGAAAATCAGCGCGAAGACTTGACACAATGCTCTATAATAAAAGTTAGTTACAGTCCAGCGAGCCTGTAGGCGCAATCGAAACTAAGTTATTTGAAATCTATATTTTGCGCGACTTAGTAAGTCGAAGTCATTGATTCTAAAGGCCAAGCCATCAGAAATACTCCAGTAACTCCTTCGTTATCTATACTTTGTAAGTTAACCCCTTTAGAGTCAAAGACCTGGCGGAAAATACCCCTCTAACCCAATGATTTTAATAGACCAGGGGGAGGGGGGGTACCCCCTACAGTACCAACTGGTAACTAAAGTCAAAACCGAAGGTCAAAACGATGGATTTGCGCCCGAGCCTACAGCGTCATCAGCTATGTAACGCCTGGAAGCCAAGCCATGAGGTACCCTTTGTTGGGAATCTCCATGGCAGCAAACGCTCTTGACGGCCAACTCACCGAACTCGAAGCCTCCCGCTATCGCTTCGGCCGCCACGAAGCCGCTCGCGTAGCGAAATTGCTGAAACGTCTCGACGCCGCGCGCTTTCTTGATACGGCTTCGCTGATCCGCTTCCACGAAGCGCTTCTTTTCCTGCGCGCCTTTCCTCAAGCGCCAGCCGTGGTTCACGCCACCGAGCGCATTCTGAATCGTTTCCACAAAAAAGTGGAAGCGTTACGCAAAGCGGGCGCTGACATGGATGCCTTCGATACCTTCGAAGTCGCCGGTATTGCCGGTACCGAGATGGAAGACACGCTCAGCTTCGATGTCGCAAGCTGGCTCATCAAGCGCCTGCCCGGCAAAGTCGAGATCGCCTGGGAAAATTACGAGCCCGGACGAGAGTTAGGCACAACCGGCCCGCGCTTCATCGCCTTGCTCGAAGACGACGCGTACGTCGAGGCCGACACGCCTTGGCGGCGATGGATCGAAGCGGCTAGTAATAACGACAAGAAGAATGCTGACTTTTCGTGGCTGATTTCGCGCTTCGACCAATTGCCGCTGCCATCGCAGCAGAAAGCTGAGCTCTACGAATCGCTGCGCGTTCCCTTGCGCTGGAATCTCGCGAACTCCGCTATCACGCGAACGCGCAACTGGAAGCCGGTTTCGAACGTCTTTTACCACAGTGAACCGCTAATCAGCCGCAGCCAAGTCTCACTGGCCGAAGAACTGGCGCGGCCTCCGGTGCAACTGACGCGGCTTTCGCGCAAGCAGGGCGGCGAGATCATGGACATGATCCGCGAGGTCATGCTGGTGCGCTACCGCGAACTTTATGGCACAACGCTGGGCGATCCGGCGTCGGTAGTGCGGGCTGAAGTCCGAGCTGAAGTGCGCGCCGATCTTGGAATACACGAAGCTGGCCGCGGCGTTTCCATCTATCTCTGGAACCTGCCTCCCGCTCGCCGTCTGCCGCTGCGGGCGTATGTCGCGGGATTGACGCTGAAGAATGGCGTGCCAATTAACTACATCGAAGCCATTGGACTCTGCGAGTGGATGGAGGTCGGCTTCAACACCTTCTACACTTTTCGCGGCGGCGAAGCGGGATGGATGTATGCGCAAGTGCTGCGCTGCTTGTGTCACTTCATGGGAACGACCTGCGTCTCGGTCTATCCGTATCAACTGGGCCATGACAACGAGGAAGCGATCGAATCCGGCGCGTTCTGGTTCTATCGCAAGCTCGGATTTAGGCCGGGACGCTCCGACCTCCAAAGATTGGCGGAGCGCGAAGAACGCAGAATTGCCGCCGATCCGAAATATCGGACACCCGCCAGAACGTTGCGCCGCCTGGCCGCTGGCCACGCGTTCTACGAATTGCCCGGCGGCCAGCCGGGAGCGTGGGACAGCTTCAGCACGCGTGACATTGGTCTGCGCGTGAATCGGCGAATGGCGAGAGAATTTCAAGGCGACAGCAGCCGCATTCGCAAGGAATCGGTGCGTGCCGTCGCGCGGATTCTCGGAGTCAAGCTCGCTTCGTGGAGCAAGTTGGAGAAAGCCAGTTTTGAGAATCTCGCGCTGGTGCTGGCGCTGATTCGCGATCTCTCCTCGTGGAAACGCGAGCAAAAGGATGCGCTCGTCGAAATCATCCGCGCCAAGGCCAAGCCCGACGAAATGCTCTATCTCCACCTGACGCAGAGGCACGAAAAATTGCGCGACGCGCTGCTCAAGCTCGGGTCGTAACAGGTTGCCCGCTACGGACCAGGGATGGCCGCGCTCGTCTCGCACCGGAATGAATTCACTTTCAACAAGCCCGACGCGCTCGGTGCGTGAGCGACATCACATCTTGTCGTGGTGCGATTTCTGTGGGATTATGCGCGAAATGCTAAGCTTCTGATCCAGGGACATAGAGCGCGCCGGTGCAAGCCATGGTTAGCTCCGCAACACGAAGAGACGAACGGGAGTTGCGCGAGGCACGCTTCGCCATGCGCCTCTCCCTGGTTTTTGGTTTGGCAATGCTGATCGGCAAGATCACAGCCTATTTCCTGACGCATTCGGCGGCCATTTTTTCCGACGCGGCGGAGTCGGTCATCCACGTGATCGCCGTGGGGTTCGCTACTTTCAGTCTTCGGCTCAGCACAAAGTCAGCTTCCCCTCAATTCCTCTACGGTTACGAGCGGATCACCTTCTTCTCCGCTGGATTTGAAGGAGCGATGATCGTCGTGGCCGCAATTGCAATTCTCTTTGAGTCGATCCGGAAGTGGATCGGAGGGCTGCAACTGGAACACCTGGGAACAGGCGCGTTGCTGATCTTGATGGCGGGAATACTCAATGCGGGTCTCGGTTACTATCTTCTGCGGACCGGGCGGCGAATCAATTCACTCATTCTCGAAGCCGATGGCAAACACGTTTTGACCGATAGCTGGACCAGCTTTGGGGTCGTCGGAGGACTAGGGCTGGTGCTGCTGACGCACTGGAAACCGTTTGATCCGCTGGTAGCCATCGCCGTCGCCGCAAATATCCTCTGGTCGGGAGGGCACTTGGTCTGGCGTTCGGCGGTCGGGCTGCTGGATTATTCCGATCCGAAAGCCGGGCGGAAAATTAGGGACAAGCTGGATGCAATTTGCTCGGAGCTGGCCATTCAATACCATGGCGTACGCTTCCGAACAACTGGATACCGCCAGATTATCGAAGTACACTTGTTGTTCCCGCACCTAACCTCGGTCAGCGAGGCCCACCGCCTCGCAACCATTCTGGAAGAACGTCTCCCGGCCGAACTGGGGATGCCCGCTGAAGTCACGACTCACCTGGAATCCTTAGAAGACCATGCCGATGTCCACCGCGAACAACACTACACCGGGAAACCCGAGTAGGCTCGACGCAGCGCGAGGAGGTTTCGCCTCTGGCGATTCTCCCCAAGTGACGGGCTATACGGAAATTGCGAGCATGGCAGGGCAGAACGAATTTGCTTTCCGAAAGCCCTCCTGCGAAATTACAGAAGAGTCACCGGCGATGCCCCTTTCGTCTTACCTGACTCGCAGGAGCACGAACTTGCCTGCATCGGAAACTTACACGTCCGCGCCTGACACTTACTCGCCTTGCGAAACGAACTCGACAGGGCCATTGCCTCGCCTTGCCGTCGGCGTCATGGTCGCGCTCTGCGCCGCCAAGTTGCTGCTGCACATCTTCATCAGCGTCCGTCACTACGGCTACTTTCGCGACGAACTTTATTACCTCGACATGGCCCGCCATCTCGACTGGGGCTACGTCGATGCCGCCCCGCTGATCGCCGTTTACGCGAAAGTCGCGATGCTGATGGGCGGATCGCTCGCGGCGCTGCGCATCCTTCCCGCGCTCGCCGGCACGGCACTGGTCGCGCTCACCATCCTCATCGCGCGTGAACTCGGCGGCGAACGGTATGCCCAGCTTCTCGCCGGAGCCGCCATTCTGCTCTGCCCCGCTGTCCTAATTGCGGACAGCCTCCTCACCATGAATGCCTTCGAGCCGCTGTTCTGGATGGGCTGCATTTTTGTCGTCGCTCGCATTTTGCGCACCGGAGACTCGCGGCTTTGGCTCTGGTTCGGCGTGCTCGCCGGACTCGGGCTTGAGAACAAGCACTCCACGCTGTCTTTCGGATTCGCCGTCACCGTCGCCCTGCTTCTGACGCATCATCGCCGCGAGTTTGCCCGGCAGTGGATCTGGATCGCCGGTGCTATCGCCCTCGCGCTCTTCCTCCCCAACATCGTCTGGCAAATCCGCCATCACTTTCCGACCATCGAAGACCTGGCCAACGTCCGCCGCGAAGGCAAGAACGTCGTGCTCGGTCCGCTCGCGTTCGTTAAGGAGCAGATCGTCGACATGCACCCGATCCTCTTGCCGGTCTGGGTCTCGGGCTTGGTCTGGTTTCTCCGCGACCGCCGCTGGCGCGTGCTCGGCCTGACCTTTGCAGTTTTTTTCGTATTGATGGAAGTCGCGCACGCCAAGAACTACTACGTGTTCCCGATCTATCCGATGCTCTTCGCTGGCGGCGCTGTCGTGATTGAACGTACGACCGAACGTACATTCAAACGACAGCCGGCAAACCGCGCCACCTTGATATGCACGACGACACGCGCGGCCGTCGTCGCCATCATCTTGCTCGCGGCGCTGCCCGCCATCCCGCTGGTGACGTGGATGCTGCCGCCGGAACGTCTCCTCGCCTATCAAAACGCGATCGGCTTCAAACCCGCCAAGGCCGAGGTGCACCACGAGTCACTGTTGCCGCAACCGATTGCCGACCAGTTCGGATGGCCCGAGATGGTCGGTGAGGTCGCCGCCATCTACAACTCGCTGCCACCGAACCAGCGCGCCCAGACCGGCATCTGGGCCGGCAACTACGGTGAAGCCGGCGCGATTAACGAGTTCGGCCCTCGCTACGGACTGCCCCGCGCCTGGTCTCGCCACCAGAACCATTGGTATTGGGGTCCGCCGCCACAGGTCTTCAAGAACCTCATCGTGATCCAGTGGAGCCTCGACGACGTGCGCGACAACTGCACTTCATTTCAAGCCTTCGAGCACTACCAACGCTTTGGCATGGACGAGGAAAACACACCGATGTACCTCTGCCGCGGTGTCACTTTCGACATCCAGAAAATCTGGTGGCACTCCCACCATTGGAATTAGGAGATTGGAATTAGGAAAGTTGGGATTAGGAAAAATACGTGGAACGCGCGCCGTCATCAGGCACACAGGCCAGTTCACCACGCCGATTCAATCACTTGGTTCGCGTAAGTCGTCAAGGACGCCAGGCGGACCCAATTCCCGCTTACAAGTTCTCGAGCACCATCTTAAGGTAGTTCCAGAAACTCTCCACCGACGATATCTGCACTCGCTCGTTCGGACTGTGAGGATCTACGATCGTCGGACCGAAAGACACCATCTGCATGCCGGGATATTTCTCGCCAATGACGCCGCACTCCAAGCCAGCGTGCATGGCGATCAGCTTTGCAGGTTCGCCGAAGAGTTTCTTGTGCACCTCCTGGAGCTTGCGCACGATGTCGCTGTTCGGATCAGGTTTCCAGCCGGGGTATTTGCCTGCGTGCTCCACTTCGAACCCCGCCAGCGCGCAAACCGTCGCAACCATGCGGGCGGCAGCCAGCATGCTGCTCTCGATCGCGCTGCGCTGACTGGTGACAATCTCCACTACGTCGCCCTTGGTGGTAACGGTCGCGAGATTGGTGGAGGTCTGGACCAAGCCGGGAACGTCGGGGCTCATAGCGATAACGCCATGATGCAAGCTCGCGAGCAGCGCCACAGTCTGCGTCGCGTCTGTGGCATCCAGCACCTTTCCCGGGCGTTCGGCTTTCTCGACCGTGATCTGCAATCCGGAATCGAATCCTCCCAAGGCGGTTTTGTAACCAGCTTCGGCTGTGGCGACAAGCGATTTCAGTTCACTCTCGCGAGAGGGATCGGCCAGTACCAACGCCGCAGCTTCGCGCGGAATCGCATTCTGCGCGCTTCCACCGTTGATCTCGGCGATTTCGACGGGAAGGCGATCGAGTAAGGTCTGAAGAACTCCACCCATGATCCGTAGCGCATTGCCGCGGCCTTGATGGATATCGACACCGGAGTGGCCACCTTTCAGGCCAGACACCTTGATGCGCCAGGCCGATCCCGCGCCTGCAGGATGAAGCCTGACTTTGCGTCGAGCCGTCGTCTTGATGCCACCTGAACAACCGATACAGAGCGTCCCCTTCTCTTCGTTGTCGAGGTTGAGGAAATACTTGGACTTCAGCACGCCACCGGGGAACTCGGCAGCGCCCGTGAGTCCGGACTCTTCGTCAATGGTGAAAGCGAATTCCAGCGGACCGTGGGCAATGTCAGTGCTCTCCATGACGGCCAGCGCGGCGGCCACGCCGATTCCGTTATCGGAGCCCAGAGTCGTTCCATCTGCCTTCAGCCAGTCGCCATCTCTTACCACCTTGATCGGATCGGTATCGAAGTTGTGAGCGGTTCCCTCGTTCTTCTCACACACCATGTCGAGGTGGCCCTGGAGGAGGGCCATGGGCGCTCCCTCGCGTCCCGGCCGCGCAGGTTTCCGGACCACGAGATTGCCGGCATCGTCCTGCATGGAGTCCAAGCCCAGCTTTGTGGCCAGCGTTCGGATGTAGTCCCGCGCTGCGGCCTCTTTTGTAGAGGCGCGAGGAATTGCCGCCAATCTGTCAAAGTGCTTCCATAACGGTTCGGGTTCCAGGTTCGCGAGTGCAGGTATCATGACACGCTCCGTAGCAATAGAAGTTTCGGGCCATTGTACAGCGCGGACGCGAGGACGCACACGTTGGCTTCGATTTGCTGAAGCCGGACGGCAGTTGGGAACCAAACCCTATGGCGTCCTTACCACACGCGGCAGGCGTTCTCGGCGACCATCGGTTGTCCGGCCTTGCATCCAAAGGCTTCCTCGAAGGCGGCTGAGTTCTGCACCGCGCCATTCACACGCCATCGTCCTGGGGAATGCGGATCGGTGAGCACGCGCTTGCGGGCTTCCTGATCGGTCACGTTCTGGCACCAGATCTGCCCATACGCAAGAAAGTACCGCTGCGGAGGAGTATATCCATCGATGAGTTTTACCGGCGTGTTGCCGATGATATCGGTCAGCGCCATGTAGGCCAGCTTCAGGCCTCCGTTGTCGGCGGTATTTTCACCCAGCGTCAGTTTGCCATTGAGCTTCACCTCGCCCTTGTCGTCCTTCACGGAGACAAAGTTCGAATACTCTTTGGCGGTGCAATCGACGCGCTGCTCAAATTCCTTGGCGTCCTCCGCCGTCCACCAGTCGCGGAAGTTGCCTTGCGCATCGTACTTACGACCCTGGTCGTCGAAGCCGTGCGTGAGTTCATGTCCGATCACCACGCCGATGGCGCCATAGTTCACGGCGTCATCCATCAGCTTGCCGTAAAACGGCGGCTGCAAAATGCCGGCGGGAAAGTTGATGTCGTTCATGGGAGGGCGGTAGTAGGCGTTGACCGTGGGCGGAGTCATGCCCCAATCCTTGCGGTCCGTGGGGCGTTCGATCTTGTTGTACTGGCGCCGCACCTCGAACGCGCCAGCGCGCACGGAATTCCCGGCGTAGTCGCCGGACTTGATCGCGACACTGCTGTAATCGCGCCAGGTGTCGGGATAGCCAATGTTGTTGACGATGGTGTTGAGCTTCTCATAGGCCTTCTTCTTCGTCGTGTCCGACATCCAGGACAATTGGCCGATGTCCTGACGCATTGCGTTCTCGATGCCCTGCACCAACTTCAAGGTGCGCTCCTTGCCATCGGGGCCGAAAGTGCGGTCCACATAGAGCTGACCGAGGGCCATACCCAGGCTGGCGTCGGTGGACTTCACACAGCGCTTCCAGCGCGGCTCTATCTCTTTCTGTCCCGACATGTATTTGCCGTTGAACAGGAAATCCTCTTCGACGAAAGCGTTGGTCAGAATTGGGGCGTACACGTTGATCGTTTTCCAGCGCAGGTACACCTTCCAGTCTTCGAGGGACACTGCGTTGAGCTGGTCGTTGACCTGCTTGAAGAAATCAGGGTTGCCCACGTTGAGGGAAGTGAACTTGGGCGAGCCATTATCGGCGAAGTAGAGGGTGAGGTCGAAACTCGGGAGCGCAGCAGCGATTTCCGCGACTGTCATCTTGTGGTCGCGGGTTTTCGGATCGCGGCGAACTGTGCGGTCCATCGAGGCCTGGGCCAGGCCGGTCTCGACCGTTAAAACGGTTTTGGCCTCGGCGGTCGCCACTTCCGGCTTGTCCCCGGTGAGTTCGAACATCTTTTGCACGTGCTCCAGATATTTTTGCCGCGTCTCCACCGACTTGGGATCGTCTTTCAAGTAGTAGTCGCGATCGGGCAGCGTGATTCCGCCCTGGTCGATGAGCGCAATGGTTTTGGCTGAATCGTGCATGTCGGGCTGGGAATAAAAGGCAAACAGCGCCGGCGTGGAATTGCGGTGCATGTAAGCAACTTGCCGAATGAGATCCGCTTTCGTCTTGATGCCGTTAATACGTTCCAGCTCCGGCGTCAGGGGAGAAACCCCCTTTTTCTCGATCGTGCTCTCGTCCATGCAGGAGGCGTAGTAAGCACCCACCATCGTTTCAGTTGCCGTGTGTTTGCCCGGAGCCTGCGCCTCGGTCAGTAGGTCGCGCAAGATATAGAGATTGCGCTCGTAGAGCTCGTCGAATCGGCCCCACCGCGACTTGTCGGGAGGAATGGGATTGTTCTTCATCCAGGTTCCACAGGCGTATTGGTAAAAGTCCACACAGGGATCGGTGCTCTTATCGATGGCGGTAACGTCGAAGCTGGGGATTTCCTTGGGAAGGACGGAGGAAGACAGGCTGGTTTGGGCCGAGCAGAGGACAGCGATCAGCAGCATTGAAACAACACAGAGAATGCGAGTTAGCATACTTGCCTCGAGTTATAAATTGTCGCCGCGGAACTTGCCGACAGCTCGCGCATCGCCTTACGAAGAGTAAGATGGCGCCGATGCAGAGACGACGGCAAGTCTGCAATCAGACACACTAGACCGAGATTTCCTTTTTGACCTCAAGAACGAGAAGGATTGTACACTCGTTTTGCTCACCTGTGGGCTGCTTGAACTGAGTTCCATCTTTGCACCAGGTGAACAGGGCCGCCCCCATCTGCTGGCATTTCGGTCAGGACCCTGCGCGACTGGATTCAAGCCCGTAGGATCGGCTACATGAAGGTCGGCGCGCGATGCCGGCCTGCATACCTCGCACCCCCACGCTTTTTACCGAGGCCGGCGAGTACTCCGACCCCTTCACGTTGCAGTACGTGGCCGGACACGATAACATTAAGACCGCGATGCGCTGCGTGCACTCACGCGAACATGCGATCCAGGAGCTGTTTGTGCAGCTCGGCGGGCGGGAGCGTCTGAAGGCGGGAGTAGAGTGCAAGAAGTCGGTGAAAAATCGGCGCAGTGCGAAATGCCCTCGGAAGCCGACATAGCTAGGTTGTTGAGTACATGTAGTTTACAAAGTGCGGAAGTGGTGGAACTGGCAGACACACCATCTTGAGGGGGTGGCGCCGAAAGGCGTGGGGGTTCAAATCCCCCCTTCCGCACCATCGTATTCAATTTCATTGCCCGGCAGAGGAGATTGCCGGATCCCAGCTTCGGCTCCATTGGAGTTTTGTGTATGTGGGTAACAGTTCTGATCACGATCGTTCACGTATTCGTTTGCTTCTTTCTGATTGCAGTGGTGTTGCTGCAAAGCGGAAAGAGCGGCGACCTGGCCGCGGCTTTCGGCGGTCAGGGCAGCCAGACAGCATTTGGCCCGCGGGGCGCGGCTTCGGTCCTCTCACGGGCGACGACCTGGTCCGCGATCATTTTCATGGTCACGTCGATCACGCTTTCGATTTTTGCGGCGCGGCGGACAGGGCCTACGTCCGTGCTTTCGGGAGTGAAGCCGTCGCAGACAAAATCGCAGCCAGCGACTCCCGTCGCGCCTTCCGCGCCGCCAACCGTTCCGCAAAGCCAGGCGCCGACACAAAAATGACTTGCTAGTGGAGAGCCGGGCGTCCCCGCCCGTCCCTCCATCGTATGGCTAGCCACGCGTTCACCCCACCAAAAACGGATTCTCTTCCCTTTCCTCTCCTATGGTTGTTCGGGGGCCGTGGCCCGGAATCACGAGAGTGTCATCGGGCAGGGTCAGGACGCGCTCGTGCAGGGAGCGCATGATTTTTTCGAACGATCCTCCGGGAAGATCGGTACGTCCGATGCTGCGGGCGAACAGGGTGTCGCCGGCGATCAGTAATTTCTCCGCGGGAAAATAGAGGCAGACACTGCCCTCGGTGTGGCCGGGAGTGTGGAGAACGTTCGCCGTCAAGCTGCCCGTCCGCAGCGCTTCTCCATCCGCGATACTCGCTTCGATGGCAACTTCGCCTGGCGCGGCCATGCCGAGCCAGGAAGCCTGCACGTCGAGCATTTTCAGCAGCGCATAGTCATTCTGATTGAGCAGGATTGGGGCGCCCGTCAGCGCGCGCAGCTTCATGGCTCCGCCTACGTGATCGATGTGGGCGTGGGTGATGACGATCTGCTTCACTTCCAGCTTGTGTTGCCGGACGATGGCGAGAATGTCTTCAATGTCATCGCCAGGATCGATGACCATTGCCTCGCGCGTGGTCTCATCGCCGATGATCGAGCAGTTGCATTGCAGCGGGCCCACGGGAAGGATCTTGTGGATCATCAGTTCATTTTCGCCCAGGCCGCGACAATTCACCACCGCGGAACGACGCCCCGCGATTTGTTTCAACCTACGAGGCCGCCGCGAGCTGTCCTGTCGTCTGATCGGAGCGGAAACGCAATAGCGCCGCGATGTTGCCGGCGCGATCCAGATCGGCGTGCTCCTTGAGATAGAACAATTCGATGTCGCGGCGAATGGCGATGGGGATGATGGCGTCACTGACGTCGGTGAGTTCGCGAGTGGGGCGTCCGCAAGCGACGCACGACGGGACCAGATGGGCGTCGAGGTGGCCGCAGTTAGGGCACTCGACCGCTCGAGCAGAATAGTTTTCGGTGAGGAAGATGCTCTGCACTTCCCCGGCTTCCAGTGCTTGCAGGACGCGGCGGAGGCCGGTGACACCGCGTCCATTGGACTTGGCGAAATCCACCGCTTCGCCGGCCTTCGTAGAGGCGCGTTTAGCGATCCATTGATTGAGGACGGCGCCGGCGTGATCGCGAATCTCTTCATTCGAGACGCTGGCAACATCGGCGGAGAATCGGCCAATCAGGCGCTGTCTGACGTATGGGTGGAGGTGGGCCTCGAATTCGCGCCAGTTGGCATCCTGGCACCCGACGATGAGCCGCTCCCAGATGCCTTTCTCGAAGTCGATCCGCAGCCGTTCGGCAACCGCCTTGAAGTGCTGGAGCGCTTCCTCGGACACTCGGCGTTCGGCATGGCCGGCTTCGTAGCCATTGAAGCCGTCGCTGGAGGCGTTGCGCGAGAGCATGTGGACAATAGCTCCGCGTTCGCGCAGGTCATCGAGGCGAAGATCGAAGAAGCGCGCGCGCTGGCGGTCGACCACGGCAACCGAGAGCGTGGGCTGGGCTCCCAGCAACGCTGCCAGCGGTTTCAATTGAAAGCGAGGCTGGAGATAAATCTGGGTGCCTCCGAGACGCGGAGGCAGTTCGTACTCTTTCCAGAAATTCTGAGCGGAGCAGGCGAAAACTGCCCTTCCCCGGGCGCTGCCGCGCAAGTTCGTGGCCAGATCGAGGACGCGATCGAGGTCGGCGTGAAGGGGTCCGTTCTTGCCGCTGGCGGCAGCGCTTTTCAGGGCTTGCTTGACGACATCTTTGGCGACGATTGCCTCGCGGCGATGGGAACGATCCTGGGGAGGATCGGGCTGAAAGTAAAAACTCAGGGCGCACGCCCCTTTGGTTTCGTCCGCTTGAAAAGCCGCCAACTCACGGATTTCGTCCCGGGTCATCATCGCGACTCTCCTTGATACAGAGATGCGGTACTGAGATGTTTAGATTCGAGTTTTGACTAAGAGTTCCTTGTGGAATTCGCTGGCGATGGAAGGCGCGCTGCGAACGCAGTCGCGCGCCCGCTGCACGGACTCGCGCACGGCCTCCAGATGCCGGCCGGTAATGGCGGCAATTTCGCCGAGGGAAAAGCCCTCGATACCATAGAGGAGGAAAGCTTCGCGGTCGGAGCGGTCGGCGCCGCGGAGCGCGGCTTGCACCAAGGCAATCACTTCGTCGGAGTAGGCGGCCTGTTCCGGAGTGGACACGCGGCGGTCGGGAATCGCGCTTTCGCGGGTCCAACCCTCGTCGGGCTGATGGAATTGCAGGCCGACCTCGTCTGAGGCTTGCACATTTTGCCGGCGGCGGCTGTCTTCGAGATGCAGATGGACGGGAGACTCCAGTTCATGAAGGCGCTTAGTCATCTCGTTCATGGCTTGCAGGGCAAGGCGGTAAAGCCACGGTTCAAGCGACAGCTTTTCTGGACGGTCGTGGTCGCCGAGAGCTCGGGCGATGACTTCGTCCACGACTTCGGGGGTGGAGAGACCATCCTCGGGAATCTCCTCGCCGGCGCGACGGAAGTAAAGCTCGCGGTCCACGAAACGTTCGAGGCGGGCGAGATTGGCGTTCACATAGGAACCAATGTCGTCGGCGGAAATGGTGGGCGGCAGAACTGCTGCCAGCGTCTGCTCGAAGGGAACGCCGGGTTCGGGAGATTCCTGTGGCCCTCCGCGCCAGCGGCGCCATTTGTGGCTGGAGCGGAGCAGTTCCTTGTGCCGGCCGATCTGCTGGATGATTTCGTCGAAGGCAGCCTTAATAGCCGCGGTCGGGCTGGAAGCTTTCGCCTGGGCGGTCAGTTGGCCCGAGGGCAAGCGCAGATTCAAGGAGACAAGCGTCCCCTCGCGCGCTGAATTCTGATCGATGATGGCCTTCAAATGGACCAATTCGGGCCGGAAGACCTGGAGGCGCTTCTGGATTTTCTCTATCTGATGGCCGATCTCTTTTTCGATGTCGGGGGTTTTGTGGACCTTGTAACTGACGTGAACGTTCATTTTCGCGCCTCGAACGCGGGAAGAAGAGTCCCGTGAAGCTGCGGTCCTAACGAGACAATTGTACACCCGGTGGGAAGAGCGGAAACGAGGTTCGCGGCGGCGCTGCCTTCCTTATTTCATGTTCCTATTTCACGTAGACGGAATCCTCCGTTAACTCCTTTGGCATCGCGACCGGGAACGGCGGGAACTCATGCGAGCTGCCTTTGAATAACGCTACTGTAACCTCGGAGCGCTTGGCGCCGTCATGAACGGCGATCTTGTGCGCTCGCGTCGAAGAATAGCCCTCCCACAGAGACACGCCCGCGTAGGCGCCGTCCTTGCGCAGGACGTAGTATGTCATGTCGATGAACTTGAGCTTGCTCATGTCGTTGTTGTAGTTGCGGACGATGCGCTTGAGGGCGTCAAGGCCAGCTTCGAGCGGCGGCATGCCGCGCCGCATATTTTCGATGATGGTGTGCGCTCCGGCGACCTTGATGTTCTCTTCTCCGCTGCCGGTGGCGCCCGCGGAGCCCACGTCCTGATCGGTGTAGCAACCGGCGCCGATGATCGGCGAATCGCCGCAGCGTCCGGGGAGTTTGAAGGCGAGGCCACTGGTGGTTGTGCAGCCGGAGATTTCACCTTTGTCGTTGAGCGCGGAGCAGTGGATGGTGCCGGTCGGCGGAGACAGCACGCGCCGGATGGCAGCCATGCGGAATTCCGGTTCGATGCCCAGCCGGGCGGCATGCTCTTCGAGGCGTTGGATGCGTTGTTCCCACAGGTCGGATTGAGGTTCGGATTGAGGTGACGTCGCTGGCGACGGCGGCTTCCATTGCGGGTCGGCCAATCCCGGACCCCACCAGTCGTCTGTCGAGTGATACTCCTTCCAGAGCAGCCAGATTTTGCGCGACCGTTCGGTGAGCAGATTCTCGCGCGGGAAACCCACGGCGACAGCGAATCGTTCGGCGCCTTCGCTGACAAGCATGACGTGGCCGGTATGTTCCATCACAGCCTTGGACACAAGCGAAACGTTCTTGATATTCCGCACGCCGCCCACCGATCCGGCGCGGCGCGTGGGCCCATGCATACAGCAGGCGTCGAGTTCGACCACGCCTTCTTCGTTGGGAAGGCCGCCGAGTCCGACGCTGTCGTCATTCGGATCGTCTTCCGGCCCCTTTACAACGCGCAGGGCAGCGTCGAGCGTATCGCCGCCGTTTTTCAGGAAAGCGAAGGCGTCGTCGAGATAGTTGACTCCGTTGTTGGCGCAGATGATGATCGGCCGCTTGCCGGCGCCAAACGGATTGGCGGGACGGGGCACATCGTCTTTAACTTTGTCTTGCGCGTTGAGGCCTCGCGCATTCAGGCCAGTGCCCACCGATGCAGCGATTGCGGAACCTAGAAATCCACGACGACTTATGGACATGAATTCTCCGTATGCAGGGGACGGCGAGAAGGATAACACGAAGAAGATCTGATCTGGCGCGGAGGGGTGGATTCGTAGTGGGTCGGTTTCCGCGTCGCTGACTACTGGCCGGTGAACGGGCGATTCTGGGGTTGTGAGCGTTATGGGATGTTTCGACAATCGCTCGCTCACGGGACTCGGTTGCGTTCGTGGACAGGTTCCTCGTTGGCGTCCACGGCAGACTCGGCTCCCGCTTGCTCCGTCCCAAACACTTCAGCCTCAGGCTCCGCAAAAATATTCCCGATGATCCTTTCCAACATTTTGTGACTTTCCAGAAGCGCTCCGATGCTATATGCCACGCCGGAATAAAACGGCTCGACTACCGTCATCTGTCGCACAAGCCGGATGGGATCAGAACCACGAAGATCGGTAAAAGTGGGCGTGAGTCGCACGATCACGAAGTAATACGAAAAACGAGACAGAGGATGGGAGGTAAATACGGATGCTTGTGGATCGGTGAAGGTCAAGAGTTTGTAAGAAAGGATTAACGTGGGCAAAACCCAAGCCCACGTTGCCAGCTTCGGCAAGTATCTGCAAACAACGTAGCCTATAACCAGCGCTGGAAGAATACTCGCCAGCTCCACATGCTGGAGGTAGTAGTCTGAGTAGGCCGTAAAACCGCTAGGCGAGGTTCTTCCACCCAACGGCAGTATCCAAGCGAACCAATGGCCAACCAGCCAAGGACCTATACGGAGCGCGCAAATCGCAGCAATCGTCGTATGGAGAGCGAACAGACCGACCGTTGATGCCCCCGGCCATAGCAGACCGGTGTGCCGCTGTATTTCCTCAATTTCGTTCTCCTGAACGTTCTTCTTTCGAAGCGATTCCTTCCAGCGCGGTGCGGCTGCCGAGTACCACTGCCACGAGACCGCCAGTCCCGCACACAGGTAATACAACAGCAGGTCTGGGCCAAATATGTACCAGCCAAAGTACAAAATGAGCGGAATTACTGCAATCGCAGGAATCGTGATCAGCAGATGGCCCAGTAGAACCATTCGCGAGCTGACGCCGGGATCATCCATATGTGGCGGAGTATAGCTCCGTCCTCCTAGACCGGTCCACAATTGTCGCAAGCAGGCGATAGAGCTCACGTTCCGAACTGGTTGGGCTCGGATTCCGCTTCGATCATAGGCAATCCGGAAAATGACTCACTGTCCGTATTCAGGCCCCAACCACCTGCAGCAACCGCGCGACGCCTTCGTGAAAATCTTCAGGATCGGTAATCAGGCTCAGTACCAGATGGCCTTCGCCTGCGAAATCGTAGAAGTGTCCGGGATGGACGATGACACCCGTCCTCCGCACAAGATCAATGGCCAGATCTTCGTCAGTTCCAAGTACGGGGACGCGCAGCACGGCGTACCATCCGCCCTCGACTTGCAGTCGCGTGCACGAGGGATGACTTGCGAGTTGGCGATCGAGTTCCGCGAGATTCTCGCGCAAACGGTCGAGAAGAATGGGCTGGATCTGTTTGCGTTGATCGAGCAGCACCGGGGCGGCAAGCTGGACGGGGGCGTTCATGGAGAGAAATGTATCGGCGATGATTTCGAGCCGCGCTCCCGCTTCGCGAACCATTTCCTCCGGGCCGCTGGTGGCGACCCAGGCAAGTTTCATCTGCGGGAGCGCGGAAATCTTGGAAGCTCCACTGAGCGTGAAGGTGAGCGCCTCGGCGTTGGAGACGAAGCTGCCGCGTAGAACACCGTCATGCGCATAGTCAAGAAAAACTTCGTCCACGATTAGAGCCAGACCGTAGTCACCGCAGAAAGCGTTGAGCACCGAGGTTTCCGCAGCAGAGACGTACGAACCGGTCGGGTTGTTGGGATGGACGAGAATCACAGCTCGCGACTGCGCGGTTGCCGCTTTGTAGAGCGAATCGACATCGATTTGCCAGCCGTGATCGTAGAGCAGTGGATACGGAACGAGTTTGACGTCCGCGAGATCGGCGAGAAACTCGAACAGCGGGTAGCTCGGCTTGGGTACAAGGATCTCGTCGCCGGGATTCGAGAGCAGACGGAAGACGTACGAATAAGCTTCGCTGGTGCTGGTGGTCAGAATCAGGCGCTCGGGATCGAGATCGAAGACCTCGTGCGACTCGCGATAGTAGCGGCACACGGCTTGGCGCGCTTGGAGCAGACCGCGGGGTTGCGGGTCGTAATGCATCGCTTCCGGGTTCGCCAGCGCAGCGAGCACGATTTCAGGGTCGGGGCGGACGCCGGCTTCGGTTGGATTCGAGATGGTGAGATCGAGAATTTTCTGGCCCGAAGCGCGCGCTTCCTCGATCGCGCGCGTGAGAGCGTTTGGGATGAGCCGCCAGTCTGTGCGGTGAGAGAACATGAATCCCAGTGATTAGTGTCATGCCACGGAACTGCGCGGCATAAAACCGCATTGTCAGCATGAGCGAAGCGAAGGACCTGTGTATTTGACCGCGCAATGCATAGGTCTTTCGCTTCGCCCAAGATGACAGCCGAATCTCTACTTCAAGAAAAATCCCAACTGCTCGGGAGCGGGCAGCGTCTTGGTGCTCCAATACTGACGTTGCGCTGCTTGCACGACGACGATTTTCGCTTGCGCCTCCGACGCCAGATTGTCGTAGCGAACCAGAACGTTGTCCAGCCAGTAGGGATGGTTCTCGCGCGCCCAGCCTTCCGCGTACATCTTCCGCATGTAGGTGATTGAGTCGCGCAAGCTCTCTAACCGCCCGTTGACGTCGACAATTTCGTCCAGATCGTTTTGCACACGTGCCCCGTCGGTCTGATTCTGATAAGCGTCCCAGTAGTAGCGGCTGATTTCGGATGTGAACTGGATCTTCATGCCCAGCGTGTCCAGGTGCCAGGCGGCAAGGAGCATGTCATCGAGAGTCTCGGAATGGAGCCGCGCCTTAGCTCGATTGAGCAGGAGCGATTCGGCGGCGTGTTCCGCGCTGATACGCAAATCGTGGGTGGCAGGCAGAGCTTTGGCGGCGATGTTGGCTCCGGCTTCACTGAATGGATCGGACCAGAAGAGATCGTCGCTCGCGCTGTCCACTTTCACTCCCCCGAGGAGCGTATTGGGCCGATCGAGATTCTCGATCACCTCAGCAAAAGTTCTGTCGTCATCATTATTGCGGTAGAAGGCCCAGTCATAACTGTTCTTAAAGTCGTCGATGCTGGACTCGCCGGGCTGCCAACTGGCGGCCGCGCCAAAGACCAGGGCTGGCCAATCCATATCGATGAGGGATTCGCCGTCGTCGTTCCAAGTGGTGTTGAGGGCGCCGAGGGCCTGATGCTTTTGGCCGTCGCGAACAAAGTTCCGGATGTTCACGAAGGCGCTGTCGAGGTCAGGCCAGATCGCGCGCCAGTTGCCTGCTCCGGGCGCGACGACTACGCGCAGTCCGACGTTGGTGTATGGCGTAATGATGTCTTCGTAGCTCGGCTTGGGTTCGTAGTCCCACGGAACGGCGATCATATCTTTGGGAAGGATGGTAAGCAGTTCGGGATACTTGACCGCGATATCTCCCCAGAACATAAGTTGCTTGTGATAAGGCTGCATGATCTCGAAAACTTTCTGGAGGTGTTCGAGATAAACGCGGCCGAGGCCCTCCTGCGCAGCGAGAGCTTTTGTCTGGCCGAGCCCAAGTTCGAAAGTTTCGTCGGCGCCGATGTGGAAGAGCGGGCCGGGAAACAAGGGAACGATCTCGCCGTAGATCTGCCGAATGAAATCGTAGCTTTTGGGATTGGTGGGCGTGAGTACGTGGCCGTGGGGCGTTTCGGCGAGATCGGAATAGATTTCGTACTTCAAGAATTGATGAAGATGTCCGAAGGCCTGCTGCTCGGGCAAGAGGGTGACGTAGTACTTGCCGGCGTACTCGACCAGTTCCTTGATCTCGGCGGGAGTCAGCGCCGCTTCTTTGGGCGCGACGTCTTTAGGTGGGACCAGCGGCTGGGTCTGGAAATCGAAAACGTGCTCCATGTTGAACCCGAGCAGGTTGATCTTGTACTCCGCCAACATGTGGATCTGCATCTTCAAGTAGTCGAGCGTGGGGATGGGACCGCGGCTGATGTCGTCTTGCATGCCCCGCCATTCCATGCTGGGCCAGTCGCGGATAACCAAAGCCGGCACCGCGAGCGTCTTTCCTCCGAGGCGTTCCGGGCGCAGCAACTGGCGAAGGGTCTGCACGCCGTAGAACAGGCCTTGCGCGGTGCGCCCGGCCACCAGCACTCCGGAGTCGGTCACGCGGATCACGTAACCTTGCTTGTCAAAGTCGTCTCCCGTTTTCACTCCCTGCGATTCGAGATATGCCCGCAAACCGCGGTCGGTCAGGCGGCCAAGTGAAATGTGCCCCGTCGTTTTCGGAGCGGCCGTCACGAGCCCGATGGACAGGTTCATACCCGTGCGGTCGTGGATCTCTTCCTGCAGAGTTTCGGCCGCAGTTCGGTCTTCGGAATTGCTGATGAGGATGGCGGTCGAGGGCTTGATCACGAGCCTGCCTTCCGCCATGCGGACTTCTTTCGGGGCCGGTAGAACCTTGAGCGCGCGGACGGCGTCGCTGACCTGGGCGTGAGAAGCGAGCGGCAGACAGATAAGACAGGCGAAAATGCGTTTAATATTTTTCATGGCGTGAGTGAGTAGCGAGACTAACAGGTGAGATCGGTCGGCGGCAAGTTTTCGGAGAAGCGCTGCCAGCATTCTCTACGTCCGCGGGATAGAGCCTGCGGAGCTTCGCTCGGCTTGGGGCGGGCGGGACGCCCGTCCCCACACCCTCTACTTCGTGAACGCCTCCTTGTTTACCACGTACGGCATCTTCGTAACATCGCCGCCGTAGTTCCCTTCCAGCACGTCGATCAGTCCCTGCACGCAGCGGCCGGCCATGCCTTTATTAGGATCGGACGACAGGCGGGTAATGCGCGCGGCGCTGGCGAAGTGGGGCAGCAGGCGGCAGCGGTCGGCGATTGCGGGATCGCGCAGCGGAGAATCGGCGGGCAGAGGCTCTTCCTCGTAAACATCGAGCGCGGCGCCGGCGATCCAGTTCTCGCGCAAAGCGCGGGCCAGAGCGGCCCCGTCCACCACCGGACCACGCGACGTGTTCACGATCATGGCGGTGGGCTTCATCATGCGCAGCGTGGCTTCGTTGATCAGGTGATAAGTCGGCGTGGCGCTCTCGCCCTCGCGCGCCAGGGGAACGTGCAGGCTGATGAAATCCGCGGTGCTCAAGGCCTCGTGCAACGTGGTGTAACGAATGGTGGCTCTCTCGCGGCTGATGCCGCGCTGGAAGCGGAGATCCTTCACCTCTTGTATGGCCCGGATGTAGTCGTGGTTTTCATAGGCCGGATCAAAGCACAGGATGTTCATGTCGAATCCCGCGCACTTCTTGATGAAGGCGAGGCCGATGCGCCCCGTGCCGATAACGGCGACGGTCTTTCCGGTGACTTCGTCGCCCAGAAATGGCAGGTAGGGATGCCAGTAGATCCAGCGGTTTTCGCGCGTCAGATGTTCGGCGGACCAGAGTTTACGGGCGAGCGCGCCCATCAGGAAAAAAGCGTACTCCGCAGTCGCTTCGGTCAGGACGTCGGCGGTATAAGTGAAGAGGACTTTGTACTTGTTGGCGTCGGCGCGGTTGATATTGTCAAATCCGACGGCGTACTGTGCGACTACTTTGAGCGTGCCTTCTCCGGCAGCGAAAACCTCGGCGTCGATCTCATCGCGCAGCGTGGTGATCAGGCCATCCACGCCGGACTTCACCTTTTCGACGATCAGACTTTTCGGCGGAGCTTCGGGCTTGGGATAGACTTCCAGATCGTATCCCTTGTGGCGAAGAAGGTTAAGGGCATCTCCAATGTCGCAAGTGGCAAAAACTCGGATTCTCTGGGTCATGGGGTTCGAACAGTGTATCGCAGGTCGGGCCATCGGGTGATCGGGTCATCGGGTGATCTAAAGTCAAAAGCCTTTGCCCTTTAGATGGCCCGATGACCCGATCACCCGATGCCTCTATGCTTCGCTTCTCTCCGGCCGTTGCGCGGCGGACGCTGCCTGCGCGTGATGACGGACATCGGCTCCCAGAACCCAGAAAATTACATCCTCGGAAATGTTGGTGGCATGGTCGGCAACGCGTTCGAGATTGCGCGCCACCAAGAGCGCATCCAGAGCCTGTTGAGTCACTTGCGGCTCTTCGTTCATCTTTCGCACGAGCATTATAAAAGCTTCGTCGCGCATCCGGTCGACCACGTGATCCATTTCCAAAACGGCCTGGGCGAGTTCGGCTTTGCCTTCCACAAACGACTCCAGCGCGCGCCGCACCATGGCGCTGACGGCGGTGGCCATGCGCGGAATATCGACGGGCAACTCGACCGCCGGCAATTCAATCAAGTCCATGACGCGCTCGGCGATGTTGACGGCCTGATCGCCCACGCGCTCGAGGTCGGCGTTGATCTTGGTCACCGCGAGAATGAAGCGCAGATCCGTGGCCGCCGGTTGCTGCGTGGCGAGGATGTCGAAGGCCATTTCATCGATCTCGCGCTCGGCGGCGTTGATGAGGCTCTCGTTTTCGAGGACCAGCTGGCAGCGAGTGAGATCGCGTTCGGTGTATGCCTGGGTGGCGCGATCAACCGCCAGTTCCGCGAGACCGCCCATGCGGAGCAGTTTCTCCCGCAGATCCTCCATCTGCTGCTGAAAGCGCGTACGCATCATCCGAACCTGCCTGTGACGTAGTCTTCCGTCCGTTTGTCGGAAGGATTGGTGAATATCTTTTCAGTCTTATCGAACTCGATCATTTTGCCGAGCAGGAAAAACCCGGTGAACTCCGCCACACGGGCCGCCTGCTGCATATTATGCGTGACAATCACGATTGTGTATTGCTCTTTTAATTGAAAGATCAGCTCTTCGATCTTGCCGGTGGAGATCGGGTCGAGCGCCGAGCAGGGTTCGTCCATGAGCAGAACTTCCGGTTGGACGGCCAAAGCGCGGGCGATGCACAGACGCTGCTGCTGGCCTCCGGAAAGGCTGGCGCCGGACTTCTTGTGGAGATGATCTTTTACTTCGTCCCACAGCGCGGAATTGTGCAGAGATTTATGGACGACCTCATCCAGTTGTTTGCGGTTGCGAAAGCCGTTTAGCTTAAGCCCGGCGGCCACGTTATCGTAGATCGACATGGTCGGGAACGGATTCGCCTTCTGAAACACCATGCCTACGCGGCGGCGCAGTTGCGTGGCCGAGGTTCCGTTATAAACACTGAGATCGCCGATGAGTACTTTCCCGTCCACCCGCGCCTCGGGAATGGTTTCGTGCATGCGGTTCAGACAACGAATGAACGTGGACTTCCCGCAGCCCGAAGGGCCGATGAGCGCGGTCGCGTGGTTGGCGAGCACGGCGATGTTGATGTCGAACAAGGCCTGAGTCTTGCCGTAGAACGCATTCAGGTGCTCGACTGTAATTCCGACGCCCATAACTGTTCAAGCTCCTGCTAAAGTTCCGTGCTTTACAGCAATGCGAACCGCGGCGACCGCGCCGACGATGAGGACAATCAAAACCAGCGCGCCCGCCCATGCCTGCCGGTGCCATTCATCGAAGGGCGAGATGGCATAAGTAAAGATTTGCAGCGACAGGGCTGCGGTCGGCTGGTCCGTCCTCCAATTCCAATACTGGTTTCCAAATGCGGTGAACAGTAGCGGCGCGGTTTCGCCGGCAACGCGAGCGAAGGCCAGCATGACGCCGGTGATGACTCCGGAGGTGGCCGTGCGCAACGTGATCGAGAGCGTGGTGCGCCACCGGGAAACGCCCAGACCATACGCGGCCTCACGGATGGCCTGCGGCACCAGCAGTAGCATCTGCTCAGTCGTGCGCGCAATGGTTGGAACCATCATGATGGCCAGCGCCACGCCACCGGCCAGCGCGGAGAAATGTTTCTGGCGCATCACGACGAGCCCGTAGGCCACAATGCCGATCACGATGGAAGGCACGCCGTTCAGGACGTCGGAGACAAAACGCACGATATCGCCATAGCGATTTCGTCCGTACTCCGAAAGAAAAATGCCGGCGCCGATTCCGAGCGGCACGCCGAGCAGGCTGGCGATGGCAAGAATGACCATCGAGCCGACGATGGCGTTCGCCATGCCGCCGCCGGGCTCGCCCGGCGGCTTCGGGATCTGGGTCAGAAAAGCGAGATTGATCGAGCCGATGCCCTTATAGACCAGGTAGGCAAAGATGGCGAAGAGCGGCAAAAGCACGAGGGCGACGGTGAGCACAGCGACGCCGGTCATCACGTGATCCATCACCCGCCGCCGCAAGCTGATGGGCGGAATGCTGATCTGCGGAATACTGCTTTGCGGAACAAAGCCCGCAGCCGTATTGGAGTCAGTATCAGGCAATGCTTCTCGCCGGTTGGCCTCGAGTAACGCTCCACACCATGAGCCGCGCAAGCGCGTTGACCACAATCGTTACAAAGAACAACGCCAAGCCAATCTCGATCAATGCGGAAAGGTAGAGATCGCCGGTCGCTTCGGTGAATTCGTTGGCGAGCACGCTGGCCATGGTGTATCCGGGAGCAAACAGCGACTTGGCAATTTCTGGACGGTTTCCGATCACCATGGTGACCGCCATGGTTTCGCCGAGCGCGCGGCCCAGGCCCAATATAATGGCGCCCACGATTCCGGCCCGCGCATTGCGCAGCACACCCATGCGAATCATTTCCCAGCGCGTCGCGCCCAGCGCCAGCACAGCTTCACGTTGGTGCTGTGGAACGACAGTGAGCACTTCGCGCGTGATCGACGAGATGATGGGAATAATCATGATCGCCAGAATCACGCCCGCAGCCAACATGCCGATGCCATAAGGCGGTCCGCTGAACAGGCCCGTCCAGCCCAGCGTCGAGGCAAGAAATGGCTGCACATATTCACGCAGTATCGGCACCAGAACGAAGATTGCCCAAAGCCCATAAACAACGCTGGGGATTGCGGCCAAGAGTTCGGTGGTAAAGGAAAGAATTCCGCGCAGACTGACCGGGCACATTTCGGTAATAAACACAGCCACGCCCAGAGACAGCGGCACGGCGATGACCAGCGCAAGCAGCGAGGACACGATCGTGCCGTACATGAACGGCAGCGCGCCGTACTGGTCCGACACCGGATTCCAGTCCGATTGACCAAAGAACTTCCAGCCAAAAGCGTGCCAGGAGAGCGCGGATCCCACCACCAACTGGTAAACGATCAAGCCCAGTAGCGCGACCACCGCCAAGCCGCAAAGGCGCATCGCCCAGCCAAAAGCAACGTCGGGGACTTCGCTGACTTTCCCCTGCAACAGCGGCGTCGTTCTGGCTTCGACTTTCAGGGCGGCCTTCGATCCCGGCTCCGGGTTTGGAGCGTTGAAACGCGGCCGGGGCAGGGCTTGATTAGACATTCCATGCTGAGGCTATCAAAGGGTTGTTACAAATCGGTTAAAAAGCGGAACGGGTAGTGTCTGAAATGTGCGTGTAGAAATATGGCGGGTGGCGCACTTCTCCTGCCTAACGCCGTTCGTTCCTGACTGCGGAAGAGGAAAAAACGGGGTGCGCCACTTCTCGCGCTTTTCGAGAAGTGGCCTGCCGAACCGCCGGCACCGTTCGACTCCTCCGTGTGCCCCACTCACCACGTTCTCCGCACTGATTGGTATGCCGCGAGCATTCCCAATCCACAATCTGACCTCTGACCTTTTTTCATCACAAAATACCTGTGTGCACCATCACAGACGTCCAACCCGCCGTGCGCGATAATGACGATCGGATCGACGAATCCAGACGTGTGCCCGTCTCCGAAGACGGCCACAGAATCCACCACAAATCCCATTGTGGGAAGTTCTTTGACAGCAAGCGCAGCGAAATCGCTCTTAAGTCATTTGTTCTCAAAGACTTTATCTATAAGTCCTTTAGAATCAAAGACCGGCCTGGAATTTTCCGCCTAACTCCATGATTCCTAAAGGCAGGGGGGGAGGGGGGTGGGGGTACCAAAGAGTAACTAGCGGGTCGGTCGTACCACCATTCGTCGAAACATCGGGTCGCGGCGTGAAGAGCCGTGCCCAGTTTCAACCTGCCCACTGCCGGGAAGCGTACAAGCTTGCGCGAATCAACCCGTGTGTGAGAATACTGATGCTTCACGTTCGATCGTCACTCGATGCCCACCTTTGCCGCCATCGACATCGGATCAAATTCTGTTCGCCTGAAAATCTCTCGCCTGCAAGCCGGGCGGCTGAAATCAGTCCACGAAGATCGCGAAGTCACGCGATTGGGGGAAGGCGTTTTCAGCGGCGGACTCCTCTCGCCGGAAGCAATGTCGCAAACAGTGCGCGTGCTGCGACGCTTCCATCGTGCCACGCAAGAATGGGGCACGGATGCGGTGAAAGTGGTGGCAACGGCGGCGCTGCGCGACGCCCGCAATTCGCGCGCGTTTCTGGAATGGGTCCGCTCCACCACAGGCTGGACCATCGAAATCGTTTCCGGATTGGAAGAGGCCCGCCTCATTCACCTGGGCATCGTCTCCGTTGGTCGCGTGGGCGCACACAGCGTTCTGCTGGTGGACCTCGGTGGCGGCAGCTGCGAGCTCACCCTTTCGCGCGAGGCACAACTCCGTGATACGGTGAGCTTGCCGCTCGGGGCCGTGCGCCTGACGGGCGAATTTCTTCATCACGATCCGCCGCGCAAGAGCGAACTGAAGCGGCTCCAGGGCTTTGTCGCGAGAGAGATTACGCGCATTCAAGATCGGATCAAGTCCGCGCGTGTGGGCGCGGTGATCGCGACATCCGGCACAGCCGCCGCCCTGGTGGGCGCCGCCGGCCGCATGGCGCGGTCCCGGAAGCGCGGACCGGCAACTTACGCGACCCGCGAGATGATCCGCCGCATTGCAAAACACATCACGCGCCTGACCTTGGAGCAGCGGCGGAAGGTCCCCGGCATTGGTCCGCGGCGCGCTGAAATCATTTGTGCCGGCGCAGTGGTGTATGCGGAATTGCTGGAGCGCTGCCATCTCCCCGGTTTTCGCTATTCCGCGCTGGGGCTGCGCGACGGCATCCTGGCCCAGATGGCGGCGGAATACGATCGCAGCACAAGGTCGGGCCGAGCGATTGAATCGGAGCGCTGGGAGTCGATCAAGCGCGCCGTAGAACATTACCGCGTCGACTTACATCACGCTTTGCACGTGCGCGAGTCGGCATTGCTGCTATTTTCCTCGTTGAAGTCGGTGCATCACCTTCCGGCGGAGTATCGCGAATGGCTCTCGGCGGCAGCCATGCTGTTTGAGGTGGGCGACTACGTGAACCGCAACGGGCACCACCGGCACACTTACTACATCATCGCGAACTCGGAAATTCTGGGATACACGCCGCAACAGCGGCGCATCATTGGCTCGATCGCGCGCTACCTCGGCAAGTCGCGCCCCGCGCCGGGAGATGGCCCGATGAACGCCTTGAGCCCCGAGGAACAGGAAAATGTAACGAAAGCATCGGTATTGCTCCGCATCGCGCGAGCCTTGAATATGGGGAGAAGCCAATCCGTCGGGAAGGTTGGCGTGTCGGCGCGCAGCGGCAGGGTCGCAATGAAACTCACTCCGCGCGGAAAGGCAAGCGTGGACCTGGAAGTATGGTCGATTGAGAAGGACCGATCCTACTTCCGCGAAGTCTTCGGGCGCGAACTTTCCGTGGCCGCGGCGTGAAGCGTGCGCAAGATGCGGGGCGTGATGCACCAGCTCAGGGACCCGGCATTGCGCCGCATTTCGACTTTGGCGACGGCTCCCTTCTTAAGCTCAACCACCGCTTCGCATCCACTGTCGCTGATTACGCGTCCGAGAAATTCGCGCAGGTTCGGATTGTGCCCCACCAGCAAGATGGAATCCTGGCGGGCGTACTTTTCCAGCATCTTCTGAAAATCCGAGAAGCTCGCCTGCGGGCGCAGTGCGTTTTCAGTGACCAGTTTGCCTTCGTGCCCCATTTCGTTTCCCACCAAAGCCGCGGTTTGCGTGGATCGTTTTAGCGGGCTGGAGACGATGATTTCCACCTGCACGCCCAGCGCGGCCAGGGCGCGGCCGATATATCCACATTGCTGGATGCCGTCTTTATCGAGACCGCGCTTTTCATCCTTCTTCGCGCTGCTCAACTGTTCCCCAGCACTGGCGTGGCGCAAAAAATAGAGAAACATTTCGGAGTGCCTATTCCTTTCCGGTCAAAGCTCGTCCGTTTACAGCTCGTCCGTTCAATGATCGAGAGGACCGCCGCGGGACGGAAGCGGGAATCTCCTCGGGCGTCTTCGTGCCTTCCGCCAGACCAATGAGAAAATCCTGCGAACTGAAGGCGGCAGCGCCCCGAGGAGGTCTCTTGCTGCGTCCGCGCGGCGATTGCCATGGGCGCAGGTAGCGACCGTCCTTTTGCAGAAATCTTGCTTTCACATTGTCGGCGAGATATGCCGCCAGAACTTCATGCGCGACGCGGTCGCGCAGCAGCGGGTTCTTGACTGGGAACAGGACTTCCACGCGCTCGTGCAGATTGCGCGGCATCCAATCGGCGCTGCCGAGGTAAACTTCGGGCTCGCCGCCGTTTTCGAAGTAGAAGATGCGGCTGTGCTCGAGGAAGCGGCCCACAAGGCTGCGCACGCGGATGCGGTCGCTGATGCCGCGAATCCCCGGCCGCAGCGCGCAAATACCGCGCACCAGCAGCTCAATGTCCACTCCTGCCTGCGAAGCCCGGTAGAGACACTGGACAATATTTTTGTCGACCAGCGAGTTGATCTTGACGATCATGCGCGCCGGACGCCCCAGGCGCGCGTGTTCGGCTTCGCGCTCAATCAAGCTCATGCACTTTTCGGCGAGATCCAGCGGCGCCACCAGCAGCGGCCCATAGCTGGGGTGCTCGGCGTAGGCAGTCAGAAAACTGAAAACATCGTGCACCGCGCTCGTGATCTCCGGATCGGCAGTAAGCAGGCTGAGATCGGTGTAGATTCGGGCCGTGGTCGCGTTGTAATTTCCGGTGCCCAGGTGCGCGTACTGGCGGGTTACGCCATCGGGATCGCGCCGCACCAGCAGACACAGCTTGCAGTGCGTCTTCAGGCCGACCAGTCCGTGGAAGACCTGCACACCGGCATCTTCCAAATCGCGCGCCCAACGGATGTTCGACGCTTCATCGAAGCGCGCTTTCAGTTCCACCACGGCGGTGACTTCCTTGTGCGCCGCGGCAGCCATCAACGACGGAACAATCAGCGAATGCTCGCTGGTCCGGTAAAGCGTCTGCTTGATGGAGAGCACGCGGTCGTCTTCGGCGGCCGACTGAATGAAGGATAGGACTGCATCGTAAGAATCGTAAGGATGGTGCAGCAGGATATCGTGGCGGCGCAACTCTTCAAACAGGTCGCGGGACTTCGCGGTCAGGCGCAACTCCCGTGGCACAAACGCGCGAAACTTCAAATCCGGCCGCGCCGCTTCGTCGTAAATGTTAAACAGCCGCGAAAGATTCACCGGACCGTTAACCGGGAAAATTTGCCAGCGGTCAAGTTCGAACACCGTGCCCAGACGCTCGATGATCTCGGGGTTGGCCTCGGACTCAATCTCCATCCGTACCGCGTCTCCCTTGCGGCGGTTGTGCAATTCGGCGCGCACCGATTCCAGCAGGCTGCGCGACTCCTCTTCCTGCAAATAGAGGTTGCTATTGCGCGTAACGCGGAAGGCGGCGGAAGAAACGATGTCGTAACCCTTATACATGCGCGCGGCATGATGGACGACCAGATCGGCAAGAAAAATGAAGTCGATGGTCCCCTGGGACGGCAGGCGCACCAGCCGCGGCAGCGCCCGCGGAACGGTCACGACTCCAGTATAGGTAAGCGAGGAACGGCGGCGGCGACGCAGCAACAGCGCCACGCACAGCGCCTTGTTGATCACACGAGGAAATGGATGTGCCGGATCCACCGTCACCGGGGTGAGCAGCGGATCGAGCTCCCGCGCGCAGTAGTCGTCCGCGAAGGCCAATGCCGCGTCATCCAGTTCGTCGATGCCGAGAACGCGAATTCCCTGCTCCGCCAGTTCCGGCCGCAGGCGCTCGTTCCAGCATGAATATTGTTCTTCGACGAACTCGTGCGTCGCGTCCTTGATCAATTCCCGCTCCTCCACCATGGTGAGGCCGTCGGGAGTGGTGGAGTTGTGGCCGTCTTCAAGTTGCTGCAACAGGCCGCCTACCCGGACCTCAAAGAATTCATCCAGATTGCTGGCGGAGATGGCGAGAAATTTCACGCGTTCGAGTAGCGGATTACGGAGATCCCCGGCTTCCTCGAGCACGCGCCAATTAAATTTCAGCCATGACGCTTCGCGGTTCAGGAGGCTGGCGCGATTGCTCAGAGTCTGTCTAACCATGTTTGTTGAACCCAGTTTGCCAAATCCCATCGTCACGGTGGAACGTCTAGCAGGCTGCGGAAAAACTCAGGTTTTGTATCAGGGCATCGCTTTAGCGATGCCGCAAGTTCGTGGCAAAAATCCACACTGTTATCCTGACCCTGAGCCGAGCCGAAGGGGAAGGACCTATGGATTTGAATTGGCAATGCATGGGTATTTCGCTTCGCTCAAGATGACAACCGAAACCTATGTCGCGCATTTACGGGACACAACGCTAGGGCTGTTCCGGAGCTGCCTTGGTGCGGCGGGTAATGACGAACCGCAGATGTTAACTACGCAGTATACGCCGCGATCCCGCGTTTTCTGCCGGGCCCGGACGATCGTCAGTGCCAGATAAACACTTTCGACCGCGAAGGAGCCCGCTCCCGGGCCCAGGAACAACACCAGCGCAACCAAAACCCTGCAACGCATCCGAACCGAAATAGTATACCAAGATAGCTGCGAGCTGCGGACTTCGAGCTGCGAGCAAACAGATGTCGAGATTTGCTCGTGGTTCGCAGCTCAAAGCTTATAGTAAGAGGGCGCCGGATTGTGGCCGGCGCCGATTCTGAAGGGAAGGCTGCACCTCAGAAAGTCGAAAGGCCATTAAACTTGGTGGTCCCGCGTCAAACGGTGACGCGGGACCATTTGCGGCCTTACGGCAAGTAGTAGCGGAACGACGTGAAGAACATCGAGTCCAGCCCTTCCGGCGAGAATGGCCCTGGCCCGGTGGAGTTGGCCCCAGACCAGGTTTGGCGAGTCACATAGGAGTACTGCGTGCCGAATTGGAACCTGCCCTTGGGCCCGTTGTAGAAGCGGTACCAAAAGCCGGCCGTACCCTCAATCACCGCCCGCGTGTCGCCGGCGCAATGGGAGAGTGAGCCTGGAGCAAAACCGCCGCTCCCAGCAACCGTTTCAATGTAGCAACCGTCATTCCTGAAGTTGGGCGATCCGTACCCGACCCAATTTGGTGTGATCGGATACGTAGTCACAGGCAACCCAGTCGTCAGGCTTGTTGTCGTCGTCGGCACCACCAAATAATTATCGTAGCCATACGACCGTCCGGCGTACTCCACTCCGGCGTAAGAGTAGAGGTCGAGTTTCTTGCCGTGCCACTCCAGCGTGCCCAAACCCTGAAAACCCTTGATGAGATGGACCGTTCCGGTGGGGTTAATGGAAAGATCGGAGAGCTGAGCTGCGCCGTAACGGCCCACTCCGCTGCCTCCGAAGCCATGCAGGCCAAAAACAACGTGCTTGTCGGCGAAGGTAAAGCGGGCGTTGGCGCCAAAGCCTCCGCCGTTTTTCGAGGCGTTGTAGGCGGTCACCGCGCTGGGCGCAGTCAGGCCGGAGACGGCGCAGCTAGGGCTCGTGTACTCGTAGCACGGGAAGATACGGTCTCGGAACCGGTCGAACAGGCCGTAGATCTCGTAGTGCCCAAAGCCGGGATCAAAGGCGACCTTGGCGATGAGATCGGGGGAAGGATTGAACGTGTAATTGGAGGTCGAGTTGTAGCTACTGTTCGCGCCCGCCGAGCCGAGCAGGAAATTGGCATCGTTGTTGTGTGAAGTGAGCGTGCCTTGCGCGTTTTCCATGGCGACAGCGACCGAAAATTTATCGCCGAAGTCCTTGGTTAAGCGAAGCCCGTACTGGCGCGCGAAAGTGAATCCGACGGAGTACTGCGGGTCGATCGTCATCGGCCGGGCGTCGTTGACTTTCCCCAGGTCGTCGCTGGGGGCGATTCCCGCCTTGTTCTCTGTGACCAGACTCCACATCTGGCCACCGAGAATTTTCCAGCCATTGTCAAACTTGGCTTGGCCCCAAGCCTGTCGGAGACGGAACGTGTAGCTATTGGTCTGCGTGGCGCTGGAGGTGGTGCCCGCCGAGAGAAAATCGCCCGATACGTAGCTGGAAAGCTCCACGTTCTTCAAGCGGCCCTCGACAAACACCGTAGCCCGCGACTGGCGTCCGGAACCGAAGAACTCCGACATCGAGCTCTGCGAGGCCCCGGGCATGGTCAGTGAATTGAAGGGAGTGGGAAGATCGGCTCCCAGCGCTCGTGACCGCCGCACAAACTCGGCTGCCGCAAAGCCACCCGGAGTAATGGTGATGCCTTTGTAATGGATCGCCGCCGGGCTCTCCAGCGCCGTGACAGTCTTCTGCGTTTCCTGCACCGTCAAGGCCGTGTTGGTGGCGTTCGTCTTGAGGTCGGCCACGTCGCCCTTCATCTCGCCCACCGACTGCTGCTCTTGGCTGGCCTCGGTTTGAGCTGCAGCGGCCTTGTTGGCAGCGTCGGCCGCGGCGGCCTGCGCCTGTTGCAGTTGCTGTTGCAACTGCTGGTTGGTCTGCTGCAGTTGCTGGTTGGTCTGTTGCAACTGTTGCGACAGCTCCTTGATTTGTTCCTGTTGCGCCGCCACCGCGTCTTTCAACGCTTGCACGTCGGCGCTAACGGGCTTGGCCGCTTTTTTCTTGGGTGTAGCCGTCGGCGTTGCCGTCTGTGCCTGCAGCACAGATGCCAACAGCAGGATGATACTCAGTCTGATAACTGCTTTCATTTTTTCTCCTTTTGCCAAAATCTGTGGCGCCGGCCTGCTGGCCCGAGCGCGCGCAGTTTGCGTCTCAACTGTGCTTTGCTGTCCTTCGGCTCTTGGCCGTTTTAAGACTCTTGCTTTTTGTTCCCTCAACCTGTTTTCACCTTTATCTCTATAACGATGCTAGACTAACTTGTATTTGCGAGCAATTCTCCTGCCACACGGAATAGCCTGCGGAAGAAGCGACCTTAACCTGTCGTCACCCGCGGACCACTGCTCGTCAAGACCCCCATGTGCGCCAAGTTTCTCCCTTTTCCCTCGATGCACTTCTCCTCCTGGAAGGTGCAGAATGGCCTCGAACTCACCACCGGCCATCTAGTGGATCTGCTTGATCGTCGCTTTCACCTTCTCCACTACGTTCGCGGGCAAAGGAGCGTAGCTGAGCTGGTTCGTCATCTTCTGACCGTCGTTGACCATCCAGTCGAGAAAATCGGCGATGATCTTGCCCTTCTTCGGATCCTTGGCCTGCACCGGAATCAGCAGCCAGGTAAAGCTGCAGATGGGGTACGCCGTCTTGCCGGGCGCATTCGTAATGGAGACGCGAAAATCGGCGGGCATCGTTTTCACCGATGCGGCCGCTTCGGTCACTCCATTCAGCGTAGCCTTTACAAAATTGCCAGCGGCGTTCCTGACCGATCCGTACGTGATTTTGTTCTCCACGGCATAGATCAATTCGACGTAGCCGATCGATCCCGGCAATTGCCGGATCTGCCCCGCAACGCCTTCGTTGCCTTTGCCGCCCATACCGATCGGCCAGCGCACCGACACACTCTTCCCAACGCTATTGCTCCAGTCTTTGCTGATCTTGGAGAGATAGTCGGTGAAGATGAACGTGGTTCCGCTGCCTTCGGAACGGTAAACCACGATGATCGGCTGGTTGGGAAAGTTGACGCCGGGATTCACCCCGGTGATGGCTGGGTCGTTCCAGTTCTGTATCTTCCCGAGGTAGATGCCGGCCAGAGCTTCGGGAGTGAACTTGATTTCTCCGCTGACGCCCGGGACATTGTAGGCGGGCACGACTGCACCCAACACGGTCGGGATGAGCAAGATCTTGGTTTTAGATTGCGCCAGTTGTTCGTCGGACATCGGGTAATCGCTCGCTCCGAAATCGACGGTGCCGTTCAATACCTGGCGAATGCCGCCGCCGCTGCCGATCGATTGGTAGTTGATCTGCACGTCCGGGTGCAGCTTGTTGTATTCGCTGAACCACTTGGAATACACGGGATATGGGAAGGTGGCGCCCGCTCCATTCAACGTGGTCTGCCCCAGGACGGGCAGCGCCAGCGCGAGACCAGCCAACAGCAGCGCGATGCGATGGTTCACTAGACGAATCCTCCTCGTGCTCAATTTAAGTGTGCAATTTTCTTTTATCGGCGAAGTATTAAAGGGAGATTACAGCGGAGTGAATTTCTGATGAACGTACTTTGCTTTCCAAGTACTTAGCGCCTGCCGTTTTTGTCGAACCGCGGCCGTGAGGCGGCATCTAAACAGGGGTTGGGTTCGATGCGTATTTCCGGTGGAAATCGAGCGCAAATCCGCATCTTCTGGCAAACTTGTTGACGGTGAGGACCACCCTCTTTGAGCGATGATCTTCGTTATGCGCCGGGCTGGCCCGGAATCGTAGCCCGCTGGACTTCGAGCGCCAAAACAGGCGTAGGCACGGCGCTGAACCTCCACAGCCGGGTTTGGTTCACGCTGAGTCATGGCATTCTCAATGAGATTTATTTTCCCCGCGTGGACCAAGCCTGCACCCGCGATTTCGGCCTGATTGTCACCAACGGCCATGATTTCTTCTCGGAAGAAAAACGCCATTGTAACTTCCGCAACCTTCCCATCGAGCCGGGAGTGCCGGCCTATGAACTGACCAATACTTGCGTGCAAAGCCGGTACCGGATCGAAAAAGAAGTGCTGACCGATCCCTGGCGAAACGTGGTGCTGCAGAAAATTCGCTTTGTGCCGTTGCAGCGAAATCTGCGCGACTACCGCCTGTATGCGCTGTTGGCGCCTCACCTGGCGAATTTCGGATTCGACAATACCGGCTGGGCGGGCGAGTACAAAGGCAAGCCAATGCTTTTTGCCCAGCGCGATTCCTGCGCCCTCGCCCTCGCCTGCTCCGCGCCCTGGCCAAAACGCTCCGTCGGATTTGTCGGCATGTCGGACGGCTGGCAGGACCTGTCGCAACATTTCCAGATGACGTGGGAGTACGACCGCGCGGAAAACGGAAACATCGCGCTGACTGCTGAAATTGACCTGGCCGCCTGCAACGGCGAGTTCATCCTCGCACTCGGCTTTGGCGGAATCTGGGCGGAAGCCAGTCAGCAAGCCCTCTCTTCCCTGCTCACTTCTTACGACACGATCCGCAAAGATTACGTCTTTCACTGGCAGAACTGGCAACAAACGCTGAAGAAGCTCGACGAGGAGCCGCGGGAAAAAGATTTATACCGCGCCAGCATGGCGGTTCTACGCACGCACGAATCCAAGGACTTCCTCGGCGGAATCATCGCCAGCCTCTCCATTCCCTGGGGCTTCAACAAAGGCGACGAGGATCTCGGCGGTTACCACCTTATCTGGCCGCGCGATCTGGTCGAGAATGCCGGCGGATTGCTGGCCGCGGGCGCTCACGACGACGCTCTGCGCGTATTGCATTACCTCGAGGCCACGCAGGAAGCCGACGGACACTGGTCGCAGAACATGTGGCTGGATGGGCGTCCGTACTGGAGTGGCTCGCAGATGGATGAGACCGCCTTTCCGATTCTGCTGGTCGATCTGCTGCGCCGCGAATCGCCGCGCTGCTTCGGTGACAGCCGTCGCTGGTGGCCGATGGTGCAAAAAGCGGCGGCATTCATTGTGGCCAACGGCCCCGTCACGCAGCAAGACCGTTGGGAAGAGGACGGCGGATATTCACCGTTCACGCTGGCCGCCGAAGTCTCTGCCCTGCTGGTCGCCGCCGATCTGGCGCACTCGATGGGTCAGTCTCAGCCTGCCGAATTTCTGCGCCAGATGGCCGACACATGGAACGACAACATCGAACGCTGGACCTACGCTGTCAACAGCGATCTCGCCCGGCAGTTCGGCGTGGAAGGCTACTACGTGCGCATCACGCCTCCGGACGAAGACGGAGCCGCGTCGCCCCTGCAGGGATTCGTTCCCATTAAGAATCGCGCCACTAGCAGTTCGCGTGCGCCGGCGGTGGAGATCGTCAGTCCGGATGCGCTGGCTCTGGTACGCTTCGGCCTGCGCGCGCCCGACGATCCGCGAATCGTGAACACGATCAAGGTCATCGATGAACTGCTGTGCATAATACTTCCCCAGGGTCCGGGTTGGTACCGCTACACCTGCGACGGATACGGGGAGCACGAAGACGGATCTCCGTTCGACGGAACCGGGATTGGCCGCCCATGGCCGCTGCTGGCGGGTGAACGAGCCCACTACGAACTGGCTGCTGGACGCGTCGCTTCCGCCGAGGCCTTGTTGGGCGTGATGGAGAATTCAACCGGAGCGAGCCGCCTGATCCCTGAACAGGTCTGGGACACGGACGACATTCCGGAGCGCGAGCTGTTCGCAGGAAAAGGGTCGGGGTCGGCGTGTCCGCTGGTGTGGGCTCACTCCGAATACATCAAGCTGCGCAGGTCGCTCGTCGACAGCAAGATTTTCGATCAGCCTCCACAAACGGTAAAGCGTTACTTAGAAGAAAAAGTATCCGCGACATACTTCCACTGGCGCTTCAATAATAAGCCGCGCACGCTCCCGTGCGGAAAGAAGCTCCGCCTTCTGCTGATGGAGCCAGCCATTGTGCACTGGAGCTTTGACAACTGGCAGAGGAGCCACGACGGTAACTCCCACGACAGCGGATGGAATCTTCACCACGTCGATCTGCCAACCGAAACTCTCGCCGCAGGCCGCCAAATCGTTTTCACGTTCTTCTGGAAAAACGCCGCGCGCTGGGAAGGACGAGACTACCAGGTAACGGTCGAGTAGCACATAAGCCGGAGCCTAAGCGACACTGCTAAACTTTCCATGCTGGCGAATTTAATTCGAGGCCACCATGCGCACTCCTATCCCGTTTGTTATGGTCGTACTGATGAACATACTGACGAGCGTCCTGACGGCATCCCAGACTCTGCCCGCGCCCCAAGCCATCACCGATCCCAAGCAGATCGCTTCCAAGCCCGATGCCCGGGTGGAGAAGAATCTTTCCATCGAGAAGCTCTACATGACGCGCCAAGTGGGTGGCGCGACCTGGTCGCAGGATGGCAAAACCGTCGCCTTCGTCAGCAACCTGAGCGGCCGCAATAATCTTTGGCTCGTGCCCGCCGAAGGTGGATGGCCGATGCAACTCACGGTGAGCGATCAGCGCCAGACCAGCCCGACGTGGTCACCGGACGGCAAGTGGATCGCCTATACGTCCGATTACGACGGTGACGAGCAATGGGACATTTTCCTCGTGTCGCCTAAGAGCGGACAAATCGTGAACCTGACCAACACGCGCGAGATCGCGGAGGAAAGTCCCGTCTGGTCGCACGACGGGCGCTACCTGGCTTACATGGTGAAGCCGAAGACGTCGTCTGTGTTCGAGATCGATGTCTACGACACTGTCATGCGCGAGGTGAAGCACCTGACCACCGGAACTGCCAAACACCGCATGAACGTCGCGCCCATCTGGTCGGCGGACGGTAAGTTCATCGTCTACACGCAGGAGCAGTCGAAAGGGACCGACTCGAATGTGTTTATCGTCGAGGTTGCGACCGCGCAAAGTTCGCTGCTGACTCCGCATGATGGCGAACACACATACTCGGCAAATGATATTTCGCCCGACGGTAGAAGCATTCTGATCACGTCGAATGCCGGCGACGGTTACGACAACGTAGGCTTGCTCGACATTGCGAGCAAGAAAATCCGCTGGCTCACGCAAGATAAGTGGCAAATTTCTGGCGAGAGCTTCTCTCCCGACGGCAAGTTTCTGACTTACAACGCAAATGTCGATGGCAACACGGATATTTACCTGTATGACATTGCATCCGGAAAAGCGCGCGCACTGCCCCATCCCAAAGGAGTGAATTACTCCGCAGGCGGGCCTTCGCCCTTCACGCGCGACAATTCGCGGCTGCTTTATTACCACACGGGACCGACGGTTCCCGGCGATCTATGGGTCTATAACCTCGCCGACGGCAAATCGCATCAACTCACGCACTCACTGATGGGCGGCATGCGATCCGAAGACATGGTCGAACCTCACCTTGTGCACTATCCCAGTAAAGATGGTAAGTGGACGATCTCCGCTTTCGTCTATGTGCCCTATAACTTGCCGCGCAATGGCGAGCACCCCGCGATTGTCTATGTTCACGGAGGCCCTACTTCGCAGACGACCAACACATTCAATCGCTTCGTCCAGTACATGGCCAACCAGGGTTACATCGTGATCGCGCCCAATTATCGCGGATCGACTGGATACGGAAAAGAATTTCAGCAGGCGAATCTTTTCGATATGGGTGGCGGCGATTTGCAGGATGTGCTCGCGGCTGCCGACTGGATCAAGCAGACGGGCTACGTCGACCCCAAGAAGCTCATTCTGATGGGAGCCAGCTACGGCGGCTACATGACGATGATGGGCGTCACCAAGGCTCCGGAGCTGTGGGCGGCGGGCGTTCCGGTTGTGCCGTTTGTGAACTGGTTCACCGAGATTCAGAATGAAGACCCCGTGCTGCAGCAGTCGGATCTTGCGACCATGGGCGATCCCGAGAAGAACCGGGCGCTTTACGAAGATCGATCGCCCATCAACTTTGTCGATCAGATCAAAGCGCCGCTGTATCTGTTGGCGGGCGGCAACGACCCGCGCTGCCCCAAGGAAGAAGCGCAGCAAGTCGTGGACGCGGTCAAAAAACGCGGCGGCGTGGCTGAGTACAAGGTCTATGAAAACGAAGGCCACGGCTTCGCTCGTGTTGAAAATCAAATCGACGCCTACAAGCGCGTGGGGGACTTTCTGAAAGCGCACGTTCCGCCGGCGGATTGCAGCTGCTCGTTGAATTAGGCTGCGCCACTCGCCATATTTACTTTTAAGATATTAACCCGTGTTTACCACGACCCCCCTATCTATTGGAATCAGAGAGTTAGGCTGTGGAAAACTTTCAAAATCTAGAACGCAAAGGACTTATACGGAAAATATTCCGGAATAAGGACTTAGCTCGATTCTTCGCCCGATTCTATTAAAAATTGGAGTTTTCGCGGCTTTCTGGCAACCGCTCATCGCTTCAAATTAACTTATCAAAGAGTTACTGACCCCTTATGGGGCTGGGCCAGCTGCGAGGGCCGTCTTCGGAGACGGGCACACCTCGCGCCTGCCACAGGTCAGGGAACATTATCGCGCCGGGCGGGTTGGGAGTCTGTGATGGCGCTCACTGGTTGGATGTGATGAAAAAAAGTCAAAGGCCACGCGATTTCAGATGATTGAATGGGTCGGCGTACCGGCCGGTTTATACTTCCACGTTGAGGCTCTAATGGCACACAAATTCCGATTTCGAACAACGGATACGGTCGGCGTTGCAGACGCCGAGTCAGACCACCTATTTCTCGACGAATGCTTTGTTGATACCGGGCAGGTGGATCTCCTTTTGGACTGTGCGGATCATCGTCGTATAGTTCTGGGCCGGACTGGGGCGGGCAAGACGGCTCTGCTCAATCAATTGTTGGAGCGATCGGTAACGGCGATAAATATCAGGCCGGAAAGTCTTGCTCTTGCGTACATCTCGAACTCGACAACCCTCCAATTTGTGCATGGCCTGGGCGTCAATCTAGACATTTTCTTTAAACTTCTTTGGCGGCATGTGTTTACTGTGGAGATTATTAAGGCTCATTTTCACCTCGATAGCCCGAACGCCAAGGAAGGCCTCGTCGAGTGGTTACACGGAGTGTTCAGCGACAAGAAGCGGCAACACCAAAAGGCAGTGGAATACCTGGAGCGGTGGGGCAGTAAATTCTGGGAACAGACAGACTACCGCATCGAGGAGTTGAAGACCAAATTGGAGAGCGAACTTGAGGCCTCAATCACCGCCGTGATACCGGCGACAAAGATCAATATTTCTGGAGGTCAATCGCTCACCCAAGAAGAAAAGGCCAGGGTAGTAGAGCGCGCGAAATACGTCGTAAACCAAGTGCAGATTCAGGAGTTGTCGTATGTGCTTGAGCTGCTCGACTCAATATTGGAGGATCCCGAGAAAAGGTACTACATCGTGATTGATCGCCTGGACGAGAATTGGATTGAGGAAGACTTGCGGTACCTGTTGATCCGAGCGCTCATCGAAACGGTCCGAGATTTCTGCAAGGTTCGGCATGCAAAAATCATTATCGCGCTACGTTACGATCTTATTGACCGGGTAATCCGGCTTTCAAGAGGCCCTGGGTTTCAGGAAGAAAAATACGAATCGCTCTATCTGGATCTGAGTTGGACCGGGGAGCAATTGACACAGTTGCTCGATAAGCGGATTGATCGGATGGTGAGGCACACGTACACCAGCCAGTTAGTTACTCACAGAGATCTTCTTCCGAAGACCATCGGCAAGCAGCCCGCCATCGATTACATCCTGGATCGAACTCTGATGCGGCCCAGGGACATGATTCCTTTTTTGGGAATTCCGACTTTGTAGTGGGTGACGATCTCGGGATGCGACAATCTGGGGATGCAAGATCGTGAACTGTACCGACAGATTCTGGGGATTGAAGCGCCCTGGTTTGTGGAGCTAGTGGAAGTAAAG
>Ga0208937_1000325_pt1 | contig 41593 bp, 36 predicted proteins | sample June2015DPH_11_5_FD_184705 | JGI IMG/M metagenome (GOLD analysis project Ga0208937, IMG submission 184705) | Peatland microbial communities from SPRUCE experiment site at the Marcell Experimental Forest, Minnesota, USA - June2015DPH_11_40... | ecosystem: Environmental > Terrestrial > Soil >...
CGTCCGGCGCAGTGGTGAAAAACGAAACATGATCGATTCCAAGAATCTTGGGTCGCTCAACTGTACGGCTTTGCGAAGCCGCGCAAGGCGCGAAGATTGCCAGCGTGAGCACAACAGCAAGTCGTTTGATCCGGGATCTCCTTTTTGACCCCCAATAACGGCTGTCATTATCCTGTACCACTTTTGTTCGCGTCAATGTAAAACAATTTTCATCCTGATCGCACCCTGCGGCACGAGATTCCGCGCCAGCACAGCCGAAATCGCCCCATTTCGGGCGCACTTTTGCGACACCATTCCTGACTTCAACCCGCCGCAAACAGACCTCGTTTAACCTGACACCATCTTTCTATCCCGGCGGAGCATAGCGATGCTGCCGGTGCCGGCAGGATAGTCGAAGCGCGTCAGCAGCAGAAAGATCGGTCCAAAAGAGGTAAACGAGGGAGCGATGTCGGAAAAATCGCTGCGCGCAAAGGCAATTCCGGGGTTGAGGCTCGGGGTGAGGAGCAGTCCGGCCCTGCGGAGACCACTGGGGACGACCGAGATGGGAAACCGCGCCAGATTGACGCGAAAGGAGGCAACTCGGTGTAGAATGCCAACCGCTTGGGAATCCAAAAAGGAAATCCCAGTTTATAATCGCTGCTGTTTTCGAGGTCAAGAAGGGAAGTTGCGGCCAAGACCTGCAAGCTCGACTACCACGGCGGCGAGGGCTATCCGCGCTTGATACGCAAAGAATCGAAGCTGGAGTTACTGAGCGACATCCTCAAGGCAAAGTAACGTCTGAACGTGGTCGAATCTGAATCGGAGATTCTGTGACAGGAGCTTCAACATGCGCAAACTTCTCGCAGGGACGTTCACCCTCGCTGTTGCTTTTTTCTTTTCTCACTGGGCGGTCGCCCAGAGCGATCCTCCACTGTTGCTGCGGTTTCCCACGGTCAGCAAGACGCAAATTGTTTTCAACTACGGCGGCGACCTGTGGATCGTCAGCCGCGACGGCGGCGATGCACGCCGGCTGACCTCGGGGGTGGGAGACAAAACCATGCCAAGCTTTTCTCCGGATGGAACGATGGTCGCCTTCACCGGAGAATACGACGGCAACCGCGACGTATTCGTGGTGCAGGCAACCGGCGGTGTGCCCAAGCGGCTCACCTACCATCCCGCCGACGAATATGTTCTCGGCTGGACGCCCGACGGCAAGAATGTTCTGTACATCTCCTGGGGCAACAGTTTCCGTCACTTCGAATTTCAGCTCTACACTGTGCCCGTCGAGGGCGGGTTTCCCGCGCAGTTGCCAATCCCGATCGCCGCGGAGGCTTCGTTTTCTCCCGACGGCACTCACTTGGCGTACGTTCCTCATATCCAGTGGCAAGAGGCCTGGAAGCGCTATCGCGGGGGCCAAACCACGCCCATCTGGATTGCCGACTTGAAGGACTCCAGCATCACCAAGGTTCCGCGTGACAATTCCAACGATCACTCTCCCATGTGGGTCGGCGACACCGTTTATTTCCTCTCCGACCGCAATGGTCCAGTGAGCCTTTTCGCCTACGACACTAAGACCAGGCAGGTTTCCGAGGCGCTGCACAGCGACGGTCTCGACTTCAAGAGGGCATCGGCCGGGCCGGACGCTATCGTGATCGAGCAATTTGGCGCCATCAAGCTCTACGAGCTCAACACCCACCAAGCGAAGAACATTCAGATTCGCGTTTCCGGCGATCTTGACGCCGTACGGCCGCACTTCACCAAGGTGGACCCCAAGCGCATTCAGAATTTCGGTATTTCACCGACCGGGGCTCGCGCCGTGTTTGAAGCCTGGGGAGAAATCTTCACTGTGCCCACCGACAAGGGCGATATCCGAAATCTTACGCACAGCCCTGCCGTCGCGGACCGCGATCCCGCGTGGTCGCCCGACGGCAAATCAATCGCGTATTTCTCCGATGAGTCCGGAGAATATGAACTGTGCATCCGTTCCCAGAACGGCATGGGCAAAGTGCGGCACATCAATTTGGGCAATCCGCCGTCATTCTTCTACACGCCGACGTGGTCGCCCGATAGCAAGAAGATCGCTTACTCAGACAAGCGCCTGAACCTGTGGTATGTCGACCTGGACAATCCCAAGCCGAAGCTCGTCGATACCGACTATTTCGGTGGATTCGGTCCCATGCAGCTGAACCAGACTTGGGCGCCCGACAGCAAATGGGTTGCCTATAGCAAGCAGCTGCCCAGCGGACAACATGCGATTTTCGTCTACTCGCTGGAGCAGGGGAAGTTTTTCCAGATCACCGACGGCATGAGCGATGCGCTCTATCCCGCTTTCGATAAGAACGGCAAGTACTTGTACTTTACCGCCTCGACCGACGTCGCGCTTTCCACCGCCGGTCTCGATATGACCAGCGAAGAACACCGGGTCACGCGCAGCGCGTACGTCGCGGTGCTGAGCAAAGACCTGCCCTCGCCGCTCGCTCCCGAAAGCGATGAGGAGAAGCCGAAGGACGAAAAGAAGGCCGATCCGGACAAAGACAAAGGTAAAGACAAAGGCAAAGCGGCCGACAAGTCTGCGGCGGACAAAGACGCTCACAAAGACACAGACGCAAAGGACGACAAAGATAAGAAAAAAGAAGAGCCCGTCGTGGTCAAGATCGACATCGACGGCATCGGCCAGCGCATTCTCTCTCTGCCCATCCCCGCTAGGAACTACGGCAACCTGCTGGCTGGCAAGTCGGGAATTTTGTTCCTCTCCGAAGAACCGGCGGTCGTCGCCGCGGACACTGAGGGGGACGTGCCACAGACCATCCAGAAGTTCGACTTGAGCAAGCGCAAAGTTGACAAGTTCCTGGACGAGGTCAACGACTATGTCGTTTCCTTCGACGGCGAAAAGATTCTTTACCGCAAGGGCGAATCCTGGGCGACCGCCTCGGCCGACGAGCCGCCCAGTCCCGGTGCCCCGCCCAGTCCCGGAAGCCCGCCGAAACCCGGTATCGGCCCGCTCAAGCTGGATGGCTGGCAGGTCTATGTCGAGCCCCGCGCCATGTGGAAACAGATCTATAACGAGACTTGGCGCATTGAGCGCGACTTCTTCTACGATCCGCACTACCACGGTCTCGATCTCGCCAAGGCAAAGAAAAAGTACGAGCCGTATCTCGATGGAATTGCGTCACGCAATGAGCTTACTTATCTCTTTGAGGAGTGCCTCGGCGAACTGACGGTCGGCCACATGTTTGTGGGAGGCGGCGAGCGGCCTGAGGCAAGGAAGGTAAAAGGTGGGCTGCTGGGCGCGGACTATAGCCTGGAGAACGGCCGCTACCGCATCGCCAAAGTTTATGATGGCGAAAACTGGAATCCCGGCCTGCAGGCCCCGCTCACACAGCCCGGAGTCAACGTCAAAGCAGGTGACTACATTCTTGCCGTAAACGACCGCGAACTGCATTCTTCCGACAACATCTACAGCTTTTTCGAGGAAACCGCCGGCAAGCAGGTCGTGCTGAAGGTCGGCGCAAATCCAGATGGCAAGGACTCGCGCGAAGTTACAGTGGTGCCCGTCGAAAGCGAAGAGGGCCTGCGCCACCTTGCCTGGATCGAGAGCAATCGCCGCAAGGTCGATCAAGCCACGGGAGGCCGCGTGGCCTACGTGTACGTGCCCAATACTGCTGGCGGCGGCTACACCAGCTTCAACCGGTACTTCTTTTCGCAAGTGGGCAAAGAAGCCGTGATCATCGACGAGCGCTTCAACGAAGGCGGCCAGCTCGCCGACTACATTATCGATTACCTGAAACGCCCGATCATGAGCAAGGTCGTCACTCGCGAGGGCCACGACTGGTCGAGCCCATCGGAAGCCATCTACGGGCCGAAAGTGATGATCATCAACGAGATGTCCGGCTCCGGTGGTGACGCGTTGCCGTGGTATTTCCGCAAAGCCGGCCTCGGGCCGCTCATCGGTACCAGAACCTGGGGAGGGCTGGTCGGCATCGGAGGTTATCCCGAACTCCTCGACGGCGGCCGCGCTACCGCTCCACGCGCCGCAATCTACGGCCTTAACGGCGAGTGGGAAGTGGAGAACCGCGGCGTTGCGCCGGACTACGAAGTGGATCTCGATCCAGCGGCTTACCGTCAGGGACACGACGCCCAACTCGATAAGGCCATCGAGGTCGTGATGCAGCAGCTGAAAGAGCATCCGCTGCCGCAATATAAGCGTCCGGCATATCCGAACTACCACGAGCACGATGATTTGGGGAGCAACACGAGGTAGGTGGTAGAAGTTTGCTTGCCAGCCAGCTTCGCAATCTGGCTGATGCCGAGACGAAGATCTTTAACTGGCGAGGAATATAACGGCGAGGGACGGGTGCTGGTGCCGTTTGATCGCCGATATTGCTTATGGAAGCTAAACGGCACCACTACCGCTACTTGGCACGAAATGGCCGCCTGCCTTGCTGACTTCGCCGGCCTTCGCGACTGCTTTTTGGTGGGAGCCGCTCCTGCTGCTCGAACAGTTCCTCCCGCATTGGGAATGCCTGCGTTTGCCCAGGGAGTACGCGGCTTACCATTGGGTATGAGCAGAATGCATCCAGAATTTCTCGAATTAAAGATGGCCTGCCACGTATTCCGGCTGATAAAGAAGGCGGAAGAGAACAAGAAGCACTCAGCGATGAGCTGGCGTTGTCCGCGAGCTGGGCCGACCGTTAAGCGACGAACGCGGGAAGCCTCGCGCGACAGCATGCAAAGGTCACTCGATTGACATGCGAAGCGCTAACAGTTCCGCGAAACCTTGCACGATGGCAAGGATGATGACGTGCAGGAGTGACATGCGCGGATTCTATAGCAAATCCAGAGTTGCCGTGACCGCAGGCAGGCGCCGCGGGAAATAGTTGCGGAGTTCCTCCTTTACGGCGTTACGCCACAAAGATGACAAAACTGTGGACGAATGACGCCAGACTGCTCTACAATCGGCGCACCGTTCTTCGTTGTTATCACATTGGGCCAATGCAGCTTCATCTCTGTGGGGGAGAAGCTTGTGTCGCTTCCAAAATTTAGCGTTGTCATCACTTGCTACAATTTTCGCAACTTCATTGCGGATGCGGTTCAGTCCGCGTTGTCTCAGACTTATCCAAGCCGCGAGGTCATCGTCGTGGATGATGCCTCCACCGATGGCTCGGATTCCGTGCTCAAGAGCTTCGGCGATGCGATTCGATTGGTGGGCATGGAAACGAACCAGGGAGCTTCTGCGGCGAGAAACACTGGAACTGCTCTTGCCCGGGGAGACTACATCGTCTATCTCGACGGCGATGACGTTTTGAAACCCTGGGCGCTCTCCGTCTACGATCAAATCATCCAGGCCCTGAAGCCGGTGCTCATTCTCGGTAGTCTGACGTGGTTCCAGGGCGCCGTTCCGGAGCTTGGGGAAGCTCCGACTCCCAGCCAGATTCGATTTGTCAGCCACGATAATTGGGTTCAGAAAGATAGGACATTTCGGAGCAGCGCCAGTGTCCTGATCGTGGAGCGCCGCACTCTCGGAACCATTGGCGGGTGGACGAAGGAGGTTTGGCCGTTTGACGATCAATACCTGGCTGCGGAGTTGTCCGAGTCCGGTCGCGCCATTCAAATCCTCGATCCGCCCACGATCTTTTACCGGCTGCATTCCACCAACAACGTCCACAATGTCTCGGGCTTGATCGCCGGCTGCCACGGTTTGGTTGCCGCTTGGCAATCCAACAAACGTTTCATCGGCAGAAAGCGCAGTTTGGAGAGAGCTGCGCTGATTGGTGGCCCCGCCTTCTATGCGGTCCGGAGAGCGTTCCGAGCCGGATTACGCAGGGAAGGATTGCGGCTCTTCATAAGGGTTTGGCCCTGGGTCGCCGCTGCCGCCTTTGTCCGTCTTCGGGTCCGGGTTTTTGGCAGGCGCCCCACCGAGACTATGTTCGTGCGAATTAGCCCGCCGCACGCAGGCCGACTCCCAAGGGCGTCATAGAACTGAACACAAGGCGTTTGTTCCTACACGAGCGGCAGCACAGCAACGCTGGGTCTGCTCTAGACCCCAAGCTGAATCTATTGCAGTGTGGTCGATTGAGGTGGCTCCTCGCGGGCGCCTATGTGGTAGCGCTTTAGTTTGCGATAGAGGGTGGCGCGGCTGATACCTAACATCTTACCGGCCAGAGCTTTGTCTCCCTTGACCTGGGAAAAGACGCGCCCGGCCAGTTGTGGTTCCGGCCAAGACCTTCCTAAGCCAACTCCTGTGACTCGTCAACGCCTTGGGGGGAGCGCATCGCGGAGTGGACGAGACTTCCAGAATACGATCCGCCGAAGAACGGCAATTCAATTGGAACGTCCTAAACAGACGGAACATCGGAGGCTCGGAGACATTGTCTCAGGCCTGTTTACGCCGGTGCTCGCGAAACACTCAAAATCGTTCTCACTCGTGGACTGCCTTTCAGTTGGTGCGGACCGAATGCAGCGAAACTTTGAGCCGATGCGAAAGCAGGTGGAAGCATCGCAGAGAAGTGAATTGGTTGATGTCACTGCCAAGGCGATCATCTACAAAGCGTTTTATCGAGGGCAGACTCGAAGCTCCAAAACACCTCGCCCACAGCGTGCATGACCTCTCCTTTGGATATTAAAGATGGCCTGCCACGTATTCCGGCTGATAAAGAAGGCGGAAGAGAACAAGAAGCACTCAGCGATGAACTGGCGTTGTCCGCGAGCTGGGCCAACCGTTAAGCGACGAACGCGGGAAGCCTCGCGCGACAGCATGCAAAGGTCACTCGATTGACATGCGAAGCGCTATCGAGCGCGGACTCGCATCTTCCGTTGTCCGTCAGTCTGTACGTCATCGCCGCCGGCGAAAGCAGGATGTTTCTTGATGTTTCTCAACCACGCGGCAGCTCTCGCTTCGGCCTCTTCCAGTTGTTGAGGAGACATTGTCCGGCCGGTGTTTTTCTTACCTTCCTCAATTTGTTCAAGCATCGGGGCCGCCGTTTTTTCCGCGAGCAGGTACCACGTGTAAGCAGAAACGGAAGCGGATTGGAAGCCCGCAATCTGTCCATCTTCGTTGTTCTGAACATCTTTGATCTGACAAAAATGCTCGGCCAAGCGAAGTTGCGCCGAGGGGTCGCCGGCCTCGGCGGCTTCGATCGTCGCCGAGAATGCGTTGCCATCTCCGTTGGCGTTACTGTGTGGCTGGACCCGCGAGTTGTTCATGGTCAGGTAGAGCAACTCGGTGCGGCTGGAGACGCCCAGCTTGTCAAAAATGCGGAACAGGTAATTCTTGACCGTATGCGGGCTGAGGCCGAGAGCGTGAGCAATTTCGCGGTTGGTCATACCTGCGGCGAGGTGCTGGATGACCTGGCGCTCGCGCGCGGAAAGCAGTTCAATTCCCTTGTGATTGATGGCGCCGACGCGCGGCGAGTTGGCAAGCGCTTCGAGCGCATGACTCAGATCGACGCTGCGCGCCCAGATTTGTCCTTCATGGACGGCGCGAATGCATTTGCAGAGATTCTCCAGCCGCTCTTGCTTGGAAAAAATTCCCTTTGCGCCAGCGCGAAAGCACTCGAGGACTTCCTGGGGCTTGGAAGACTCCAGCAAGATGACGCCCTTGATCTGCGGCCGGAGCGCACACATCTCCCGCAACACCTGGGTGCCGCGGCCAGGCTGGTCGTCCAAATTGTGACTGATGACCGCGACATCGATGGGCACGTGAGTCATGGCAGCCAACAACTCCTCGGAATTCGAGGCCGCAGCTACGACCTGCAAGCCGCGATCGTTGCGCAGGGCGTCGGCTAGGAGTTGGGTGTGGATGCGCGTGCCGTCGGCAACGACGATACTGACAAAATCCGAGCCCAATTCTTCATGGGATGGCATCGGACCTCCTGATATTTAGTTATACGAACCGGAAGGGGGAATTAGAAAGCACTCCGTTCGTCAGTACTATGGCCTCGGGGGAGGAGGGAAAATAAGGCAAAAAAAGCCGATCCAACTTTCTTGCTACAGTTGAAAATGTACCACCAAATTCCCGAACCGGCAAGCAAGGGGCTTGCGACCTATGCAAAATAATGCACTGATGGTCGTGGCCTCGGGTGCAGCTTGACCGGTTGCACGGCCATGCAAAGGATCAGATCGAGTCCGGGCTTCGTTGTCGCCGCTGTTTGTACAAGAGGATGTCTAACATAAAGGTAATAAAATCAGCGAGATACGCAATTCAATCTCGACGGATGGATTGATGCCGGAGCGAACTGTTCAACTTCCGGTTGTGCGCACATTACGGTTGTGCCAAGGAATAACGTCTCCAAGCCGTATAGCTTGGTCATGAGAAGATCAACCCGTGCATAGATAGGGTTGATATGTCCTGGGTAATCCTACCACTTGCACGTTCTTGCAAGTGACTATAGAGTTGGGCCACTAGTAACTTTCCCCTAGCAGTGTGGGTTGCTTCCTCCCCCGAAGGTGTTGACGAGATTTCCCATACGATCCAGGCGGACCCAGTTCAATGGGACCCAGAGGGCGAAGCTATGAGCAGTGCCAATCAGAGCTACGAAGTGGGCAGCGGGCTCGGCCAATGGGCGTCGCAAGAAGAGCTGCGCTGGTACGCGCTGCACACCAGAGCGCGTCACGAAAAGGCGGTCGAGCGGCGATTGCGCGATCAAGGCATGGAAACGTTTGTGCCCATCACGATGGAAGTGCATCGCTGGAGCGATCGCAAGAAAAAAGTCGAAGTGCCGCTGTTCAGTTGCTATGTGTTCCTCCGCTGCGCTTTGAGCGCGGAAGACCGGACGCGCGTGTACCAGGTGGAGAGCGTGCACGGTTTTGTGGGCGTTCGCGGGGCGAGCCTGCCGATTCCCGATGAACAGATCGAAAGCATCCAGAAGGTTCTGACGCAGTCCGCGCCCTGGCGATCGTACCCCTTTCTCAAGGCGGGGCAGCGGGTCCGGGTACGCGGCGGGGCGATGGACGGAGTGGAAGGCGTGTTCTTGTCAGAGAACGGCGACCACAGCCTGATCATTTCCGTCGAAGCGATTCAGCGGTCGATGGCCGTGCGAATCGATGGGTACGACGTAGAGCCGGTCTGAAGAGCCGTTCGGAAAAATAGTTTGAAGAGATAATCTGAAAAGAATGTTGCCGTCCGCCAATCAACCGATTCCTTCCTAAACGATCCACGATTTCTTTACCACTTTTCGTCGGGCCCTCTTAAACATGTACAAACCAGAAATCGAGCGAATCAGCGAGGAGTTGTATTTCATTGCGGCCAGCCCGGCCACACGCCGGCTGCGCACGCAAGCGGAATTACTCTCGCAAACCGACGTGCCGGTGCTGATCACCGGAGAAGCGGGGAGCGGGAAGACGACCACTGCCCGGCTGATCCACTCGCTTTCGATTCGTTCCAGCTTCCAGTTCATGCAGGTCAAGTGCGCGGTGCTCACCCCCGACCTGCTGGAGAATGAGCTGTTCGGTTACGAGCACGCTTCCGCCAACGGGCGGCCGGAATCGACGCTAGGGAAGTTCGAGCAGTGCGCCAAGGGAACCATCTTGCTGGACGAATTCGATGCCATGCCGGACGCGGTGCAACGGCGGCTTCTGAAACTGCTGGAGACAGGAGAGTTTGTCCGGTGCGGCGGCCAGAGCCCGATCCAGGCCGACGTGCGCATCATCGCGGCCACGTGCGGAGATCTGAAGTTGGCAGCGGCGGAAAAAAGAGTTCATGAAGAGCTGTTCTACCGCTTGAGCGTTTTCGAATTGCGCGTGCCACCACTCCGCGAGCGGCATGAGGAAATCCCGCTGCTGCTGGGGCACCTGATGAACCGGCTGACCCGGCGCTACGGCGTGCCGGCCCCGCACTTTTCAAGCGTGTTGCTGGATGCATGCCAGCAGTGTGCGTGGCCCGGCAACCTGCACGAATTAGAGAACTTTGCCAAGCGCTTCCTGTCGCACGGCGATGAGAGTGCGGCGTTGCAGGAATTGCATTCGCGTCCCGATTACGAGCTCGGAAGTAAGGATGAGAATGGGGATGGGAATGGAAACGGGCATGCGAAAACCAGCGGTCAGCCTGCGAGCGTTTACCCTTCGAGCCTGCACACAGCGGAAGAAAAATCGTCTCTGAAGCTGCTGGTAAGAAATGCAAAAGGGGAAACCGAGCGCAGTGCGATTGCCCACGCACTCGAACAGACACAGTGGAACCGGAAAGCGGCAGCTCGTTTGCTGAATATTAGCTATCGCGCGCTGCTTTACAAAATCCAGGAGTACCACATGGCGCCGCCGGCGTCTGCGCGATTTGTTGGTACCGACGATTTGCGGCAAGCGAAGTAATGACGCGTGGGAGCAGCTGCGATTGAACTCGGAAGCGTTGAACGGCTACGATTGAACGAGCTACGGTTAAACCGGAGAATGGCTGAGAGGCATTGCTAATGACGGAACCCATGACGGCCCATCGAATCATGCCCTTCCTGATGGTCCTGGTGCTGGTGTCCATCGGGGCGTTCGCGCAATCTAATTCCACATCGCGGCCCACGGCGCCCGCCGCCGCAGCCGATAAGCAGGCCGGCCAGAAGACAGTTGGCGAGAAACCGAGGGAAGGCTCGGGGGCCGTACATTCGGATAGTTCCTACGTGATTGGCGCTAATGATGTCCTGGCAATCAATGTGTGGAAAGAACCTGACATCTCGCGTTCCGTTCCCGTTCGTTCCGATGGCAAGATTTCTTTGCCGTTAGTCGGGGAGTTGCAGGCGAGTGGTCAGACGCCACAGCAACTGGAACAAGAGATCACAAAGCGCCTGCAGAGCTATATCTCCGAGCCTGAAGTCACGGTCATCGTTACCGATAGCAAGAGTCAGAAAGTGAACATCTTGGGCATGGTGGCTCGACCTGGCGCCTATCTGTTGACGAGCTCGACCACCGTACTCGATGCCATCGCGATGGCCGGAGGGTTCAAAGACTTCGCGAAGCAGAAGTCGATCTATGTTCTACGGCAAGCTCCGGACGGAACGCAGAAGCGAGTCGCATTCAACTACAAAGAAGTGATCAAAGGCAAAAATCCGGAGCAAAACATCCCCCTGCAGGCTGGCGATACGGTGGTGGTCCCGTAGTTATGGCGGGAAGTATTCGACGCTATTTAATCCTCGTGTGGATGGTGGCTGGGTTGCAGGTTCTCTCGGCGGCGCAGAACGCGCCTCCGCAGAACCCTCCGGCCCAGAGTCCCGGCAGCGATGATGCTAGCGCCAGAACGGCTCCGGCTGCCGCACTCTCGGCTATAGCAGGGATGCAGACCGAAGGCGGCACAGAGGACGCCAGCAGCGATTTGCCCCAGATACCGGCGCTGCTCGGGGGGATGGGAATTTCTACGGCTTTCGTCTCCGAGTTAGAGAGATCGAATTACCTGCGCGGCGGCGTGAATGTGGGCGCCACGTATGATGACAACCCGCTGCTGGCTCCAAGTGGACAGGTCAGCAATACGAGCGAGTCGATCTTCCCCAACATCAAGATCGACGAATCGTCGTCTCGAATGCACTGGATGTTGGGGTACGCCGGCGGCCTGACGGTGAACCAGAAGATCACGAACCAAAACCAGGGATCGCACAACCTGAATTTTGATTCGCAATACCGGCTAAGCCCGCACGTGAACCTGCGAGTGGCAGAAAACTTTTCCTTGACCACCGGGTTTTTTGACGCGGGCAACGGCACCGAAGTCATCGCCGGCTCGGGCGAGCTGAACTCCAGTCTTATTACACCTTTGGCCACGCAAAGATCCAGCGTAACGACGGTAGAGACGAACTATCACTTTGCCTTGAACGATCTGATTGGGGCCAGCGGGTCATTCTATGATTCGCATTTCACCAACGTCCCCACAGGAATCGAACTAACGAATTCCGAAACCGCGTCCGGGTCTGCCTTCTGGCTGCACCGCATCTTTCGCGGAGACTGGGGCGGCACAAGCTACCGCTTCGATCGGCTGACCTTCAATCTCGGCGGCGGCGAAGCCCGTGTCCATAGCGTCTTCGCGGTGGATACGCTGAACCTTTCGAAGCGATTCACGCTGACTGGCTTCGTCGGTCCGCAGTACTCGGAGAACCAGGGTTTGGCTCTGGGTGGTTCGCAGCCCACGCATTGGAACGGTTGGTCGGTCGCCGGAGGAGCGGAAGGCGGCTGGCAGAACCAGCGTACCAGCGTGTCCGCCGGATACTCCCGAATCATCAGCGACGGCGGCGGCCTTTTGGGCGCGGTGCGTTTGCAGACGGTTCATGGCACCTTCCGCCGCGAACTGGTTCCGGGGTGGGCGGCTGCTCTCAACGCCAGTCATGGAACGAACCAGTCGATTATCATGCCTTCGACGAGCAGCGCGAGTTCAATCAACTTTACGTCGGCAGGCATCTCGCTGGAGCGTAACGTTGGGAAGAGTGTCGGGCTGCGGTTGGGCTACTCCCACGACTTTGAAGAGCAGTTTTTTGTACCGACAGTCCTAGCGCAGACGTTCGACGCGAGTCGGAATCGATTTTTTGTGACGCTTTCATACCAGTGGGCAAAGCCTTTAGGAATGTAGTGGGAATGTAATCATGGAAGAAGAACTACAAGAATCAAGCCAACTACCCGATTTTGCCGAGATCAAAGGAATCGTCCGCCGCCGGCGGTGGCAATTTCTTGTGCCCCTTTTCTGCGGCTGGGCGCTGGTGTGGGGAGCGAGCTGGCTGATCCCTTCGACCTACCGGTCGGGCACGCTGATTCTGGTCGAACAGCCTTCCGTGCCGGAGAAATATGTTGAATCGAACATCGGCAGCGACATTCAGCATCAGCTAGACAGCATTACGCAGCAAATCCTGAGCCGCACCCGCCTTCTCCGCGTCATTGACTCTCTCGGTCTCTACGCCGAGGACCGGAAGCGCAAGAGCCCGGACGATCTGGTGGAGAAGATGCGCAAGGACATCGAAATCGAGTTGTCGCAGGGCGATGACAGGAAGCTCTCCGCCTTCAACATCTATTACGTGAGTCGCGATCCGAAGATGGCACAGCTGGCCACGGCCGAGCTCGCGAACCTCTTCATCACCGAGAATCTCGAGGAGCGGCAGAAACGCTCGGAGAACACAACCAACTTCCTCGGAGATCAGCTCGAACAGGCGCGCGCAAAACTCGCGGAACAAGAAGCGAAAGTGCGCGTGTTCAAAGACCAGCACCTGGGCGAGTTGCCCACCCAGACCCAGACCAATCTGCAGATCTTGACCGGCCTGCAGAGTCAGGTGCAGGTAAACCAAGACTCGCTGAACCGGGCCAAGCAGCAAAACACCTATCTGGAATCGCTGATCAATCAATATCGCGCCATGGATCGCGGTTCGAAGCCGGGTGAGGTCGGCGGGCCGGCCGGGCTGGCGGAGATTGACAAAGAGCTGGATCAACTGAAGGCGCAGTTGGCGGACTTGACTTCTCACTACACTGATAAGCATCCCGACGTCCGCAAGACCAAAGAGCAGATTGCCCGGACCGAGCAGATGCGCGAACGGATCGTCGCTGACGTGAATAGTCGAGCGAATAATTCCAGTCCGGAGCCGGCCGCCGCCACTACATCACTCGATCCGAAAAGCGCGCCGCTGCTGGAGCTGGAAAGTCAGCTCAAGGCCAATCGCGTCGAAATCGCGAGCCGCGAAGCGGAAATCAAGGACGAGCTAAGCAAGATCAACCAATACCAGGGCCGGTTGAATATGGCCCCGGTGATGGAACAGCAGTTTGCCGATATCACGCGCGACTATGATCAGTCGAAGACCGATTACGAATCGCTGCTGGCCAAGAAGAACCAGTCGGAAATGTCGACCGACCTGGAAAAAACGCAACAGGGCGAGCATTTCCGCATGTTGGATCCGCCGAATCTTCCGGTAAGGCCCTACAAACCGAACCGTCTGCTGTTGTGCGGCGCGGGATTGGCGGTGGGCCTGGTTCTCGGCGCGGGCTTCGCTTTCGGCCAGGAAAAGCTGAGCGGCAAGATTTACAGCGAGCGCGAGATCAAGAAGCTGGTTCCCTTCGATGTGATCGCGGAAATTCCGCCGATCGAGAGTTTACAGGAGCAGTCGTCCAATCGGCGCGGTGCCTGGTTCGCGGGCGCGGCGGCAGTGGTGATCGCGGGTTTCATCCTGTTAGGATCGGCAGTAACGTATTTGTACGGCTAGAAATCATGTACAAGAGCTTCTACAAGCTGCAGCGAAACCCGTTCGAAATCACGCCGGATCCGTCGTTTTTATTTCCCACGACGCGGCACAACGAAGCGCTCGCTTCGTTGTACTACGGCGTGACGGCGCACCGCGGATTTGTAGTTTTGACGGGCGAGGTGGGCACGGGAAAAACGCTCATTCTGCGCTCGTTGCTAGGGTTGCTGCAGCGCCGCGATGTCGCCTTCGCTCTGATTTTCAATCCGACGCTTTCGCCGCTGGAATTCATGCGCTATATCGCGGGCGATTTCGGGTTGCCGGTCACGGGCAAGGCCAAAGACGAACTGATTCATGTGCTGAATGGCTTCCTGCTGCAGAGACATGAGAAGGGTTTGACGACGATTCTGGTGGTGGACGAGGCGCACCACCTGTCGGCGGAAATACTGGAAGAGATCCGGCTTTTGACCAACCTGGAAACGTCGCAGCAGAAGTTATTGCAGATTGTGCTGGCGGGTCAGCCGGAACTCGATCAGAAACTCGATTCCCAGGAACTCCGGCAGCTAAAACAGCGGATCGCGCTGCGCTGCCATCTCGACGCGCTCAGTCCGAACGAAACCAGGGAGTACATGGGCCGCCGTCTTAAGATTGCGGGGGCGCCTGCCGCCGGCGAGATTTTTTCCGGGCCTGCGATCGAGGCTGTCTTCCGCCACTCGCGGGGAATTCCGCGCCTCGTCAACACCATCTGCGAGAACGCGCTGCTCTCGGGCTACGCCAAAAACGCGGCCACGATTACACCGGAAATCATTGACGGCGTCGCGCGGGATTTGCGGCTCGGGGTGGTGGCCGTGGAACCGAAAAACAATGGCGGAGCCTGGCTGTCGAAAGAACGGGAGCAGAACGAGCTCCTGCTGGCGGTGAAGACGCTGCTTGAAGTGCATGACCGCCTGCTGGGGCCCGAGACGAAGGGCCGGCTGCAATAGGCACAAGGTTTCTCTTACATGAGCCAGATATTTGAAGCGTTGCAGCGAGCGGAGGCCGAGCGGTCGGGCGGAAGCCTGCCGAAAAACGCCGACTCGGTCGCGGATCTACTGCAAGGGGTCGAACAGGAAATCGCGCGCAAACAATCGCTTTCCGAGTTGCCGGCGGCGGCGAAAGCAGAGTCTCCAAAGGCGGGTTCGTTTGCCTCCGCGAAAGTGCTCTTGCCCGCACCGGCGGCGGATTCCCGGCTGGTGTGTCTGACGGATCAGGGCAGCCTGGCCGCGGAAAAGTTTCGCGTGCTTGGTTTGAAGCTGCGAAACCTGCGCGAACGGCGCAAGCTCAAACGGATCGCGGTGACCGGTACGGCCCCGGAAGAAGGGAAAAGTCTAGTTGCGGCGAATCTCGCGCTCAATCAGGCGCGCAGCAAGGTTTTGAAGACGCTGCTGCTGGACGGAGATCTCCGGCGGCCAACCTTGTCCAGCCGATTCGGGTTCGACCGTTCCTTGCCGGGACTGAGCGAGTGTTTGCGAGGCGAGCGGCAACTTGCGGAAGTGGTGTACAAAGTCAGTGGCTCCGGTCTCTGGTTCCTTCCCGCTGGGCGCCTGCCCGAGAACCCGCTCGAACTGATGCAGACCGGACGCCTCCCGGAAGTGCTCGACCGGCTCGGAGAATTCTTCGACTGGATCATCATTGACACTCCTCCGGTTCTCCCCGTGGCGGACACCACGTTCTGGATGAAGCTGGCGGACGGAGTTCTCGTCGTGATCCGCGAAGGTGTCACTGAGAAGAAAGCAATAGAGCGGGCTTTGGATTCATTTGATCGCGCAGCTTTGCTGGGCGTAGTCGTCAACAGTTGTAGCCGCATCGAGCACACGGATTATTATTCGCGTTACGGTCAGGCAACGGTTCGAACCGGCGAAGATCCCCCCTCCGCCGAGAACGAGTAAGCGCCAGGTCGAGTTAAGTAAGCCGAGTTCCCCCAACTAGGATCGCAATTTCTTTCCCGATCGATCACCAAGTAGGTCTGGGCCACTTTTTTATGGATGGCTCAGCAAGGAGCTACCCGTGGCATCCCGTTCCGCAGATTCAATGTATCGCTCTCCAGAACTCTCATCGTCGCAAGGCCGTGTGGAACCCGGCGAAGTGCTGAGCGAAGGAGCATTTCACCGGATGATCTCGCTGGAGCGAAGGCGCAGCGAGCGTTCACAGCGTCCGTTCGTGCTTTTGCTCATCGACACCGGGCGTAATCACCCGGGTGACAAGCAAGGCCGCGTCTTGCTGGACATGCTTTCCGCGCTCCAGGGGGCGACCCGTGAAACCGACGTTACGGGATGGTACACGGCAAACTCCGTGGTGGGAGTCATGTTCACCGAGATCGTTTTGGACAACAATGCAGTGCTCAGCACGATTCTTTCCCGGATCGGCGCGGTGCTGCGCGGCCAGCTCGACACCGATCAGTTCAGCCGGATCAAGTTTTCCTTTCACGTTTTTCCGGACGACTGGAATTCGCAGGATCAGGATATGGAGCGCCCCAGCAACCCAACCCTTTACCCGGATCTCGAGAAGCGCCAAAGGTCGAACCGGCTGGGCCGCGCCACGAAGCGGATGATCGACGTTGTGGGAAGCCTGACGTTGCTGGCGATGTTGTCGCCCATTCTTTTTATCATCGCGGTTGTGATCAAGCTGACTTCCCGCGGGCCGATTTTGTTCCGGCAGAAACGCATCGGCGAGCATGGAACTCCCTTCACGTTTCTGAAATTCCGGTCGATGTACATCAATAACGATTCCAGCGAGCACAAGGAATATGTTCGCCAGTTGATTGCCGGTCAGGCGGAAAAGAAGCCGGCCAACGGCAACGGTACGGGTGTTTTCAAACTGACGAACGATCGGCGAATCACGCCGGTGGGGAGGATTCTGCGGCGCGCCAGCCTGGACGAACTGCCGCAACTGATCAATGTGCTGCACGGCGAAATGTCGCTGGTCGGGCCCCGCCCGCCAGTGCCGTATGAAGTGGAAGCGTACGCCACATGGCATCGCCGCCGTCTGCTGGAGGCGAAGCCGGGAATCACCGGACTCTGGCAAGTGTACGGCCGCAGCCGCGTGGAATTTGACGACATGGTGCGGCTGGATTTGCGCTATGCCCGCGATTGTTCTCCGCTGCTTGACCTGAAGATCCTCTTGCAGACTCCAAGAGCGGTGATGGGCGGAGACGGCGCCTGCTAGTTGAAATTAGTTTGCGAAATTCCCCACGAATAACAAAGCAGTCTCATAACCAGCAGTCTCCGAAGGTGAATTCCTATGCTTAGGTTTGGCGTTATCGGTTACGGCTATTGGGGGCCGAATATCGTGCGCAATCTGCGCACCCTGGAAGGCTGCCAGGTCGTCGGAATCTGCGATCAGACTCCCGCCGCCCGCAAGCGCATACAGGCGGCGAATCCCGGGATCCCGGTCCATAGCGACTTCCACGAACTGATAAAGTCGCCCGACGTGGATGTCATCGCGGTGATCACCCCGGTGTGGACGCACTATGAATTGGCCAAGGCCGCGCTGGAGAACGGCAAACATGTGTTCGTGGAGAAGCCGTTCACCAGCAATGCGGCGCAAGCCGAAGAACTGGTCAACCTCGCGGAGCAGAAAAAGCTCCAGATCATGGTGGACCACACGTTCCTATTTACCGGCGCAGTCCGCAAAATACAAAAACTGCTGGCGGACGGGACGCTCGGCAACCTCTACTACTACGATTCGACCCGCGTGAACCTGGGGCTGTTTCAGCATGATTGCAACGTGATTTGGGACCTCGCGCCGCACGACCTCTCGATCATGAACCACCTGCTGCACAAAGACGCGGAGGCCGTCTCGGCCACCGGGCAAGCGCACCTCAACGGGCACGAGGATATCGCGTTCATTACCGCGTATTATCCCGACAAGATGATTGCGCACGTCAACGTGAACTGGATTTCGCCAGTCAAAATTCGAACCACGCTGATCGGCGGCGAAAAGAAAATGCTGGTCTGGAACGATCTTGAGGCCGACGAGAAGCTGAAGATTTACGACAAGGGTGTGGACGTGAAGAGCCAGGAAGGTGTGTACCACCTGCTGATAAGTTACCGTTCAGGCGACATGTGGGCGCCGCAGATCGAACAGGTGGAGGCGCTTAAGTTGGAGCTTGAATACTTCGTGGAATGCATCAAGAAGAGCAAGGCGCCATTCAACGACGGCCGCGCGGGATTGAAGGTTGTTCGCATGCTGGAAGCCGCGACCAAATCGCTCGCCAAGCGCGGCGAGCTCGTCTACATTTAGGACAAACGTTTAAGAAAAAGTCCAGGACAATACCAGGGACGCCGGCGCTGCTGGCTCGGAGGCGTCCGAACCGTCCACTCGCCCCACGGCCGCGTTTCGCATTCCGCGTAGAGAATCTCTCGCCTGGTAAATCCAACCTCAACGTAAATCCATACCTGGCGAAAGGTTGAAGAGGAGTCTGCCGAAAATGGATCAATTTCTCAGCATCGCCCCGGATGTAAAGCTCGGGGAAGGAGTCAAGCTGTCGAAGTTCATCAATCTCTACGGTTGCGAGATTGGCGATGAAACGAAAATCGGTGCGTTCGTCGAAATTCAGAAAAACGCCTCGGTTGGCAAGCGCTGCAAGATCTCGAGCCACACCTTCATTTGCGAAGGGGTGACGATTGAAGACAACGTGTTCATCGGTCACGGCGTGATGTTCATCAACGACTTGTATCCGCGCGCGACGACTGGCACGGGTGGCTTGCAGACGGAAGCCGACTGGCATGTGGAACGGACGGTAGTGAAAAAGGGAGCCTCGATTGGCTCCGGCGCGACCATCCTCGCCAATACCTGCATTGGAGAGAACGCCATTGTGGGGGCGGGAGCCGTGGTCACGAAAGATGTTCCGGCCAACACCATTGTAGCCGGTAATCCGGCAAGAATTCTTCGTCAAATAGAAACGGGGGTCGCTCAGTGAATCATCCGCAAAATATTCCTTTTCTCGATCTGGTCACGCCGCATGTCGAGCTCGAACCGGAGCTGACTGCGGTTTTTCAGCAGGTAATCCGCACCGCGGGCTTCATCGGCGGGCCCATGGTGGAGAATTTTGAAAAAAAGTTTGCCGCGTTCTGCCACACCGAGCGCGCGGTCGCAGTCAACAGCGGCACCGACGCGCTCCGTTTCGCGCTGATGGCGGCCGGCGTAAAGCCCGGCGACGTAGTGGTAACGGTTCCGAACACGTTTATTGCCACCACCGAAGCCATTTCGCAGGCAGGAGCGCTGCCGGAGTTCGTCGACATCGACGAGCGCACCTACAACATGGATTCCGAAAAGCTGCGGGAGTATCTCGAACGGAAATGCACGAGAAATACTTCGGGCAAATTGATCAGCCAACGCAGCGGGCGCCCGGTGACCACGATCGTGCCCGTCCACCTCTATGGGCAGATGGCCGACATGGACGCCATCCTCGAACTGGCGGACCGATTCGGTCTGTTCGTGGTGGAAGACGCTTGCCAGGCCCACGGCGCGCAATATTTTTCGCGCAAACAGAATCGCTGGTTCACGGCGGGTTCCATGGGCCGCGCCGCCGCTTTCAGTTTCTATCCCGGCAAGAACTTAGGAGCTTGCGGCGAGGCCGGCGCGGTCACGACGAACGACGAAGCTCTTGCCGCCAAGATCCGCATGATTCGCGACCACGGCCAGGCAAAGAAGTACTACCACGATGTGGAGGGTTACAACGGGCGTTTGGACGCAATCCAAGCGGGGATTTTGCAGGTGAAACTTGGATATCTGGCTGGTTGGAATCATCTGCGGCAGCAGGCCGCAGCACGCTATACCGATCTGCTGGCAAACCAGAAAGGCGTGACGCTGCCCTACCAGCCCACTACGGCCAAGCCGGTCTACCACCTATACGTTGTTCGGGTGGACGATCGCGAGGGGCTGCGCCAGCATCTTGCCGATGCGGGAATCGGCACTGGAATTCACTATCCAATCCCGCTGCACTTACAGAAAGCTTATGCGCACCTTGGCTTCCAAGCGGGCAGTTTTCCGGTCACCGAGCGTGTGTCCGGGACCATCCTTTCTCTGCCCATGTTTCCACAGCTTGTCAGCGAGCAGCAAAAACGAATAGCGGAAGCCATCGTCCCGTTCCTCTCACTCCAAGCGGCGCCGGCGCCCGAGCCGGTAAGCATAGGCTGAAGAGCAGTCGCAGTTCAACATCGGCATTACAGAATCCCAAGGGTTCAATCAGGATGAAGATCATCCCTGTCTTTCCTGAACGATGGGACGGAAAAACCGGCGCACGAATATAGTGAGAATTCTGCTCCAGCAGTGGCAGTTGCGCAGCGGTATGCGCTGCAGTGAGTCGGTATCCGCCGCTCATGCATGTCCCTATGTTCTTCGCTGCACGCACTCAGCAGCGTTCAAGCTCTCCTGAGTTCCTTCCCCAATGACGAAAGATGGTCTATGACGCCTAACGGAACTAATAACAACCATAACGGAACCATGCACCCGAAGAAAGTCTGGATCGACCTTGAAAACTCTCCCCACGTGCCGTTCTTCAAGCCGATTATCGAGGAACTCGAGCGGCGCGGCTACTCCGTCCTGGTGACTGCCAGGGACTGTTTCCAGGTGTGCGAACTTGCGGACTTGCTCCACGTTCGCTACAAACGCGTTGGCCGGCACTATGGCAAGCACATGGTCGCCAAACTGGGTGGACTCGGTGTGCGCACCTTACAGATGATGCCGACCATCCTGCGGGAAAAGCCCGATTTGGGCGTCTCGCACGGATCGCGAGCACTTTTCCTGCTCTCTTCCTTGCTGCGCATTCCCACCATCACGATGTTCGACTATGAACACGTCAAGTGGGCGGGGTTCGCCCGCTCGTCCTGGATCATGGTGCCCGACATCATTGCCGACCAACCCGCGTCGGCGATGAGAATCAGGAAGGAGCGTGTGCTCCGGTATCCCGGCATCAAGGAGGATGTCTATGCTTCCTCGTTCCGCCCGGATCCCTCAATCCGCGAACGGCTCCATCTTCTTCCTGACGACATCGTCGTGACGGTTCGTCCGCCGGCCACGGAGGCCCATTATCATAATCCCGAGAGCGATATACTGCTTGACTCGGTGCTCGACTTTCTAGGTCAGCGGCCAAATACCAAGGCCATCTTGCTGCCACGGACGGCCAAGCAGGAAGGCGAACTGCGTGAAAAATGGCCAGACCTGTTTTCCAGCGGGAAGGTTGTCGTGCCCGACCACGTGGTGGACGGCATGGACTTGATCTGGTTCTCCGATCTCGTCATTAGCGGCGGAGGCACGATGAACCGCGAGGCCGCCGCACTTGGTGTGCCGGTTTACAGCATCTTTCGCGGAAAGCTTGGGGCCGTGGACAAATATCTCGCGGAGGCAGGACGGCTTACTCTTTTGCTGACCCCCGAAGATGTGCGCAGCAGGATTGCGCTGGTCCATCGCCACATGGATGTCAAACCCAAGGCAGACGGACGGCCTGCCTTGCAGAGTATCGTCGAGAATATCGTCGGCATTATGGAGTCGGGATGTCCTGTACACAATCGGAAACAGCGCAAAACCAGCTGACCACCACATCGGTAGTGACGTTGGCCGCATCCGGCTTAGAGCAGATGCTGGATCCTGAACATAAGCTCTTCTGCTTCACACTGCGCCAGGGGGCAAGTGGGCTCGTGCGGGAAGGAATCTCCCATCGTTATACGATGATGACTCTCCTCGGCCTGGACCGGTTCGAGAAGGCCGGGCAAACTTCTCCTGTACCTATCTCCCCTATTCTTGACCGGCTGATCGCGGACACAGGTTGGATCGATTGCGTTGGAGATCTCGGCCTGTTGCTCTGGACCTGCGCCATTCTGGCTCCGGAGCGTTTGGCGGCGGTCGCCGATAAGACGCGGGTCCGCGATGCACTCGCGCGTTATCAAGATGCGCGCGAAGGCCGGACCATGGAGCTCGCCTGGTTCTTGACTGGTCTCTGCTACAGTGCGGCGACTGAACTCCCAGGCCTTTCCGATCTGCGAGAGGAAGCCAACAAGACGTTCCGATCGCTCGCGGCGAATCAGGGCTGCCAAGGCATTTTCCGGCACCTTGGTCATCGTAAAAGCATGGCGGCAATCCTGCGGGGACGAATCGGCAGTTTTGCCGACCAAGTGTATCCGATTTACGCGCTGGCAAAATTCAGCGCGTTGACCGGTAGCCGAGAGGCGCTTGAGCGCGCCTCGGCATGCGCGGAATCCATTTGTCAGCGGCAAGGACCATCCGGCGAATGGTGGTGGCATTACGACGCTGGCACAGGACGGGTGGTAGAGACCTATCCCGCCTATTCCGTCCACCAGGATGGAATGGCGCCGATGGCGCTGTTCGCTCTAGCGGATGTCAGTGGCCGCGACTTCACCGTGCCGATCCAGCGAGGACTTGCCTGGATTCAAGGCAATAACGAGCTGGGACGCGGCCTCGTTGACCCGTCTCGGAAGTTGATCTGGCGCAACCTGCAACTGTCCGCGCAGGAACAGTTTATCCGCCGCCTTTTCCCGTCGCGCCAGATTGGCGTCACCCCGGCCAGGAAGCTGGAAGTAAACCGCGAATGCCGTCCCTATGAGCTCGGTTGGGCCCTGTACGCTTTAGCTGGCCGGGAACACCTCTGGACATGTGCCAGGAGCGGATGGTGACTTTAGCAACACTGGCCGAACGGACAATCGCACCTTGTTCTGCAAGTGCACTTCCGTGTTTGGTAAACCCAAATTCTCTGTGCTAGTTTCGAGATGGATTCTTCCTATCGGGAGTACTACTATGGGTCGCTTCGGTCACGGTTGGCGCATTTTTACTCTGGTTGCGGCTTGTATTTTGGCTCTTTCGGTTGCCGCATCGGCAACCACCTACTACATCGACTACGCTGCGGGCAGCGATTCCAACAGCGGAACTTCGACAGCCGCGCCCTGGCAGCACATGTCGGGCATGCACGGCTGCATCGCGAACTGCGCCAAAACGACTCCCAAGGCCGGAGACAGCATCATCCTCAAGGGCGGGGTCACCTGGCCGAACGCCGCTTTCCCGATCCTGTGGTCCTGGTCGGGAACCAGCACCAGCGACATCTACATTGGAGTCGACCAGACCTGGTACGCGGGCAGTTCTTGGACCCGCCCCATCTTCGATGCGCAAGACCAAGTCATCGGCGGATCGTGGAACATGTTCTTCCACTGCGTCTATTCTGGCGTGCACAATGTCACGCTGGACAATATCGAGATGAAAGGCATCTATTGGAGCGGAGCGCCGGCTTACGGTCATCTTGCATACATCACCGCTAACACAGCGTCGGAAATCCATCTAAAGAATCTTTACCTGCACCGCTGGACCCACGACAGCATCGCAAACGGAACGTCGGATTATCTCAAAATTGTTCTAGGGGATACCAACTCCCCTTACTGCTCAGGTTGTTCGTTCGATAGCGGAGCGATTGACAACACCGATGGTGATTCGAATTCGGGAGCAGCGTTCTACGCTTTTGGCTCAGTCACTAACTCTGTCGTCCACGACCTCTCCAATGGCTTATTGCTGGGGGCGCCGTCTAGCGGAACCCTCTTTGTAACCGGCAATCTGGTTTATAACATAATGACTTCCTTTACTGGCGTCCATGAGAATATCCTGGAAACAATTGGTCCTAATACAGGCACGGTGATTGTGGCCAATAACGTCTTCCACGATTCGGTGGGTGAGAGTTCATTTCTTGGCGGCCCCACCACCGAAGTCGATTATTATTTCAACAACGTGCTTTACAACCTTTGGAACGAACCTGAGTTCTGTAGCAGGTCGAGCTGCGGCAGTGTCCATGCTTGGAACAACACCATTGTCCCGAGATCCGGTCAACCGTGCTTTCACCAAGGCCACAGCGGTCCTAAGATGGTAGTAGCCGATTTTCGGAACAATCATTGCATCACAACATCTTCAGTAATTGAGGACAACATTAGCGCCACAACGCTTATTACCTCGTCCAATACCATGATGACGCCGACGAAATCGGCCGCCCAGGGGTACTCGACCGGGAACTACTACGCGCCTACATCGAAGGACAGCTCCACGGTGGGCGCAGGTGTGAATTTTGCAAGCCAGTGTTCCGGAAATATTTCGGGTCTGTGCACTGCTGTTAGCATTGTGTCGCCACCTAGTCCCGGCCCCCTTCGTCCGAATGGGAGTGCCGCATGGGATTCTGGAGCCTACTTGTATTCCGCAGGAGGGGCAGCACCAGCAGCGCCAAAAGGCTTAACTGCAGTGGTCCACTAGAATCCAATCCTTGACAGTTTAGGATGTGACATTCTTCCGCAGTTGATTCCATGAATCGCTTTCTGCGCCGGCTCAAAGAAGAACTTCTTCCGTCCCGTCACGCCTTCGATTGCGTGCGCGGAACCGACACTTCTGGCATCGTTGCGCTCAAGCGTCTGCGAATCGCTTCGGGCAACAAATCGGACGGCGCGAGTTATCAAGCCACCCCACCGGAAGTTTTTTAGCAAGCGATGTCCTGGGTTCCGGTTGATGGATACACGTTTATCGACCTGGGTTGTGGGAAGGGCCGCATGTTGCTGATGGCTGCGGAGTTGGGATTCCGCAACATCGTAGGGGTGGAGTTCTCTCCGCACCTCGCACGCATCGCCCGTAATAACCTGGCGAGTATGGGAGTCGATGCAGGCGTCGTTACGGGAGACGCTGCCGAATTCGCCTTCCCCGACGACCCTATGATTGTCTTCATGTACAACCCGTTCGGGGCTTTGGTGATGGGGAAGGTCATGGCTAAACTTGCCGTCCACCAGCATCCGGTCTTTGTGGTGTACGTCAATCCGAAGCATGAATCTACTTTCCCCGCCTCGTTTATCCGGATCGCCCGTTTCCAAGACTGGGCCGTTTGGCGGAAAGATGCTATTGCTCCTTGATCGTCGCTAGGACACCCGCCGCGCTATTACTGCGACAGGCCCGACGATCCCGTATTACAATCGCCAACCTTGGCGACTGACGTGCTGTGAATGGTGTACGTCGAACTCGGGAACTGGGAGCACTCCGCTTCGTTTCGCCAATGAAAAATCACAACCTAAAGTCGATGGTTACCGAGTGCCCTCCAGCTGATCCGTCTGGCCCGGCGCCCGCGTTGTCCCTGCGCGTGCTCCGCACCTTGCCAGAACTCGAATCACTCCGCGGCGTATGGACTTCGTGGAAAGGCCATCGCGACAGCGACATCGACTTTTTTGCGGAATTTGTTCGAAGTCGACCAGAGGTTATTCGCCCTCATGTGGTCGTGCTCTACCGGTATGGCACTCCGGAAGCGATGCTCATCGGCCGATTGGAACGCACGCAGCTGACCTTCAGAATCGGATATCTGAGGCTCCCCGGAATTTCGGCCCGCATACTCATCTTTAGTCAGGGTGGAGCTCGTGGGAATGTTTCCGATGCGAGCAGCGCTGAACTCGTTAACTCAGTTAGAGCTTCGCTGCGAGGTGGCGAAGCTGATTTGGCCTTCCTGCACCAAGTCGATGCCGCTTCTCCCCTTTTCAAGAATGCCCTCACGGCGGTGGGCTTCGCGAGCCGCGATCATGTTACTGCCCCTGAGCCTCGATACTTGATGAAACTCCCGAGGACCGTAGAGGAGCTCTATCAGGGCTTCTCAAAAAGGGTGAGAAAGGAATTTCGCGCAAAGAAAGCAAGTCTTTTCCGGAATTTCGAAGGGCGTATTAAGACTGAACGCATTCAGACTTCCGCGGAGTTAGATCGCATAATTCCACATCTCGAGGCAATTGCGGAAAAGACGTATCAGAGGGGGCTTGGCGTCGGATTTGCCGATACACCTCAAATTCGTCGGAGACTGCATTTGTTTGCAGAAAAGGGATGGCTGCGAGCCTACATTTTGTATTTGGATGACAAACCTTGCGCGTTTGAGATTGGCACCGTTCACGACGGCATGTTTGCAGGCGAGTTTACTGGGTATGATCCCCTCTTTCGAGACTATTCCATTGGAAGCTTCATAATGATCACGATGATCGAGGATCTGTGTCGCCAAGGTGTTAAAGAAGCCGAGTTCGGCGCCGGGCAAGCTGAATACAAGCGGAACTTTAGCAATTGCCAAACGATGGAGGCTAGCATCCATATTTTCGCGCCCACAATCAAGGGCGTGACGCTTAACACGTTGCGAACGGTAACCGTGTCCACGGATCGTGCTCTCAAAGGGATGTTAGAGCGAACGATGTTGCTGCGTGCACTGAAGAAGTTCTGGCGTGACCAACTGACACGCGTATCGGCGAAGCAGGTAACGAGTTGATGATCTCAGCTAGACATCTCTACAGCCGGAGTCGCTGGGTCATGACGAACCTGTTTCAGCAAATTGCCGGTGGTTACTCGACCGGGGGCATCCGCGGTTACAACACCACAGGGGGGGTATTATTCGGAATAACGTCGTCCACGACAGCATCAACGGCGCCACCGCTGTCACGGCACCCGCGAAATGAATAGGACAATGTCAGAAACGAACTCCAGGCCGATGGTTCCTGGTGGCAACCTTGCCGCCAGCATCGGGCGCAACACGCTCTTCGGAGTCGTGGCCCGAGTTGCGCAAGTTGCGACCCGGCTCGTAACGGTCCCGATCGTGATCTTTCATCTCGGCCTTGGTGGCTACGGTATCTGGTCGATCATTATGACGACCGCCGCCTACATGCGCTTCGGGAGCATAGGGGTCAAGTCGGCTTTCCAGAAATATGTGGCGGAAGCGACAGGCAACGGAGACTTCGAAACTGCCAACAAATTGCTCAGCACTGGCTGCGCTATCATGCTGTTGGTGTCCTTGGCCGGTCTGACGCCGATTGCATTTTTTTCCAGAGAACTCGCGACCTTGGCGGGAGTTCCCGCTGAATTCCTGAGTTCCTCCGCCCACTCCTTCACCATGCTCGCCTTCATTATGGTGATCGCCAATGTGGGGGCGGTCTTCGAAGCGATTGTGATGGGCGGACACCGGGTTGACCTTGCCCGAAACTTCTCGACGTTTTTCACTGTCGCTGAGGCGGTGGCTATTATCATTCTCCTCCATTTTGGGGCCGGATTGTTCGCGATGGCCTCGGTGATGGCGGCGTCGGAGGTGGGATTCATAGCAAGTTGTTACATCGCCTCGAGGAAGATTCTGCCTCAGATCCGTCTCCGCCTGGATCATGTGACGAAGAGTGTGGTGCGCGAACTGGTGCGGTTCGGGGGCAGCTATCAACTGGTCAGTGTTCTGCAAATACTCTACCTCTCTATCGTGCCTGTCACTGTGCTGCGCATGTTCGGGGCTGACGCGGCTGGCCTCTACGCCCTTACAACCAGGCTGGCGGGTTCGGCGCTTATGCTCCCGGACGCGCTTCTCCTGCCTATCCTCTCCGGTGCAGCCATGGTGTTTGCTTCGGGTTCGGCGGCGGAAATGAGGACGCTGATCAATAAGTCGTTCAAGGTCACTTTGGCCTTGGGGCTTTTCCCGTTGGCTTTTATCGCGATTTTTGGACCCATGATCGTGTTCGCATGGACAGGCGAGGCCGCTTCTTCGCTGCGGGTTGCCTTTTGGCTGGTCTGCGCGGCAGGTTTATTTCAATCGTTCTCCATACTGGGATTAGTACTGTACCGGGCTTCGGGAAGGGCACTTTTAGACAATGTTCGGCAGGCACTTCAGATCTTGATTCTCCTTTCCATCGCGATTGCCGCTCATCGTTTGGGGTTTTACGGCGTTTTAGCCGGCCTCGCTCTTGCCGAATTGTTCGGGATGCTCTTCATGTTATTCGCTCTCGAGAAGGCCTTCGAGGCATTCCGTGTAAGGTTTTTGCTGACCGATACTCTGAGATTAACGGCTGCCATTGCAGTCGTTCTCTCTGCCGCAGGCGTTGCTTTGCTGCTGCCGGTCCCTGCGGTTTCCAATCCACGCCTCGCGGCAACTCTTCAGTTGGCGAAAGTCACGCTCGCTTGTTTAGTGGCCGCCTGGCCAGCCCTGGTGCTCACGAAATCTCTGACAGGAACAGAGGGCAGGGCCCTCGTGGGTGCATTTCTACCCCGTCGAGGCCGCCCTCGCCCTGAGCCGCGTCCTATCGAGACGGCGAACTGAACGCCAGGAAGATGGTGACTCAGACGGGCTTTGCTGCCGGGGAACCGCTCTTTCAGCCCCATCAGAAGTAAGATGACGATGATCGACGTAATCAGCGAACAAGCAACTAGTGATCCTGGAATCTGCCCCACATGTCACGGCACACGGGTTTCGAGGTTCTTAAGCGCCCCCGACAGATTTCACGGGCGACGGGAGCTTTATCACCTGACGCGTTGTTCGTCCTGCTCTTGCGTCTGGCTGGTGAATCCGCCCAGGCCAGAAGAAATGCCGTTCCACTACGATCAGGATTACCATCACGCCATTGCCGTAGGCGGCGAAGGTTCGGCCGCTGAGCGTTGGCAATGCGAGCGCGAGACTGTTCTGAAGTACAAACAGCGCGGCGCTATTCTCGACATTGGATGCAGTTCCGGCGGGTTTCTAAGTACGATGATGAGCGCGTCCTGGAAGCTGTACGGCATCGAAATGGAGCCCTCAACGGCTGACAGAGCCAGGCAGACTACCGATGCGGAGGTGTTTACTGGGGACGTGATCGAAGCCCCTTTTGCCGCCGAAAGTTTCGATGTCGTCACCAGCTTCGACGTCCTTGAGCACATGTATGATCCCAGCACATTTCTAGCAAAGGTGCTGCAGTGGCTCAAACCCGGAGGTATTTACTGCACCAGGGTTCCAAACATCGATTGCTGGGAGGCACGCATGCTTGGAACCTTTTGGTATGGGCTGGAATTGCCTCGACATCTATCCCATTTCTCGCCGCGCTCTTTGAGGTTCGTCATGGGGGCGCTTGGTTTTGAAGAAGTCCAGGTCCAAACCTCCCCAGTTTCGTACCTGGAGCATAGCGCTGGTTATCTCTACTCGGCGGTCGTAGAGCGACTGGGTTTCTCCGCGCGGCCGCAGTCCCAGAACAGGTCACAAGGAGTTGCCCGGAGAGCCGTCCGGAAAGCCATGCGCTTGACGGTCGTCGAGCCGTTCTGCCGGCTCGCCTCCAGCTTTGGCGCGGGCGCCAGTATGCTGGCTATTTTTCGCAAGCCAATCTAAGCGAGCCCTTATTCCAAACACCTGATTCATGCCTGTTGAAAACCTCAAATTCGGCGGTGGTACTGAGCAGACGATGTTGCACCCGCTTGTGCTGATTGCGATGCTGCTCGTGATCGTGCTGATGTTTAGCTTGCGCCGCAAGTATCTGATCGTGCCGTTTCTGCTGATCGCTTTCCTGGTTCCGCTGGGGCAACAATTGGTGGTGGGCGGACTTCACATTTTTGTTCTTCGGATCGTTGTCCTGGCCGGCTTGATCCGGATATTTGTTTCCAAGCGCCCGTCGGGCGCCAGCCGCATTGCCGGCGGATTCGACAACTTCGACAAGCTCTTCGTAGCCTGGGCTGTGCTGCACTCCATCGCTTTTGTTCTTTTCTACGCGCAGATGGGGGCGGTGGTCAATCAGTTCGGCTACCTGTGGGACACCCTGGGCGCCTTTTTCCTGCTGAGGTTCCTGATTCGAGACGACAAGGATGTCGAGAGGGCCATTCGCGTTTTTGCCCTGATCGGCGTGGTAGTGGCTGCCGGCATGCTCACCGAGCACCTTCGCCATGTCAATGTGTTTGGCCTGCTGGGCGGAGTGCGCGTTGAACCCGAATTGAAAAATGGCCATGTGCGCGCGCAAGGCCCGTTTGAACACCCCTTGTTGGCGGGTACTTTCGGGGCAATCCTGCTGCCTTTGTTTTTTTGGCTCTGGAGGAGCCGGCGCTTCAGGAGCACCGCGGTGGCGGGCATGGTTTTATCCACTTTGATCCCTCTCCTGACGTCTACGAGCACGGCGCTGATGGCGTACGCGGCGGCAGTGGGGGGCACCTGTATGTGGGCCTTGCGAAAGCATATGCGTGTAGTGCGCTGGAGCATTGCAGGCGCGCTGATTTCCTTGCATCTGGTCATGAAAGCGCCGGTGTGGATGATCATTGGTCATATCGATCTTACCGGCGGATCTTCGGCCGACCATCGCGCTTACCTTATCGATCTCTTCATACGCCACATCGGCGACTGGTGGCTGCTGGGCACCAACGCCAATCTCAATTGGGGATGGGATATGTGGGATACGGCCAACCAATACGTCGAAGAGGGTTACGGAGGCGGCCTGGCAGCGTTCATCTGCTTTCTTGGGCTGATCGCGATGGCGTTTAGCAGATTGGGGCGGGCACGGAAACGCGCTCAAGGGGACCGCCGTCAGGAGTGGTATTTCTGGCTGTTAGGCGCGGCGCTGTTTGCCAATGTGGTGGCGTTTTTCGGCATCAGCTATCACGATCAGACACAGATTGCCTGGTTCGCGCTATTGGCGATGATTTCCGCCGCCACGATTTCGATACGACACCCGAAACTGGCCCAACCAGCCATTACTGAAACGGTCCCTTGCCCGATTGCCGGCGAGGACCCCAACTGGGCGCTTACGGCCAGCGAGAACAGCGAGCTGGGCGCGCCACAAGAGAATGTCAGGCCGGCACAATCGGTGGATGGCACGGTCAGGTCTTTCCATGCGTATTGAGCCCAGAGAACCTTTCATGGACCTCTCCATCATCTACGCGAACTGGAACTCGATGGATTACTTGTGCCGGTGCGTCGTAAGGATCTACGAACACACGGGTGGTATCTCTTTCGAAATCATCGCTGTCGGCAGTGCGTCTCCTGCCATGCCAAGAACCATTTCATGGATTGCGTAACTTCAAAAGGGGATGAGATGTCAAGTATTACCAATCGAGGCGTTCGCGAGCCTTCCTCCGAAACTTCCTCAGGCACAACGCCGGTGAAAGTCGATAGTGCCAAGGCTGCTAGCCCGCCGCCGCAGCAGAGGACCCGTGGGAAAAAGATCTGGATCGACCTGGAGAATTCCCCCCATGTACCGTTCTTCAAACCGATCATTGAGGAGCTTGAAGAACGCGGACATTCGGTGTTACTGACGGCCAGAGATTGCTTCCAGGTATGTGATCTTGCCGATCTGCTTGGCCTGCAATACAAGCGAATCGGGCGCCATTATGGCAAGCACATGCTGGCAAAGGTCGCGGGACTCGGGGTTCGGGTACTCCAGCTAAGTCCCACTGTTCTGAAGCATAAGCCGGATCTCGCCGTTTCGCACGGTTCCAGGTCGATGTTCGTGCTCGCTTCTTTGCTGCGGATTCCCACGATCACGATCTGCGATTATGAACACGCGAGATGGACGAAGTTTGTAAATCCGTCTTGGGTAATGGCGCCAGATGTTATTCCTGACGAGGTGGTGCGCGGCCTGGGCTTCGACAAGACTCGTATTCTCAGATATCCAGGTATCAAAGAAGATGTTTATGCGCCCCTTTTCAAGCCCGATCCGTCGATCAAGAGCCGAATCGGCTTGAACACAGACGATCTAATCGTCACCTTGAGGCCCCCCGCAACGGAAGCGCACTACCATAACCCAGCGAGTGATCGGCTCCTGAATTGCGCACTCGAATTCTTGGGAAGCCAGTCCAATGTGAAAGTCGTGATTCTCCCCCGTACCAGCCAGCAAGAATCTGAACTGCGGAGAGCGTGGCCACAGAGATTTGCAGAGAAGCGATTTATCGTGCCACAACAGATCGTCGATGGACTAGATCTTATCTGGTACTCGGACCTGGTTATCAGCGGCGGCGGTACCATGAATCGCGAGGCCGCGGCATTGGGGGTGCCCGTCTACAGCATCTTTCGTGGGAAGATCGGCGCGGTCGACCGTCATTTGGCCGATACTGGCCGGCTGGTTCTCCTCGAGAGCGCGGAAGATGTTCACCGCAAACTCCATCTTGTGCGCCGCCGGCCCGAAGCCACACCGAACGTGGGCGGCCACTCGGCGCTCCAGGCCGTCGTGGACAACATTGTGGGGGTCCTGCAGTGACCTGCTAAACGGTCCGCTCGCTCCCCGAGATGTGGACTTGATTAGTACTCGTGCTTCCATGGACGTTTCAATCATCTTTGTGAACTGGAATTCGGTGGACTACCTGCGGGAGTGTATCCCCAGCATACGCAAATATACCCAGGGGCTCTCCTATGAAATCATCGTCGTCGACAATGCTTCACCGGCTGGAGATGCGGACGTTATTGGACGCGAGTTCTCAGACATCGTGCTGATCAAGAGTGAGGAAAACCTCGGGTTTGCGGGGGCAAACAATCTTGGGTTCAAGCACTCTACTGGTAGATTCATTCTTTTCCTGAACCCCGACACGAAATTGATCTCGCCCATCATCAACATCATGCTGAAACACTCACAATCCTTGCCGGACGCCGGGGTCGTGGGGTGCAAACTGCTGAATCGCGATCTTTCGGTTCAGACCAGCTCGATCATGCAGTTTCCAACGATTTTCAATGAGCTGTTTCAATTCGAATACTTGCGGCTGCGATGGCCCGGATTTTGGGGGATCGGACCGCTATTTTCGAGCGGTACGGAACCTGCCAAGGCCGAGGTGATATCTGGGGCCTGTATGTTGATCAGGAGGGAAGCGTTTGAGAAGGTGGGCATGTTCAGTGAAGAGTACTTCATGTACGCCGAAGATATGGATTTGTGCTACAAGATCGCGAAGGCAGGATGGACGAACTACTATGTGGGTGAGGCAGTGGCGGTGCATTACGCGGGCACAAGCAGTCCACGCGTGTGGCAACTCGCTGCGAAGTCGAAATCTATGCTGAAATTTTGCGAGAAGTTTTACGGGCGCTTCTACACGTGGCTCTTTCGGATCGCGTTGGCCGGCAATGCGGTCGCCCGTCTGACCGTCATCTACGGGTTGTCGCTTTTCGGAAGGAAGGAATCTCTACAGTCCTCGATCGTGAAATGGACCACGATGCTTAAGACGTTAATCAATCCGTCCACTTGCGACGAAATGGTCCCCTCCCGCAAGGCGGTCGCGTCCCAAGTCCGGCCTTGACGCCGAGATCTGGGACTATCGGGTACCAAAGAAAGAGGTAACAGGAAATGCCGACGACGCCAAAACGTATCATCTTCCTCACGGGAAGCTTGCTTGTCGAAGCGGGCGATCTGCTGTGGAACAATGCCCGGAGATTGCTGGGCCTGCGGCCACATGGAAGTTGTGTGGTTCTGACCTATCATTCCGTGACCTCGGAGGAGCGTCCGCTGTTTGCCCGTCAGATGGACACTTTGCTCCGTTATGCGAAGCCGGTGCGCGCTGACATAGAAGCTCTTCCGCCCAAGGGAGGGCGATACGCGGCGGTCACATTCGATGACGGGATGCAGAACATCGTGGACAATGCCTTGCCCGAACTGGAGAAGAGAAGCATCCCGACAACGCTTTTTATTATTACGGACGTATTGGGAAAGCTCCCTGACTGGGAATATTTCGGACCAAAAGACACCGGACAAGAGCGTGTTATGAGCGAGGAGCAACTGCGAAAGCTGCCCTCCGCTATCGTGGAGATCGCGTCCCACACCATGACCCACCCGGTGCTGCCGCAGATCGACCGGGAGAAACTCGCCCAGGAAGTCGAAGGGTCTCGCGCCAAACTGGCCAAAATGCTGGGCCGAGAAATCAAGCTCCTCAGCTTCCCCTACGGAGCATTTAACGATGACGTCGTCGACGCATGCCGAAAGGCCGGCTACGAGCGCGTCTTCTCGGCGTTGCCCTATTTCGCGTTCTCCGAGCCCCAGGAGTTCCTGACCGGGCGCATGGGGGTCTACCCTACCGATTGGCCCATCGAGTTTCGTCTCAAAGTGCTGGGAGCGTACCGCTGGCTCCCATTCATGTTCGATCTAAAACGCAAGGTGCTGTCTCGATTGCGGGGACAGTCAGCCAGAGAGCTTGGACTAAAACCTGGAGAGAAGACTGCATGACTGCTACGGAGAACCAAGTTGCAGAGGTCCTTTTGGAGATTTTTGCTACCAAGGGCCTTGCTCAGCCCCGGTTGCTGGCAGACACGGCGCTGGATCAATTAGGCCTCGAATCGCTGGACTTTGCCCAAGCGGTGATCCGGCTGGAGGAACTCACCGGTAAGGACCCGTTTGCCACGGGGGACGACTACCAGATCAAAACGTTGTCCGACCTTGCTGTACTGTACGCCTGAAGAACGGCTTCTGAGATGCTGAGTTCCATAATTCTGGAAGAAACAATCCCTCTGGCGCAAGAGGCGGTGGTCACCCGCGGCCGGCCGGCCACCTGGGAACAGTTGCGGGCCCAAGCGCATGATATGACCGCCGCTTTTGCGGCTCTCAGGTCGCGTCGTGTGGGAGTGTCGTTCCGCGCCGCGGGCGAGAGTTATGCGGCCCTGGCAGCCTTGGACAAGCTCGAGTCCGACACATTCTTGTTCGATGCACATCTCCCGCTGGAGGAAATGCTGGCGCTTGCGAGAAAGCTGAAGCTGGGTGCGGTCTTGGCCGCGCCGCCCGGCGGGCAGTCTTCAGGGTTCAGCGTTCACGAATTGTGTGGCGAGGAAAAGTGGAGTGGCAGCGGCACGGTTACCATCTTGACTTCGGGCAGCACGGGAGAGCCGAAAGCGGCCCGGCACACGTGGGAAAGCCTCTCGCGTCCGGTTCGAAAAGGGCCTGATGGCGCCGCGCCGCGGTGGCTGCTCACGTACCGGCCCAATCTGTACGCCGGACTGCAGGTCATGCTGCAGTGCTTCGCCGACCGGGGCACCTTGGCCATTCCTGACGCGGACATGGATCCGCGCGCTATGGCCCAGTTTATGTGCGATGCCGGAGTGCAGTTTGTGTCGGCGACGCCTTCCTTCTGGCGGCGCTTGCTGATCCTTGTCGACTCGGACCTGCTGAAGAGAGCACCCCTCGTGCAAATCACATTAGGTGGGGAAGTGGTCGATCAGCCTTTGCTGGACAGGTTGAAACAGTATTTTCCCCAGGTTCGTTTGGCGCACATTTATGCCACCACGGAGCTTGGCCGGTGTTTCTCGGTCCATGATGGGATGGCAGGGTTCCCCGCCAGTTATCTCGGGAAGGTACTTCCGGACAGATCCGAACTTAGAATCCAGGACGGCGAGCTTCTGGTAAGGTCGGCGAATTCCATGAGGATGTATGACCCGCATTCTGGGCAGCAGACCCTGAGCACGGACTGGTTTGCGACGGGCGACCTGGTGGAACTGAAGGGGAATCGGGTGTATTTTGTGGGCCGCAGGACAGACATGATCAATGTGGCCGGAAGCAAAGTGTACCCGATGGAAGTGGAACGTGTGATCCGAGTTGTTCCTGGAGTCTCTGACGTGCGGGTTTTTGGCAAGGTTTCATCGGTGGCTGGGGAACTGGTCGCGTGTGAGATTGTCCCGGCCCCGGGTCAAGATCCGGAGGCGCTAAAGATGCGGGTCAATCAGGTTTGCCGGTCCGCGCTTTCGAGCCCGCAGCAGCCCCGATTGATTAAACTGGTCGATCAAATCGGTCTGTCTGCGGCAGGCAAGACCCTCCGAAGCAGGACTTCATGAGCAACCGATCGACTGGACAACCCAGACACGTTGTTATCAGTGGGGGCAGCCGCGGGCTGGGAAAGGCAATTGTGCAGGGGTTGCTCGATGCCGGTTATCAGGTCAGCACTTTCAGCCGCAATTCATCCGAATTCATCGAAAGGTTCGCAGGAAGAGAAGGCTTCTATTTCGCTCGGGCAGACCTTGCCGATGGCCCTTCAGTTTCATCGTTTCTAAAATCGGCCGAGGCATTGTTCGGCCGCCCTTATGCGTTGATCAATTGTGCGGCGATTGCGGTGGACGGTCTCCTAGCCACTACTTCGGAAGATTCCATCAGGAAACTACTACTGGTGAATGCCGAAGGCACATTGCGCTTCACTCGGCTGGTCGTGCGGAGAATGCTGTCGGCGAGAAGTGGCGGGGTCATTCTAAACATCTCCTCAATCAGTTCGCTGCGTGGCTTCACGGGAATGTCGGCTTATGCTTTTACCAAAGGTGGGCTGGACGCCTTCACCCGCGCGCTGGCACGCGAATTAGGGGAGCAGAAAATACGTGTCAATTCCATCGCGCCCGGTTACTACGACACGGACATGAGCCACAATATGTCCAATGCGCATAAACAACAGATCCTGCGCCGTACACCGTTGGGGCGTTTGGGATCGCCCGAGGACGTGGTGGGGGCTGTCCTGTTCTTCCTGTCCGACCAGGCGAGTTTTATCACCGGGCAGTGTTTGGTGATCGATGGCGGGAGCACGGTTTGAGTCTTTGGCAGTTCAAGAATCGACTAGGTTCACTATTGTCTACTTGCTTGCTTTGGTATCGCGAAGTCTGTGACGCAAGCGTTGAACCGGAAACTTAGGGAGGGTTTCGACATCAAATGGCTATACGGACATTCGTGGAAGCCGATGTTCCCCAGGTAGCGGACTTGGTATGGAAGGTACTTCATGAAAGGGAAGGGGCCTCGCCGTCAAACCTGAGGTCCTATTTCAGGGAGCTGTTCCTCGAAAACCCTTGGCATGAGGAAGGCATCGTTTCCCGTGTAGCCGAAGACAACCAAGGGAAGATCGTTGCGTTCTTCGGAACAATCGCGCGCCGGATGACCTTCCAGGGGAAGACCATTCGATTCGCGTTTGGCAGCAATTTTGTGGTCGATCCGGAAAGCCGCGCGACCATGGCGGCCATACAACTGCTCCGGGCGTTCATGAAAGGCCCGCAGGACGTTTCCATCACTGATTCAGCGAACGAGAACAGCCGGCAGATGCTGCGGAGCCTTGGGTTTACGGTTGTGCCCGTATACAGCCTGCTTTGGGCCCGTCCACTGCGGCCGTCTTTCTATGCTCTCCATGGTGTGGCCCGCCTGAAGAAAAGCAAACTAGCGAGAACGGTGAGCGCCATTGCGAAGCCGTTCAGCGCTCTGGCTGATGCTGTGATCGTACGCATGCCACTCAGCCCGTTTCGGCAGTTTGAACACGATACCATCGGAGAAGAACTTGACCTCGACACCCATCTGCAGGCGCTGGCTAAACTGCCCAAGAACTGGCTCCTCCCGGAATACGACCGTGCTTCCCTGAAGTGGGTAGTCGATTTCGTAGTTAGAAATAAATCCCTGGGTGAGGAAGTCCGAAAGGTGGTCGTGCGGGACAAGGATCGCAAGGTGCTGGGTTGGTACATGTACTACGTGGACCGGGGTGAGGTAGGAGAAGTGCTCCAGGTTGGAGCGGAAACGGCCTCGATGGCCAAGGTGCTCGACCACCTCTTCCACGATGCTTGGAAGCGGGGGATGATCGGGCTCCATGGCCGGCTCGAGCCACAGTTCATGGAAGACTTGACACTGAAGTCCTGTTTCTTCCTGCGCAATGGAAGTTGGACACTGGTGCATTCCAGCAAACCGGAACTGCTGGCATTGGTGCAAAGTGGCACTGCATTCTTCTCGCGCATCGATGGCGAGTGGGGGCTGCGGCCGCCGCGCGTGTTTGCGGCAGGGGTTTCCGCATGAGGCGCTGAATTAAGATGGTATGCGGGCAGCGGTAAAGTGACAGCTCACGCACCGCGGGCTTTGCCGCCAAGGCTGCGTGGTTCCCCTTGGTGAGGCGGATCAACTCGGGGAAGCGGCGGGCATCGTCGAAAACTGTAAGAAGCGACGTGCCGCAAACTCCGGTCCTACCGCTTGAGGACCAGGGGCCAACGATGACTTCGAATTTCTTATGAGTGCTCCAGTTGGACGCAAGTACGTCCTGATCACTGCCGCTCACAATGAAGAGGCCTACGTCGAGCGCACGTTGCAGTCCGTCGTCGCTCAGGTCCAGAAGCCTCTGAAGTGGGTGGTCGTCAATGACCGGTCCACAGACCGAACCGGGCCGATTGTTGAAGCCTATGCCAAGCAATATGAATTCATCGAATTGGTTGAAGCGCGCGGAGAGCAGGGGAGAGGATTCTCCTCCAAAGTGCATGCCCTGAGCCTGGGATATCAGCGGCTGCAAGGTCTGGACTACGATTTTCTTGGCATTCTGGACGGAGACATTTCCTTCGATCCGCAATATTACAGCGAGCTTTTGGCGAAGTTTTCGCTGGACCCGAAATTGGGGTTATGTGGCGGCTTTATCTACGAAGAAGAGCGGGGCGAATTCCAGAGTCGTAAGCCGAACACGCCGCTTTCCGTGGCCGGGGCCACCCAGGTGTTCCGGCGCGAATGTTATGAAGCGATCGGCGGCCTGCGGCCCATCCCATACGGCGGAGAAGATTGGTGCGCCGAGGTGGGCGTGCGTATGCGGGGCTGGAAAGTGCAAGCATTCCCGGAACTGAAGGCTTTTCATCACCGAGCCACAGGAACTGGCGGCAGCCTACTGCGCTATTTGTACCGACAAGGGAAGATGGATTACGCTTTGGGCAGCCTGCCATCGTTTGAAATCGTGAAGTGCGCGCGGCGAGTCATGGAAAACCCTTTTGTTCTCAATGCGGCGGCACGCTGGACTGGGTTCTGTGTTTCTTCCCTGCGCCGCGCACCTCGACTAGTATCAAAGGAGTTCATCGATTACTTGCGGGAAGAGCAGCGCCAGCGGTTGCGCGCCATGATCCGAGCGGGATCAAAAGCGCCGGAATTTAATTCTTCTGTAGATAAGCCCGTGCAGAAAACGCTGGGAAGCGCGCCATCCCATGATTGCGTTGCAGGCGACACGGGGAAGCCCTCCCCCTAGCAGCGCCACAGTATAATCAGTCTGCTTCCTGACTCCAAATGGCCGTCTATCAGATTGACCCATTGCGCGACCCACGCTGGGCGCAATTTGTGCAAATCCATCCTCGAGCGTCGGTCTTTCACACACCCGGTTGGCTGGAAACACTGCGCCGGACTTACGGCTATGAGTGCTTCGGTCTCACCACCACTCCGCCTGGCAATGACCTGACCAACGGAATGGTTTTCTGTCGTGTGACGAGTTGGTTGACGGGTTCCCGTTGGGTGTCGGTGCCTTTTTCCGACCACTGCGATCCTCTCATCGATCGAACCGAGGACCTTCACTCAATACTCGATTGGGTGGTTCAAGAATCAACGCGCGCGCGAACCAGGTATGTCGAAATTAAGCCGTTGGACAGTGGCCTGAGGCTCGAGGGCAGTACCCGTTTTCGACGGAGCGAGGAATTCCGGATCCATCTGCTTGACTTGGGACCGTCTGTTGAAGAACTGTATCGGTCGTTCGACAAGAGTTCGATCCAAAAAAGGATTCAAAAAGCAGAGAAAGAGAGGCTGGTTTACGAGGAGGGATCTTCGCCAGCGCTGCTGAAGAAGTTCTACCACCTGATGGTCATGACGCGCCGGCGGCACCGGATTCCGCCCCAACCAGTTGCTTGGTACAGCAATCTGTTAGCTATCTTGGGCGATAAGGCCAGGATTCGTGTGGTTTCCAAGGACGGCGTGCCAGCGGCCAGTATAATGACCGTAAGCCATGGTAGATCAACGATTTATAAGTATGGCTGCTCCGATGAGCGATACAACAATTTGGCCGGAAACGTACTTCTGTTCTGGCATGCGGTCCGGGATGCAAAGGAGTCTGGGGCGCAGGTCCTCGATATGGGGCGCTCGGACTTGGACAATCCTGGGTTGATCCACTTCAAGTCCAACTGGGGCGCAGCGAACTCCACACTCACGTATTGGCGGTTTCCTGAATTGTCACGTTCGGAAAAGAGCGGCCGGCTCAAGGGACGGAAAATCGGCGGTTACTTATTGTCTCGGCTGCCGGATCGCTGCTTGATTGCTATGGGGAAGGTGTTATACAAACACGCTGGCTAGACAAAAAGATCCTTCCCTGGTTTCGAGACTCTTTCCCGCAAGAACTTGTACCGATGTGATAAACTCTGTTTCCTCCGGCGGCGTACTATCCGCGACGACAGAGATTGTCCCGCCTCAGCTGGAAATGGAGAAGGCGTTCGTCCGTTAAGATAGCGGAGCGAACGTATGAGAAAAGAGCGCAAGCACTACACTGCTGAGGAAAAGGTGGCGATTCTACGGCGCCATCTTTTAGACAAGGTCCCGGTTTCGGATCTGTGTGAAGAACTGGGATTGCAGCCGACGGTGTTCTACCGCTGGCAAAAAGAGTTCTTCGAGAACGGAGCGGCTGCTTTCCAGACGCCGGAACGTCCTCGCCGCCAGGCGGAGGAGAAACAGAAACGGATTGAGTTCTTGGAGAAGAAGGTGCAGACCAAGGACGAGGTCCTGGCCGAGTTGATGGCGGAGCACATCGCGTTAAAAAAAAGCCTTGGGGAACTCTGACCGCGACCTGGGTACCGCATGATGTGCGGGATCAGGTGGTGGACTTCGTCCGGCGCTGGTCGGAGAAGACCGAGATCAGTGCCGGCCGATTCATTCATTGGCTGGGCGTCACCGCGAGTAAGTTTTACGACTGGCGGCAGCGCTATGGACGAGTGAATGAGCACAACGGTTGGGTACCCCGAGATTTCTGGTTGGAGGTGTGGGAGAAAGAAGCCATTATCAACTTCCACCTCAAGAATCCTTTGGAAGGCTATCGGCGATTGACGTTCATGATGCTAGATCAAGATGTGGTGGCCGTGAGTCCGGCGAGCGTATGGCGAGTGCTGAAACAAGCGGGACTGCTGTCGCGCTGGAAACCGAAGCCGTCGCGCAAAGGGACCGGATTCGAACAGCCGCTGCAGCCGCACCAGCACTGGCATGTCGATGTTTCCTACATCAACCTGTCGGGCACGTTCTACTACTTATGCAGTGTGCTGGATGGTTGCAGTCGTTTTCTGGTGCATTGGGATCTGCGGGAGTCGATGAAGGAAGCCGACATTGAGATGATTCTGGAACGAGCCAAGGAGAAGTACCCGGAAGCCAAGCCGCGGATCATCTCCGACAACGGACCGCAGTTCATCGCGCGGGACTTCAAGGAGTTCATTCGCATCTCGGGGATGACGCACGTGCGCACATCGCCGTTCTACCCGCAGTCGAACGGGAAGATCGAACGCTGGCATAAGTCGCTCAAACGGGAGTGCATTCGGCCCCTGACCCCGTTGACGCTCGAAGATGCGCGCCGCTTGATTCAAATCTACGTGGATCACTACAACACGGTGCGGCTGCACAGCGCCATCGGCTATGTGACGCCGCAGGATCGGCTCGCCGGACGACAGGCCGAGATCCACGCGGCTCGCGACCGTAAGTTGGAAGAAGCTCGTAGGCAACGGCAACTTCGCCGGCAGCAGACGACGTCTTCGAGGTTTGCGCGGTTCTGCAATACAGCTAAAATGACTTCGCCAAGTGAAACGGAAGCGGGCTCTGCGGGGACGCAACCATGCTGAGGGATAACTTGGCGGGGCTCATCGAGCCGATGCGGGCAGCGCGCGAGCTTAACCCTCTCGCGCTGTTCACAGAACAGAAAAAGTCATCGGACGATAGACCCCAAGATGCCTTGAAAATCCCCGCCCCGAAGGGGCGGAATCTTACACTAACGGAGAATGCTGCTTCTCCATTTCACGCTGAGCCAAGACA
>Ga0208937_1000328_pt1 | contig 41423 bp, 27 predicted proteins | sample June2015DPH_11_5_FD_184705 | JGI IMG/M metagenome (GOLD analysis project Ga0208937, IMG submission 184705) | Peatland microbial communities from SPRUCE experiment site at the Marcell Experimental Forest, Minnesota, USA - June2015DPH_11_40... | ecosystem: Environmental > Terrestrial > Soil >...
CGATCCCGGTCACTTCAAGCACGATAGGAGGGCCAGCGTCGCTTCGCTCCGAAGACGCCCGGGATGACATCGGAATCACTGCCCGGGATCAAACCGGAATCAGTGCCCACCTTCATCGGAATCAGCAAGCGAGCCTGTGCGATCAAAAGGAACCAGTTTTTGGCGCCGTCCTGACCCCGCTTTGCGTGTCGGAGTCGCTCCAGGGCAGTTTCACGGTGCGAATGGGCTGCTTCCTCAGACTTATCCCTCCAATGCTTCGTCATCGACAATCAGGATCCTTCCCGACAGACGACCCTCCTCGCGGAGCGAGCAAGCATATCTTCCAGGAGGAACAGGCACAATTCTGCGTGTCGAGACGTGTTAAAAAGAACTCGGTTTTTCACAACGCACCTCGCTCGATCTTGCAGATTCGAGCTCCGGGCTTGCGTCCACACCTGGGGTGGCAAGACCTCTGCCAAACCTACGAAACTGTTAAATCTTTCTATCTGCTTGATGAAAGGAGGGTTAGGCAGGGCATTCGTCTGGGTGCCGGAAGGCCAAACTGGTTGTTCTGGCCGATTTCAGCCAATGAAGTGACCGATTCCAGCCATCGTTAAGAGTGGTACAGATCCATTCTAAACCGGAATTTCCGATTTCAACTTTATCTTTGCGCAAAACCATACCCTCCTGGAGGATCACCGCCAAAAGCGGCTGTTCTCGACAACCATCGGCGGCGGTGCAACCACCGCTAAACTCGCCCATCAAGTAGTCGACCGTCGCCGCCAAAGCAAATCTTTGAAATTTGCAGGATTGGCCTCGGATTGGGCAGATCGGTCCTGCCTTGTCGCCTTGTTTACCGAAGATTCAGAGGGTCAATCGCGATTGTGATCGGATGACGGCACTCGGAAACTGTGCTGAGTGGGTATTTCGCTGGATTGGGGTTGCGGTAGGGACGATCATTGCTGATCGCCCCCCGCACAGATCCGTACGTGCGCTGCTAGCGCATACGGCTCCTACCTAGGATGCCTAGCGAGGAAGCGTTCTGTGGGATAAGGATGCAGAACACGTGGGACGGGAATCCAGCGATCCAGAAGCGGATTGAGCCGCTCCCAGGACATCCGCCTCTTCTGACTACGACGAACTAAGACCCGCCGCCATAGTAGCCGGAGCCGATGCCGAAACAAGCGTAGCCGAGTGAGGTTCCCCGGAATCGCATGGTATTGGTAGTAACCCAAGGTCACCCTCTGCAGCCACTCACCGACTTCCGAGGTGGGCGCGTGCATTTGGCGGCGCAGTTCTGCCTGGACTGCGTGCAGCTTTGCCACCAGCCGCTTCTTGGCCGTTTCCCGCCAGACGATGAAGGCCCCATTGCTCCGGCGCTTCCCGCAGTAATGCGTGAAACCCAGGAACGTGAAGGTCTCAGGTTTTCCCTCTCCACGTGTCTTCCGGTTCTGGGCGGCGAACCGCCCGAACTCAATCAGCCGCGTTTTGTCCGCATGTAATTCCAGACCGAACTTGGCCAGACGTTCCCGAAACCCCTCAAGAAAACGTTCGGCTTCCGCGCGGTTTTCGAAGCCCACCACAAGATCGTCAGCGTAGCGGACGACAATGACATCGCCCTTGGCTATTCTCTTGCGCCAAGCTTCCACCCAGAGATCGAAAACATAGTGCAGGTACACGTTGGCGAGCAGCGGCGAAACCACCGCCCCTTGTGGGGTACCTTGCTTGGTCTCCGACCACTGGCCTTCTTCCGAAATCCCTGCCTGCAACCATTTCTGGATGAGACGAAGAATCCGGCCATCGGCCACGCGGTGCTGGATGAACTTCAGGATCCACTCGTGGCTCATGTTGTCAAAGAAGCCCCGAATGTCCGCATCCAGCACCCAGTTCACTCGCTTCCGTTGTATACCCACGGTCAGCGCATCCAGCGCTTGATGCGGGCTGCGACCCGGCCTGAACCCGTAGGAAAAGCCTCGAAAGTCCACCTCGTAAATCTGGTTGAGGATGGTCACTACGGCCTGTTGAACAATCTTGTCCTCCAGCGCCGCAATGCCCAACGGACGTTGCCGCCCGTCGGCCTTCGGTATGTAGACTCTCCGCGAGGGCTGTGCCCGATACGCTCCACGGTGAACTCGGCTGTGAAGATCCATGAGCCGATCCTCCAGTCCGGTCTCATACTCCTGCCATGTGACGCCATCGACTCCCGGCGCAGCTTGCCGCTTCAATGCGAAGAAGCTGTCCCGAAGCAGACCCACTGTCAGATGGTGGAGCAGAGCGGTGAACCGTTCTTGCTTCCTTTCCTTGGCTGCTTCTCGCACACCGCGCAATCCCTGGGACACTCGTTCCCCGCTCTGCGTCGGGCTCGTGTTGGACTGAGCGATGTTCTCCTTGGTCCGCGCCCTTTCCTCCTCAACCTCCGCCGAAGGTTGCCCTTCTTTGTTCGGCTGGTTCATCGGTAATACGGCGCGGTCCGACCCCTCCAGAGCGTGCATGTCCGACGTTCGGCTTTGCACCTTCTCGGACCGGCCTCGATCTCCACTGGATCGAGGCACCCCAGAGGTCTCCCGGTTCTCGTGCATGTTGTTTCTCAGCGTGCGCAGGTTCTTCGACTACGCAGGGCCGGCTGACCACTCGCGTCTAGCGCAGCCAGCCGTGTTGCCTTCCCTCTATCATTACGAGGTCAGCACCCTGATCCGCGTTTTTCGAAGCTCAATAGCCCGGCCCACCGATACCCCTGTCTACGCTTCGGCCGACGCCTCGCGACGCCGTCCGTAAGACTCGGGGCCAAGATGGATTCGCTTTCTCCTTTCTTGTAGGACTCTTGCATTCCCAACAACATGCCGGTTTAATCCCGGCGCACAATGATAAACGCCCTTTGCGGATACCAAGGCGGTGCGTCCTGCAAGACTGTTGGAAAATGCCCTTCCTACCGCCAAACGCCCCCGAAGTCCGCATCTGGGAAGTTACCGTTGCTTGTATCACTTTGGACTACGACTAACCGGAGAAGGGGACACGGCGGTTCCTCTTGCCGATGCGATTACTCAGCCACGCCGTTTCAACTGACTCTCGCTGACGCCCAATTCCAACGCGCGCCGGAACCCAGCTGCGTAGCTTGATTTATTGCTGCTGGCGGCGCAGGTGCGGGTCCAACACAGGATTCGGCCTCAAGAGTCGCTTACCCATCAACTGGCCCGGCGCTTGGCTGAATTCCGGCGTGGGAAGGGCGTTTATCAGGCCGAATCCGTGGAATTAGCCAGACATCCTACCTTCCCAGTGCATTATCCAGGAGGAATCAGCAGGCGAACGTGGGCGCAAGATCTACGGTTTGGCGACTATAGGTCCGGGTGCCGGAAAACTAGTGGCTCAAACCGCGAAAGGAAAAGGAGGACTGAGTACGGAAGCATTGTACGGCATCTCTTTTTGGACGACCCACGGAGTCATTGGATACAAGGCGGTTTCGGATCGATAAGCTCAACGTCCAGCAGATGAGGTTGCTGACTTGTTTGCCATCCCCAATACACTTGCGTGGTGCTCACTCCCAAAATACTTTTGCACCCCTTGAAGATATTGGTTTACTTTGCTCTTCAAATCCGACAAGCGCTCCTCACCCTCTTGGGGTTCGAAGTCTTCTATGTGCTTCAGCAAGGTTCCCTTTTCGTGGGCCTCGAATATCTGGATAATTAGGGAATATCCGGCAGGAGAAGACACCGTTCGCCGGGTCACAAAAGTGAACACCTCTGGGATGATAACCTTTTCCGACTCAAGCTCCCATTTCCCGACCTTCATTTTGTACCTGGTCAGCCGTTCGCTGTTAAATGTGGTTTCGAATTCAATGCTTACGTCCGGCTGGCTTTTCTTTATAAAATCAACAACCGTCATCTCGGCAAACGCTTTTTCCCTGGAACAAGATAAAACGACTTCCTCATAGATTCTTGGCATGGTCCCTCCTTTTACAGTTATCTATCCCCTTAAACGGCAAGTCCCTATACCACGTTAAGGTGTATCTTTCCACACTTTTGTCCAAAACGCCCAAAACAGAAGCCAAAGGCATCGCCAGCTGGCATTACAGAGTCGTCCAGAGCTATCGCTCCTGATTTGCACATACACGCTGAAAGCTCACGTTGGAATTCAAGAAATTAGCTTGGTGTCCAATCGCGGGGTTAGTTCTAGTCGGCGTGTTGACTAATCGCCGCGGACACCGCCACGGCCGGCACTTTGACGGCTTACCCGCACATCTGGCGACCCGGATCTCCCTGTTCAGCAAATCCCATAAATGCGGACAGGCGGTCGCCCACCCTTTAACTCGCCCACCTTGGGCCGGTTCGGATTCCGGGAGCGAAGGGCGTATCCGTGGAAGTACCCGCTGATCAAGTTTTTGAGTACTCTGTCATTCGGCAGAACTTCGGGTTGCCCCCGTGGATTCATCGATGAACACCAGGCGACTAACGAGGAGCTATTTCCTCGATCGCCGTTTGCAGGATCCGCCAAGCCACCCACAGACGCTGCTGCCTCACCTCCCGCCAACAACAATGGCAGCGGGTCGGCAGCAGGGTCCGGGTTCAACCGGCTCCGCAAGGGGTTCCCCGGCACGGCCCTTCGCCACGGCCAAGAAGCAAGCCATCGGCGAGGTGGTGGAATGGGCCAGTGGTGGCGCATTCAAGTACGGCGATGTCGCCCGCATGACGGAGGCCGATGCCCCGAAGCTGCGGGCGGCCACTGAGCTCATGGCGTCAACGCTCCCTGGCGCAACGCACTGACCACGGGTGCTTTTCTTCCCTCCGTCGACCTGCCTTTGACCCCTGCCTCAAATCCCACCACTTGCCTGGAGCGCTGGCTAGGCGCTGCATTTTGGAGCGGCGCGCGTTGCCAGCGCTCCAACCCGCCCTGTTTCGCCGGACGGTGCTTCGCATACCTTATTCGACACGAACGAATCGAACCGTTCCGGCGACTACGGGTCCGCTGGCGCGATTGGTCAGTCCGACGTCGACCGGATCGTGGAAGCGACCTAGAAGGTTCCACCTACCCTGCCCCTGGCTCTGATCAATGGGAATCGAAAGCGTTTCCCCCTTGAAGCGCACGTTCAAGTTTGCGTTGCTCGCGCGCTTCTGTCCTGGGTCGCTACCCCCTGTCTACCAGAGTGAAACCTCATAGTCTCCGCTCAACGCGTCCACCCGCCATAGGGCGGTGGCGGTGCCGGGACCTGGAGGAGCCCAGGCTTCTGACTCTTGAGAGCCTGGTGTGCCCTGAACCGTGCTCCAGAGTCGTCCAGTAAGCCATTCCTTCCGTTCTCGCCTAACCTTTCGTTTTCCCCCTTTAAGGGAGAACTGGGACTTAGCCGATAACCTAGTAGTGGGTCACTTTGAGTCGAGGCGCTTTGCGTCGGGAATTCGCCATTATGAGGATCAATCTAATCATTGTTACCTCTGCGTCAATTGGAGAGAACCGCAAATGGTGAGAAGGCGAGGTGATGTCGAATGATGGACTCAGGTTCAGGGCAGACAATGGACACCGCCTTTGCGGGTGCAATTGAGATCGAGTACAAAGCCGCCGACATCTACGGTCAATTCTCAAGACTCTTCTCACATGTGCAGGGACTTTCCGATTTCTGGCAGGGATTATCTAACGATGAGGTGCGGCATGCGACTACACTGCGGGCTGTCCGGGAATCGCTGGCTCCCGAACAGCTCCTAAACCCATGCGATAAGCAGGTCTGGGATAAGCTTATGCGAACGCAACAAATGCTCAAGAAGGATTTGGTAGGGGCCATCAACACGTTGGATGACGCCTACGAGGCGGCACACGATCTGGAGTTCTCTGAAGTCAATGTCATTTTCAAATTCCTAGCAGCAGAGGTCATTCCTTCTGATGAGCGAAAGCAATTCGTCCATTCCGAAATAACGCAGCATCAAAGCAAGCTCGTGGATTTTAGTTTGAATTTCGGAGACAAAGCCTGGAGAAAAGGCATCGGTGTTCAACGTACCGCAAGTGGTCAGATTGCCGCCTGAGAGAGACGTATGACCAGCGCACGCCCCTGCCTCGCCTTCGCTTCGCTCCGGTGATCGGGTGATAATTTCGTTCCCCCCTTGGAGGACCGCCTGTAAAAGCGGCTGTTCTCGACAACTTTCGGTGGTGTAACCACGGTTGAACTCCCCTATCAACTGGTCGAGCTTCGCCGCCAAAGCAAATCTTTGAAATTTGCAGGATTCGCCTCGGATTGGGCAGATCGGTCCTGCTTTGTCGCCTCGTGTTTACCGATGATGGGGCGGGGTTAATCCGAGATTCTGCACGGACGACGGGGCGCCCCGGAACAATCCCCCCTGGATTCGTCAGTTTTCCTTTAGTCACGGTTTCTAGACGCATGGTCGACTCGGAAAGTAGTCTCCAGTTGTCCGCAGAGGAAACCATTGGCTCGACCCACTGGAAGTGGCTGCCGCTCAACCAATTCCGGCGCTGCTAGGGATTCGGCCTGAAAAGTCGGCTTCCCGTCGGCCATCCTCCGACCAGTGACGCCGAACTCGGGCAGGGCCTCAAAAACTGAACGACCATCCCGATCCAACCCGCCCCGTTCCAGAGCCATGCAATAATTCGGCACCTACGGGACTCTCTTAAAGTCGATAAATCCGCGCTCCACATCGGTGTGGACCAATTGCACGCGGAGCTGGTGGCCCACGTCCATGCCCTCAAAACCGCTCGCCAGTCTTCCCTCCACGGGCGGATGCAGAAGGCGGACCCAGGTGCCTTTGACCGATGCGCCGGTGACCATGGCGTCAAACTGTTCTCCGATTCTTGATTGCAGCAGGATTGCCGCCGCGGACTTTGTGACCTGCCGTTCCACTTTTTTTGCCGCGTCTTCTTCTTCGGTGCAGTGTTGCGCGAGGTCGGCCAATTCGATATTTTCGTAAGGGCAGGCACTTCCCGCCATGGCCGCTTTCAGCAAGCGATGGGTGATCAGATCGGGGAATCGGCGATTGGGGGCAGTGGAGTGAGCATAATCCTTGACCGCCAAGCCGAAGTGCCCGGTGACATCGCCTCCCGGGAATTGCACGACGTATTCACCCGCCCCCAGGAGCTTAACCACGCTGGTGGACAGATCGGGAAAGCGGAGGGCATCAGCGGCTTTCGCCGACACCAGGAATTGTTCCAGGGCCTTGGCGTCGGGTTCCTGCGGCAGCTTTGAGCCCCGCTCTGCGGCAAGCTCGACGATCCGGTCCCAGCGTTTGGGCACGCGAACCACGCGCCGCAGCACAGGAAACTTCCTAGACACGAGGTATCGCGCGGCCACTCCGTTCGAGGCAATCATGAAGTCCTCAATAATGTCTTTGGCACGGTTCCTTTTATCGGCTGCCAGGTCCTTGAGTTCATCTCCGGCAAAGACCGGGCGCGCTTCGAGGGTTTCCAGATCCAGCGCACCCTGCAGGTGCCGGAGCGCCCTCAGCTTCTGGGCCACACGGTCCTGGAGTCGCAGGTTTTCATCCAGGCCGCTGACCGCGCCAATCGCCTGTGGCATCGGCCCGCTACTCTCCAGCCAGGCGGCAACGCTGTTGTATGCCAGCTTGGCAATGTTTCGCACCGTCGCTTCATAAATGTCCGAACTCTGCAGCGTTCCGTCCCCGGTGAAAATCATCTCCATGACGATGGCCAGGCGGTCAGACGCGGCGCTGAGCGAGGTAAGGTCCGTGGAGAGTTTCTCCGGCAGCATAGGAAACGTCTCAGCCACCGTGTAGACCGAGGTGGTGTTCTGCCGCGCATGATCGTCCAGTGCTGATTGCTTCTTCACCAACGCGTCTACGTCGGCAATGGCCACCAGAATCTTTACGGCTCCGCCCGGCAAAGCTTCAGCAACAGTAAGCTGGTCCAAGTCAAGCGAGTCATCGTTGTCAATGGAGCACCAGAGCAGGTTGCGGAGATCGCGCGTCGACCCATCCGTTCCGGTCGCTGGCCCGTGGATTCCCGCGAGCTCGGTGAGCGCCTGGGCCGGAAAATCTGGAACCAGTCCCTTTGCCACCATCGCCTGATGGGCAATTCGTTGCAGGATCGAGCGGTGTTGTTTATCGTTTCCGTCTATCATTCATGCCACCCTATCTGGAATGCCGTAGTCTAATCTTCAGCCTGAATAAAGCATTTTACCCGCCACCGCCCGCATTCGCCAAATCCTGCGAATCGGCCCTGCATTCACCACCCATGTCGGGACCGAGGATTTCTCATGGGGGGCGGTTATCCACCGCCTCATAGGCGAGACGGCTCAGCTGTTTGGGGTAGGGCGTCTCGGCCACGCTCCAAGGCTTCCTGAGCGTCTTAATGAAAAAGAAGCGCAGAGCGGCGAGCTTCTGCGTCACGGTGCTCGCATCCAGATTCCGTTCGCGGAACAGATACGCTTGGTATTCACGAATGTGCTGGGGGCGCAACTGGTCCGGAGAACGGTGGAAGTAACGAGCAAAATCCGCGACCGCACGCAGGTAACAGCGGATGGTACCGGGAGAGTAATTGCGACGCTGGAGTTCCTCCAGCATCATTTGACGTAGACGGGTCATAGGGAACCTCCTTATGACCCGACCATATCCTGATCAAGATACCCCTGCCCGGTTCCTCGCACGCGTAGCGTCCGCCGCACGGGCGGCTTCGTTCGAAGTCGCCTTCCCGCCGACTGGCTCACCGTTTGGGCTGGATTCAGGCGTGGATGGGCGTTTCACAGGCACAATCTGGGCCAGTCGCCAAATCCAACTCGGAGTGAGCTGGGGACTGAAGTGTAGCTTAGAAAAAGGCTACACAAATCTCAGAGGTGCTGAAGACGCACACTTCTATACCTTCCAAGAGAAGGATGGACCCTTGTATTAGTCGCGGGGGCAAGGATAGTTGAGATCAAGAAGCACTAGTCCTTGATTTTGGCAGGCCGAAACCCGTAAAGTAAGTAGCTAACAGTCAGCTATTGAGAAGGCACTGATTCATGGAATGCCCTCAGTGTCGACACATCAATCCCGCCGCAGCAACTCGATGCGAAAACTGTAACACGCCCTTTGACTTTGAGGGCATGACAGCGACGAGCGGAGTGACGGAAGTTTGGCCCATCCGCACACCCGCTGAGGGCGGAACGACCCTCGCTGGTGCCTCCCAGGCTCTGAAAGCAGGGCATGTTTTGGGGGGGCGATATGAGATTTTAGAACTGCTCGGGCAAGGTGGCATGGGCGCAGTTTACAAGGCGCGAGATCGCGAGGTCGACCGACTGGTTGCGCTGAAAGTGATTCGCCCTGAACTGGCGGGGGATCCAGACGTCTTACCGCGATTCAAGCAGGAATTGATCCTGGCGCGGCAGGTCACACATAAGAATGTGATTCGCATTTTTGACCTGGGAGAGGCCGAGGGGGCGAAGTTCATTTCCATGGAGTACATCGACGGCCGTGACCTGAAGAATATTCGTGCCGAGCGAGGGAAGCTCCAGCCAGAAGAAGCTGCAGAGATCATCGAGCAAGTTTGCCGCGCCTTGGATGCCGCGCACGCGGAAGGTGTGATCCACCGTGACCTCAAGCCCCAGAACATCATGGTGGACAAGCACGGTCGGGTTGTGGTCATGGATTTTGGAATCGCGCGCTCGAGGGAAATGCCCGGCCTGACGCAAACGGGCGTGTTGGTGGGTACCCCGGAATACATGTCGCCAGAGCAAGCCAGGGGCGAGGAAATCGATTCAAGGTCTGACCTGTTCTCACTTGGCATCATTTTCTACGGGTTGCTTACCGGCAAATCGCCTTATGAGGCCACAAGCTCCGTCGCTGCCCTGTTGAAGCGCACCCAGGAGCGAGCCGTCCCGCCGGTCAAGCTGGATCCTGCGATTCCGAAGTTCATGAATGACATCGTGGTCCGGTGCCTGGAGATTGACCCGCAGCGTCGCTATGCGAGCGCGCAGGAAATCTTGCGGGACCTCGAAGCCCGTCACGGCCCACGCAAGGGCGTTACTCCTCTTCACATGCCGCGATTCCGGATGGTGGAGGAGCTCCCGACGAAATGGATCGCGCCGGGGTTGGCCCTGATTATGCTTCTGCTCATCGGCCTTGTGTTCCGGGGAAAAATCTTTGCGCCGGCAGTCAAGCCGAAGCCCTCGGGGCCCACCATCTCGCTGGCCATTCTCCCCTTCCGCAACGCCTCCGGCGACCCATCGCTGGACTGGCTCGGATCGAGCCTTGCCGAATGGTTGAGTACGGACGTCGGAAACTCGTCTTATCTGCGGACAGTTTCTTCTGACCGGCTGCATCAAATCTTGCACGATCTGCGCATCACGGCGGACTCCACTCCGGATCCCGACACCCTGCGCCGCCTAGCGGAATTTAGCAACGCGGAGACCGTGGTCTGGGGACAATACGCGAAGCTGGGGGAACAGATTCGCATTGATGCCACCTTGCGCGACCTGAAAAGGGACCGTACTGCGACATTGAAGGCGGAGGCGCCCAACCAGGGCGCGCTGCCAGGAGCGGTGGATCGTCTGGCGCAAGCCATCCGGGAAAACCTGGCCCTATCCTCGTCGGAGATGAAAGAACTCCAGGCGCAGGCGTTCAAACCTACCTCGAAGTCGCTCCCGGCGCTGCGTGACTACAACGAGGGGCTTCAGCTCTTGCGTCAGGGAAAAAACCTGGAGGCACAAAAGCGGTTCGAGGTTGCCACCAAGGAAGATCCGGAGTTCGCCCTGGCTTATGCCAAGCTGGGCCTGACTTATGCCAACCTAGGCTATGACAACGAAGCCGAGCAAACGTCCCAAAAGGCCGTGGACCTGAGCGAAAGCTTGCCGCCGCAGGAAAAGTATCGGATCGTAGCCAGCCATGCGCAGGTCACGAAGGATTACCCAAAGGCCATCGAGGCTTACGAGAACATGGCCAAGGTCTTGCCGGACGACACCCAGGTCCAGTTCATTCTGGCTGGGCTCTACGAAGATACCAGCGCGTTCGACAAGGCGCGGGAGCGCTACACGCAAGTTCTGAAGGCAGACCCAAAGTACGTCGAAGGCCTCCTGGGGATGGGCCGCGTGGAAATCAAGAGCGGGAATCCGCAGGGCGGACTTGATTACCTGAATCGTGCGCTAACCCTTGCAATTCAACTCGACAACCTGGAGGAGAAAGCCACAGTTCTCTACGCGATCGGCGTCGCTTACAAGCTGCTAAACAGGCAGGATGAAGCTCTACGCAATTGCCAGGAGTCGCTGGGCATCAAGCGCCGCCTTGGCGACAAGCGGGGCATGGCGACCAGCCTGAACATGGTCGCCCAAATCCAGGAGCGCCTTGGCAAGCCGGATCAGGCCTTGAAGAGCTACGAGGAAGCACTGCAACTGCGGCGGGAGATTGGTGACAAGAAGGGTGTTGGCGATACTCTCATCGATCTGGGCACCTTCTATCACGACCGCGGCCAGCACGACCATGCGTTGAGCCTCTTCAAGGAGTCCCTTCAGATCCAGCGCGAGCTGGGAAACGAAAGCAACCAGGGACTGTGCTTGAACAATATCGGCAGCAGCTATTCCTTCAAAGGGCAATACGATGACGCCGCCACCTGTTTTCAGCAGGCTCTTCAGTTGCGCGAGAAGAGCAACTTCCCGAACGAAATTGCCGAGACCGTGCATAACCTGGCGGAGACCAACGCCAATATGGGTCAATACGACCAAGCCCTTGCTTACTACCTCCGTGCGCTAGAACTCTACCGAAGCGCGGGCGACAAGCGAGGTGCGGCCATCGAGTCGGCCAGCATGGGAACCCTCTTCGCCTACCAGGGGCGTTATGGCGCGGCCGTCAATGCCAAACAAGAAGCTCTCAAGACCTTTCGAGAGCTGGGCGACCGGAGCTCCTGGATGATCGAGATCCTGAGCGGCTACGGCGACGCGCTGGCTCAGGCAGGGCACGGGGAGGAATCTCAAAACAGTTTTGATGAAGCCATGAGCCTGTCCCGCGTGCTCAAAAACGATGCCTTGGTGGCCCAGATTTTGAATTATCAAGGCGACAGCTTCTTCTACCGAGGCAACTTCAAATCCGCGCGGAGCCTTTACGAACAGGCCATGAAAGTGGGTTCGCACACCACCGATCGTGGCAAGGTATTGATCTCCAAATTCAACCTTGCGAAAGCAGCCGTCAAGGAAGGGCGCTCCCAGGAGGCCATCGGGGCCTTGAAGGGGCTGGCCCAGGAAGCAGACACCCTTGGGTTGAAGTACCTCTCCGCAGAATGCTCCATTTACCTGGCCGAGGCGCTGGTGAACATCAAGGATTATTCGCACGCCCGGCAGGAGTTGGAACGGGCCGTGGCAAAGACCGAAAGATTAGGACTCCGAACACTAAGTGCCAAGGGTCATTACCTCCTGGCTACAGAGCTTCGCCTGACAGGCAAAGGCGCGGAAGCGGCGGGCCATTATCGCGAGGCAGTTCGCCTGCTGGAAGAAATCCGCAAGGAACCCGGAGCGGCCAACGTCCTGCAGCGGGCAGACCTCAACTCGATCTACCTGGACTCCAACCGCTGGTCCCAGAGCAACAAAGGCTAAGAAAACAGCCAGGCCAACGGCACCCGGCTCACCGTCCACGAACCGTTCGGCTGGCGCATACATGGCGCTCTCTGCCACGTGTGCGAACTTGACTAGAACAGTAGCCTCCCGGACCCTGCCGCGCCTCCGCTCGCTGCGGCGGCAACCGGGGAAGAGTGGGGGCACCCCCGCCTGTTTGTTTTTTCCGCACGCCTGGCGCCCCGAATCGTCCGCTCTATTTTCCCGTGCCCGAAAGCGATATATTCTGCGGGCTGTTTTGGGCGTTGTCCGTAATCACTACGCTCGCCGACCGCAAACCTTGAGTCGTGGGCTTAAATGTGACATTAACCGTGCAAAAGGCATTCGCCGCCAGTGAACCCGGACAGTTATTCGTTTGCATGAAATCGTGCAGGTCTGTGCCGGCGATCGCGATGCTGATGCTCATCAGCGCTGTAGCGCCCGTGTTCTTGAGCGTCACAGGTTTGGCCGTGCTGATCGTATTCACCTTCTGTGTACCGAAGCTCAAGCTCGTCGCACTCAGTTGGGCGTGAGGATTGATCACCGTGGCGCTAAGCGCGACCTTCTGCGGGCTGCCAGGAGCGTTATCCATGACCATCAGCGTGGCTGTTTGCTGAGTGTAGAAGGGCCCCGCGATGAAGCTTACGCTAATCGTGCAACTCTTTCCCGCAGCCAATGACTTCGGGCAGAGGTTAACCGCGATAAACTCTTTGGAATTTCCTCCGGACAGAATCGAAAGAAGAGGATCAGTGATCGTCATTGGCGCGTCCCCTTGGTTGGTCACCGTCACGTTCTTGGTGGTAATCGTGCCTAGATAGACCGTGCCGAAGTAAATGCTCGGTGACGAGACGCTGGCCACCGGCCCGGGCGTCACCGTGTAGGTCACCGTCTTATTGGCCGAGGGGCCGGAAGAGACGATCGCATTTACCGTGAAGGACTTGCTCCCCACCGATGAGGTGTCGATGTAACTCCCGTTGAGCACGTTACCGACGCACGAAACTACAGGAGGCGTGGGAGTGCAGGAATAGCTGGCCGCCTCCTGCGCGCCCAAGGGGTAAACTGCGCCATTCTGAGGTGTGGTGATGTTGATGGTGGGGGGCGAGCCGACGCTAGTGCCTAAATCGACGAACACGAAATCAGAAAGGCCGCAACAGGTATGTCCGGCGCCCGTGGGATCAATTCTCGTCTGGGAGAAGGCGGTGAAGTCGTTCTGCCAGGCGTTGGTGCCGGCGGGGGCCGTCAGGAATGCCGGGGTGCTAATGGGCGGCGCACCCGAAGGAGTGTTCCAACTGGTGTAGTGGGTGTAAGGGCCTGTAGTCTGGGGACATGTAACGGGATTGCCAGACGAATCCTGGCACGTGGCCCGAAAGAGGACTCCGAAGCCTCCGGTCTCATCGTAGGGGACAATTTTGGCCCCCTCGAAACCGGTTCCTTTAACCAGTGCATCCAGGTCAGCCTGCAATATCAAGAAAGGCTGTAGCACAAGATTCACAGAAGTAGTAGGTGGGATGGCAAGCGTGGGGTATGTCAGCTTATAGTTGAAGGCGTTCGGAGTGAACGGAGAGACTTCCCCAGTGAACTGATAAGGGTTAGTGCCGCCAGTCGCGATTAGCGGTTCCGCGATGGGGCTGTAGGTGTAGGTTGCGCTGGTGATCCCCGTGCCGCTGAGCGGGACCAACTGCGGGCTATCACTGGCGTTGTCGGCGATGGTTAACGTGCCGGCTCGCGTGCCGATCTGGCTGGGCGTGAACTGCACGTTGATCGTGCAGTAGGCCACCGGCGCCATGCTGGCGGGGCAATTGTTAGTTTCAGCGAAGTCGCTCGCGTTCGTTCCTGTAATCGTGATACCCAAATAGCTCAGGTTCGTCGTGCCGACGCTGGTCAGCGTCACTACTTGTGCGGCGCTCGTAGTGCCAAGCAGTTGATTACCGAATGAAAGCGAAGTCGGCGAGACGCTGGCCGCCGGGAAGATCAGGTTAGTCCCCGTGCCGGTGAGCGGGACAGCCTGCGGGCTATCACTCGCGTTGTCGGTGATGGTTAACGTGCCGGTTCGCGTGCCAATCAGGCTGGGCGTGAAGCTGACGCTAATCATGCAAGTGGAGCCAGGGTTGAGAGTCAAAGGGGAAATGGGACAGGTGCTGGTCTGGGCATAGTCGCCGCTCGCGACAATGCTGCTGATGATCAAATTCGCGCCACCCGAGTTCGTCACAGTTACTGTTTGCGCGGGGCTGGTGGTGTCCAAGAGCTGGACAATGAAAGAGAGACTCGTGGTGGAGAGGGTTACAACCGGAGCAAGTAAGACCTCGCGGATGCGGTTGTTGGCACTGTCGGCGATGAGCAGGTTGCCGGAGCTGCCTAGAGCAACGTCATAGGGATTATTCAGGCTGGCGCTAGTGGCCGGGCCGCCGTCCCCGGAAAAGCCCTGCGTGGCATTGCCGGCCATCGTCGTGATGATGCCGCTCTGCGCATCTACGCGGCGGATGCGGTTATCAAAAGTGTCCGCGACGAAAATGTTGCCGGGGCCATCCACGGCGATTCCGAACGGGGCATCAAAGCTGGCGCTCGTGGCGGCCCCGCCATCCCCGCTGTAACCGAAAGTGCCGTTCCCGGCGACGGTGGCTATGCTCCCAGGCTGGATCACCACGCCTGCGACTGTGATTGCGGTCGCTTGCGTGTTAACCACGCGGATGCGCCCGTTGCCTTCGTCGTTGATGAAAAGATTGCCGTAACTGTCGAAAGCCACCGCAAACGGACTATTCAAGGTCGCGCTGGTCGCGAGGCCGCCGTCGCCGCTAAAGCTGCCAGGGTTGGGATATGCCGGGCCGCTCCCGGCAATTGTGGTCATATTGCCGGTCGTGGCGTCCACGCGGCGAATGCGGTTGTTGTTGCGGTCGGCGATGAAGAGATTCCCCGCAGCGTCCACGGCAAGGCCGCGGGGACAAACTTCCACGCTCGTGGCCGTGCCGCTATCCACGTTATAGCCACAGGTGCCGGTGCCCGCCACTGTAGTAATGATGCCGGTGTCGGCGTCGACGCGCCGAATGCGGTTAGCAATGAATTCTTCCGAAATGAAGAGATTGCCGGAGCTGTCCACAGCTAGGCCAATCGGAGTAGCCAGGCCGGCGCTGGTCGCTGGCCCGCCGTCCCCGACGAAGCCGAGAACCGATGTGCCATTCCCCGCTACGGTCGTGATGATGCCGGTCGAAGCATCTACCCGGCGTACGCGGAAGTTATCCCCCTCGCCGACGAACGCGTTGCCGGAACCGTCCGTGGCCAGCGAGGCCGGACTCGCCAGGATGCCGCTGGTGGCTGGCCCGCCGTCCCCACCGCTTCCTCCCCCGGCCACCGTCGTGATGACGCCCGTGGTAGCATCTACGCGGCGAATACGGTTGTTAACGCTGTCAGGGATAAAGAGGTTGCCGCCGGCATCCACGGCGAGGCTCGCCGGCATCGCGGGGTAGCCGATGTACACGGAGGATAAATTGAGTGCGGCGCTGGTGGCGGAGCCGCCGTCGCCGCTGAAACCTTGTGTGCTGTTGCCCGCCACCGTAGTAATGATGCCCGTCGAGGCATCCACGCGGCGGATGACGTTATCGACAGAGTCCGAGATGAAGAGGTTCGCGGAAGCATCCAGGGCTACAGCAGAGGGAAAATACAGGCTGGCGCTGGTAGCGGGGCCGCCGTCACCAATTCCGCTCTCTGGGGAACCGCCCCCCGCGACCGTGGTGATGATGTGCGTCGAGGCGTCGACGCGGCGGATGACGTTGTCGTAGGTGTCGGCGATGAAAATGTTGCCGGAGCCGTCCACCGCCACGCTGATCGGGCTGCTCAAGCTGGCGCCGGTGGCCGGCCCGCCGTCGCCAATACCGCTGGCGGGCGTGCCGCCGCCAGCGACAGTTGTGATGTTGCCCGTGGCCGCATCGACGCGGCGGATGCGGTTGTTGCCATTGTCCGCGATGAAGAGATCGCCTGCGCGATCCACGGCGACCGCAGTAGGTGCACTCAAGCTAGCGCTGGTGGCGGGCCCACCATCGCCGCTGAACCCGCCGCCGATCCCGCCTGCGCCATTGCCCGCCACCGTCGTGATGATGCCGGTGGCGGCGTCCACACGGCGGATGCGGTTATTCAAAACGTCGGCGATAAACACGTTGCCGGCGGCGTCCACCGCGACACCTGCCTCAATGATGACGTAGATGCCGGATAGGTACAGGCCGGCGCTAGTGGCGGGGCCGCCGTCGCCGCTATAGGTTGCGGCGCCCGTCCCCGCCAGGACGCTCACGTTTCCAGACGTACCGACCTTGAGGACCTGGTTCAATGGCCATGCAACAACGTAAAGGTTTCCCGATGTGTCCACCGCGGCTCCGGTGGGGATAGGAATATACGCAGAACGCGCCGTGGGGCTATTGAGCCCGCCGCCAGCCAGCGTCGCGATGTTGCCTGGCGTGAGAATGTCTTGCACTGTGAGCGGGACAGCCACCGGACCGCCGGGCGCGCCGCTGATAATGAGCTGACCTGCCTCAGTCCCCACGTCAGTCGGCGCTACGCCCGTCGCCTTCTGCAAGGAGAGGACCGCCTCGTTTCCAGTCAGGAACAGCGTGTAGCCGCTGCCCCGCGAGAGGAATTTGACACGCGGGTCGGTCTGGCCTTGGTTTATCTCGAAGCTCAGCGGCAACTTGGCATAAGAGGCAGCAGATCGCTGCTTGACTTGGTCGACCGGACGCGCGTTCGCCCGCCTGGCTGCTGTGCCGATGTGAACGGGGAACACAAGCAATAAGAGCGGCACAATAATAGAAATCAAGAGACTCCAGAAACTTCTCTTGCTGGTCATGACTGACCTCCAATCACTTCGGTGGAAATGAAACCAACAAAGGGATCCATGTTGGCGGTCCCTTCGTCAACAAACCGCCACGCAGACACTTTCCGAGGACCCTCCTTGGTGTACGCAAGGAAACGAATAGAAATGAAGAGAGAAAAGTAGGAGAGGAGCCTTGCACTTTCATGGCTGCCTCGCGCAACGGCGAACACATCATCGGTCAGATGCGCAGCAGGAGCCTCAAATGGTTCGTCGTGCAATTGTTAGTTGAGACTATCCGCCCATAGACTAGTCTCGGAGGCCCGGAATGTCAAGAGAAACGGTGTGAAACGGTGTCAATACCTATTAAGGTACCTGTGCGTCGCCAGAACTTGGTCCGCTCCCAACGACCCCCTCCTGGCCGATCATCGCCAGCCACGGGTACAGATGGCCGTCCATACCAACGACCCCGTCTCTCCCCCCAAAAAGAATCCGCTAGGTTGCGTGACTTGCATACTGAAACGAGCTGCCACTCGGATAACTGTAGTCCCTATTCCATCAGTGATTTTCGCGAGATCGATTGCATCGCGATCGGATTGGGAATGAAAAGTCGGCTTCCCATCGACTATCCCAGCGCGTGGCAGGTTTCCGGCGTGGGAAGCGCGTTTTTCATTCCCAATCCAGCGAACTACCCACTCAGCATAGTTTCCGAGTCCGCCGTCGCTCGGGCAGGACTTCGGATTGCCCCTGCGGATTCGTCGAAAAGCACAAGGCGAAAAGGCAGGAGCTATTTCCCACAACCCCGTATCTCGGGAGTTTGCATGCGAATGGCACTTCAACGGTTTGCCGACTGTAGATCCGGGTGCCGGAAAACTAGTGGCTCAAACCGCGAAAGGAAAAGGAGGACTGAGTACGGAAGCATTGCACGGCATCTCTTTTTGGACGACCCACGGAGTCATTGGATACAAGGCGGTTTCGGGTCGATAAGCTCAACGTCCAGCAGGTGAGGTTGCTGACTTGTTTTCCATCCCCAATACACTTGCGTGGTGCTCACCCCCAAAATACTTTTGCACCCCTTGAAGATATTGGTTTACTTTGCTTTTCAAATCCGACAAGCGCTCCTCACCCTCTTGGGGTTCGAAGTCTTCTATGTGCCTCAGCAAGGTTCCCTTTTCGTGGGCCTCGAATATCTGGATAATTAGGGAATATCCGGCAGGAGAAGACACCGTTCGCTGGGTCACAAAAGTGAACACCTCTGGGATGATAACCTTTTCCGACTCAAGCTCCCATTTCCCGACCTTCATTTTGTACCTGGTCAGCCGTTCGCTGTTAAATGTGGTTTCGAATTCAATGCTTACGTCCGGCTGGCTTTTCTTTATAAAATCAACAACCGTCATCTCGGCAAACGCTTTTTCCCTGGAACAAGATAAAACGACTTCCTCATAGATTCTTGGCATGGTCCCTCCTTTTACAGTTATCTATCCCCTTAAACGGCAAGTCCCTATACCACGTTAAGGTGTATCTTTCCACACTTTTGTCCAAAACGCCCAAAACAGAAGCCAAAGGCATCGCCAGCTGGCATTACAGAGTCGTCCAGAGCTATCGCTCCTGATTTGCACATATACGCTGAAAGCTCACGTTGGAATTCAAGAAATAAGCTTGGTGTCCAATCGCGGGGTTAGTTCTATAGTCGGCGTGTTGACTAATCGCCGCGGACACCGCCACGGCCGGCACACGGCCTACCCGTAGAACTGCGTCCCCTGACTCCCCCGAAGTCCGCATCTGGGAAGTTACCGTTGCTTGTATCACTTTGGACTACGACTAACCGGAGAAGGGGACGCGGCGGTTCCTCTTTGCCGATGCGATTACTCAGCCACGCCGTTTCAACTGACTCTCGCTGACGCCCAATTCCAACGCGCGCCGGAACCCAGCTGCGTAGCTTGATTTATTGCTGCTGGCGGCGCAGGTGCGGGTCCAACACAGGATTCGGCCTCAAGAGTCGCTTACCCATCAACTGGCCCGGCGCTTGGCTGAATTCCGGCGTGGGAAGGGCGTTTCACAGGCACAATCTCGCAGAGGTGGTCAGAAGGGCTGTGCTCCCTTGTAGCCGCGTATGCCAGTCGATTCGGCAACTCCGTATGTAAGGAACGGAATCGGATCGGGGGCGCATGTAAGAAATGGGGGAGCCAATGACGGAGAGCGACCTTGCGGCGGGAAATTCATGCGGCGCAGGAGGTCCTGGAAGCGAGGGCCGGAACGCGGAGATTATTTCAACTTTGCGTACTCCACCTTGGCTTCCTTCAGGATGGGGATGTCGGGGTCGGCGTCTTTCCAGCGCGTGAGGAAATCCTGATAGGTCGTCCCGGCTTTGGCGGTGTCGCCCTGCATGGCGTAAGCGCGTGCCAGTCCCAGGCGCTCGACTTACGATGGGACTCCCCCTATCCTTTAACATCGCTTTGCGGGTGATTGTTGCCAGCAGGGTCAGCGTGTGCTAACTTGCCAGGCATGAATCAGCAAACCAAATCCCCCACGGCCAAGCCTGGAGACCGTTACCCCTTCTGCAGCGAAGGGGCGCTCGTGCCCTCGCCATCGGGGCTGAATTTGCTATGCGGCACGTGCAGCAGAATCACCGTGCTGCCCCAGCCGTACAGGCCGGATGGCCGGACCGACGCCGCTAGGCATAGGCGGATTCCCGGCAGGCACAAAAAGCGCTTTTGAAACTGAAAAATCACCCCACCGCTGCGCCCCCGGACTTTGCGCACGAAGGCGATTCCAGCTTAGGTTTTAAGCTCCCGGTGTAGCAGGGTGTAGCAGGGTGGTTCCAGGCTGCTGCGTGTCAATGGACCAAGCTAGCGAGGCATTGCAAGCGCTGGTGTGACCCTGCGGCCCCGCCCAGAATCCCCATCACCCAAGACCGCACATCCTGCTTCACCCCCGACCACACGGCCTCGCCCGCCCAACCCGTGGCCCCGTCTACCGGAGCCTGCGCCGTGCCAGGGACTCAGCCACGGTCTTGGCCAGAAGCTCGCTTACTCTACGGATGCAATGCCGCATGTGTCGGTCCCATGACGTAGTGCCTGTGACCCGCGAGTCCAACGAATAGACATCCGAGCGAGCGTCGAGTTCATCGCTCCTCATGCCATAAGCCTGCTCGGAGGACATATAAGCGGGCGTCCCGAGTACCATGCCGGTCTGCGTGTGCATGGGGGATTCCCGCAGCTTGGCAATGCCGAAATCCACCACCTTGACGACCAGCTCGCCTTCGTCACTGTGCGTCAGGAAGAGATTGTCCGGCTTGAGGTCCCGGTGAATGATGCCCAGCCTGTGGGCGGCGCTCAGCCCCCTCGCCGCCTGCTGGAGGATTTCCATGACTTCGGTGACGGGAAGCGCCCCCCGCTGCTTGATGACCTCACGGAGCGATTCGCCCTCCAGGAACTCCATGGCGATGTAGGGCGTGCCGTCATCGGCCTGCCCGGATTCGTGAATGGTGACGACGTTCTGGTGGTGGATGCGGCCCGTGGAACCCGCCTCGTTCTGGAAGCGCAGCAGGAACTCCGGGTCGTCGAGGAGCTTGCGGTTCAGGACCTTGAGCGCCACGGGGCGGTTTCCCACGCCAAGCTGCTCGGCGAGGAAGACCGTGCCCATCGCCCCCGCGCCCAGGCGGCGGACAATGCGGAAACGGCCGGACAGGCCGGCGGCAAGCTGCGCCTCGGTTTCCGTGGCTTGGGCGGCAAGGCGAGCCCCGTCGCGAGGACAGAGGGAAAAATCGTCCGGATAAGTCTTCTGGCATGTGGGGCAGATTTTCATGAGCGCCAGCAAAACTCTCCTGCGGCACGGATTCTAGCAGAAGTTTTGCCGCAATGGGAAACCGGCGGTGAGGGAGGCGGGGGAAGGAAAAGTTTCGGAGGAATCGGGCGGAAAAACGGCAGCTTCGGGCCTTGGAATTCCGGGTGAGACGGAACTTACTCCTTCGGCGGTCGCTTGAGGCCAGCACTGAAAACTCGACTGAACCTTCCATTCAGGGGCGGTCGGGTGTATGTTGCCGGTTGGCCGGAAAATCATGGAAACTCCCGCTCACACCAAGGCGTGAGCAAGCGGGCCTGCTCTGGCAAGGGGGGGATATGCAAAGAGGGGTCACGACAATCTACTATTCATTCATTCGATACCTGAAAAGGAATCGGTCGAAGTTTGCCTTTCTTCAGGTCGCTGGCCGCATGGAGGATGTGCTGGTCAAGGAGTTCGCGTACCACATTTGGCGTGAATCGAAAGGGAGTCGGTATCCCATGACAAACGTTGGTAACGAACAGGAGCAGAAATTCGACATCGTCATTTTGCGAGGCAGACTAGGCGAAACAAAGGAGAAATCCGAATCGTCCTGTGAAATCTGCTCGCTTATCGAAGCGAAATACCTCCAGAGAAGGCATAGGGCGTGGGAGTTCAATGCCAACGACGAGACAAGACCTTCCTTGAAGGGGCTCCGGCGTCAGTTGGGGGAGTTCAGGTCAGGTAAGCACTATGGGTTTCGGGTCAAGCTTCAGGCGCGGAACAGAGACGTGTATGGACTGGTAATGGCTTCCTACGTTTCGCCTAGGCCCAATGGTGGGCCCAAACGTGAAAGCGAAAAGGAAGGTCTTTTCAAAGATGCCTTAAACTCTGCAAGTGGATTTCGATACCACGACCTTCCCACGCCGCGCTTTGATAGGGTCTACGATGACATTAAGGTCAGCCTTTTGGAGGGCAAGCGTTATTGCACTCTGAGGGCAGGTCTTTGGAAGCTCACCTAGCGAAATAGCCGTTGAGCTTAGTCGCCACTTTTCATACAGGAAGGGAGGGGACACCGCTTTCCGCTGAATCAAAAGGGACCCCGGCCAGCTTAAGGGCGCACATCGAAAACATAGGGCGGAAATCTCTCGTTGTCGCACCAATGAACCACGCTGACGGCGAGCGGCCCACACCGCTAGCGATGCGGGGCAATCATTTTGCTGCCCTTGGCGAGTTTATTGCTTCTTCCCAGCCTTGTTCCAAGTCGAAGGTCTGATTTCTTCTCCAGCGGCTGCTGGCCGAGACTTGAACGCTCGCTCTCTGGACGAGCAAACCAAAGATGCTTTTCGTGTCTCATGGCATAAGTCTACCACCCGAGGCAGCGGGAATAAACGCCGGACCGTGAGCCATGCCTTTGCTTGATATCATCGGCCTGCTTGGAATGCTCCAGGTGTGCCTCGGCCAGCGTTCGCCAGGCGAGTCGGACGACCGGGCAATCCGGGAGATTGAAGGGTGGATTCTGCACCGACACGACCCTGGTCATTCCGCCCATAATGACCCAACACCATCCTTTGTTGTCATCCTAAGGCAGATGAGCCTGCTGGCCGATTTTTTGTTGAAGCGCCGTGCGCAATGCGATAGCATCACGGGCAAATGGACAAGGCCGCAACGCTCGAACACATCCAAAAACGTCAGAGGCAATGGGCCGATGGCCGTGGGATTCAGTACAATCAGGCAAATGGCCCGGTGCTCAATCTTGCCGACAATCTTTTCTCGGCGCTGAACCCCGCGACTGCCTCTGAGTTCAAGGCGGCTGACGGCAGCGAGCTTGGAACGGCTGGCAGCGCCACGAAGATGTCATCGTTGCATTCGTCATCTGCGTTGGTTTGCAATGTGTTCGACTACTGGCGCGGTCGGGAATTGGCTCCGCTCCTTCGGGCGTGCGGAATCCAGGACAGCCTTGACGACCTGCGATTTGAACAGAGGTTCCCGACCGGGCTTCGCGGCAAGCCTCCTAACCTCGACCTGCTGCTGTCCCGCAACGGGAAGAGCCCAGCCACGGCAATTGAGGGCAAGTTTACTGAGCCATTTCAGCCCCGCGACCACGGGGGCTTTTCGTTCTCGTATTTCCGGAGCAAGGGACTGTGGGCGGGCCTTGAGCGGTGCCGGGCATTGGCTGAGGCCGTCAACGCTCAACCCGATTTCCACTACCTTGGCGTTGCCCAGCTATTGAAGCACGTCCTTGGATTGCATCGCAAATTCACCGCAGACGGATTCGAGCTTCTGTACTTGTGGTATGACGTTCCCGGCAGCGCCGCTGCCAACGAACACAGGTCAGAGGTTGAGAGGTTCTCGCAGGCAATCTCGCCTGAGGTCCGATTCAGGAGCATGACGTACCAGGCATTGTTTAAGTCTTTGGTTCCGTGCGTGCAAGGAACCAGCTACGCCGCCTACCTCCGCTCCCGCTACTTCCCCGAGGCCAGCCGGGCTTCATGAGGCTCAGGCCGCCGCGACACCCGCATCGCTGAAGGCTCGATTCTTGGCCGGGAGTCCTAGCGATGCCATTGCCGTTCACCGTTCCGCAGGCTTCCTAGGAGCTGCCTTCAACACCTCAGCTTGACTTGGGAGGTATATTGTCCGTGATGGACTCCCCACGCACCGACCCTGAACTCCGAGACTGGCTCCGCTGGGCATCCGAAAGCGGCAGCACGCCGATGTTTGTCCGCAGGGTTATAATCCGCACCGGCCAGCGGATGGGTCGTTCACGCCGGGAGAAGGAGCTTCCGTGGTTGACAATTCCGATTTGTGGCTAAAGCAGGCAGAGGCAATGCTTCAGAAGAAAGGAGGGGGCGTGCCTGGGGCGGGGTCCGAAGCCGTCCAGTTTACAATATCGATGATGACGGCACTCTACGGCCCGGAAAGCCCTCAGCTAAAACAATTTCGAGCCGGTTGCGAGGGAATTGCAAAGGCAGGGCACCACCCGACGAGCACGGACCGATTTTATTGGCAGCACGCTATTGGTGCAATTCGGAATACGATGACGGAACTCGAAGCTGGGCTAATTGTCAGGGTGAGAGTGGCTGTTGCGGGTGAAATCCTGGAGGAATTGGTCCGTCTAGCAAAGGAGGTCATGACTGACCGGACAGAAGAAGCCAAGAATGCGGGTGCCGTCTTGATTGCAGCGGCATTTGAAGGCCTCTTGCGAAGAATGGGCGAGGAGTTTGCGGGTGTTACGACTCGTCCGAATTTGGGGGAAGTAATCACTGCACTGAAGAGCGCCAGCATTCTCAAAGGCGGTCAAGTCGGTACTGCTCAGAGCTATCTGCAATTTCGGAACGATAGCTTGCACGCAGAGGTGGGGATCGAGGTGGCGCCGCCGTTAAATCCGCCGCCATAGATCCAGACCAGCACGGGGATGCGGTCGGAGGCGGACCGCGCTGGCGTCCAGACGTTCAGATAGAGGCAGTCCTCGCTCATCGCGGGTGTCTCGCCCCCGTTCGGCGGGGGGCCGAAGCCGCCCTGCGCGCATTGCGGCGCGAACTTGTCGGCGGTACGCACGCCCGCCCACTTCGCGGCCGGCTGCGGCGCGCGCCAGCGCAGATCGCCGATGGGCGGGGCGGCGAACGGGATGCCGCGGTAGACGGTGAGTCCATCTTCTTTGGTGCCTTGCAGGACACCCTGCTCAACCTTCGCGGTGGTGCTCGCGGACACGCTCATCCACGGCGCTGCCGCGACGACGACGGCCAGCCAAATCGCCTTCATCTTTGATACTCCTTCCTCTTTTGTAGGTATTTCACGGCGCCTGTATCGAAAGTGCCTTTCCGGTGTATTCAACGATTTTGTCGGGGTTGGCCACTGGCGTCACGCCGGAACCGTGCCCGACGGACACCCAGACAATTTTGATTTCTATGCTTCGAGGCATTTCGGGATAATTTCCTTCTCGGTCCCCAATTGTCAGAGTTCGTGTTGACTCCGACCAGTGAAGCTGAATGATCGAGTGCGCACCGTTTTCATAATCGTAACTATCGCCCGCGTCCTGATACAGTTCGAACTTGCCGTCGGCTCCCGGGTAAATCCGCAGTTCGATAGGTCCTGCGGGCTGCTCGTCGGCGTACTCAATCTCAGGGCCGAGGGGAAGAATTGAACCGGCGCGCACGTAGAGTGGAATGCAATCTAGACGGGCGTCTGCGTCAATTTCGCGGCCTCCCTTCTGTGATGCTCCAGTCCAAAAGTCGTACCACGCCGGGGAATCTGGCAGATACAGAGTTCTGCGAGTAGCGTCCGGCTGAAGCACTGGGCTAACAAGCACTGCGGGCCCAAACATGAACTGATCACCAACGTCGCGAGCTTTCCCATCGGTGCGCCAGTCCATCACGAGCGGCCGGTGCATCGTGTAGTCCTCGTTGGTGACGCGCCATGCGAGGGAATAGATGTAGGGCATAAGGCGATATCGAAGCTTGTCATAGTTGATCAGGATCGGTTCAACTTTATCAAACGCCCAGAGTTCATTGTGCGGCCGGTGCCCATGGGTGCGGAAAATCGGACAGAAGGTTCCGTACTCGAACCAGCGCGCGTAAAGCTCCTGATATTTCGGATCATCGAGAGGCTTGTCATGAGGTGGCCAATAACCGCCGATGTCGGTCGTCCAATACGGATATCCGGAAAGGGCGAAGTTCAGCCCGGCGGCCACCTGATGGCTCAAACCCCAATACGAGCCGAAGACGTCCCCCGACCACACCGTTGCTCCAACTCTCTGCTGGCCGAGGAAGGCCGATCGCGTGAGCAGGAAGACCCGCTTCCTTTCGCTGGCAGCTCTCCAGTGCTGCTGGACACCGAGGGTGTGCATGAACGGAAATATATTCGTGTACTGTGCGCCGTTGCCGATCGCAATCTGCTTGTTGCTCAGAATCGCGTCCCCCATGTGGGGCCAATATTCTTCGGGCTCGGCGCTGTCCAACCAAAATGCGTCCCAGCCTTGGGAGAAAAGCTTGTCGACCAACTGATTCCAATAAAAATCGCGCGCCTTGGGGTTGGTAGCGTCATACACATGAGCATTCGGCACGTCAAAGTGCTGGGCTATGAGTTCCCGGTAGTTTTCAGACTTCGTATCAAAGAGCCCCCAAACCGAGACCATGGCGTGGACGTGTTCATCGTGCAATTGATTGAGTTCGGCGGGGACGTCAGGGAAGTTGGAATTGAAGACCGGGTCGCCTTCCGTCTTCCACCAAAACCAGTCCTGCACGATTGCATCGAGGGGAATGTGTTCTTTACGGTAGCGGTGCGCGATGCTTAACACTTCATCCTGAGACATGTAACGGTCTTTCGATTGAAAGAACCCATAAGCCCACTTCGGAAGCATGGGCGTGTGTCCGGTGAGGTTTCGGTATTCATGGATGATCTGATCCATTTCCGGACCGTAAATGAAGTAGTAATCCACGGCATGGCCGGCGAGCGAACGCAAGTTCAGTTCCAGCGGGAAGCGATTATCGGCCAAGGTCAGGGAGGCCGTGTTCCACATCAGCGCGTAGCCCTTGCTCGACAACAGCAACGGAATCGCGACGTCGGTGTTGTTCTGCGCGAGCTCGACGGTCGCGCCGCGGTAATTGAACATGCCACTCTGGTGTTGTCCCAGCCCGTAGAAGCCCTCGTCAAACTCAGGCGAGAACCTGTCCTCAACGTGAAATGTCTTCTCGCCGTTTAACTCGGCCGATTCGTAGGTGCGCGGTATTGACATTCGCTCGCGCAGAAGGCTCTCGCCTCCTGCGGTGCTGAACTGCACGTTCCCCCACTTCAGAGAGAGCTCTATCTTTAGCGTGTCGGTGGTGAGGATAGCCCCTTGGGCTGTCTGTGACACCTGAAACTTCGCGCCTGGACACGACTCTTTCGAATCGAGCATCCAGGGCTGGTTCTGCTTAACTGTGTTAGGCGGCTCGGGCGTCGCGACAAAATGGATGACAGAGGAACGGCAAACGGAAATATGAAGACTTTCGCTCCCCACCGTAGCAGTCATGCCGTCCGGAGCTGGCGCGTGCTTGACGGGAGGCAGTGGAGGCACATCCCACAGTTGAGCTCTCGCCTTCATTGTACTCCAGAGGAAACAGCACATGCCGAGAAAGAGAGAAGTCCAGATTCTATGCCATGACCAAGCAAGCCATGCATGTTCGCGGGAAGTCAATGTTCGATACTCCTTCCGCTAGGGTGATCTTGATGCCAGGATGGGTGGGGCACAGGAGTCTGGCGTTCCGGCTCGCCAAAGGTGCGGAAGCCCTCCATACGTCTTCTTGCCCTCCAATTGACCAGCCTTCAGATCAACTCAGCTCAACAGTTCATTGGGCGGCTTCTTGAAAGAGTCTGGGCGCGAAGTCTTTCAGATCGCGACGCCACGTCTGCCATTCGTGGTCTGTACCTGGTGACTCGTAGAAGACGTGCTTGATGTTCGCCTCCTCGAGCGCCTTATGCAGTCCCACGAGTCCTGCCCGCATTCTCTCGGGTTCCGCTGTGCCGACGCCCACCCAGAGCAAGCGCACTCTTTTCGCGAAGGCAGCCGGATCAGCCATCGCCCCGTTGAAGGCTGTCTTCACATCGAATTTCTGATTGCCAAAAACCATAGCCCCGCCCGCTCCACTGAATCCGCCAATGTAGGAAAAGAGATCGAGATGATTGAGCGTGATCTGGAATGCCTGCATGCCTCCCATGGAAAGGCCGGCCATGGCGCGGTGATCGCGATCCGAAAGTGTCCTGAAGGTCGAATCAATATACGGAATCAGGACCTGAGTCACATCATCTTCGAACGCCGACGCCATGTCCTGCATGGCCTTAAGCATTTCGGGAGAACCAAAGGGTTTTCCGGTCAGATCGGGCGGAGCCTGGCCCGCGCGCCGGGCATAGCCATACGCCATCACCACGATCATTGGCTTGCAGCTTCCGGCCGCGATCAGATTGTCGAGGATGAAGTTGGCGTTACCTTGCCGAATCCATCCGGTCTCATCTTCGCCACCGCCGTGCTGCAAATAGAGCACCGGATAGCGGACTTTGGTCCGCGTATCGTAATTCGGCGGCAGATAAACCAGCGCGTGCCGCCAGGTCCCCGTCACTTTCGAGTAGTACCAAACCTCGCGAACCTGGCCGTGAGGCACATTCTGGGCCGAATAATAGGCGGAGCCTGGCTCTGGAACTTCCACTGCGCTTGCGGGCTTACTTCCACCAAAGTACGCATGAGTGTTGGGGTCGCTGACCTCCGCACCGTCAATGCTCAACGTGTAATAGTGAAAACCGGGAACGAGCGGTGGAGTAGTAATCGTCCAGAATCCGTCCGGTTGCTTCACCATATCCAGCTTCGGCCCGCTCCAGAAATTCAACTTTACCTTCGTAGCGTCGGGAGCTTTCACACGAATTTCAACCCTTCCGGCGTTATCGACACGGGGATAGTCTGCTCCCCACACATTGGTCGCAGATGGCTGAAAATTGCCCGACTCCTGTGCCCAACAAAGACCCGCCATTAAAAGCATCATTATTCCGAGCTGCTTCATGTTTTCTCTCCTATGCACGGACGTCAGCAATCCCTGGTAGCCTCCCGGCTGCCAGATCGGCACTGTCTCATGTCACTGCTGTACTGAGATCACGGTCACCGACTTGGGCTCCAGTGTTAGAGCCAGCTTTCCGTCTTGCGCCTTCACCGAAATGGGCTTCGGCCCGACCGTGTTGGGTGCGTCGAAGGCGTTCACGCTATCAATCTTAGGAGCAGTTAGGGTTTGGCCAGAGGCAGACTTGGCCGTGATTCCGGCAAGGTTCGCCTCAATCTCGACCGGCCGACCGGGATCGACATTGGTGATAGCGAGCCACAGCTTGCCTGTTTGGTCCTTCGCCCCAATTGCATCCACGCGCGGCAAGCTGATGTCGCCGTGCGTATAGGTGCCGGCGTCGAAAGTCACGGGCACAAACGTGGCGTCCTGAAACGGCACGTACATTTTGAAGACGTGATAGGTCGGGGTCAGAACCATCTTCTCTTTGTCTGTCATGATCATTGCCTGCAGCACATTGATCATCTGGGCGATGTTGGCCATGCGCACGCGGTCGGCATGGCGGGCAAAGATGTTCAGGTTCAGCGCAGCCAGAATCGCGTCACGCAAGCTGTTCTGCTGAACGAGGAAGCCTGGATTGCTGCCGGACAATGGCGCATACCACCCACCCCATTCATCCACCACGAGGGCAACCTTCTTCTGCGCATCGTACTTGTCCATGATCGCTGAGTGCTTGCTGATCAGATCTTCCATGTCCAGCGTCGACTTGAGAATCTGAGCGTACTCGCTCTCTCCGAACCCCACGGACTTAAAAGAAGGCGGCCACCGCACGACCGTGTAGGAGTGCATCGAAAGACCGTTGATATCCCAGCTCCACGTGTGATGCTGATAGGCCTTCATGATGGCCTCCGTCCAGTCAGTCCACCTGGGCTCACTGCCGCCCGGGCCCACGGCGATTTTCAACATCTGCTGATTGGCTTGCTGTGCCGGATTGAAGTTCCTTACGAAGCGGCTGTAAATCTTGAGCTGGCTCAAATAGTAGTCTGGTGTCATATTGCCGCCGCAATCCCAGCTTTCGTTTCCGATGCCCAGATAGCCGACTTCATAAGGAGCAGGATGACCGTTGGCGGCGCGCTCTTTGGCCAGCGTAGTCGGCTGCGCTGTGGTCATGTATTCCAGCCATTCGGCCGCCTCCTGGGGAGTGCCGGAGCCGACATTCACCGAGATGTACGCCTCAGCGCCAATCTGGTCGAGGAAGTCCATGAATTCGTGTGTCCCGAACGTGTTCGGCTCGATCACACCGCCCCAATTGGGATTGAGGGATACTACCCGCTGATCGGCTGGGCCGATGCCTTTACGCCAGTGATATTCGTCGGCAAAACAGCCGCCTGGCCAGCGAACGTTCGGCACCTTTATTGCTTTAAGCGCGGCAACAACATCGTTGCGAATGCCGCGTGTATTGGGGATCTTGGAATCTGGGCCGACCCAGACGCCCTCATAAACGCCGTGTCCAAGGTGCTCGGCGAACTGGCCGAAAATATTGCGGTCGATCTTCGCGCCGGCCTTGGACACATCTACGGACAATTCAACTTTCTGCGCGTCAGCAAAAGGCGCGGTCGCGCCTATCGCCATCAGAGTGAAACCGAAAAGAAGCGCGCGGATGACGGATGCGCCCGTGTGAGTCAGAACCATGAACGGCAGGACAAAATGATGACCGAGACTTGAGCTTCTTGTGGACGAGAAGAACATTCTTGTTCTCCATAACTGGCCGACGCCTGGCTTGAGCGGTAGAGCGAGGCTGCTGGGCCTCGTGGTCGCACTTATTTTACAGGAATCGTCTGCTGAATGGTGCCAGAATTGTTGCCGATTGTGTACATAATCCGCATTGATCCTCTCGGATATGTCGGCCGCGGCGTCAGGAGGAATCCACTCGCTCGACGCACTGCAAGGTGTGGCCGCTCAGATGGTTCTGGCACTTTTGGGGATTCGGCATGAAAAGTCGGCTTCACGGTCACTGATGCTGGACGCTGGCTTGGCACGAGAGCTTTGCAAGACCGCGGGCAAGTCCCGGTTCCTGCGCGCCACAACTTGCGGGATAACTTCCGGGCAGGTCGTGAGGCGACCTTGGTGAGCCCCACCACCCCCTTGCCCCCTCCTCAGATGAGGAGGGGAGCCTTGTTTGCGCCTGCCGGAGAACTGCTCCGGCAGGCGCTATCCGAAGTTCTCAACTTATGGAAAGCGGTAGAGCATTACCCGCAAAATCGTGTCCGGATGCAGCACCAGGATCTCTCCCTGCGCATCATCGTCGCCTTCGATCCAACGGGTAAGTTCCCACTTTCCGTCCACAAACCTGCCTTGCTGCACGACGCCGAGTCCGACATTGGACGGTCCGGGCGTGTTCGCTGAAAAGTCGACGCGCATGCCGCCTCCGCCGAAATAAAACTCGTCGGGGCCGGTGGCAATCACAACTGAAGCTGCTTCCAGCGGCGGCAGGGGTTCTGTCGGCTGTGTTCCAATCGGTTGCCTCGGAGGAGACGACACCACTCCCCCTTTGGCTTGCGGGGCAAGGCCCCTGATCCGGCCAGTATATGTAAACGTCAGGGTGTAATTGCCTAGTTTGACCTGCTTTGGCGGGTCTCCCTCGATCATCCGCACCGCGGTCATGGTGTCACTCCCCTGGTGCGCAAGAATCATGGGCAATAACTGGGAGAGCATTTGATATGTGGCTGCAAGCTCCGGGGGAATCGGTCTTCCCCCATCAATGCCAAACGGAGAAAAGCCGATCGCATTGTACTTGCCGACTGCCATGATTACGTTGGACTCATCAGTGCTCGTCTCTGGAATAAAGAGCGGGTTCCCGTTCCTGCTGAATCTTTCGCAAACTTCGTCGAAATACGGCAAATAGAGATCCGGCGCAAGGATATCGACGTCCGGAGCTCCGGCCCGCCAGACGTCATGCACCTGAGGCACTGGACCGCCGCTGGGATACGTTCCCGGCCAGGCATGATTCGGCTGCTGCAGCCACCCGTTCACGTACATGGGAATGTCATAGCTTGCCTTGCCCGCCTGGACCTCCTTCTCTAGGTAACGCGCGTAGTTCCAGGCCATGAATATCTCATCCGAAGGCCAGTGCAGTTCCCTCCAGCTCACTTCATGTTCATTCGCGCTCATCGGCGGGCTCGTCGTCTGAATCGGAATCTTCACATCAGCCGGCTTGCCGGGACCGAAGACCGCTTCCCAGGTTCCGGATTTCTTGTAGCCATTCGCCGCCCAGACCGCACGGAACTCGGGAATGAGCGTATCCTTGTGCGATTCCAGGTAATTCATCAGCTCCGCCGGCACCGGCCCGGCAAACGCGCGGTTCGCCGCTGGAGATCGATCTCGCGAATCCCGCAACACGCCCACTTCGTTCTCTATCTGCATCATCAATACAGTGTGTTGGGCGCCGTCGACTTCCTTGATATGCCGCATCAATGCCCCGAACGCGGCAGCGTCCGCATCCCTCGTGGCGTCACCAAATGTGCTGAGCAGTTCGACGGGACCCGAGATCGAAATGGTGCTGCCATCGTCGATCTGAATGCGCGGGAAGCGGGTGTAATCCTTCTTCACCCAGTACGGCGCAAAACTGGAAGTGCCATTCTTCCAGCTAGCGAACCAGAGAAAGACGATATGCAGGTTGTTCTCTCTGGCCTTGGCGATTACTCCATCCACCTGGGTGTAATTGAACTTCCCTTCTTCGGGCTCAAACTGCGCCCAGGAGATACCTACGAGCACGGTGTTCAGGTTGCCGGCGACAAGCTTTGGCCAGATAGGCTCCATCATAGGGAGACTGGTCGCTGCGTTGTTGGTGAGTTCTCCCGCGAGAGCCAGAAACGGCTTGCCATCCACGATCAGTTGGGTGGCAGTACCCTGTTTCTGCAAGTGTGGCGTACCGGCAGCGGTCTGTGCCTCGGTTGAAATCGACAGGGCAGCGGCACACACCATCAAACCTAACGCGGACATCGCAATCATTTTCATCTGCATAAATTGCTCCAGTTTGATTTTTCGACACAGAAAGCCGTCATGCCTGCCCCCTCCTATTCATCTTCATCCTGCCGATGTTGTCTGGGGTGCAGACTCTTGCGGTCGGCGAAGGGGAATAGAAACTCTCTCGACCGCTCTAATAGGTGGCAAGCGTGACGCGCAGCACCACGGGTTCCTCGCCAAACCTGAGGCCAAAGTCCGTCGCATCTCCATTCTGGGTGCGGAGGAGCTTGAAGACGCCGTTCTCGTAGGTTCCCTGTTCGACGCGCAGGAACTGCCGGTGCTGGCATTTACCGTCAATCAGGGCCGAGGGAGTCTGTCCGGTTCCCTCTACGATATGCTGGGACTTCCGTTGCTGCTCGGTGCCGGCCGGAAAGAAGTCGACGCGGCAAAAGTATCCGGCCACCAGAAACTGGCTGTCCCCAAGTTGGGCAACCAGAGCGCGCCCCTCCGGCGTCGGATTCCCCGTGTCGGGACCTCTGTGGGACGCTCCGTACGACACCACTGCGTTCCAGGATCCGAACGGCAGCGTCTGCGTGAGCTTGCCATGGTCTCCGCCCTTGAAGTACAGCGGCTCGGCCACGGCCTTGAGCTTCCCTTCGAAATTGAGACGCGCGATCTCCCGCTGCATCGGGCCGACCAACTCAAAATTCCTTGCCAAATAAGGCACGGGAGCATTCCCGGACTCCGAGTCTCCTATAGCCTGAAGACCGAGCATGGTGAAGAAATAGCGGGTAAAGTCTCCACTAGCGGGGTCACACTGGAAACAACCGCTCTCTGGCAGGAATAGGGCATTGTCGTCGCGGTGATAGAGTTCCAGATCCTTCACATACGCGGCGGGGTCGCTCCGGTAATCGTCGGGGGCCAGAATATCGATGGCTGGCGCCGCGGCTTTCCAGATGGGGATCACATTGTCGGTGGGGCCGCCGCTCTCGTAGCAGCCGGGAGCTCCCGGCTCGCCGGGAGGGCCCGGATTGAACGGGTCGCGCAAAGCGTCGTTGACGTCCATGGGCAGGGGATAAACGGCCTTTCCCGCGGCCGCGACCTGCCCAATATATCTCGCTACCGACCAGGCGTTGAAGTATTCGTCCGCATCGGGACCAAAGGCTTCCTGCCAGTTCGGGGATGCAGAAGCGGTCTTCACATGCATGGCCCTGAGAATCTCGGGCGGCACCGGAGCCTCGAAAAACCTCTGCGCGGCCGGAGAGAAATCGCGGACGCTCTCCCAGCTGCCGGGTTCATTCTCCACCTGAACCATGATGACGGTGCGCTGCGCATCGGCTTCCTTAAGGTGTCCCATGACAGCGGCGAACGCACGTTTGTCCGCTTCGAGCGACGCGGTGGCGAACGGTGAAGGAGAGTCCACCGCCTGCCCGTTCCTGTTGATCATATGTGAATAGCGGCCGGGGTCCAACAACATCCAGTCGGGCATGTAGTGCTGGCTGCCGTTCTTCCACGTGGCGAACCAGAGCAGCACCAGACGAACGTTATGCTGGCGAGCCTCTGTCAGGAGCCTGTCGATCGACGTAAAGTCGAACTGTCCGGGCTGCGGTTCGATCTGATCCCAGTAGATCGGTATTTCGATCGTGTTGGCATGCAGGTATTCCATGGCGGCCCAATCTTTTGGATGCAAAGGCCAAGTGCTCTCTAAGCCCAAGTCCTGATCCTCTACACCCAATATCAGATATGGAGCATCGTCCACGAATAGAGCGAAACGTCCGTCCTTGTGCACCAGGCGGGGAATCGGACGCTCCTCGACCTGGGCATAGAGCGTACCGACGACGAGTGTGGCCGCAAGAGCGGCTAGAACAGCGGAAGTTACTTTCATCATTGGCGCTCCTTCCTTACGGCGGGCGAAAACGTCCTGAATGTTGATGGGCCTTCGGGCCAGCGGATCGGCCAGCACGGGCCAGCCTAGACTACCTTTAGTGCGGTGTCAAGGGGCGGCTTAAATATGGTTTGCAGCCTTTCCGCAAGCCAAAAGTGAGGGTGGCAGGTTGGTCTGCGCAAATGTATTCGGCCTTTGTTGGAGAGGGCTGCTCCGGGCCATGATGGAATGCGCTGCCGTTTCTGGACGCATGGTCGACTCGGAAAGTAGCCGCCAGTTTTCTGCCGAGGAATTTATTCGCTCGTCTCACTGGAGGTGCCACCGCTCAACCAATTCCGGCGCTGTTTGGGATTCGGCCTGAGAAGTCGGCTTACCGTCCCGAACGCCGTTGGGGGACCGCGCGGCTGATTCCTGGGGGGGGGGTTGGGCTCTTATCGTCAGATATTGGTAAACCCTTGGCGACAAGGCAGGACCCAGCTCAACCGCAACGCGCCTGGGATCCCGGCCAGATGAGTGGTGGGAAGGGTAATGCTCAACACGTACGGTAGTTCAAGGGCGTTGGTTTCGAGACGCCGACTGTGGGTGACTTTGCGATGCACGGCGCGCCGTCATGGATGTAAGGGAAGGCATTTACATCCCCAATCTGCGTTTTGGAACGCTCCCGACCCGCCGATACAATTCTTACCCCAGCACCAAGCACGAGTGATAGATTAATCTGGCGGGTGTGACGGTCGAGTAATACAAGAGTTTCATCTGGTACGCCCGGGGCGATGGGCTCACTTTCGTCCGTCGCCTGCTTCCACAGGATTGGTCCTGCATTCGGTCGGACCCCAGCTGCGGCGAGGTTGCGACGTGAATTTTCCAGCGGGGTAGCTTATGCGTGGTCAAAATGACGCAGATGAATAGCAATGCGCAAAAGTCCGGCGGTGGCGGTGCAGCCACGCAAGCCGGAATCAATTTTCAGAACAGAATCGCAGCGTGGGTCGCCACGCGCATCCTTTGCGATGTCGCTCGCAGTGCCATTTTCGGGTTGACTGACATCCCGAGCCTCTTGCGGTGTGAAACCGAACAAGCAGTTGACGATCTTCTGGTGGGCTCGCGAACCGGTTGGTTCGCCTACGCGCAAGTCAAGCACTCGATCGATCTTTCCGACTCGGCCCATTCACCCCTCGCGGACGTAGTCGACCAATTCACGAGACAAATCCTCACCAACCGCGGTACCCGCCCACAGCGTCCTCCGTGGGACCGCAAGCCGGACCCCGAAGGGGACGCCCTGGTGCTGATTGTCGGACCCGGAAGTTCCGGCTTAATCCGTGAGCACCTGAGAAACGTTCTTGAAAAAGCTCGCCAACTCTTGCCCCAGCAAAATTTATTCGATGCTGCGTCGAACGCTCAGGAGGAGAACGCACTCAAAGCAGTCTCCGATCACTTTTCGAGATCGTACCACGCCGAGTTTGGCGCATCGCCGAGCGATGTCGACGTTCGCAACGCCGTACGACTCATGCACGTTGAAATTCTCGACGTTGACCCAAACGGCTACGGGGAGCGCGAAGCGCAGGACGCTTTGCGCCAGGTCGTCTTGCGCAACTATCAGGACGCCGCTGCCGCTTGGTCCACGCTCGTTCAAGCCTGCGCTCACATGGCGGAAACGCACTCCGGCGGGGATCGCGCCACACTGCAGAAAATTCTCCTGGACGCAGGATTCGAGCTAAATATTCCGCCCAGCTACCGTCCCGATATCGAACAGCTACGGCGCACCACGACAAAGACCGAGGAGATTCTCTCTGACCTCGCGAAGATCCGAGTTGGGGATGCGATCGTCAGCATCGATCGCGCCGTGACGCGCGAGATCGGTCGCCTCGCGAGCATTTCGCACACACTCGTTGTGGGAGAACCGGGAGCCGGAAAATCAGGAGCACTTGCGCACTTTGTCGACGGCTTGAGGGCACGAGACGCGGACTATGTCGTCCTAGCGGTCGATCGCTTGGGCGCGGGCACCGAAGCACAGCTCCAGGCCGAACTGCGCCTCGAGCACAACCTGGACGAAGTGCTGGAGAGCTGGCCGGGGCGCCACCCAGGTTTTCTTGTGATCGACGCTCTCGATGCCGCGCGCGGCGGCCCCGCTGCCAAGACGATTCGTGACCTGATCAGACGAATTTCGAGCCGGAATACACGCTGGCGGATTGTTGCGTCCGTTCGAAAATTCGACCTGCGTTACAGCCAGGAGCTCCAGGACCTGTTTGCTGTCAAGGGCACTGCCGCGGCAGAACTCGAATTCCGTGATGATAAATTTTCAACCGTTTCTCACGTGGATGTCCGCCCGTTATCCGAACCGGAGCTTGCACGTGTAAAGACGCAATCGCCCCCGCTCGCCGCGTTGATCATGCAGGCACCGACCGAACTCCAGAAACTGCTGCGAAACCCGTTCAACTTGCGGCTACTCGGTGAGCTGTTAGGGACCGGCATGACGATCGAGCAGCTCACGCCGGTGCGAACGCAGCTCGACCTGCTCGATAAGTATTGGCACAGACGTGTGATTGGCGAAGATGACCTCGGCTACGCACGGGAAGATACGCTTCGGCGCGCCTGTGAAGGAATGACCGCACATCGAGTGCTGCGGGTGGATCTCGCGGAGGTCGCCGATGCGGCGGGAAGTCCGTCACTGCACAACCTCCTTAGCGCGCATGTCCTTATGGAGTGGCAACCGGCACCGGACCAGGCGCCCAACCGGTATGTACTGGCCTTCTCCCACCACGTTTTGTTTGACTACAGCGCGGCGCGCCTCTTGCTTCGCGGCAATCGAGGCGACCTCATCCGGCGAATCGAACAGGAGCCCGATCTATCCCTGATCCTGCGCCCGAGCTTCGTGCTTCACTTTCAGCACCTCTGGAGCGAGGAGTCCTCCGCATCGTTTTGGGAATTCGCGTTTCAGATTGCGCAAAGCTCGCGCGTCGTGGAGATCGGCAAACTGATCGGCCCTTCGGCTGCCGTCGACCTTGTCCGCACCGTCGCCGACCTCGAACCATTGCTGGCGAAGCTCAACGCTCCCGATGAAACAACGCGACGCTTGGGAGAGGAAGTACTCCAGCACCTGGTTGGAGCTGTTCTCGTCGCTCCGCGAGACAAGCATCCGCTCATCGGTCCGTTCGCAGGCCCATGGGCCGAGCTCGCCGAGCGCGTCAGCCGCAATCTCCACATTTCTTCCGCCTACGCACTTCGTTCTCTTCTTACAGCTTCTTGCGAGGACCTTAACGGGTGCACACCGGACCAACTCGCCTCTTTGGGCGTCGCCTCGCGGGGACTTCTCGAACTCGCATGGGCTACGCCTCGCCGCGACGAGTGGCTCGTGAACCTCTCCATGCAGTGCGTGTGCCGCACCTTTGACAGTGATCCCGTGCGTTCAGCCGCTCTGATTCGCCGCGCTCTCGTTCTCGCTCACCTTCGCGAGTTTGGGTTCGAAGAAATGCCATGGCTGGCACGCGAGGTACAAACGCTCGTGCAACGCGATCCCGGTTTGGTCGAGGAGATCTACATTGCGACCTTTCAGTTTCGTGAAGAGTCCATTGCTCCTACTGCCATGAACCCGAGCCGCATCTTTCGGCTTTCTGGGAACCGCCGGCAAGACTACGGGATGGCCCGTTACCAACTGGCCGCTGTATTTCCGCAATTTCAAGCCGCATTTCCGGAGAATGCAACGCGAGTCGCAATTGCTGCTATCGATGGCTACGTCCGTGAAGAACGATCTCTGCCGGCCGGTGGCGCGCACGAATCGTTCGACTTTCGTGGGCGAAGCGCCCGCATTCTGACCGACTACAGCTCCATTTGGGATCGCCAAATGAGTACGCAGCACGAGGATTCCATCAAGCTCCTCGATGCATTTACGCGACATTGCGAAACCCTTGCTGAGAAGGGTTGCCTCGACGAATTTAGAAGACTTCTCGATATCGTCGCCGAACATAACCTGCTCGCCGTCTTTTGGCGCAGATTGCTGGAGGTCGCGACGAAGTATCCCACAGCTATCGCGCTCGAGCTCGTGACACTGGCCAAGGCGATCCCCGTGCTTTCGAACCTCGACACGATTCAGCCTTCAGGGGAATATCTGCGTGTCTGCTTTTCAGCTCTCCCGCCTGTGGAGCGGGAATCCATAGAGCGAGTCATCCTATCCCTTCCGCAGAGCGGCGATCCTGCCCGTCGGAGCTACCTGGAACACGTACGAAACCGCCTGCTCGGATGCATAACGTTCGAGAATCTTGTCACGCAAGAAGCTAAGGCCCTGCTCAGGACGCTGACGGAGGGTAACGCTGTACCGGAGAACGAACCGCCCGTTCGTTTTAGTGGCCCCTACAGCAAGCCCTACGGCGAACGGGAGTATCTGAGCGACCGGGGAGTGGAAGTCGAGTCTGCCGCGAACGTCAATATTCAACAGCTCGAACAATCCGTCGTTCCATTCGCCGCAAAATTCGCGAATTCTAATCCGGCTGCGGACGACGTCCAGACCGTCCTGCCGGCGCTTCGAAGCCTGTATGGTGCACTGATGACCGCCGACCGCGGTGGTGTTGATCCACAGCAAAGTGACTATGCATGGGGGGTTCTGGCCGAAGGCGCCGAGCGACTCGCTCGATTTAAAGACCTCTCGTGCGCCGAAGATGCCGGACCGTTCGCGAAGGAGCTTCTACTCGCGGCCAGCAACCACCCCAATCCTCAGCCGAGCCCAGAATATGACGCGCAATTCGACAAGTCTCCCTCGTGGGGAGGTCCGTCGGCGCGCATCTCGGCGGCAGAGGGACTGACCGCTCTCGCGCAGCACGCCTCGTGTGCCACACCGGACGTACTCGATGCAGTCGAGCGCCTCAGCCGGGATCCCGTGGCCGTCGTCCGCTTCCAGGTGGCCATTCGCCTAGTTCACTTGTATCGCACCAATCAAGCGCGAATGTGGAACATCATTTACGCCATTGGGACCGACGACCAGAGCACGGGTGTACTTTCCGGCTTACTCCAGCACACCGTCGGACAAATCTCCGGAGCTCACCCGCAGCAAGTCGCCGAATTCATTAGGACGCTTCTGACTCGCAGGATTACAGGCCCAGGTGCCGATGGCGTAAGAAACGCTGCCGTCGGCATTCTCTGCGGTCTACACGTATGGCAGGCCCATCCTCTGAGCGGCGAATTGCTGGACACCTTTATCGCCGATCCCACTCCCAACGCCGAACTGCTCTCCCAGCTTGAACTTAACCTTCGCGACCTGCTTAGTTATGGCGCTTTCGATGCCGCCGATTCCCGGGAACACGCCATCCGTCGCCGCGCCCTCGATGTTTATAGGCGCATCGTTTGGTCTGTCAAGGGCCGGCTTCGCGAACTGGAACGTACCAATTCCGAAACACTGTTCGATGCTTGGCCTGCGACCGACCAGGAAAACACCAAGCGGCTGGTTCGAGTGCTCGATCATGCAGCCCTGGAGATGTACTTCGCTTCCGGCGCCTTCGACAATCGCGGCCAGAACCGGCGGCCCGGCCGGAAAGATCTCAGCACTGACGAACGGAGACGATTCTTTGAAGAATCCGCTCCGATTATCGACGCGTTGTCTGACCTCGGGTTTCCAAGCATCGCCCACCACTTGCTGCAAACCCTCGAAAGCTTCATTCCCTTCGACCCGCGCAGAGTCTTCCTGAGTGTTGGAACGATCGTCCGCGCTGCCATTGGCGGTGGTTACCAGTTTGAACAGATGGCTGCTGACCTAGTCGTCCGATTGGTCGAGCGATATCTCGCCGAGTATCGCGAGATGTTGCAGGAAAACCCGGAGTGCCGCCAAATTCTCGTGGAGCTCCTGGACACGTTCATACGGGCTGGCTGGTCCAGTGCCCGGCAACTCACCTACCGCCTAGAGGACATCTTCCGGTGAGCAGAATTCGAAACGCAGATGAGTTTCGCACTGCGTTCGAGCGAGTCCGCGGAGACTACGATCGTATCTTCCGGCGTCAGCTCGACGAGGCGCGTGCATGGTACGATCGCCTGCCCCCCCGAACGACGGCCGCCGGACTTCGACGAATCCCTAGAGCACCACGCCCGATGTTACCTGATCAACGCGCTCCTTGCTGGCCTCAATTGGCGGCTGGATCTCAGTTTAGAAGAGGGTCTTCCTAACCTGTTACCCGAAGCCACCGTACGATCCCAGGCTTCTGGCACGCGCCGTTTCCTTGACTATCTAGGAATCGAGCACGAGACGAACAAACCTCTGCTTATCGTCGAAGCCAAGAGACCTAGCAGTGCTCTCCCCGTTCTCGCGACCCTACCCGACATCTCGACTACGGATCCCCGTCCGGCGCCTGCGCAGGGCGCGATTCCCGTCACGGGCACAGACTCCGTCGTAATTTCACGCGGCCTTGCGGGCAAACCGCTGAGCGGGGACTGGTCCCGATGGCTGCAGGACTTGAGAGACTACGTGCGATCGGTGAATGCCAGAACGGGGAAAGTGCCGAAGCGCGTGGCCATCACCAACGGCGATTGGCTTGTCCTGTTTTTGCGTCCTGCCGAGGCATTCATCGAAGAGGGCGACTGTGACCCGAGATCCATCCTCGTTTTCCGCACATCCCGTGAGATTCTTCAAGGCGGTGCGGTCCTTTTCTCGCAACTCGAACACCAGCTTGTCCTTGGCGAGGCGCCCACGCTCCGGCCGGTTGAGCTGCCATTCCACGTTGAGGCGCGTCACATTCAGCAAGCCATGCATGGCTTGCGCCTCCGTTACGAGCAGGCGAAGGCAATCTACCAGCGTGAACCGATGGTTTACGTGGCGCCGGTTGTCTTCATCCGCACCGACCTTGGCGCCTGGCTCCGCGTTGAATCATCCGCCACCCAATATTCCATTCCGCATATGTCCGATCAGCTGCCGGCACATCTATACAGAACGTCATAAATAATTGCGCATCGTGAGAAAGTGTGGTTTCATGGAGTCATGAAACCACTTACCATCGCCGATGCGGCCACCATGGTTCTGGGACTCCAAGACGAGATTCGTCGTTCGGA
>Ga0208937_1000333_pt1 | contig 41124 bp, 32 predicted proteins | sample June2015DPH_11_5_FD_184705 | JGI IMG/M metagenome (GOLD analysis project Ga0208937, IMG submission 184705) | Peatland microbial communities from SPRUCE experiment site at the Marcell Experimental Forest, Minnesota, USA - June2015DPH_11_40... | ecosystem: Environmental > Terrestrial > Soil >...
ACAATGTGCCATAAGCCCCATAACTCCTTTCAATGTTTAGATTTTTGCCAAACCCATTATAGCATTGATTGGCTGTTTTGGGGCTGTTTTACTTGCTATCTCAAGTAATTTCTACCGGACAGCAGTGATCCGACAACGTAAATTTGGCAGACCAGATCAAAAGAATGGGTGAGCGGGAGTTCTGGGGAGCGCCGGTTAAGGCGGCGGGCACAGCCCGACCTATAAGCGGGTAGGAGAGGGGTTTTCTAGGGCGGCCTGTGGCCGCCGGTTATCGAGGCTATGAATTGCGACCTGGGTGGCGGCATACCCCGGTTATCCAGCGGCGAGGGCGCCTGCGGCCATTTTGCTTAACCAGGGAGATTAAGTGGATTTTCGCAGAGGTTTCGCTAGTTCGGGGATTCGATGAAGGCGTAGGCGGAATGGTTGTGAATCGACTCGAAGTTTTCCGATTCTACCGCGAACCAGCTAAAGTTGTCGTTCTGGCCGAGGCGGTGGGCAATCTCCCGGACCACGTCTTCCACAAACATAGGGTTGGAGTAGGCCTTTTCGGTGACGAACTTCTCGTCCCGCCGCTTCAACAGGGCATAAACCTCACAGGAAGCCGACTCTTCCACCAGGCGGATCAGGTCTTCGATCCAGAAGAATTTGCGGTAACGCACCTGCACCAGCACCTCTCCCCGTTGGTTGTGGGCGCCCACCCTGCTGATTTCCTTGGAGCAGGGGCACAGGGTGGTGATGGGCACGGTGATCCCCACCACCAGGTCCAGGCGGCCGTCCTCGTGAAGCGCCCCGGTGAAGGTGCAGATATATTCCATCAAACCCCGGGCCCCGGTAACCGGAGCCTCCTTGTCGATGAAATAGGGAAAGGTCATCTCGATGTGGGCCGATTGGGCGTGCAGGCGCCGGCGGGTCTCCTCCAGGATGGGGCCGATCTTCTTGAGGCTGATATCCTGGCGGAATTCGCTGAGGATCTCGATGAACCGGCTCATGTGGGTGCCTTTGTGGTGATGGGGCAGGTTGACGTACATGTTGATCCGGGCCACGGTATGTTGGGTGCCCTTGAATTTATCCAGCACCACGATGGGGTAAGAGATGTTTTTCACCCCCACCTTGTCGATATTGATGGTGCGGGGGCTCACGTGGTTTTGGACGTCGGTGAGGTCCGTGACGGTGGTGATCGTGGTGGGAGATTTATCGGTGGGCATGGCTTTTATCCTTCAGGCTCGGTTAGGCGCTAACAAAAAATTCTCAGGTCAGGTTTAACTGAAGCGCTCGGCCACCGCCCGGGCGTGGAGCGGCAGCCCCTCACTCTCCGCCAGGGTGATCACCGTGTCCTTAATACTGGCCAGGGCCTCCCGGGAGAGATGCTGAAAGGTGGGCTTTTTGATGAAATCGTCCACCGACAGACCGGAAAACATCCGGGCGCAGCCCCCCGTGGGCAGCACGTGGTTAGTCCCGGAGGCATAGTCCCCCACCGGCACCGGGGCGTAAGGCCCCAGAAAGATGGAGCCGGCATGGCGGATGCGGGGCAAGAGGGCGAAGGGCTCCCGGGTGACGATCTGTAGATGCTCGGCGGCGTAAAGGTTGGCGAACTCCACCGCCTCCTCCAGGGTCTCCGCAACCAGCACCGCGGAGTATTTTGTAAGGGTAAGGGCCGCCTCGATGATCTCCCGCCGGGGCAGGTGGGGGAGCTCCGAGTTGATGAGCTCCACTACCTTTTGGGCCAGCTCCGCCGCGGGGGTGACCAGGACCGCGGCGGCCTCGGGGTCGTGCTCCGCCTGGGACAGGAAGTCTATGGCCAGCAACCGGGGCTCGGCGGTCTCATCCGCCAGGATCAGGACCTCGCTGGGGCCTGCGGGGGAGTCGATGTTCACGGCGCCGAAGACCAGGAGTTTGGCGGCGGTGACGTACTTGTTGCCCGGCCCCACGATCTTGTCCACCCGGGGCACCATCTCCGTGCCGTAGGCCAGGGAGCCGATGGCCCAGGGCCCGCCGATCTTGAAGAGGCGGCTGGCGCCGGCCAGGTGGGCCGCCACCAGGGTGGCGTGGTTCACCGCCATCCCCGGCCCCGGCGGGGTGGCGGCGATGATTTCCTGCACCCCGGCCACCTTGGCGGGGATGATGGTCATCAGGGCGCTGGAGGGGTAAGAGGCCAGCCCCCCGGGGATATAGCAGCCCACCCTCTCCAGGGGCCGGCTCAGGCGTCCGGCCAGGATGCCGGGCTGCACTTCCATGGCCCACATCTCCCGGTCTTGCTGGGCCCGGTGAAACTTTTCGATGTTCGCCGCGGCCGCCTTAAGGGCCGCCAGCACCTCCGGGTCCACGGCCCGGTAAGCGGCCGCGATCTCCTCCGGGGCGGCCTCCAGGTCGGCAAGGGTGAGATCGGCCTTGAACTGCCGGTGCTGCCGCAGGGATTCGGCGTCCCCCTCCCGGCGCAGGGCGGCCAGGATGGGAGCCACCTGGGCCAGCACCTCGCTCACGTCTCCCCGGGAGCGCACGAGGATGGTCTGCCGCCGGGCCGGGGAAAGCCTCTTCAAGTATTCGATTTGCAAACCTGCCATGCGCAGGCGCCGCCTTTCCGGGCAATAAGATCCTGGCAGAAAAAATTATATAGAATTGTTGGTGAAATCACAAATTTTAACGCAGCCGGAATAGGGCACAGGTTGGAAAGCCTGGGCGAGCCTATATAGGGTGGGCGCCGCCCACCATTTTCCTTTCCTCCCGTTCCCCAGCTCCGGCTCGGGAACGCCCTTTGTCTTGCCAAGCTCCTGCCCGGCCTGGACAGCACCGGTGGGGCAGGCCTCCGTATCCGCCGCCTCGATGGTGGGCAGTGCCTACCCTACATTTTTGCTTCCGGCGCAAGCGTCAGGCGCCTCTTGGGCGCTATTATTTACCGGTTTTCGCCAGTTGGCCCAGGGCAACACCAGGCATTTATTCTTATTCTTTTCCCACCAGCATCGGGTAATCATCAGGAATTTGCGAAAAGAGGCACTCAGCGGATGAATTTGGTTGGAATACATTGACCTTTATAGGGGGATACGGTAAAAACAGGGACAATATGCAATGTAAAAGTGACAATCTACCTGCCTGCCTTAAACTAATTAGCGTCATTATCCTGCTGGTTGGCCTGGTTAGTGCCATCCTGATTTATCAGAGAGCTGGCAACTACGCCCCCACTGTTTTGGGTTACGAACAAGGGAATGGATCAGTTTATCCGATGAATCCTGAAGATTACAAGCAGTATTCACGGGATATGGAACTCTACGGCGGCAAGGAAAATGTGCTTCTGGATGAGTTAACGCAATGGTTTGCCGGGTTATGGCATGGAAAATCACTCGCCTTCATAGTAGCCTGTACCACCATTTTATTATCTTCCGGTCTTTTCTATGCTGCTAAGCAGTTGACGCCCCTGTTAAAAACTGATGGCAGCAGTGAGAGCAATCGGGATGGAACCGGGTAAAATTATCCTGGAGCGGCCGCGAAAGTAGGAGAGGTCATAAATAGTACACAGGCGGGACGCCTGGGCTGCCTGGACTGGGTAGCCTGGGCCTCTGGCCGGTGTGGACTAAACTCCCAATTTCCTGCCCAGGCGGGACGCCTGGGCTACCTTCGGCGTTACCAAATCCTCCTGCCTTAGCACTATTTCGGCGGCAAATTGGCTATTTCTGATTACCAGGTTTATTTTGTGGCCAGATCGGTTTCGTGACCAGGCCGGGGACGTAAAAGGCCCGGAGTAACCGGCAAAGGTTAAGAAATGAGTCCCAGAAGACGGCAAAAGCGGCGGCCCTGCCGGGAAGTGCAGGTGATGCGCGCTTTTCAGGAGGCGGCCCGACCCTTACTACCCGCGGAGTTGCTTCAGGCAATGAAGGTGGACGCGGCTCAGGCGGAGGCGGTCAACACCGAAGTGGAACTCCTGGTGGCCCAGGGCCGGCTGGTTTCCCTGAAGGGCGGCCGCTATGGCCTGCCGGAAAAGATGAACCTGATGGCCGGGGAGCTCTCGGTGCACCCCGACGGCTACGGCTTCGTCACCCCGGAGAGCGGCGGCGGACAAGACATCTACCTTACCGCGGTGAACTTGAAGGAGGCCTGGCACGGCGACCGGGTGGTGGTGCGGATTGAGGGCCGCCGGGGCCGCCGCCGGGAGGGCAGGGTGATCCGTATCCTGGAGCGCCGCCTCCAAGAGGTCCTGGGCCGCCTGTGCCTGGCGGACCAGGTCTATTACGTGGAACCGGAAGACGAGCACCTCCTCTTCAACCTGATCATCCCCCCGGAGCAGTTGGCAGGCGCCGAGCCCGGGCAAATGGTGCGGGCGGCGGTGACCCACTATCCCACCGCCCACCTCAACCCCCAGGGGGCCATCGCCGAGATCCTGGGAGCGGTGGAGGACGCCGAAGTCCAGACCCGGTTGGTTCTCCTTAAATGTGGGCTGCGGGATGAATTTCCGCCGGAGGCGTTATCCGAGGCCGAAGGCATCCCTGCCGGGCTGTCCTCCCAGGTTCTCAAGGACCGTCTGGACTTGCGGCGTCTGCCCCTGGTGACCATCGACGGCGAAAGCGCTCGGGACTTCGACGACGGCATCTGCGTCGAGAAGAAACCCGGGGGCTCTTTCACCCTGTACGTGGCCATCGCCGACGTCAGCCACTACGTGGCCCCGGGCTCGGCCCTGGACCGGGAGGCCTGGGAGCGGGGCAACAGCGTCTACTTCCCCCAACGGGCCGTGCACATGCTGCCGGAGCGGCTGGCCACCGACCTCTGTAGCCTTAAGCCCGACGTCGATCGCCTGGCGGTGGTCGTCATCCTGGATTACGACCGCCGCGGCCGGCTGCAGCGCTTCCAGTTCGACCGGGCCCTGATGCGCAACCACGCCCGCCTCACCTACCGCCTGGTGCAGCAACTGCTGACGGAAAAAGACCGTAACCTGAGGCGGCCATACCGGGATTTTCTCAAGATGCTGGGATGGATGGCGGAACTCTGCGCCTTGCTGCGGGAGCGGCGGGGGGAGCGGGGCAGCCTGCTGATGAGCCTCCCGGAGGCGGAGGTGGTCCTGGATGAGCGGGGCTGGCCGGTGGACGTGCGCCGGGTGGACCAGCTCACCTCCCACCAGATTATCGAAGAATTCATGATCGCGGCCAACGAGGCGGTGGCGGTCTTCCTGGGGGAGCCTTCCCTGTTCCGGGTGCACGAACGGCCCAATGCCGACAAGCTGACCGCCTTTGGCGCCTATCTCAAAAGCCTGGGGTTCGTTCTGCCCAAGGGGGCCCAGAGGGACCCCCGGGTGTTGCGGGGCTTCCTGGAGGAGGTGCGCCGCACCCCCCTGGCCCCCATGGTGCAGCTCATGTTGCTGCGCTCCCTGAAGCAGGCCCGCTACGCCGGGGAGGCCCTGGGCCACTACGGCCTGGCTACCGAGTGGTACACCCATTTCACCTCCCCCATCCGGCGCTATCCCGACCTGTTGGTGCACCGGCTGTTGCTGGCCAGGCTCGCCGGCGGCAAGGTTAAAACACTCTCCCCGAAGCCGGAGGACCTGGAGGCCGCCGCCATCCACCTGAATAAACGGGAGCGCTTGGGGATAGAGGCGGAGCGGGAGATGCTGGCCCGCATGCAGGTCCGCTGTCTGGCCCAGCGGGTGGGGGAGACCTTCTCCGGGATGGTCACCGGAGTTAACGCCTTCGGGTTTTTCGTCTCCCTGGACGAGGTCTTTGCCGAAGGGTTGGTGCGCCTGGTGGACCTGCCCAATGACTACTACCGCTACGATGAAGTGCGGATGCGCCTGACGGGCCGTAAAACCGGGGCCAGCTTCGCCCTGGGGGATCGGGTGCGGGTTAGGGTGGCCCACGTGGACCTGCGGCGGCGCCACGTCAACCTGGTGCTGGCCGGGGAGGTGGCCGGGGAACCGGAAGAGCCTTGAAAGGAAGGGGAGGGTGGGGTTCCGGGGGCAGCTTAAGCGCGGCCAAAGGTCACCGCCACTCGGGTGGCCCGGGACGGCAGCACCGGCGTCCCGCGCCGGTCCTGGTCTAACAGCCCCGCAGTTCCACCGTCGGGTGGATGGCCTGGAGCCTGGTCAGGAAGACGTGGAAACCGTCGAATTGTGCCAGAAGCCGGATCTTGGCGCCATCGGTTCTGACCAGGAAAAATCCAAGGTGGAATGAGGGTTTGATGGACCTGATTTCCCCGGCCCGCACCACCCATCTCCGCAAGATACTGCGAAACTCTACGGCGCCATCCGGGGCCAAGGTTATCTGGTGCGGCAGGCGGAGAATAGAAAACAGGGATAGGCAGATAATGCCAAGAAAAAATACCCCGAACAGGGGAGGGGGAGCCTTGGGCGTCTGAACCAGTAACGGCGCCACTATCATTGCGAAGCCGGCCCCTCCGAATGCCAAAACCATGAACCCCAGCAGCAGCTTCAGGCAAGGCGACAGGTATAACTTATAAACCGCCGGTTCTTCCGTGCTTGCCATCTTCGTTTCCTCAGATTGTCCCTCATAACTCCGGGGCCCCGGACGGGACCAGGCAGACCATGATCAACAACTCCTCATCGGGGTTGCGGATTTGATGTTCCTCCTGGCCCGGGATGAAGACCACGTTGCCGGATGCCACCCGGCGCCACTGGCCCGAGCCGTAGATCTCGGCTTCCCCCGCATGAATGAACATCTCATGCTCCCACGGGTGGGCGTGCTTCGGGGTATGCCCTCCCGGGGCGATCTCAAAGACGCGCATGCAAAAGTTCTGGGCGCCGTCCTGCTTGCCGATAACCACCCGGGCCGCGATTCCCTGGGCTGCGCCCTCGGAGAACTGGGTTGCCGGGGCGGCGGTATAGGGCATGATCTTCATGATCTCCTCCTGGTCAGGTTAATGGATGTCCTTGTGGGGAAGATAGTGGTTTGTTTCACAATTGATTATCCATTGAAAATGACTGATTTTTAACCTCCCCTTTTTCAAAGGGAGACTTTCAACCAGCTTTTGGTAGGACCAGGCAAAAAAATTGCCATATATTTTATGAAGCATGACACTGGTGGTTGGGGGGAGAGCTCGAGCCATGTTTCCCACAGTCAGTCCCGTTTCTCGGCGGGCGGGGACGCCCGCCCCACGGGCGCCTGCCCGCCCAGCAATTTAAGGGATTGTAAGAAGGCCCCGGGCTCAGGGCGGCTTTTCTGATCCTTGGGGGCCACCACCATGATTTGGTACATGCGGTTGCCGACGATGAACAGCCGCCCCTGCAGACGCCGTATCTCCGGCCCCGTTTGGCTGCCGGTTTCGATGACCAGCTCCCGGCCCGGGTTGCCCATAAGGGTGAGCTTGCCTTCCCGGATCAGTTTGCCGCTAACCTTGGCTACCGAGCCATCGCGGCTCGCGTCCAGCATCTCCTCCAGCCTGTCCGGATGGACCAGTCCCGGGGGATAATCCCAATAACTCACAAAGTAACCGGTATCCCCCAGTTGGCCCGAGAAAATATGGAGGTCGATCTTGTCGCCCTGGGTCTCCAGCGGTAGCACCATCTCCTCCAGCGGCGCCGGCGTCATCACCGAAAAGCGACCGGCCTCGGATTTAAACTCCCGGGGCTGGGGAGCCCGATTGCAGGCCGATAGATTGAAGGCGAGCAGCAGAGAGATTAAGATGATGACCCTCTGCCTCATTGGACGGCTCTCCCGCGGTTATTTGGGTTTCGCATGTGGTCTCCCTGGTCTTCTGCTTATTCCAAAGCCCGCATGAACTCTTCCAGAGAGATCACCCCGGCATAAAAGGAAGCCAGGGCTGCCATGAAGGCCCCGTGCACCTGGCGGGCCGGGATCAGCGTTTCTGCAAACACCAGGTCCCGGATGGCGCAGGCGTCATGGATGACCACGCAGGAAAACCCGTGGTCCACTGCGGCCCGGGTGCTGGCATCGATGCACATGTGGCTCATGGCCCCGCAAATTACCAACTCCCCGACCTCTGCTGCGTCCAATCGCTTCTTCAAGCCCGTGTCCCGGAAGCTGTTGGGGAAGTGTTTGTTAATGACCGTCTCCCCCTCCCGCGGGGCGATACTGGCATGGATTTGCACCCCCGGGGTGTCGGGAAGGAAGAAGGTTGCGCCTTTTCGGATCGAAACGTGCTGGATATGATAGGTGGGCCATTGCCGGCGGCGAAAGGCTGCCAGCAACGCCTGGGTCTGGGATGCCGCCTCCTCCATCCCCACCAGCTCCATCCGGCCGCCGGGAAAGTAATCGTTCTGGATATCCACCAGCAGCAAGGCCTTTTTCATTCGGACCTCTCAACCGCCGCGGGGATACTGGTGGCCGCACCACTGGTTCTCGAGGCGTTCCCCGAGGCTTCCTTAATTTTCCGGTGCAGCGCATGGCGCCTGCGGGTCGCAGATGGGAGCCGGCAGCCGCCGATGCCTTTCCACCAGGCGGATCAGGTAGTTCTGCCATTCCTGCCAGGAGGCCTTAGGGGTGAGGCCCAGGTTTTCCAGGGGGACCTCGGCCCGGGCGGTGGCCAGGTGGCCGCCGGCCTGGCCCATCTTGCCGAAGGCCTTGACCGCCAGGTGGTTGGCGTCCTTGTGCAAGCCGTTGTTGCGAAAGATCACCACCAATCGCTTCTCATAGATGCCGCCCACGATGGTCCAGGCGATCTCCCCGACCTTGAGGAAGAAGTCCGCCAGGATGACCAGGATGTCCGGGGTGGCGACCTCCCCCAGAAAGGCATAGATGCGGTTTTGCCGGATGCAGTAACGGTTCAGGGCCAGTTGGAAGGAGCCCAGCATGACCAGGTTTAATTCTGAAGATTCGAGACGCCGCACCAGGGATTGGCGGGTGAACTGGAAGAGGTAGTGAAAGGCCCGCAAGTCAGCTTCCACCGCGGGACGATCAAAATTGGCGGTGTCGGTCTTGATGGCGTAAAAAAGGGCGGTGGCCAGCTTTGGGGAGGGTTTGATGCGGGCCTCCCGTAAATACTCAGTCATGATGGCGGCAGTGGCCCCATACTCCGGCCGGATGTCCACAAATCCCCCCCGGGTGTCGGGCAGGCGGGGGTGGTGGTCGATGATCGCGTCGAAGGGAACGGCGCCGAAGGCCTCCCAAAACCCCGGCTGGCAGTCCACCATGGCCTTGCGCGGGAAATCCCCGGGATCGATCTCCTGGAAGGGGTTCAGGTTGATTCCCAGGAGTTTCACCAGGCGCTGATTTTGGGGACGGGTGATGGGGGTGATGGGGGAGATGATGCAGGCCGCCAGGCGATGCCAAAGGAGGCGCTTCAAGGCCAGGGCGCTGGCGATGGAGTCCGGGTCCGGGTAGATGAGGATCAGCAGGCGGTCCTGGTGGGAAAAGAGCTGGTAGAGTCGCTGCACCGGCTTGCGCATGGGGGTGGCCGTTCCTGCCGGCCATTATAAACCAGGTAAGCGGCCCCGGGCAAATTACTTTTTACGGTTTTTCTTTGCCATCAGGGTTCCGGTGCCATATATATATCGGATAAGTCTGGGCCGGGGATGCTGAAAAGTCTCTCGGTCCCCGGGAGATGGGAGGCTTCATGGATAAAACCCCCAAGGTGGTGGAGCAGATCCTCCGGGGAGAGGTGCGGGCCGCGGCCCGGCTGATGCGGGAGCTGGACGACGGAGAGCCGGCGTCCCGGGAGGTTCTTAAAAACCTATACCGTCATGGCGGCCGGGCCCATATCCTCGGAATCACCGGGTCTCCAGGAGTGGGCAAGAGCACCCTCACCGACCGCTTGGTTCAATATCTGCGCCGGGAAGGCAAGACCGTGGGGGTAGTGGCGGTGGACCCCACCAGCCCCTTTTCCGGCGGGGCTATTTTGGGAGATCGCATCCGTATGCAGCGCCACGCTCTGGACGAAGGGGTCTTCATCCGCTCCCTGGCCACCCGGGGCCATTTCGGCGGCCTCACCGCCTCGGCCCGGGCGGTGATTATGGTGCTGGACGCCATGGGCAAGGACTACGTCCTGGTGGAGACCGTGGGGGTGGGCCAGGATGAGGTGGAGATCGCCGCCACCGCCTATACCACCATCGTGATCACCGTGCCGGGTCTGGGGGACGATATTCAGGCGATCAAGGCCGGCATCCTGGAGGTGGCCGATATCCTGGTGGTGAACAAGGCGGACCGGGAAGGGGCCTCCCGCGCTTACCAGGATCTGCTGCGGATGCTGGAGCTGCGGACCAAAGGAAGTGAATCGGCCTGGCGCCCCCCGGTGCTCCTCACTCAGGCCAAGGACGATCAGGGCATCGCGGAACTGATGGACGCGGTGCAGCGGCACCGGGAGTTCTTGCAGGGGGACCAAGCGGCCTTCCAGGCGGCCCGGATCACCAGGGTGCGCCAGGAGTTTCTGGAACTTCTGAAGGAAGGGGTCTTCCGCCAGTTGCTGCGGCAGCTCACCGCGGATGGCCGCCTGCAAGGGGTCCTCCAGGAGATCCTGGCGCGGCGGGACGACCCTTACTCTGCCAGTGAAGCCTTGATCCAGGATATCTTGGGGGCGAGGTGATTTATGGCTATCAGCTATCAGCGGTCAGCTTTTTGAGGTAATAAAACAACGACGAGGTGGGCCGGAGCAACTCTACAGTACAATATATCTTTGCCGGCCTGCGTTATCTGAAGGACTCAAGATACCTGCTATTTATTTCCTACCTATCTTCCAGGATATTGCTCCTGATCTCCAACTCATATCTATCTTTAGTCTCTCCTCCCATATCACTTAAGACGCCAAGTATATGCCCAACTTCATAGTGATCGATCAAAATAACCGAGGGACCCCGCCTTAGCCGCAGGGTCCCTCTTTTGGTCTCTTGCCTTTAGCTGATAGCTGACAGCTGATAGCTGACAGCTTACATAACCTTGGGTTGACCCGGGCCCGGGCCCGGGGCCGGAGCCGGGGCCGGGGCCGGCTCTCCCCCCGCCGGAGGCTGTTTCCTGGGGACCGGCCTGGGGGAACTCATGGGGAAGGATTGCAGATAGCGGGCGGCCGCCCAGCCGACCGTGCCGGTGCTCAGGTCCCGAACCTGGTACCAGCCGCTGCCATTCGAGCCCAACATCTCCACCTGCTGGTTGAAGCTCAAGGTGGTGAGGATGCGGTTGCCGGTGCCGGGTCCGGACCGGAGGGCGAGGCCGTCCACCGCCACGAAGAAATTAGGCGGTCCGGGGGCGGGGGCCATAACGGCCTCGGGCCCCGGGCCAGGGGGCTCCGAGTAGCCGCCGCCCTCCTGACAGGCGCTCACCAGGGCGAGGATCAACCCTAACAGCAGCAGGCCAATAACGAGCCTTGGTTTCATGATTTTCCTCCCTTATTGCTCCTCTTTGATATTGCTGATGCGCCAGTTTCCCTTCTCCTTGACGAATTGCACCTGAAATCTCTGGGTGGCGCTGGAAAGCTCCTTGGTCTCGCGGTTCCGGACGTCCAGGTACCAGATAACAGAGGCCAGGGCATGGTCGGCATCGATGGCCTGGACTTTATCCACCGTGAACACCAGGTTGGCGAAATCGTAACCCCCCCAATATTTCAGGGTTTCTTGGCGCTTCAGATCGTAGGTGGGCAAGCTGGCGGAATACACGCTCATAAAGCTGTTGATATTTTTTTGCAATTGGGCGTTGCGCAAGGTTGACAGCACGGCTTCCAGTTGGCCTGTCAGGTCTGCGGCCGGTGCCCCGGGCGTTGCCAGAGCTGGAGGCGCCTGGGATTCCGCCACCGGAGGCGCCGGGGTTGTCCCGGTCCGGCTGAAGATCACGATCAGCAGCAGGATGATGATGATCCCGGCCCCGGCCAGGGAGGCGATGACCCAGGGCGGTAGACCCTGGGGCGCCGGCGGGGGGCCGGGGGCTGGAGCCGGGCCGGGCGGAGAGGCCTCGCCGGCCGGCGCCGTAGCCCCCTGGAGGACTTCTCCTTTCAGGGGCGCGTCGCATTCGTGGCAGTACTGCTGGCTGGGCGAAACCCGCACCCCGCATTGGGGGCAGAAGGTGTCCCCTTCCTCCGGATGCATCAAAAAACTGCCGCAGTTATTGCAATAACGCTGGCCTTCTTCATACGCCGCCTGGCAGTGAGGACATTGGGGCATAATTCACCTCCGGCGCCGGATTCGATACCGGGATACGCTTGGGACAGGGACATATAAGCGCAAAACCACGAAAATGTCAATAATTATTCAAGTTAAGGGATTGGGGATTTGCCAGGGTGGCTGAGATCCCCAGGGGCTGGCGGCAAGTAACACCATCTCCTCTAAGGCAGCAGCCAGGCCACCCAGGTGAAGCTGAGGTCCAGGGGCGGCCAGGGGGCTTTTGCATTGAGACACGCGTCCTTTTACATTATAATTTAATGGAGGAATAATCGATTGCCAGCAACCAACTGGACATGGAGATGCTGGACGATGAGGCGGCGGACCGCTGCTACCAGGAGTTCGTCACCGAGGGCCATATCCTGCGGCGAGCTAAGAACCCCCTAAACCCTTCATGAGAAAGATCGGTTGCCAACGACGGCTGCCTTCCTTCGGCAGGCGAGAGGTGATCGGCCAACTGAGGAGGTTCACCAGAGATGGGACGTATTCTGGCCGTCGATGACGAACTCGATATGCTGGCCTTGTTGAAGATGATCGTCGAGGGCTATTCCGACCATCAGGTGGTGGCCACCAACAACCCCCTCGAAGCCGCCGGCTTCCTGGAAAAGGAAACCTTCGACCTGGTGCTCACCGACCTGAAGATGCCCGGCATGGACGGCCTGGAGCTCCTGGCCCTGGCCAGGCGGCGGGATGAAGACGCCCTGGTGCTGGTCATCACCGCCTACGGCTCTTTAGAGTTGGCCGAGGAGGCCATGGCCAAAGGCGCCTCCGACTACATCACCAAGCCCTTCCGCAAGGAGCAGATCCTGCTGGCCATCGACAAGGCCATGCGCTGGCGGGAGATGCAGCGTCAGAACCGGGAGCTGAAGCGGCGTCTGGAAGGGGCTAAATAGGGCCGCGGCGGACTCTCGCCTTAATCGTGCAGCAAGGAGGAAATATATGATATGGTTCATCCTCATGTTGGTCGCTTTTCTGGTGCTCCTCTATTTTAAGGGCGGCTGCTGAGGACGTTGAGAACCGCGGCTTAGTTTAAGCCGCCCGGTAAAGCAAAGGCGGACCCACAGGTCCGCCCCCGCTTGCCATAAACCGAAAACCGAACCCCGCCCTACCCCCCGGCCTGAGCCTCCGCCGCCTCGGTGGCTGGCACTACCAACACCGGCACCTGCAGGCCCCGGTGGGCCACCTCCCGGATCACCCGTTCGGTGACCGAGCCGATGAGGTGCCGGCTGACGAAGCCGTGGCCGTGGCTGCCCAGGACCAGGAACTTCACCGGTCCAGCCCCCTCCAGGAAAGAGAGGATAGCCTCGGAGACGTCCTTTTCCCCCTCCAGCAAGTGGGGGTGCACCTCCACCCCGGCCTTTTGTCCCCGTTGGCCGGCCTCCTCCAGGATTTTCTGCCCGTAGGCTTGCTGCTCCTCTTCCAGATGGCGGTCGATGAAGGCGAAATAGCCGGCCTTGCGGCGCTGAATGACCGTCAGGACATACACCGGCCGGTTCAGGAAGTGCGCCAGATAGAGGGCCGTTTCCATGGCCTCCCAACCCGGGGCGGAGCCGTCCACCGCCACTACAATGGGTTTGCCGTTTGCTTCGGCCATCAATGGTGCCCTCCTTTCTTGAAGATCATGCCCACCAGCAGGCCGGCGGCTAAGGCGACGAACACCGCCATGAGGCCGAAGAGTACCGGGTGGTTCTGGGAGACCGAGGTCAGCCAGCTCTCCAGGCCCACCTTTTTGATCTGGATGACGTCCCTGCCGTAACCCACCGGTTGCCCGTGCAGGAAGGCAAAGGACTCCACCACGTAGCGGCCCTCGGTGGCTGCGGGGGGAAAGCGAAAATAGTGTTTGAAGAGCCGGCCTTCGGCAATCTCCAGGCGTTGGGGATCGGCGACGATGTTATAGAGGTTGGCTTCTTCCTTGATCTTTACCAGCCCCTTGAAGACCAGGTCCGCATCATCGGCCGCGGCCTCGCCCCGGATGAGATGTAACTTTATCTGTTGCCTCACTGCCCCATACCCCAGTCCCAGTTCCTGGGCGGTTTCCGGGGAGATGATCTGCTCCACCGGCTTGGCGGTGTGGATCTTGTAGATGAAGGGGGCGTTGCTGACTTGGTACTGCTTCACCGTCATCCAGAAAGGCCCCACCCGGCCCTTGACCGAGAGTTTGACCTCCTCGCTCTTTTCCGCGGTGAGCCGAATGATGAGGTCGCAGTCCTTGACGGGGCTGACTCCGAAAAAGTAGATCCGATCCCCCTGGTAGGAGAGGCCGATTTCGATGAGGTTTTTGGAGGCCGCGGTGACCACCTTCTGCTGGGCCCCGGGGGTGACGGCCAGGGCCGTCCCCGGGGTGCCGCCGGCCAGAAAGAGAACCACTAAGAAAAGCATGAGCCGTTTCATCTTAGTGCCCCCCTCCGCCCCCGGCCAGGCTCACCAGGTCGCTGGGGGTGAGGACCAAATCCAGGAACATTTTTACGGTCAGGACCAGGACGATGATGGCCAGCAAGATGCGAATCTGCTCCCCTTTGAGGCGTCTGCCGGCGATGGCCCCGAACTGGGCGCCGATGGTGGAGCCACCCAGGAGGATCAAGGCCAGCAACAGATCCACGGTCTTGTTGACCATGGCCTGCTGCAAGGTGACGTTGGCGGAAGTGAGGACGATCTGGAACAGGTCAGTGCCGATGGCGACGATGGTGGGCATGCCGATGATATAGATCATGGCCGGCACCATGATGAAGCCGCCGCCCACCCCCAGCAAGGCCGCCATGGCCCCCACGGTGGTGCCGATGGCGAAGGGGAAGATGGCGGAGGTGTGCAAACCCGAACGCTGGAAGTCCATTTTCAGGGGCAGTCTATCCAAGATGCGGCCCGATTTGGGGGCCACCATCCCCTCGCCGCCCGCCGCCGCGGCGCTACGGCTGCGCCTGATGGTGCGCCAGGACTCGATGAACATGGCGCTGCCCACCAGCCCCAGCATGAGCACATACACCATCTTCATGACGAATTCGAAGTTGCCCATGGCCCGCAATACCTTGACCACCTGCACCCCGATGGTGCCGCCGACGATGCCCCCGGCCAGGATGATCAAGCCCATCTTAAAGTCCACGTTGCCCAGGCGCCAGTGAGCGTAAGCCCCGGAACTGGCCCCGGCCACGATCTGGTTGGAGTCGGAGGCCGCGGCCACCGCCGGCGGGATGCCGATCATCATCAGCAGCGGGGTCAGCAAGAAACCGCCCCCCACCCCGAAGAGTCCGGAGAGAAAACCCACCAGGCCGCCAATCCCCAGGACCAGGAAAAAATTAATGCTTATACCTGCGATGGGAAGATAGATCTCCATGCTGCCTGCTCCCTCCCGGTTAAAGATGGAAGATAGTATGTTAAATTCCTCACAAGGTGTCAAGAGTATCTTTTTTGCCCAGGAATTGAATTGGGGGAGGGGGAAAGGGCTTTTTTGTAAGTGGCCCTTTCCCCCTCCCCCAAACCCCCACCCCCAATCCCTTAAGGGAAAAATGTGGGGCGGGCCAAATCTGTGACTTCTACCTCTGTGCCGGAGGTATCCAGAGACTGAGGAGTAGATATATCAAATTTTTTTTAAAAAAAATATTCTTCCAGCGAAATCTGTGCTATCCTGCCGTCCACGAAACAATTTGGCTAAAAAAGAGGAAACTTGTCGGGATTTAATTTGGTTAGAGGGCTCCAAAAACCCATTTTTTCGACTGCGGGGCCCAGGCGGCCGCCTAATTTAAGTTGAGAGGTTTTTTGAGTTCTTGCAAGTCCCCCGATTTCAATTAAGAAAAACTATAAAGGGTAATCATGGCGGATTATGCCCAACAGACCGATTCCCATATATTTTTGGCGGGACTAGGCGGCGGTAGGTGCATGTGGCCTTACCTTTTCAACGGGGCGCTGCGTACGCTGGGTTCCTCAAAATTCACAGGATTTAGGTATCTGGGTTCTGAGGGGCAGGTATTCCAAAATTCTTGAAAAAATTAGGCTGTCCGATTGGTGGGTTATCAAATTCATTGAAATTCATGCTATCATCGCTGCCGCATAATCTCTGCTATTACTAAATTTTTGCTATTCTGCCTCCCAAACAAAGGGTTCGTTGGAGAAAAGAGGCGTTATCACGGCTTAAGTAAATATATTGGAGGTTTAACGATGGTGTAGATAAGTAAGCATTTGACCCTGGCGATAATTCTGGTGCTGTTGCTGGTGATGGGCAACGTCGCCCAGGCAGAGACTGCTCAAGAAAATAAAGATGAAGATGTGCCTCAAGGCTGGGCGCTTCTTCCCAGAGTAGGAGTTTCCGTGGGATATGGCGGATATATCGTGCAGCAGGATAATTATACCAGCCTGGTGCGCCGATCTTTGGAGGTCGATTTTCTTCAATACCAGCGCCATATTTTTTATCTCAATTTTAATGAATATATTTACTTAGGGACTCCCTCTAATCCTTGGGAGTTCAATTTAATGAAATATGATACGGTTTTAGGGGGTTACCGTTACGATTTTGGCGATTATTATCTTGGTCTTTTCCTCCACCACCAGTGTAATAACCCGATTCTAACACAAAATTATAACAATACACATAATTATAACATTTTAGTCGACCGGGAAAGAGCCAATATTTTTGACATGGGGCTCGAGTTTTTAACCAAAACTATGCGCCTGGGCATGAAAGACCGGGGAATTAACTTTGATTCCCCTGAAGATTATGAATTTTTGGGGCGTTTTGCCGGAGAATTTTCGGCCAGCAAGGTATTGTACTGTCAAAATATTATACTAGATTACCTCGTCACTGGGGATCTCCGTTATGACATACTCCGATACTATCGTTTGATTCCCTATGTGGAGGTCACCGGTAACTTGACGGCCGGCCCCACTACCCGGCTGGCGCCAGGGGTGGAGGTGGGGACACGCCTTCATTTAGGGAGCGTGGACTTTACGCCCTTCTTCCAGTGGAGTCGCAACCAGGAAGCCTTGACTACTGAACCTAGTGACATAAAATCAGCCTACATTGCCAAAAATGCTCTCATGGGGGGGGCCAGAATGGAGGTTTTGCTGGACGCCAAAAATTTTCCAGGGTCTCCCACCATTGGAGATTTGCAATGGTTTCCGGAGATTCACGGCATGGCGAATTATGCCCTAATGTTGCATAACCCCTTCTTTAGTGGTTACGGTGACAATGAGTTGGATATCGAGGCCCTGCGCTGGGGCGCCTGGACCCTCTTTCTTTATACCGACATGAACTTCAATAGCCGGAAGATAGATTGGAAACCCGATACGGTCAATTATTGGTTACAATACGGGGTCACATATAATTGGCAGAATTATTTTGTGGAAGGCTTTGTGAATGACGCCAACCAGGTGGACTCCAATGAATTCCGGGATATGGAACGGTCCAATCTGGCCGGCCTGCGCCTTGGCACCGAGGGGATGAAACCGGGGCATTATAACGATGGCATCTCCTTTTCCGATTCCCAGACCTTTCAATGGTTGAATAAGTGGAATGCCCAAGGCGTCGTGGGTCATTACTTCAGCAACCGGGATTGGCAATACCTCTGGAATATAAATGCCCAGGTGCGCTGGGACCCGCTGCGCTGGCGTATTGTCGTGCCCTATATCCAAGCCGAGGTGAATTGGATGTCTGGAGGAGGCTCTACCCCTGATGCCTTTGAATATGCCGGGGAGTCCGGTATCCGCTTCCACGGCGTGCTGGACTTTGAGGTCTATTATCGTTTCCAACACTGTGAGAATGTTCTGTTCTATCGCGGACCGACTGATAATGAAAGTTTAGTCGGCGTCAAAGTGATGTTTTAATGCCTGACCCTAACCCCTGCCCTCAAATTTTAAACCCTCGGTAATGGCGATCCTCCGGCCCATGCCGAACTGCATGAGACTGCTCGCGGCCAACAACTTCGATTTGTTATTCGTCGTTTGCAGGCAGCGTGTGGCCCGCCTAAACAGAAGCTTATTATAGAGGCTGTTCAAAAAGATTGGAGGTTAGTTCAATATAAATATTTCTTGCCCTTGGTAACGCTCTCCTTTCCTCTTTATTCCATTTTTTTGATCATCTGTTCGATTGGTACAATAATTCCAGGTCCCGGCTTTTCTTTTACTTAAGGGATTGGGGGAGGGGTTTTAGGGGAGGGGGTAAGGGCCGGCGGCCCTTAGCCCCCTTCCCTAAATATCATTCTGTCTTGACCTCACTTCGGCAGCAGCACCAAATCAACCAGGGCTTCCAGGTTATCGGCCAGGACGATCTCTAACCCTTCCTTCACCTCATCTTCCAGGTCGGCAATATCCGCCTCATTCTGCTTGGGGAAGACCACCACCCTCACCCCGGCTTGCTGGGCCGCCAGGATCTTTTCCCGGATGCCGCTCACCGGCAGGATACGTCCGGAGAGGGTCAGTTCGCCGCTGAGGGCCACGTCGCGGCGGGCCGCCCGGCCGCTGAGGAGCGACAGGAGGGCGAAGGCGATGGTCAGCCCGGCTGAGGGGCCTTCCTTGGGGATGGCGCCGGAGGGCAGGTGGATGTGGATATCACTGTCGCTGAAAAAATCGGGGTTCAGACCAAACTGCTCGGCGTGGCTGCGGAGGTAGCTCAGGGCGGTTTGGGCTGAATCCTTAAGGACGCTCCCCAATGAGCCGGTTAAAATCAGTTGCTTATTCCCTCTCATAAGAGAGGCTTCCACGAAGATGAGCTCCCCGCCGAATTCGGTCCATACCAGCCCGGTGGCCACCCCGACCTGGTTGCCCGCCTCGGCCACTTCCTGGACGAATTTCCGGGGCCCCAGAAATTCTTCCACCAGGGTCTGGTCCACCGTGAGGGCGCAGGATTTCCCCTTGTCCTGCAGGCAGATGCGGGCCAGCTTGCGGCAGATCGCGGCGATCTCCCGCTCCAGATTCTGCACGCCCGCCTCCCGGGTATAATCCCGGATGATCTTGGTGATGCCGTCGTCGCTGAACCCCAGGCCCAGTTGGTGCAGGGCATGTTCCCGCAACTGCCCGGGGATCAGGTAATGCCGGGCGATGTTGAGCTTTTCGTTTTCGGTGTAGCCGGGGAAATAGATGACTTCCAGGCAGTCCAGCAGGGGCGCCGGCAGCTTCTCCACCACGTTGGCGGTGGTGATGAACATGGCCCCGGAGAGGTCGAAGGGCACATCCAGGTAATGGTCCATGAAGTGGCTATTTTGCTCCGGGTCCAGGATTTCCATGAGGACCGAGGCCGGGTCGCCCCGGAAATCCTGGCCGATCTTGTCTATTTCATCCAGCATGAAGATGGGGTTGCGGACCTCCAGGCGCTTCAATTCATTGATGATGCGCCCGGGCCTGGCCCTGGCGTCGGTGCGCCGGTGGCCCTGGAGCTCCGCTTCTTCCCGCAGCCCCGCCAGGGACAGGCGCTCGAACTTGCGTTCCAGGGCCTCGGCGATGGCGCGGCCGATGGAGGTCTTGCCGGTGCCCGGGGGGCCGATGAAGCAGAGGGTGGGCCCCCGGTTCATCTGCAGATGCCGTTTTTTTTCGACGATTTCCCGCACCGTGGCGCGCAGCTCTTCCAACTTGATGGGCTTGGAGAGATAATGGGCCGCCCCCTTCTTCAGGGCGTCCACCGCGGTGCCCACCGTGGGGTAGCCGGTGACCATGATGATCTCGGTGTGCGGCGATACCTGCTTCACCGATTCCAGGAGCTGGATGCCGTCCATCTTCTCCATCTTCAGGTCGGTGAGGATGACATCGAACTCCTGGACCTTCACCTTTTCCAGGGCTTCCAGGCCGTTGGCCGCGGTGGCCACCTGGTGCCCTTCCTTCCGCAGGATGTACCCCAGATTGGTGCGGGCGATCTCCTCGTCATCCACCACCAGCACCTGGGAGGCCTGGATGCTGCAGAGGGTGCGCATCGCCAGGTATTCCAGGATGCGCTCCTTGACCTGCTTCAGGCCATAGAATTGGGACTCCAGGATGCGTTCGGCTCGTTTCAGGTCCAGATTGTCTTCGGTGACCCGGTTCCAGGGCAGGGAGAACAGGAAGTCCAGGTAATTGAGGCCAATGTTATATTCCGCCACCGCCGGGTCGGTCTTCTCCAGCCGTTCCAGCTCCTTCAGCGCCACTGCGGCCACTGGCTCGGGCAACCGGGCCTTCTCCACCGCGGCCCTCAGCTCCAGCAATTCCTGGGCAACCTTGGGGGGACGCTCCTGTTCACTCTTCCGAAAAAAGGGCATGTCTGAGAGCTTTCCCGAGAGTAATGATCTTAAGAGCAGTATAAAGGAAAACCGAGCCTGGGGCAATCTTAGCCTGACGGCATCATAATTTCAATTTAATGATTTTCTTAAGAAAAATTGGTGGCCGGCGCTCACCCGGGTGGATTGTTGGGTTTGCAATCTTCGCCAGGTGCTCGTGACATTATGTGCCATATGGGCTAACATGCAGATATATTTAATAATTTTAATTAAGCGAAATTTCCCGTCGCCTTGTGCAACTGGCATACGGAGAACCGCAGGGGCGATCCGGCGGGTGAGCCTGTTAATTTTGGGGTGCCGGCGTCCGGCCGTTATTTAGCCAAAATTTACCAGGTCAAGTTTCTCACCAAGTATTAATGGGAGCGGAAAAGAGATTAAATTTCCCCTCACCCGGTGTCGTCCCCTCACAGGGAAGAGGGGATTTGGTTGCATCGGTATAATATGTTGATATCGTTGAAATTACAATGGTCTAGAGTTTAACTGCGAGATAGTGTAATCTTCTCCATGCAATTTCGTTGCCGGACCCTACTGTGTAGGGGGCAATTTGGGAACCGGGCTTCTTAGCTTTTGGCCGAAAACCGGAAACCGGAAACCGTCTTTAACCAGTGGCCTCCTCCGGCCGCAGGCATGAGAGGCTATAGTCTTCCTTTTTGAAGGCCTGGAGGCAGCATTCCAGGACGGTATCGGAAGACAGGGCCAGATCGAGCTGGCGGCAGAAGGCCATGAGCAGGCCGGCCAGCTCCAGGGTCTCTTCGGTTTCCAGGAGGGAATACTTCACCAGGCGGCCCTGCACCAGGTCGCCCTTGGCCTGGGCCTTGAAGCCCAGGTCGTCCAGGATCCGCTTCAGGAGGCGGGCCCGGCGCTCCCGGCGATCTACCGCGGCGGCCCCACCCTTGAACTGGAAGCTGATGTAGTTGTCGTTGCGCTCTTCGGAGATGTAGGCGTCCATCATGCCGAAGTGGTAGCCCAGGCGGGAGTTGAAGTTGAGGTAGGAGTCGGTGATGATGGCGAAGCTCTTGCCCCCCAGACCCCGCTCCGTCTTGCCCATATCGTACATGGTATTGGCGAACACCGACATGAAGCCCTTCATGTCCGGGGCGACCTTTCCGGCCCAGCTCACCCTGGGGTGGTGGAAGCCCCTGAGCAGGGCCTTAAAGGGCCGGGAGGCGATGTCTTCTTCGCGCACCTGCGCCTGGCCGCTCACCTTCAGGCCACCGCCCAGGTCCAGGATGAACAGGTTGAGGGGCAGGTCGGTGACCAGGCGGCTGACACGGCTCGAATCCAATACCCGCTCCACGTCCGGGATGAACATGGCGTCCATGGCCTTTTCATGGCAGAAGCGGGTGAGGTCGTGCAGGGTCCGGCAGTTGCCCGCCAGGAAATCCGCACTCTCCGGGTCGATGAGGTTGAGGGGGTTGGTTAGCTTCAGGATGCGTCCCAGTTTCTGGAAGACCGGGTAGGAGCGCAGGTCTTCGGCGGGTTCCGGCTGGCGTTCCAGCACTTCGGTGACGATGCCGGGATAGACCCGGGCCGCGTCCGCGTCCACGGTGACGATCTGGCCTGGGCGCAGCACCCGGGTGGCGCTGCCCACGTCCACCAGGGTGGGGATGTGGAATTCCCGGGCCAGGATGGTCATATGGTCCGTGGGGCTACCCACTTCGGTGATGATGGCGGCGATGCGGTCCATGGCCAGGACCAGGCGGGCCGAAGGCTGGCGGGCCACCACCACCGCGCCGGGGGGGATGTTGGCCACATCCTCGTCGTGCAGGAAGAGGTAGACCCGGCCGGCCACGGCGCCGCCCACCGCCCGGACCCCGAAGCTGAGGAGCGGCGGCGTCGCCGGTTCCGCCGGGCGCTCCCGGAGGGCGGCGGCGAAGCGAGGGGTGCTCAGCCTGAGGGGCCGGGACTGGAGGATCACCAGGTTGCCGGCCTCGCCCAAGGTCCATTCAATGTCCTGGGGCCCGCCGAAATGGTTCTCCAGGATAAGGGCGATCTCCGTCAGGGTCCGGACCTGGACGTCGGTGAGGGAAGGGGAACTGCCCTGTTCTAAAGGCAGGGCCGCGGCCGCCACCCCGCCTCCGGGCTGGCAGACCAGGGCCGCGGGCTTCTCCGTCACCCGCCGCTCTTTGATGGGGTGGCCCTCCTTGCGGGAAACCACGTAAAGGTCCGGGGAGATGGCGCCGTCCACCGCGTACGGGCCCAGGCCCCAGACCGAGCTGATTAAGACGTGGTCCGCTTCCGGAGCCTGGGGGTCCTGGGAGAACATTACCCCGCTGGCCCGGGCCGGCACCATGGCCAGGACGCCTACCGCCATGGGAAGTTCCGAGACGGAGAAGTGCTGGTATTTCCAATAAAAGATGGCCCGAGAGGTGAACTTGCTGGCGACGATCTGCTTGTAGTGTTCCGGCAACCCGGCGGCTGCGACGTTGAGCAGGGTGGCGAACTGGCCGGCAAAGGAGAATTCGCTGTCCTCCCCCACGGCGCTGGAGCGCACCGCCAGCCAGGGGGTCGGCAGGTTTTGGACCGCCTGCGCCAGGGCCTCCTCCAGGTCCGGGGGCAGTGGCGCCCGGAGAATCAGCTCCTGGATCTCAAGGCTGATCGTCTCCAGGCTTTCCAGGTCGTGGATGGAAGCCCGGGCCAGCATGGCCTCAAGTTCGCCGGAGAGCTGGGCCCCCTCCAGGAAGCGCTTGTAGGCCATGGCGGTGATGGCAAATCCCTGGGGCACCGGCAGGCCGATGCGGTTGCCGATCTCCCCCAGGTTGGCCATCTTGCTGCCCACCGCGGGCGCCAGTTCCCGGTTCAGGGCCGATAACGGCAGGACATAAGGGGTTTCCGGGATGCTGGGGAGCGCCGCCAGCTCCAGGCGGATCTCCTCCGCCAGCCGCCGGTAAACAGAATTCAATTCCGGATGGCGGTCTCCGGTGAGCATTAGATTGAGCTCGGTCACCACCCCCCAGACGCTGTCCAGCAGGCGCCCCGTCTCGGTCTCCAGGTAGCCGGTGTCGAAGAGGAATTCCCCGGAGAGCTTTTCCTCCATATCGGCCATGATTTCCAGGGCCTGATTGTTTTCCGTCAACAGGCGGCGGAAATGGCCGAACTGCTCCTGCAGGCGGGACATTTCGTCCACTTCCTCTTTTAAAAAGCGTCGCAGGAACTTGAACACCATGTACCCTCAGTGAGCAGTTAGCAGTTAATGGCTATCCATCCATGGCCGGCACTCTGGTTAATTTTTGCCTTATTGCCATAATTCCAAACCTGACCTCTAATAGCCATAAGCTTATGCTTACTGCTCAGTGCTCAATGCCCGCTGGTTCTTCAACGCCTGCAGTTCCTCTTGCATCCGCCTCCACTCCAGGGCCCGCCGGATGGTGATGATGATGGTCTCCTTGCGGAAGGGCTTGGTGATGAAATCGTAGGCCCCTTTCTGGACGGCCTCCTCCGCGGTCTCTATGGTGCCGTAGGCGGTGATGATGATGATGGGCAGGTTCCGGTCGATTTTCTTGATGATCTCGATGAGGTCCATGCCGTCCACCAGGGGCATTTTCAGGTCGGTGATCACCACGTGGTAGTGGTCCTCCTGGAGCAGTTTGCTCACCTCCAGGGGGTTGTTGGTGGTGGTCACCTCGTAGCCGGTCTTATCCATCAGGATGGTCTTTAATAACCTGAGCATATTGGGTTCGTCGTCCACCACTAATATCCGTTCCGGCATATCGTCCTCCTGGGGGTTGGGGCCTTAACTTCATTAATGGATGCTGCCGCTACTCCTTTCACGTTTCTGTTTAGGCGGTCCCTCCCCGGCTTCCTGCTCCGCGGCGATGGGCAGGTAAACGGTAAAGGTGGTCCCGTGTTTTTCAGGATATTCCTCTGCCGGGAAGGTGGTAAAGATGATGTTGCCGCCGAATTTGGTGATGATGCCGTGGCTCATGGACAGGCCCAGGCCGGTGCCTTCGCCGGTCTTCTTGGTGGTGAAAAAGGGGTCAAAGATCTTGGTCTGGGCCTCCCGGGGGATGCCGCTGCCGGTATCGCTGAATTCAATGGCCACCCGCTTGCCGTCCGGGGCCGGCTTGGTCTCCACCTTCAGCACCCCCCCGCCCTTCATGGCGTCCCGGGCGTTGTTGATCAGGTTGATGAAAACCTGTCGCAGCTCCTGGGGGTCGGCCGCGGCAATGGGCAGTTTAGGGCTGAAGTAGGATTCCAGGCGAATCTTTTTGGTCAACAGGGTGTTTTTCACCACCGCCAGGGTCTTTTCCAGGATCTGGTTGATGTCCGCCGCGGTCTCGATGCGCTCCGGGGCCCGGGCAAAGGTGAGGAGATTCTCCACGATCTTCTTACAGCGCAGGCCCTCCTCCTCGATGATCTTCAGGGTTTCGTGGACGGCGGGCAGCTCCTCGGTCTGCTCCAGCAGGTGCTCGGTAAACCCGAGGATCACGGTTATGGGATTATTGATTTCATGGGCAACCCCGGCGGCCAGGGTGCCGATGGAGGCCAGCTTCTCCATGTTGATCAAACGGTCTTCCATGAATTTACGGCTGGTGATGTTTCGGGAGATGATCTCGAAGGCGAAGATCTGCCCCTGTTCGTCCCTGATCCCCACGATGTTAGTGGAGAACCAGAACTCCCGCGGGCCGATGGCCACCTGGTGGCGCAGGCTGTTGCTCCGGCCGGTCGCTTTCGTTTCCCGCAGCCATTCCATCTGGAAGTCTGCGGATTTTTGGGCAAAGACATCGTAGAGGGTGCGGCCCAGGAAGTCTTCGGCGCGGCCCTTTACCGCCCCGGGAGCCGGTCTTCCGGGGGCGCCGGCCAGGGCGGTGGCGAAGAGGTTGGCGGCGTAGCGGTTGATGGAGAGGATCCGGCCCTGTTCGTCCACGGTGTAGATGAGGTCGGCGGCATTCTCCACCAGGCCCTGGTAGCGGGCCTCGGACTTCTGCAATTTCTCTTTCTGGCGGCTGACCTCCTGCTCCAGGTTATCGGAAAATTGCCGCTCATAACGGAAGTTCAACAGGGCGATGGTGGCGGAGATGACCAACAGGCCGATAAGCACCTGCATGAAGAACTGGCGCAGATAGAGAGAATGGACCACGCCCTCCACTTCGCTGGCCGGGGCCACCACCGCCACCGACCAGATGGGCGCCGGGTTGGCGGTTGGCCCCAAGGCCGGGTCTGCCAGTTTCACCGGCGCATAGGCGATGAGCTTCCGGATCTCGCCGGTGAGACCGCCATGCCAGCCGGAGAGGTAAGTGCCCCAGCCCTCCTGGCCCTGCAGCATCTTATCCTTCTGGATCCGGTTGATGGCGTCAAAGGAGATGGCCGGCGCCCGTTGCTTGCGGACGGTGAAGGCGTTTTTGCCGACGAAGTCGGACTCCGGATGGCTCAAAAAAGTCCCCTGGCTGTCCATGACCCAGGCATAGCCGGTCTTGCCGCTCCTGATCTGCCGGGTAAACTTGTCGGCCAGGTGCTGGGCGTCAATATAAAAGACCAGAACCCCGGTGAAGACCCCGGTGGGCTGGGGATGGTTCTCGTCCACCGATAGCTCATAGGTGGGCACGGCCATTACCGCGATGAGGCGCCCCACATAATCGGCGACCTGGGTGGACACCGGGCTTACGTAGACCCGGCCCCGGTTTTCCGGGTTGCCGGCCCAATCCAGGTAAGGGGCGTCCTTGAAAGAGCCGCTGGTGATATGATCCAGACCCCGGCCGTCCACCAGGTAGGCCCGGCGGTCCTTGGCGTCGATGCGGAGGATCTCCACCACCCCTTCCTCCCGGACGCTGGCCAGGGTGGCCCGCATGCGGTTGGCCCAGGTGAGTGGCTCCAGGTACTGAATGGCAGGGGAGTAGTTAAGGGTGTTCAACTCCCGCTTCAAGAAGTTGATGTCCTGTTCCAGGAGGCTGGCGGTGTGCCTGGCCAGCACCAGTTGCTGCTGGTTGAAGTCCTCCTTGACGATTTCCAGCATCTGTCTGGCGCTCATGAGCCCCAGGAAGATGCTGATCCCCAGGAGGGCGACGTTCAGCGCCAGCAGCAGGGCCAGGGCGTGCCGGGTGATGAGGAAGGGGAAGCGCCGCATGTGGCCGTCATCCTCAGGTGTCAGGCGGCAAGCGGACCAGGTGGTCCATCGCCGGGACAAATTGCAATTTATGCTTAAATTTTAGCTTAATCCGGGGTATCCGGTCAAGCAAACTCCCCCGAGACTCCCGCAACGCAGGATAAACGAGGAAAAGCCGCCGGCTCTCCCGGCCGCTGCCGCTTCAGGGCCGCCTGGAGAACATTTATCTCACCAGGGCGTATTCCCTGGTCCGTTGGCGCTCCCTAACAAAAAAAACAAAAAACCAAAAGAACCAAAAACCTGCCGGGGAGAAAAATGGCGGCCCCTTGATGAGGGAGCCGCGGCGGAGGAGAAGATGAGAGCCAGGTAAAATTGAAGAAATCAGTCTTGGACCACCATCACCGCACAGGTGGAATAAGTCACCTCCTGGAGGCGGCGCTTCCCGGAAAGGACATGGCCTTGGCGGCCAGGCCCGGGCTGCCGCTGACGATGAGCCCCACTTCTTCGTCTTTGGCCACCTGGACGACTTCATCCCTAACCGTGACCCAAAATCTGCGGACCGTTAGAGGTATCTGGTTCATTCGCGATGAGACCACGGATAAGGCGAACATCGCGATGAGTCATGAGGTGGGGTGGGCGCCGGGTTCACCTGCGAACCGGTAATTTTCTGCCAGGAAAGCCTCTACGTACCAGTCAACCTGCGCACCATCCGCCATGACCATATCCCGCTGACGGGCGCAGCCCATGAGCCGGCCCACCAGGTCGAGTTTTTCTTCCATGAGGGGACGGGGATACTTCCAAAGCCTGGCGACCACCAGGTCTCCGGTGACTTCCACCTCAAAATCGAGCCGGGCCAGAACCGCGCCCAGAAATTGGGCGCGCCGCCCTCGCCGGGTTTGGTCCGCGGCGCCGCCCTGGAACCGGAAACTGATATAGTTATCGTTGCGCACCTCGCTGATAAAGGCGTTGAGGGTGGCAAAGTGATAGCCCAGGCGGGAGTTATAATTGAGATAGTTCTGAGAAATAATGGCTAAGGTCCGGGCCCAGAAGTCGGGCATGGGGCCGGTTAGTGAACGTGAGACTACGGAATAAAGTCCCCTCATATCGATGGGGATGGGTCCGGCCCACGAAACTCCGGGATAGCTGATCCCTCGCCACAGGGCCTTCATGGGGATGGAGGCGATGGCGTCGGGAGAAACGAACTTGGCCCGCCGGTCACCGTCAATGCCGCCTCCTAGATCAATCAAATAGAGATTCAAGGGGATTGTGGTTTTGAGCTGGACCAGGTTCACCTGGTCCCGGCCGACGCGTTCCCCCAGATCAAACATCTCGGTTATGGCCATCTGATGGGCGAACCGGGCGATGTCGTGGAGGGTCTTACAGGATGCCGGCGTAAAGTTACTCAACGTCGGATCGGTTAAATTAAGTGGGGTTATCCATCGCAAGACCCGGCGCAAGGTGGCATAGATCGGGGTTTCAGCCAGAAGGGAAGGTTTTTCTCTTTTGGCGGCGATCAGTGCCTCTACCCGCCCCTGGTACACCCGCAGGTGATCGGCGTCTATAGTGACTTCCTGCCCGTTTTGCAGGACCTGGGTGGCCTTTTCCGTATCCACCAGAGATGGGACTTTGAATTCCCGGGCCAGGATGGCCAGATGCGAAGTGGCGCTGCCGATGTCCACGACCAACGCGGACGCTTTATGGAGCACGATGCCGTAGCGGGAGGAAGTGTGGCGGGCCACCAGCACCGCCCCTGGGGGAAACCGGGCCAGATCTTCATCCTGGCGGATGATGAAAACCGGGCCTGCGGCCACGCCGAAGCAGGCCACGCTGCCGTGGTCAATCAAGACGGGGTGGCGCCCCTGAATTTCGGGTGGCAGCTCGGATTCGTTTCCAGGCTTCAGCAACGTTAAGGGGCGGGATTGCAGGAGCAGTAACTGTCCCTCCAAATTCACGGCAAATTCAATATCCTGGGGCCCTCCGAAATGTTCTTCCAATTGCACCCCATAGCGTCCCAGCTGCAGCAGTTCCTCCGTGGTCAGGGCCGGTTGGAACTGGTCCGCTGCCGGTACCGCTTCCGAGGTAAGCCCCTCTTTATTGACGGCAGCGATCAGACGGATGGGTTTGTTACCGAGGCGTCTCTCTAAAATCTTAATTTCCGGTTTTTTGCCGAGGGTATAGTGGTCCGGGGTCAAGGCGCCTTCCACCACAGAAGGCCCCAAACCCCAGGCTGCGTCAAGGACCATTGCTTCTTGGCGCCCACCCAGGGGATCGACCGTGAACAGGACGCCGCTAGCCCGGGCCGGCACCATTGCCAGACAACCCACACTCATGGCCAACTCCTGGCGGATCAACCCTTTCTCGTGCAGATACACCAGTGCGGAAGGCGAGAATTGACTTGCCAGGACCTTGAGATAATTGGGGAAAAATTCGGTGACCGGTACATTTAAAACCGTCAAGAACTGCCCGGCAAAGGAAAGCTCCTGGTCTTCATATAAACCGCTGCTCCGCAAGGCCAGTTGAGGTTCGTAACGCAGTCTCTCCGCTAAATGGAGATACTGTTCATGCACTGCCCTGGAGAGTTGCGAAGGGATTTGCGCCGCGAGCACCAATTCCTGCAGCAGCCGGCTTTGGTCCAGCAACTGCGCCACATCATTTACCTCCACTTTTTCGAGAATCTGGCCTAGCCGTTCGGCTAATTGATTTTCGGCCAGAACCAAATGGTAGGCCTCAGTGGTTAGCACAAACCCATCAGGTGTCGGTAGGCGCAAGCGATTTTTGATCTCACCCAGGTTGGCGTTTTTCCCACCCACGGCCATCAGCAGCCTCCGGTCAACCTGGCTTAAGGGGAGCACGAGCGGTATTTTCTCACCGGAGGTTGTTCCAGCCTGAATTTCATTCTGTATCCTGATTTTTATATTTTCCAAAACGGGGTGCAATTCAGCATAACGATTGTCCCCCAGTGCATTTAATTGCTCAACGAGGGTCTGAGAGGCCTGGAAAATTATCTCACTTCGAGAACGGATGTACTCCATATCGAAAACGAAGTCGCCTGCCAATTTGGCTTCCATGCGCGACATGACCCTGAGAGCAGCGTTGTTGGCTTCTAACAGGTCCTTAAAGGACTGGTGTTTGTTTCTTAAAAAATTTTCCCACCCCTCGGGTGGGGACGATTTTTTTCTTTTTAAAAAGTTCAATATCTTCAAAATATTACCCCAAAAGCAACGGCAGCTTGAGCGGGTCAGGCCGAAAGTTGGGCCTCCCGCCATTTCAAAGCCTTCTCAACCGTCGTCAAGATCTGCTCTTTGCGGAAGGGCTTGGTGATATAGTCAAAGGCGTTATGGCGCATGGCTTCCACTGCTGACTCCACGGTTCCGAAGGCGGTGATGATAATTAAAGCTAACTTCGGATCGATTTCTTTGACTATCTTTAATAATTCGATGCCTCCGATTGCCGGCATTCTCAAATCACTGATCAATAGATCGGCATGATATTTTCGACACCAGTCTATGGCCTGGTGGGGGTCAATAGTGGTAAGCACTTTGTAATCCGTTTTTTCTGTAAGGATAATTTTTAGCAACAGCAACAAATCCGGTTCATCATCCACGATTACGATAGTCGCCGGCATTTTGATGCTCCTTTCAGAAGGTGCTGAACTCGTGCGAAAAATGGTCCAGGGATTTTATGCAAGCTGATTCAAGACCTGCTTTTTGGGGATGTATTTGTAAGAGAAGTGAAGAATCTACTGAGTTGAGAGCTTCGCTTTGTTTGGATGACAGGTCTAGCCGCTCCTGAAATTCCTGAAATGGCCTGGAGTAAAATGGCCCGTCTTGTTAAACGGCCGTGGCTTGTTAACTTACCACCTTCCAGAGCATTGTTATGATAATGGCACAAATAATACCGGCAAACAAGAGCTGGGACCTGGGACCGGACAATTTTTTCCGCAGCAACACCCCGCATTGAGAGCCTGGTATCGTGGCGACCAAAAGAATGACCATCAGCAAGAGATCGACATTCCCTTTGACGCTGTGAGTCAAGGCCCCGTACAGAGCCAGGATCAGGTAATTAAAGAGATTGGTGTCTATGGAGACCACGGTGGGGATGCCCAGGATATAAATCAAAGCCGGCATGCGAATGAAACTGCCGCTCACCCCCAATAATCCGGTTAACAGGCCGGTCACGGCGCCAACCCCCAGGATCACCCATAGAGAGACGGCCTCAACCCCGGACAACGGCAGCGATATCATCGGCGGCAGGGCTACCCGCTGCAACCGGGAGGTCATGGCAATCAAGGGAACGCCCGGAGTTTCGCCAGAGGGTTCAGCCTGGTGGACGCTCCTGGCTTCTCGATAAACCTGACTCCCGATCCAGGCCAGCAAGCCACCGTAGACCATAGTCATGACAAGCTGAAGCAGGCTGATTTTTCGGCCCAACAGGGTGACCTCACCGGCATAAGTGAGAGACTCCAGTAGTTGGGCGCCTATTTCTAAGCCGATGCAACTTCCCAGAAAAAGGAGAATTCCTAGCTTATAATCAACGTACCCCAGACCCCGTTGCCGTAAATTAGCGATGGTGGCGGTGCCCGCCATCATGGAAAGTTCGGTCCCCACGGCCACATTGTAAGGGATGTTGCCCACGAGATTGAGCAGCGGCGCCATTAAGAAACCGCTGGCGCCCCCGAATAAGCCGCCTAGCAAACCCAGACAGAAGCCCAAGATGAGCAAGGTAGCCAGGCTGACGGCAAGATCCCCATTGGTCTGGATGGCATAAAACCAGCCATGCATAGGCTCAGCCAGCCGGCCTAAATCAGGATTAAGGATTTTCTGCCAATAGCTGGCTATAGGGAGGGTGATGGCCATGAATAAGTCAGGGTGGTGAAGCTAAACGTCGCCTCCGCCAAGTTTAATGCCGAAAATATTTTCAATACCCTTCAGGATCAAGGCCAGAATAAGTCCGATGGCCACCGGAAGCACCAGGGCCAGGGCCACGTAAGGCCAGTGGGGAGCAAAAGGCCCCCCGGCTGGCGTCGTGCTTTGGGAAATCGCCGTCAACCACTGCCAAAAGGTCATAATTTCACCTGGAAAAAATGAATGAAGGCGCCTTTCAATTAATAGATAAAGTCATTCCTTCTGTCAAGGAATAGGATTTTTTGACAAACTGTAAAAGGATTTTATAGAGGATACTCTACCTTAAAAACCGGCCAGACATCTAAACTGCTTATCATTTCAAATATCTAGCTAATTACCCGCCCCGGCATAGAACTTGTAGAGATAACCTCGAATGTGGTAAAACCCTTGAGCTGCCTCCCCAACCAAAACCACTTATATGGAGGTTTAACGATTATGAAGTTTGGGAATAAATTATTCACCCTGATGCTGGCGGCGGCTGAGGCCCACGCCCGCTGGGAGATCGAGTCCTCCCTCGATATCCTCCAGAATCGGAAAAAACTGCTGACCTTGCTGGCTTTTTGTCTGCCGATCTTCGCCTATATCGGCGCCGCCTGGGCTGCCCCCGACATCTTGGGAGGCAAGGAGGCCTATGCCCCGGCCTTTTATTCCACTTCGGTTTTTCTGGTTTCCGTTCTCATCGGTCTGGCCGCGGGTTTGATAACCGGCTGCATCGGCGCCGGCGGCGGCTTTGTCATTACTCCGGCCCTGATGAGCATGGGGGTCAAAGGCATTCTGGCGGTTGGCACCGACCTGTTCCATATTTTTGCCAAGGCGATTATGGGAACGGTGATCCATCGAAAGTTGGGTAACGTTTCAGGCAAACTGGCGTTGGCCTTTGTGGTCGGCTCGACGGGCGGCGTCGTGGTCGGCGGCACTTTAAACCGAGCCATTTATGAGTTTAATCCGGTCTTGAGCGATCTCTTTATCAGCCTGGTTTATGTTTTTCTCCTGGGGTTTTTGGGAATCTACTCCATGATGGATTTTCTCAGACTTTGGCGGGCCGGCCGGGCCCACCGGACCCTGGCTCCCGAGGAACAACGAGCCGCCGCCCCCGTCCTCGCAACCACTACCGGTCTGGCTCAGAAGCTGCAATCCCTCCAAATTCCCCCCATGATCACCTTCGATGAGAACCTGGTTCCCGGCGGCAACCGGATTTCCGGCGTCTTCGTCGCCTTATGCGGTGCTCTCGTGGGCCTGGTGGCGGCCATCATGGGGGTGGGCGGCGGCTTTTTGACCTTCCCCATGTTCGTTTACATGTTGGGTGTGTCGTCCTTCACCACGGTGGGCACCGACATCCTGCAGATTATCTATACCGGCGGGTTCGCCGCCATTTCGCAATATGCCATCTATGGCTTCATCTTTTATACCCTGGCAATGGGCTTGCTCCTGGGCTCCCTGGTGGGAATCCAGATAGGGGCGCTTACCACCAATGTGGTTAAGGGTATGTACATCCGGGGCTTCTTTGCCATTACCATCATTGCCGGGTTTCTCGACCGGCTTTTCGCCCTGCCGAGAAAACTCAGTCAGATGGAAATTATCCCAATCTCGACTGAGATCACCAAGGTTTTGGATCTCATCGGAACGATCGTCTTCTTTGCGATTATGGCCGGTTTCGGCTTCTGGGTATTCTTCATGTTCTTTAAGAACATTAATAAATTAAGGGGGATGGAATCCCCCACCCAACCGGGCGTTAAGGGGGCTTAAATCATGAAATCCACGAAACTCGCTATAGGAATAATCCTCCTGGCAGTTTTTGCGGTTATCCTGTTTCTGATCTTCATGCCGATATTCGGCGGTGGCCAAAATGGGCTGTCATATTCGGATAATTTCTTCAACTCCCTGGCCAAAGGCTCCAGCAATCACTTCGCCAGCATGCGGAAGCTGGCCCAAACCATGGTGGGCACCCCTTTTGTCGCGGAAATCAAAATGACCGACCCCGCCCAGGCCAAAGAAACCGAGACCCTTTATAGTCAGGCCGGAGCCCAGTCTGAGGTGGCGGGGCCAAACTTAAAAATCAGCGGCGATCTCGGTAAGGTTCTGCTACAAGCGGTGGATGACTCCGAGGGCCTGTTCAACGAACAGGGTGGAAAACTCGAGGCACAATACCACTATGACCCCAAAAAGGTATTGAAAAACTGGTGGTACTCTTTTAATAAGCTGGCTGCCGCCATGACCAAACAGAAAAAATTTAATCTGGCCAAGGCGATTGCGGAAGTCCAGGTCCGGGCTTTGGAGCCCGGCTACAACTTCGCCGGCATCACTCCTTACAGAGTAAGCGATAAAGCGTTTTTACTCGGTGTCATGCTGGTATTTTATGTCTTCTATACCCTGTTTTATGGCTTCGGCATCTATGAGCTGTTCGCGGGCCTTGGCCTGCAAATGGAAAAAGCTACCAAAGAAGAAGTCTGAGCGGTGGAACCGGCAAGAACTTCCTTGGGAGTGGTCGGCCAGCGGTCTGCCAGCGCCGGAGCCTCTGGCCGACTTCCTCTCCATATGATATGTCTCAAAATAACAGGACCTTAGATCTTTCGATTACCTGTCACATCCTTGCCGCTGGAGTGTGACCTTGCCTATTTGGCGCCGCTTTTTTCGGAGAAGTCCTTCCCAGCCGCCGGCCTCTAAGCCGCTGAGCCTTAGAGAACAATATCAGCGCAAAGTAGAGCGCTATATGGGAATTGTCGCGGCAGGCAACGCCGCCCTCAGAACCCTGGCCCAGTTGCAGGCAGACCTGGCGGAGGACGTCTATATTACTCCGGCGTACGTGCAGCTCCAAATCGAAATCGTTCTATACCATACCCGCCGCGCCGTCTCCGGGTTAAATGAGTTCAGCAAAGGGAAAAACCAAAATCTGGTGGAGATTTTTATTGCCCGGGAAAAATACCTGAGGGAGGCCTTATCTCAAACCCTCGGCGTCGAAATTCCCACTCTTCCTCTCCCCTTCGAAAGTCATATACTCCCCCAGGTGGAACTGCTAGCCAGTGGGATGGCTTATCCGGATGATGGACAGGAGGTTTCTGATCAGTTCATTATCGAGGGAGTATGGGGGTTGGGGGCTGCGGTCGGAGAGATTGAGGCGCGCCCGTGGAAATATAAAGTGTTCCGGGGGAAGGGACCGGAGATATCTTCTTCAGATTCCGGCGTCCAGGCTTCCCGGCTTGCCTGGGACCTTCAAGACGGGTTTAAAAGGGAACCTTTGCCGGCAAACCTCCAGAGCCTGTCATGCCTCCAGGAAGAAGAGCTGAGGACCATAACCGAAGATGTTGGATTATTGTCCTCCGGATTGCATGGTCCTCAAAGAGTTGTCTGGGGGTTGCGGCCGGATAAAAAAATTATCATCCTAAGAAGCGCCCTCATCGGCGAGCCTTCTTTACCTGGATGCCTCAGGCCTGAAAATCAGAGGGGACTGCTCATTTCAAGAGGGATGAAGATTTATCCTGGCCGGGCCTCAGGACCGACCCTCCAGGTTGATGTTAACCGGGTACCCGATCCCCAGAATGTGCCTGCAGGGACGGTACTCCTGGCTGACAGACCGGCACTCTCTCTGGCGCCGCTTTTGAGCAAGGCTGCGGCCCTGGTAGTGGGCGCCGGTGAAGCGCGCAATCATCTGGCTTTTTTAGCCAGAGAGGCTCGGGTGCCCACGATCTTTCACTATGGTGGGGGTGGAGCTCTTTCCCTCGTGCCGCCTGGCGCCTGGGTTGCTGTAGATGCATGCAGCCTCATGGTTTTCGCCACCGACCCTGAAATTCCGTTGTCCCAAGCAGAGCCCAGTCCCAGCTCCCAGCAACCGGTGGCGAAAAAGATTCTCCAGAGACTCAGCCCCTATTTGTTTCCCTTAGAAGCGCCGGTTTTACCAGACAAGCCTCTCACCCCTGATGCTTGCCGCAGCCTCCACGAAATCCTCTTCTGCGCCGGGGTAGGCCGCCTGCGGGAAATGTTCACTCTCAGCCTGCGAGCCCAGGTGACCCCTAAAGACGCCGTTAGCTTGGCAACCGGGCGCATGGTCCCAATTTTGGTAATTGATGCAGGAGGCGGGTTGTCTGAGCAAACCCCGAAGGTTAATTTCGAGGCAGTGAGATCTCTGCCCTTCCGAACCTTTCTCAACGGCTTGATGTCGATCCCTTGGCCCAAGGCCCGCCCGTTGGATCTCAAGGGGTTTATTTCGGTCATAGGCGTAACCTCAACCACTCCTCGGGCCGATGATCAACTGCGGAAAGTCAGTTTCGCCCTCATCTCGAAGGATTACATGAATTTCAGTCTGTGCCTGGGCTACCACGCCTCCACTATCGAGGCCTTTATCGGGGAAAATCTGGACGACAATTACATCCGTTTCCATTACCAGGGCGGCGCCGCCGCTCTGGAACGGCGGTTGCGAAGGCTGCAGCTGATCGGCGGGATTCTGTCCCGGCTCGGCTTTACGGTGACCCTGAAAGGCGATTTGCTTGACGGTATGGCGATTGGCGATCCACTTCCGGCGCTGCTGGAAAAATTGGAAATCTTGGGGCGCCTGGAAGTTTACACCAAACAGATGGACATGGTGATGTCCGGTGATGAGCTGACATATGGATATATCGAGGATTTTTTCAAAAAGCACGTAATGGTGAGGTCTACAATTCCTGTGGACACCGATTCGGGTCCCATCCCGGGAGGTGTCTAAGCGGATCAGCATACCCAGCCTTTGTCCGGCCCCCGGAAGACAACGGCTGCGCCGGGCGCCTGGCCCGCATCCTCAAAGAAAACCGGTCTGGGTGAGGACCTTCCGCACCGTGGAGGAGCTGCGCCAGGCCCTCCTGGAGTTTAGGCGCAGGCGCCATGAACACTTGATCATCCAACGCCATGGCTAAAAAACCGCGGTTCAGGTACGCCGGGAACAGCTTCACGCTTGGCCTCTGGCCGCCTGATTTAATCCCCCATGTGTCCAACCTGGCAATAATCCGAGATTAATCTGAAATTTTTCACCGGTTAATAAAATTTATCTGTCAGGAAACATTTTTTATCTATCTGTTTTATAAGAAATTTAAGATAGTTAAAATAATGAGGACCGGACTGCCAGGGTGATTCCGCGAATCATAAATTACTCGATGAATTAAAGTTTTCTTGCTCAGGGAAAATTGTTTCCATCTTGAGCAAGTCGAGGTAAATTTTGGGCAGGAAATTTTATGGTCCTGCGTAACCTCTTGCGGTGGAAAAAGAAGGCGGCGACGCCCTTGTCTCCTTCCCTGAAGGACATCTGGCGGGGCTTTCAAGGGGTTCTGGCCCTCAATAACGAGGCCATGGCCCGGATGGGGGACCTGGAGGAGAATCTGTCCTCCCCTGAGGGGCTGGACGTGAACTCCTGGCGTTCCCAAATCGACCTCCTGGGCGGTAAATTTGCCAGACTGGTGGCCGCCCTGCAAAGCATGTCCGGCGGGCGCTGGCCGGAGCTGGAGGCCTCCCGGCTTCGCATCCGGGATGCCATCCAGCAGCGGCTGGACGAAAAGCCTTCGGTTGCCGGCCCCATGCTGGTGCGCCTGCGAAAGGCCGGCCCGGAGCTCCTGGCGTCCCTGGGCGGCAAGGCCGGCAACCTGGCCCGGGTCAAGAACCAGTTGGGATTGCCGGTGCCCGACGGGCTGGTGGCCACCCTCACCGCCTATCGAGTCTTCATGGAGCAGGGGCAGCAGGGTGAGGGCGGCCGCCTGGCGGACCGGATCAGGGAACGGCTGGCCGCCATGGATCCCTCCGATCCAGCGGCGGTGGCGGACGCCTCCCATGAGATCAAAGCCATGATTGTGGCCCAACCCATTCCCGCCGCCTTGCAGCAGGGCTTGCTGGAAGAATCGCAGAGGTTGGCGGCGGGCCCGGGGTCCAGGCTGGCGGTGCGCAGCAGCGGCGGCCGCGAAGACCTGGGCCTCAGCTTTGCCGGGCAGTACGACAGCTTTCTGGGGGTAGCCCCGGAGGAGGCGCCCCGGCGCTGGCGCCAGGTGGTGGCCAGCCAGTTCGGGGAGCGAGCCTTGATCTATTTCAAGATACAGGGCCTCTCAGTAGAGGAGGCGGCCATGGGGGTGCTGGTGCAGCGCCTGGTTGAGGCCCGGGCTGCCGGGGTGATGTTCACCACCGATCCCGGAGGCTGCGACCCGGACCAGGTCTTGGTCAATGCCGTTTGGGGGTTGGCCGCCGACCTGGTGGGCGGCCTGGTGAGCGCCGACGAATTCATCATCTCCAAAAAGAGCGGCCGGCTGCTGCAATCCCGTCTGGGACGCAAGGAACAGTGCCTCACCCTGATCGAGGGACTGCTCACCCGGCTGCCGGTGGCCCCGGAGCAGGAGTCGGCCCCGGCCCTGGATCAGGGCGATCTGGAGCGGCTGGCCGAACTGGCCCGCATCCTGGAAGGCGCCTTCGGCTGCCCCCAGGGGGTGGAATGGGCCCAGGACCGGGAAGGACGGCTCTATGTCATCCAGTCCCGGCGCTTGCAGCACCAGGAGGCCGGCGCCTCGTGCCGGCTCGATGCTCCGGCGCCGGTGGCCGGCGCCGAAATCCTCCTGGCCGGCGGCCGCAGCGGTTCGCGGGGGGTGGCGGCAGGCCCGGTATTTCACCTCCCCGAAGGAGGCGACCTCTCCCAGGCGCCCCGGGGCGCAGTGCTGGTGGCCCCCCGGACTACGCCGCTTCTGGCTCCGGCGCTGCCCCGGCTGGCCGCCCTGGTCACCGAGGTGGGCTCGGTCACGGGCCACCTGGCCCTGGTAGCCCGGGAATACGGGGTGCCGGCCCTGGTGGACCTCCCGGGGGCCGGCCAGGCCTTGCCCGAAGGCCAGGTGGTAACCGTGGACGCCGTGCATGGCCTGGTTTACCGGGGGAAAGTGGAGGAACTCCTGGGCCATCAGTGGCGGTGGGCCACTAAACCCCGGGCCCCGCTGGTCCTGGAGAAGTTCCGGGCAGTGCTGGATTTCATCAACCCCCTGACCCTGGTGGACCGTCGCAGCCCCAGCTTCCGCCCGGAGAACTGCCAAACGTACCGCGACCTCAGCTGCTTTGCCCTCGAAAAGGCGATCCAGGTGATGTTCGGCCTCATGGACCAGGTAGCCCAGGGGCGGGTACCGGCCCTCAAGCTCCTGAAGCTCAAGACCGACCTGCCCCTCAACCTGCACCTGGTGGATTTGGGGGACGGCCTGGCCGACTATGAAACCCCCGTGCCCCCGAATAAGATCGTCTCCCGGCCCATGCGGGCCCTATGGCGGGGCATCAGCCATCCGGGCATCACCTGGGCCGGGCCGGCGCCGGTGGACCTGGGCGGCTTCCTGCAGGTCCTGGGCCAGCCGGCCATCCCCCCCCCGGAGCAGTTTTGGGACAAGACCTACGCCATCGTCGGGGCCAACTACGTCAACTACGCCTGTCGCCCGGGCTACCATTTTCAGAGCGTCGACAGCTACCTGGGCGAGGCGCCGGCGGACAACTATATCCACCTCACCTTTAAGGGTGGCGCCGCGGACGACACCCGCCGCATCCGGCGCGTCCGCCTCATCGCCACGGTCCTGGAGCACCTGGGCTTTGAAATGGAGATTCACGGCGACATCAACCGGGGCCGTTTTCGCAGAAGGCCGGCCGCGGAAACCGAGGAGCGCCTGGACCTGCTGGGGCGCCTGATGGCCTTCGTGCGCCAGCTGGACATGCTCATGAAGGATGACTCCGTCCCCGAGGTCCTGGCAGAGCGCTTCCTGGCCGGCCATTATGAGCGCCCCGGTTATCAGGCAGGGGCGGAGCCAGGAGAAAGCGAGCCGTTAAAGCTCTAAATCAGGTTTTTTAAAATTTTCCTTGCAGAACTTATAGTTAAACCAGCCCCAAGGCTTTATCTTATTGTTTAAAGAGGCGACGAAATCATGGTGGAAAATTCCTTAAACTGTCCCGGCCCCTGGGAGCGGTTGCTGGTCTGCACCGACGGCTCCGAGGGAGGGCAGCACGCCATGACTCAGGCCCTGGCCCTGGGCCGGGCTTGCGCTGGCAAGGTCTACGTGCTGCAGGTGGTGAAGATCATCCCGGAACTCGAGGCGGTGGCCCCGGACCTGCGGGTCTGCCTGGAAGAGGAGATCGAGCGGCAGAAGGCGGCTGCCGCCGCCGCGGCTGCCCGGCAGGGGGTGGAGATGGAATACCGGATACTCCACAGTATCTCGCCCTTTGCCGACATCGTGGCCGAAGCCGAAAAGCTCAACCCCCAGCTCATCATCATCGGCCGCTACGGCCGCACCGGCCTGACGCGCCTCTTTATGGGCTCGATCGCCGCCCGGGTCATCGGCTTGAGTCCAATCAACGTCCTGGTGATCCCCCGGGAGGACTCCCTGGCCTTCCAGCGATTGCTCATCGCTTCGGACGGCTCTTCCTACAGCGACGCGGCCCTGATGGAGGCCACCGCCATGGCGGCCCGGGCCGGCAGCGAGCTCCTGGGGGTGGCGGTGGCCCGGGAAGAAGGAGAAATCTCCGAGACCAGGGAAATCCTGCAGCGGATGCTGACTGCGGCCAACCGGGAAGGGGTTTCCTTTCAAGGCATCTCGCCCCAGGGACTGGCGGCCGACGAGGGCATCATCCAGGTAGCCCTGGAAAACCGGGTTGACCTGATCATCATGGGCAGCCACGGCCGCACCGGGTTTAAGAGGCTGTTCATGGGCAGCGTCACCGAGCGGGTCATCGGGCATACTCCCTGCCCGGTCCTGGTGGTGAAGAAGAAATGAAGGTTTACGAATCCCGGTTTCCTGTGTTAAGAAAAAATAAGTTATCAGGGCTTATAATGCAGAACCCATACGGAGGGTCTGTAGCCGCAGGCTTCAGCCTGCGCCAAAAAGGGAGCCAGCTAGACATCTTCAATGATTTCTTCTCGTTCCCAAGCTGAGCTTGGGAACGCCCCTTTATCCGCCAAGCTAAGCTTGGCAACCATTTTCGTTCCCAGGTACAACTTGGGAACGAGTTGCTAACTTTTAAATCTGAGGATATCTTTTCAACCGAAAACCGAAAACCAACCATCCGGAGTTCCCCATGGCCAGCCCCGCCCATCTGGAGAAATTGCTGGTGTGCACCGATGAGTCCCCGGACAGTCAGGGGGCGGTCACCGCGGCCCTGGACCTGGCCAAAGCCGCCGGTTGCCAGGTCTTCCTCCTGCAGGTGCTCAGCTTCATCCCTTTATATGAATTGCAGGCCCCGGACCTGCTGCCGCCGCCCATGGTCAATTTGGAGTTGCAGGCGGCTCAGGAAGCCGCGGTGCGAAGCCATCTGGAGTTCTGGCAGGAGAAGGCCGCGGGTATGGGGGTGCGCCTGGAGCCCCGCCTCCGCACCAGCGTCTCCGCCTATGAAGGCATCCTGGAGGAGGCCGAGGCGGTCCAACCCGACTGGATCATCATGGGCCGCCACGGCCTCACCGGCCTGACCCGGCTGCTCCTCGGCAGCGTTACCGCCCGGGTCATCGGCCACAGTGCTATCAGCGTCCTGGTGGTGCCCCGGGGTGCGGCCCTGGAATTCAAGCGGGTCCTCATGGCGGCCGACGACTCGCCCTTCAGCGCCGCGGCCTGGCAGGAGGCCCTGAGCATTACCCAGAGGATGGAGAGCCACTTGACGGCCATTGCCGTGGCCGCCAGCGCCGGCGAGGTCAAGGACGCCAACCAGTTGGTGCAACGGATGGAGGCTGAAGCCCGTCTGCGGGGGGTGCCCCTGGAAACCGCGGTGCCCTGCGGCCGGCCCTTCGAGGCCATCCTGGAGGTGGCCCAGGCCAAGAAGGTGAACCTCATCGTCCTGGGGAGCCACGGCCGCACCGGCCTCCGCAGACTGCTGCTGGGCTCCACCGCCGAACGGGTCATCGGCCAGGCCCCCTGCCCGGTCCTGGTGGTGAAGAAGAAGTAAAGACGGTTTGCGGGTTTCAGT